>Ga0210387_10000097_pt1 | contig 60244 bp, 58 predicted proteins | sample IncBWC7OmetaG_FD_160108 | JGI IMG/M metagenome (GOLD analysis project Ga0210387, IMG submission 160108) | Forest soil microbial communities from Barre Woods Harvard Forest LTER site, Petersham, Massachusetts, United States - Inc-BW-C-7-O ... | reverse complement strand
CATCGTTGGTTTTACTGCTTCCCTTGGCCGCATTTTCCGCCGAAATCCCCGACTCGAAGTTCTATCGAGACGCAGCGGAAGGCGGCATGGCGGAAGTGGCAATGGGGAAGTTGGCGCAGCAAAAAGCCCAAAGCCCGAGCGTGAAGGATTACGGCGCGCAAATGGTCAATGACCATGCGGCGGCCAACGAAAAGCTGAAGGCTCTCGCTCAGTCAAAAAACATTACGTTGCCCGCCAACCCGAGTGTTGCGGAAATGGAGGCGAAGTCCAAGCTTGAGGCCCTTTCCGGCCAATCGTTCGATAAGTTCTACATCAAAGGAATGATCCAGGATCATGAACAGGATATCGCCGAATTCAAGAAGGAAGCGGCATCCGGCCAAGACCCCGACGCGCGAGCCTTCGCCAGTGCCACCTTACCGACAATGGAAGCTCACTTGAAGAAGATTCAAGCGATCGCTGTCAGCGCGGGCGTCAGCGTCGGCGGATAGCCGGCAAAAATTTTTCTCTCTTATAGAGGAGTGCAATATGAATGCGACCAAGTCTACCCTCGCGGTCATCGCGCTGAGCGCGATCGCAGCGGGCTGTGCACAGCACACGCCGACCTCACCCACATCGCCGTCGATGCCCAATTCGTCGCCGGAAGTCCCACCGCCGTCATCTCCGACGCAACCGAATCCGAGTCCGTCTCCTCCGAAGGACTAGAACGAGAAAAGGGTGGCGTGCGGGGCCGCGACTCCGCACGCCACGGCTTGGGCTAAGCGTTCGCCGCTGCGGCTTTGCGCCGCGTTTCGCGGCTTAAGATCCAAAGTGCACCCGGCAGCGCGGTAAAGTCGGCAATCAACGCCAGCACGAAGGCGGAGGCGGAGACGACGCCGAACTGGCGCATCGGCGGCAGATCCGAGAGGGTCAGCGCTAAAAAGCCGCTGGTGTTGATCAGCGTCGCAAAGAGAATCGGCCGGCCGGCGGTAAGCATCGCATGCTTGAGTGCGCCGCTCGTGGAGCCGCTCGCACGGCCCTCCTGAAGATGATAGAAAAAGTGCACCTGATCATTCTCAGTTGCGCCCAGCACCGTCGAGCCGATGAGAATCGTGGCAATGTTGAGCGGAATGCCCGCGACGCGCATGACGATGAATACCGACAGGATGGCGAAGAAGGACGGAATCATGGTCATGAGGCGTGCGGAGGGGCTGCGAAACACCACCAGGAAGGCGAGAAAAATGACGCTCGCGGTGATCGCAAAGCTTTGCGTGAGCGTCGGCAGCAAGCGCTCGGTGATGATGGCGGACAATACGCCGTTGCCTGCCATCTGACCGTGCACGGATTTAAAATTCGGATCGCTCGCCTGTGCCTCATTCCAGGTCTGCAGAATGAATTTTCGCATGGCGCCCGATGGTCCAAAAACTTCCGCGCGGCCGCGTATGCTCAAGCGCACGCTCGACAGATCGGCAACGTCGACATAGCTGCGCGCGCTGGGTTCAGTCAATAGGATCTGCTCCAGATCCGCGGCGAGCTTCGGCCACGCGTCGGGCGCGGTGGGCAACTGATCGGAGCGGGATTGGATATAACGTGCCCAGCGCAGCAGCGTGGTGGGTCCGTCGACGGCATTGATACCAGGATGCTGTTCGAGCCGCTGCGCCAGCAGGTCTACGCTGCGCAGGAACTCGGGGTCCAACGCGTGGCCCGGTTGGGTCTGCAGCCACAAATCCTGCACATCCAGTCCATTGGTCTGGACGAATTGGCGCGTGTCTTGCGCCACTGGTTCGCGGGGATTGACATACGTCAGTGCGTCGGTTTCAAGCTCGAGCGGCGCAAGCTTGCCGGGAATACCGAATAGCGATGTGGCGCCGCACAACATGATGATCACCGCGCCCGCCACCAGGAACCAACGGTAACGGCGCGTCGCCGGCACCAGCACGTCGACAAATTTGCCGAACCACTTCTCGTCCGTGGTGGCGTCCAAGCGCCGCGGCGCACGCAACACGGACTGCAGTGCCGGAAACAGCGTGAAGCAAGCCACCCAGGCCCCGATCAATCCGCAAGCCGTCCATAATCCCATTTCGCGCACGGGGCGAATGTCGGACACAGTCAATGCCGCAAAGCCGACGGAAGTGGCGAACATCGATGCCGTACAGGGCAGGAATTTATTGGCGAGTGCGCGAGCATGATGCTCGAGAGGCGGGGCCCCATCCGGCTCCATGTACCTCGAATGAATGTAGACCAGGGTGGCTGTGGTCGTGACCATGACGGTCAGGGGCACCAAGGTCGACACCACGCTATTTGAAAATCCGAGCAGCTCGCCGAATCCAACCGCAATCGCGACCGCTGAGCCGAGGGTGAGAATGATGGCGGCTAGAGCGCGCCAGGATCGATATACGATGAACACCAGCGTCAGCAGAAAGATACCGAACAACGGCATAAACTTTTTTGTCGACTCTCCGGTTTGCTTCTCCAGCCACGCATCGAGCCACGGCGCCCCGACGCGTCGAACGGCCGTGAAAGGGTGGCCGGTCGCCTCGATTGGCAGAACCCGGGCGTCGATCGCGGCCAAAGCCTGGTCGCGTTCGGTGGGTGAATTCACCTTAAGTTCGAGCCCGATGCCGAGGTAATGGTCGCCCATCAGCCCGGCGCGGCGGACCAGGGAAGTCCCGGTCGCGAAGGCTCGCAACTTCGCCGCTTCATCGGCGTCGATGCTGGCGGGCGGGGTGGATCGAAAATACAAGGTGAGCAGACTGTGCGCGGCGACTTTGGGAATCTGGTCGAGTTGACGCTCCAGTTGGTCGACACCTTGCAGCACAGCGGGGCTTAAGGGATCCGGTGCTTCGAGCACGATGAGGGCTTGTTCGCCTTCTGGAAACACCCGCTCGAACTCGCGGGTGGCCTGCGCCACGGGGTCGCTGCTGACGATCAAGCGGTCGATCGAGCTATCAGTGGGTATGCGCAGGGCGCCGTAGATACCCGCGAGCGTTAAGAGCGCGAACAGCCCCAAAATCAGGTGCCGTGCGCGCAATACCCTCAAAAAGAGCTGCAGCAGGCGGGGCGAAACGAACATCGTCCGATAGTCACTCATCGTGGCCTAATGATAGCCTGTCGCCATGAGCACACTCACGTTGGCTGCATTGGCGACCCTGGTTTTTTGCGCGCCCGGCTACCCCGGCGGGGCCGGCGATGCGCAGCCCTACGTGGACCAGTTCGCCAAGGCGGCCGCGGCGTCCGCGGGATGGAAGCCCGACAGTCTTGCCGCCATTTATGACCCCACCGACCAGGGCAGTCTTGCGAAACTGGGCGAGCCGGACTCGGTTCTCGCGTTCATGCCTTACGCTTTTTATGTCCAGCACGCGGCGGCGCTGCACTTAAGCCCACTCGCGCAGGTCGATGTAGTGGGCGTGGGCACCCAGGAACGTTGGACGCTGGTCGGCAAGGCCGGTGGCCCGGTCACAGGTGCAGGGTCGATGATGGGCTATACGATTTTGAGTGTCGCAGGGTATGCGCCGGAGTTTGTAAAGCAGTCAGCGCTTGCCGCGTGGGCTCCTCTCCCCGCTGACCTCAAGATCGAGGCGACCGGGCAAATCTTAAGCGCGTTGCGGCGGGTCGCTTCCGGTGAGCCGGTTCTGGCGCTACTCGACCAGACGCAGGCCGCCGCGCTTGTCACACTGCCGTTCGCCGCGCAATTAAAAACACTGACGCAATCCACGCCGCTGCCGGTGGCACTCATTACGGTGGTCGATTCGCGCCTGCCCGATGCGCGTGCCAAGGCATTTCAGGCGGCCCTCGTTAAATTGAATGCTACGAAGGGCGGCGCGGAAATGCTGGGATCGCTCAAGCTCAAGGGATTCGTTTTGCCGCAGTTGCCCGGCAACGCCGGCAAGCCGTGAAACGCGTCATCGGCGTCGCCATCGCTATGCTAAGTACGGCGGGATGCAACACGCCGCTGACTCGGCCGGCCTCGCCGCCCTCCTCAATGACCGTCGAGCAGCTGGCGGCGGCCGTCGCCGCAGACGCGCGGCGCAGTGACCTCGAGACGGATTCGAAAATCCGTGATCAACTCGCCGCCGATGCCATTCAAAATGCGCAAGCCTGCCTGCAACGCGCGCCGCAGGCTGCCGCGTGTTTATATTATGACGGCATCGCGTTGGGCCTGAAGGCTCGGGCTCATCCCTTGCAGGCAAACGAGGCGCTGAAGTCGATGCTCGCGGCGTTGAGCAGCGCCGAAGCAGCGGATCCCAAGTATGACCAAGCGGGTCCTGCGCGCGTGAAGGCCCTGGTCCTGATCAAGGCACCCGAGTGGCCCTTAGGACCGGGCGACCCCGAGGCAGGATTGGCGGCCGCGCGCCGCGCCGCGGAACTGGGGCCCGACTATCCGCCGAATGTGTTGGCGCTGGCAGAGGCACTGGCCAAGACCGGCGACACCCAGGGCGCGGTGGATACTTATCGGCGCGCGCGCGATGTGATCCAGGGATTGCCCCCGAGCCGCGATCGGGACGACTGGCAGCACGAAGCGGATCAGGCGCTGCGCAAAGTATCCGCGCCACGTTAGGGGCGCGCGAAAGAGGGCGCGAGAGGGCGTGCAAAGTGGTCCCCTAAAAGAGTCGCTTAGCGGATCTTGAGGTAGGCCGCGTGGGCATTTACTGTGGCTGCGATCCATGCAGCACAAAAATCGCCAAGTTTTAAGTGCCATTGTCCTGGGCGGCGTCATCGCTGCCACCATCGACATCGCGGCCGCCTCACTGATCACCGGCCGCAGCCCCTTATCCATCATGCAGGTAATCGCCGGCGGCCTGCTGGGCAAGGCATCCCGCGACGGCGGGATCGCGACGGTGATCCTGGGGGCAGTGCTGCAGGAAATCATGGGCGTATTGATCGCGGCGATATATGTCGTATTTTCGAAAACCGTCCCGGGGTTGCTGCGTCGTTGGATACCCAGCGGACTCGTCTACGGGGCGATCATTTTTTTCGTGATGAACTACGTCGTGCTACCGCTATCGGCATGGAAGTCAGCGCCGCACTTTACGACCCTGAAATTTGCCGAAAATATGGCCGCGATGCTGGTCTTCGGACTGATCGTGGCATTCTTCGCTCGGGGCCTCATGAGCGCGCCGCCGGCGCAAGATGAAGCGGCCACCGCCGCCTAGCTCCTAGAATCGCGCTCCGCCGCGCGGCCTGCGAGGCTGCTAATGGCTGGTACGATTAGCATCGTGACCCCCAAGAGCGCAGGCCAGAACTTGCCCCGGCACGCGAACGGATCGCCTGCCGAGGTCTTGCAGGCGTCCCTGCAACTCGGCCTCACATCCTTCGGCGGCCCGATCGCGCACCTCGGCTACTTCAATCGCGAATACGTTCAGAAGCGGCGCTGGTTGAGCGCCGAGGAATACGCTGCCCTGGTCTCTCTGTGCCAGCTTCTCCCCGGTCCCACGAGCAGCCAAGTGGGTTTTCTCATTGGCCTGCGCCGGGCGGGGATCTTCGGTGCGCTGGCCGCGTGGGTCGGCTTCACGCTTCCCTCCGCGGTTTTGATGTACGCCTTTGCGATCCTTGCGCCTCATTCGCCAGGACCCTTCATGCAAGCGCTCTTGCATGGACTCATGCTGACGGCCGTGGCGGTGGTTTCCCAGGCCGTCTGGAGCATGGCTCGTAGCTTGTGCCCCGATTGGCAAAGAGCGGCCATCGCGCTCGCCGCCGCGGCACTGCTCGCATTTCACAGCAACGCCATGCTTCAGCTCTTGGCGCTGGCCGGGGGCGCCATCGCCGGCAGCATCGTTTGCAGAAAACTCAAATTTGCCATCATCGTACTGCCGCCGGCGACGCACCATCGGATCGCGTGGATCGCGCTGACTGTTTTCTGTGGGCTCTTGATCGCGCTGCAGGCCTTGAGCGCTTTCGCGCCGCACGGGCCAATTGCGCTGGCGAGCATATTTTACCGGGCGGGCGCGCTCGTTTTTGGCGGCGGTCATGTTGTGTTGCCGCTGTTGCAGAATGCGCTCGTGCCCGGCCAGTGGATATCGAATGAAGGGTTTCTTGCCGGCTACGGTTTTGCCCAGGCGATGCCGGGGCCTTTGTTCACGGTCGCAGCGTACCTGGGTGCGGCAAGCGCACCGACGGGTGCGTCGCTGCCCTGGGCGGTACTCGCGCTGCTGGCGATTTTTTTGCCAGGGCTGCTCTTGAGTCTGGTCGGGCTATCGCTTTGGTCGCAGCTTGCGCGCGTTCCGAGCGCGCTCGCGATGCTCGCCGGCATTAACGCAGCCGTGGTGGGCTTGCTGGGCGCCGCGCTCTACAATCCCATAGCAGTCACCGCGATTCATAGCGCCTTCGACGCGGCAGTCAGTATCCTGGGATTCGTGCTGCTGCAATGGCGGCGTGTTCCTCCCATCCTGGTGGCCGCCCTCTGCGTCGCGGCGAGCTTGGCGCTGCGCTTCGCCTGACACGGCGATCGGCTGAGAACCACCCTAGGTCCAGCTCAGCAACTCCCATCGATAGCTGCTTTCTTTGACCTCATATCCCACATCCTCACGAAAGACTCCACGACTCTCGCGTTTCGCCCACCGACCTATTTCTGGCACGAACCAAATGTTTTCCTGGCGTATCGCGGCGGTCCGTTCTGCAGCGTCTCTAAACCGAAAATCGATGATGTTGTAGTAGCGCAGCGCGGTGAAGCGTCCAGCCGGCACCGTGATCGACTCCCAGCGCTGGGCACGCATGGACAGTTGCCACGGCATTTTCTCTTGAGTACTCGGGATTTTGTAATAGGTAGCCACAGTTGTCGACCAACCTGGAGCCAATTGCGACGGCCACAGCGGAATGGCTTTCTCGAACGCCTGCAGCTCGGTCCAATGCGGGTCGATGACGATCATCCCCCACGGCTTCTGTACCTCTGTCGGGCCTGCTGCACCGGGTTCGTTGCCCATGTATTCTTGCCACCAGCTGTCGCCCCAAGAAGGGAATGTGATCAGGTTCTCTCCGGCCCGCTCAGAATGCGACTCGACCTCGACCGAGTTGCTGATTTTAGACACGCGATCGATCTGGGTATCGACCACCTTGCCTCTGAAGTAATCATGTTTGGCGTAGCGCCAGGATTGGCCCACCGCGGGGGCGCGGACTACGGGCACAGGGCCGCTGGTTGCTGGAAGTTTGCTTCCGCGCGCTGCGCAGCCCGCCGAAGCGGCAGCAGCCAAAAATATGAACTCGCGTCGCGTTGATTTCGCCATTTGGAACTCTCCCCAAAAGCCTGACTTCGGCTTACTTTCTCTCTGGGGGCCGCGCACGTCCGGCGCAGGCGCTCGAATGCATTCTGACCAGTGCCATGGAGCCACCCCGAGATGCCCCATTTTACGACGAAGGTCCCTTAAACGTTAGATGCCATGGTTGCGCCGTAGTCGTCTCGCGAGGGTCGCTCGCGACAGCAGGCCTCTTGCGGCGAATAAATCATCGCCCTGAGTTTCAACTACGAGCAAATGCGTCAAGCCGGTTCCCTGAAACATCTCGTAGACTTCAAATGCGGCCAATGTTTGCAAGGATTCGAGATGGACCAGCGATAGTTCCGTCGAGGGAGTCATCACATCACCGACGCTGGCGTATTTCGGCTTGATGATTGCCGATGTTCCGTCATATCGATGAGGGCGCACTCGCTGGATGTCATATTCAGTGATCAAGCCGAGAATTTGAGGGTCTTCCTGATTCGACGCTTCCTCGGTTACCAGCAGGGCATGCACACCCAGCCGATTCATCTCGGCGAGCGCAGCATCGATGGATACACGCGGCTGAATAGTCCCGGGACTTTCCCGCCGGAAGTCGGTGAGCGCGTAGAACGCCGAATCGCCAGGCTCCAGATAGGCATCGTCTTCGATCGCACTTCGCTCGACAAAATCGGCTGGCGCCCGAACCCGTGGGAGCGCGACCAGCGTGGTTTCCATGTGCGATCTCCTTCGAATCGGGGTGTTCAAGCGCGTGTTCGTACCCCTATAGACTCATCGCAACCCCGGGTGGTTCCACGCGCGGCCATATTGCGCGCCATCGCAATCACATGAAAGTTTGCCGTTTCTCAGCACTTTCTAATCTTCATCAGGTCCAATAGGAAGTCCAGGAGGTCAGGATGAGAATACTGCTCGTCGAGGACGATCGGAAGCTGGCGGAGTTCGTGGCGCGCGGACTGCGCGCGGAGCGCTTTGCTGTCGATCTGGCCGCCAACGGCATAGATGGCGAGAGTTACGTTCACGCCTATGAATACGATTTGTTGGTCCTTGATCTCATGCTGCCGCAGTTGAGCGGCACGGAGCTTCTGCGACGTGTGCGCCGCTCGCACCCGGCGCTCCCGGTGCTGGTGCTTACGGCGCGAGACGAAATCGAGAGCAAGGTGACGCATTTCGAAGCCGGCGCCGATGACTATCTGACGAAGCCTTTCGATTTTGCGGAGCTCCTGGTACGCATAAAAGCGCAGCTGCGCCGCGCACCCGCGGAACGCCATGATGTGTTGCGCGTGGCCGATTTGGAAATGGATCGTGCCACGCAGCAGGTGCGGCGCGACGGCAAGCTAATCGAACTCACCGCCAAGGAATACGCTCTGCTCGAGTACCTCATGTCCAGCCCGGAACGGGTGTTCTCGCGCACCATGATATTGAATCACGTATGGGATCAGAGTTTTGAAGGTGTGACGAATATCGTCGATGTCTACGTGCGCTATGTGCGCAGGAAGGTCGATGAGCCGTTTCCGCTGAAATTGATTCACACGGTACGCGGCGTGGGTTATTGCATTCGCGGCGCCGAAGCGAAACTCGAGGCCTCCTCGGAATGAATCCCCGTTCTCTCGCGTTCCGTCTGACGGCGTGGTACACGCTGCTTCTCGGTGCAACCTTTCTTTTGGTCGCCGCCGTCACCTTCTTTGGCCTGCAGCACTACCTGCGTTCCAATCTGCAAGATTCCCTCAGACGCCGCGCGACAGAGGTGGAGCAAATCCTGGCGCGCGCACCAACGGATGCAGCGGACGACGCCATCGCGCAAGAAATCGAGCTGCACTTGGCGCCGGAAGCCAACAATCGATTTATTCGAGTCACGCGCGTTCCCGGAAAACTGGTTTTTCTCTCCGGCCCCCCCTCCGATGGCAGCTTCAACCGTTTTGACTTCGCTGCGCGTCTGCCGTCCGGCAACACCAAGAGCGCAGCCGAGTTCCATCCCGCCATTCTTCCAGAACAACATTTGATCGTCGGTGCGACCGCTACCGACACGGTCTCGGGACAGTATGTACTGGAGATCGGGCTCTCCATGCTGCCCAGTGAAATGGCTCTGGCGCGGTTGCGCGACCTTCTGGCCGTGCTGCTTCCCACCCTGATCGGCTGTGCGGCGGTTGGCGGGTATCTGTTGGTCATGCGGGCGCTGCGCCCGGTCGATCGGCTATCGCAAACCGCCGAGCAGATGAGCCTGCAAAACTTGTCATTGCGCCTGCCGGTGGTTGCCACTGGGGATGCTCTCGAACGACTATCGATTTCCCTCAATAACATGCTGGGACGATTGCGCGACTCGGTGCAAAGTTCGCGGCGGTTTTTGGCGGACGCCTCGCATGAACTGCGCACGCCGCTCACGGTGATCAAGGGCGAACTGCAAGAACTTTCGAATGAAGGCGGTTTAACCGGGGATGCATTGCGTGAGCGCGTCGGCAGCGTGCTCGAGGAAGTGGCTCGCCTCGAGCACTTGGTATCAGGCTTGCTCGTGCTGTCGCGTCTCGATGCGGGTGAGACACTGCGCGAATGCGTCGAGTTGGATTTGGCAGAACTGGCGCGCAGCACCGCCGAGCAAATGCGTTTGATGGCCGAGGACCGCGGAATTACCATTGAATTGTCGGCGTTGAATCGCGCCGTAATCCGGGGCGACCGGTCGCGTATCAAACAAATAGTCGTGAACCTATTGGACAACGCGATCCGCTTCACCCCGGCGAGAGGCAGCGTGATATTGCGGACCTCCGAGGACGATACCTATGCGCTACTGGAAGTGATCGATACGGGCGTCGGTATACCAAAGGACTCCTTGCCGCTCGTGTTCGATCGATTCTATCGCGCTGATGAGGCCCGATCTCGCGACGACGGCGGCGCGGGACTGGGTCTATCGATTGTCAAATCCATATGTTCGATGCACGGGGCGGACATCGAGGTGTCCAGTCAGCTCGGTGAGGGCAGCTGCTTTCGCGTGAGATTTCCCCGACGGCGGGTCTCGCTGGATCCGGCGAGACCGGCGGATAGTTCTGAAAGGGTGCGGGCGTCCGCTGGGCAGATTCTCACGACGAGTGGCGCGAGCTAGGCGGGATTCTGAGAAGCTTTCTAATGTGAAGTTCGTTCAATTCTAATCTGTGTCGCTCATCCTATAGTTAACTTCAATTGCATCGCGACAGAGCATCTAGAAATGTTGCAACCGGCGGATTCTTTCGATCAAAAGCTCGTTCGGCAAGCTCAAGCCGGCGATGCCAGTGCATTCAACGCGCTGGTCAGCAAATACCGGGCACGCATTATGCAGTTGATCCTGCGTTACGCGCGCAACGAGGCGGACGCGGAAGATTTGGTGCAAGACACTTTTTTCAAGGCATATCGAGGCTTGCTTAACTTTCGAGGCGATGCGTCGTTTTATTCGTGGCTGCATCGCATCGCGATTAACGCAGCCATGACGGCGTTTCACGTGCATGCGCGTAACGCGCATGTCGTTTCCATGGAAGGATCGTGCAGCGAGCAGATCGAAGAATCGGCTACTCCGGAGAATCTTGCGGTGACCGACGAGATCCTTGCGGCGATCGGCGCGGCCGTTGATGCTCTCTGCGAAGATCAACGGCGTGCGATTGTCTTGCGAGAGATTGATGGCCTCAGCTATCAACAGGTGGCCGGCGCAATGTCGTGTCCGGTTGGAACGGTGCGTTCGCGTGTATTTCGCGCGCGCGAAGCCATCGATCTTCGCGTGCGAGACAGTTTTGAGGGCGGCCTCGGCCGTGTCTGCGGTGAAATATGTTGAATAAACGTAGTTCAATCAAACGTCGCTTGCCGCTGCTGGCATGCGGAATTCTGGTTTCGCTGGGCTTGTCTAGCTTTGCGAACGCGAATGGCGGAGGGGGAGGCGGCGGTCATGGCGGTGGAGGCGGCCACATGAGCGGTGGGGCCCACATGAGCGGCGGAGGCCACTTCGCGGGAGGCGGGCGCCCCGGTGGCGGGTACGGCCGGTACCCTGGTGGAGGCTATCGCGGAGGATTCCGCGGATATGGCGGTGGGTTCCGCGGCTACGGCTTCGGATTCGGCGTTGGCCTCGGGGTCGGCCTGTATTTCTCCGCGTTACCGCTGTACTACTCGACCTATTGGTGGGGCGGCATTCCCTATTATTACGCTGATGACACTTTCTACACCTGGGATGGATCGGCCGGCGAGTACCAAACGGTTGACCCGCCGCCGGAGGTGGAGCAGCAGGCGGAATCGCAGGCGGTCACTGAACTGATTGCCTACCCTAAGAACGGCCAGTCCGATGAGCAGCAGGCCAAGGATAAGTCGGAATGCCGGCAGTGGGCAGCGACGGAGTCCGGCTATAGTGCCGCTGCCGGAGCGGCGCCGGCCGCTGATCCCAATCGAGGGAATTATCTGCGCGCGGAAGCCGCCTGTCTCGACGCTCGCGGTTACTCCGTCACGTAGGACCCGGCCTCTAGAAGCCGCTGCGCCGGCTGGCGGCGCGCCAGCCTCAAGCTCAGCCATAGAGTGCGAGGTGTTCCACCTCGTCGGTCCAAACCTTGAACACTTGAAGAACATTGGGCCCGAACGCGGTGCTAATGGCGACATCGGCTGCGTCCCGGCCGCGCGCGATTAATATCCTGCCGATGCGGCGCTGATTATTGCGCGGATCGAATGTGTGCCACGCGCCGCCGATGTAGGCTTCCAGCCAGCCGGAAAAATCCATCGGCGCGTCGGGTATGGGTACGCCGATATCCCCGAGATAGCCGGTGCAGTAGCGCGCGGGAATATTCAGGCAGCGCAGCAGTGCAATCGTCAGTTGCGCATAATCGCGGCACACTCCCTGCCGTTCGCAATACACTTCCCACGCCGTCTTGGTCGGGCATGCAAACTGGTAGCCAAATTTAATGTGCTGATGCGCGAAATCACACACCGCTTGAACTCTCGACCAGCCGGGCGTGATGTGACCGAATAGCCTCCACGCATCATCCATTAAGCGCTGCGTTTCGCAGTATCGGCTGCCGAGCAAGTAAATGAGCGTGTCATGCGGCAGCTCCTCAACGGGATGCTCCTGCGCCCCCGCAAACTCGGGCTCCGGCAGGCCGCTATCCTGGATCAGGCCGTCTGCCGTGAAGCGAATCTCGCCGGCGGGTGCCACGATTCGGGTACAGGTATTGCCGAACACATCGAGATAGGTGTCGGGCACGAGATAGGGCTGCGCAATCATCTGATCCGGGCGCAGCAGGTCCGCCGTTCGGCTTGAATGAACGTGCAGCATCAAGATCATCGGCACGGGTTGCGGACACGAGTACACCAACTCGTAGCCAAAGCGGATTTTCATGCAAAGTCCTCCTCGGCTGATAAGGTAAGTTCATCCCGTTGCTGTTTATGACATGCGCGCATGAGCGTTCCCGTAGGAATTCGCTCCGACCGCGCGTAGGCGCCGTGCGCTGAACGCCGTGCACCTTGAATTTTCGGTACCATCGCAGCGCGATGAAAACCTTCCACTGCACGCACTGCCAAAATCTGGTCTTCTTCGAGAACGTGCGCTGCCTCAACTGCGGCCATTCGCTCGCCTTCCTGCCGGATTTAGGATTCATGGGTGCGCTCAGCGAACGTCCTGACGGCCTGTGGCGGGCCGAACTGGACGCCGCCGACTCGCGCGGCTACCGCCTGTGCGCGAATTACGATCAAGTCAGCGTGTGCAACTGGGTCGTTCCGGCCGACGACTCCGGCGCCTTTTGCGGATCCTGCCGACTGAATCGCGTCATTCCGGACCTGTCGAGCGAGCGTAATCGGGTGGCCTGGTTTCGGCTCGAGGTGGCCAAGCGGCGACTGCTCTACACCTTGCTCGGGTTATGGCTGCCGATCGAACCGAAGGCCGCCGGCGCGGATTCGGGCCTGGCGTTCGAGTTCCTGGAGGATTCAAGCGATGGCGATGCCAAGCGTGTATTGACAGGACACGACAATGGATTGATCACCATCAACATAGCCGAGGCGGACGATGTGCATCGCGAGATGGAGCGTGCACTACAGAAAGAGCCCTACCGCACCCTTTTGGGGCATTTTCGCCATGAGATTGGCCACTATTATTGGGATAGGCTGATTTCGAGCGGCACCAAACTGGAGGCCTTTCGCGAACTTTTCGGCGACGAGCGCGCGGACTATCAGAAAGCCTTGGAGCGGCACTACGCCGAAGGACCGCCCGCGCGGTGGGAGCAGGATTTCATCACCGCCTACGCAACCATGCATCCGTGGGAGGATTGGGCCGAGTCCTGGGCCCATTATTTGCACATGGTCGATGCGCTCGAAACAGCGGGTGCCGCCGGTCTCGCGCTTAGGCCAAAACGCAGCGACGAGCCGCGCATGCAACCGCCGCCCGATCCGCTCAACCCGCATTACCGCGACTTCGACGCAATGGTCGAGGCATGGCTGTCGCTCACGTACGTACTCAACAACTTGAGCCGCGGCTTAGGCCTGCCCGACAGCTATCCGTTTATTTTATCCGCGCCCGCCATCCGCAAGCTGCGCTTCATCCACACCACCATCGATGAGTATCGCGGCGCCCGCACCCGATCCGCGTAGAATGCGGCTGGCTTCCATGGAGAGATTCAAGTGTCGGTGCACGTAGCGCTCAATCACATCATGCATTACCGCTACGATCGGCCGGTCAAGCTGGGGCCGCAGATCATTCGGCTGCGGCCCGCACCGCACTGCCGAACACGCATCATGTCCTATTCGCTGAAGATCACCCCCGACGAGCACTTCATCAACTGGCAGCAGGATCCGCTCTCGAACTACGTTGCCCGGGTGGTATTTCCGAAGCCGACACAGGAACTCAAGATCGAGGTGGATTTAACCGCCGAAATGGCGGTGCAGAATCCCTTCGACTTTTTCTTGGAGCCCTACGCGCAGCAGTTCCCGTTTAACTACGAGGCAATCGAAGCGCGTGAACTCGCGCCGTTTTTATCGGCGGGACCGGCGACGCCGCTGTTTGTCCGGTATCTCGACGCTATCCCGCGCACGCCGCGCACCACCATCGATTTTCTGGTGGAGTTGAACGGCCGTCTCGCGGCCGATGTGCGCTACGTCATTCGCATGGAACCTGGCGTACAGCCGCCTGAAGAGACGCTCGAGAAGCGCTCAGGTTCCTGCCGCGACTCCGCCGAACTGCTGGTCCAACTGCTGCGACATCTGGGACTCGCCGCGCGCTTCGTGTCGGGGTATCTCATTCAACTGGTCGCCGATACGAAACCCATCGAGGGCCCGGCGGGTCCGAGCTATGATTTCACGGACCTTCACGCCTGGTGCGAGGTTTACTTGCCGGGAGCGGGCTGGATCGGATTGGATCCGACCTCGGGCCTGCTGACCGGCGAGGGCCATATCCCGCTGTCGTGTACGCCCGATCCGCGGTCGGCGGCGCCGCTATCCGGCGCGGTGGACGAATGCCAGACCGGTTTCGAATATGCGATGAAAGTCGAGCGCGTGTGGCAGGCGCCGCGCGTTACCAAACCCTATTCGGAACCGCAATGGAGCGCGATCGATTCGCTGGGGAAGCAGATCGATGCGACCCTGCAAAGCGAGGATGTGCGTCTGACCATGGGCGGCGAACCCACTTTCGTCTCGGTCGAGAATGCGCAGGCGCCGGAATGGAACACCGAGGCGCTCGGTGAGAACAAACGAAAAATCGCGGCGGAACTGTTCCGCACGCTCAAGCAGCGCTACGCGCCGTTTGGGCTTGCGCATTTCGGTCAGGGCAAGTGGTACCCCGGCGAACAGTTGCCGCGTTGGTCGCTGAACTGCTTTTGGCGCAAAGACGGCGAGCCCATCTGGAGCGATGGCGCTCTTCTTGCTGATGAGACGCGTCGTTATCCTGCGGCTGCCGCAAACGCGCCGCGGCTGTTGCAGGAGGTGGCGCGGCGCTTGGGTGTGTCCGCCGACTCCATATTCGCCGCATACGAGGATGTGTTTTATTACTTGCTGCGCGAGCGCAAGCTGCCTGCGAATGTCGATCCTCTAAATTCTCATCTCGCGGATCCCCTCGAGCGCGCACGTCTGACGCGTGTGTTCGGCGGCGAGCTGGGCGATCCGATCGGCTATGTCCTGCCGCTGGCGCGCACCCTCGACGGTGCGCCCTGGCAAAGCAGCCGCTGGTACCTGCGCAGCGAGCGCTGCTATCTGATTCCCGGCGATTCATCGATCGGCTACCGGCTGCCGCTGGATTCGCTGCCTGCGATCAGCCCCGGCGACTTTCCGCACATCCACCCGCCGGATCCCACCCAGGAGTTCGGCGCGCTCGCGCCACATGGTAAATTGCTCGACAAGTGCGCCGGCGAAACTGTCGCGCGCTCGAGGCCGCCGCCGCCCGACCCGCCCGCGCGGTCCGACGCTTCTGCACCGCCCAACGCCGCGACCCAGGTGATCCGAACGTCGCTGTGCGCCGAGCAGCGCAACGGCGTGCTCTACGTCTTCATGCCGCCGACGCGCACGCTCGACGATTACCTTCAGGTCCTCGCTGCGGTCGAGGCGAGCGCGAAGATGCTCGGTCAACCGCTGATTCTGGAGGGTTACGAACCGCCGCAGGATCCGCGTTTGATGAACTTCAAGGTGACCCCCGATCCCGGCGTGATCGAAGTAAACGTGCAGCCGAGCGCGAGCTGGGATGAGCTGTCGGCGCTCACCACGCACCTCTACGGCGTCGCGCGCGACTGCGGTCTGCGCTCTGAGAAATTCATGATCGACGGGCGCCATGTGGGAACCGGTGGCGGCAATCATATTGTGATGGGCGCGGCCACGCCGAAGGATTCGCCGTTTCTGCGGCGGCCGGATCTGCTGCGAAGCCTCATTTCCTACTGGCACAATCATCCGTCGCTGTCGTACTTGTTTTCGGGACTCTTCATCGGTCCAACCTCGCAGGCGCCGCGAGTGGACGAAGCGCGCAACGACTCGCTGTACGAGCTCGAGATCGCCTTCCAACAATTCCCCAAGCCAGGCGTCGAGGTGCCGCCATGGCTTGTCGACAGGCTTCTGCGAAATCTCTTGATTGATGTCACCGGCAACACCCATCGCGCGGAATTTTGCATCGACAAGCTGTATTCGCCCGACACTTCCAGCGGCCGGCTCGGATTACTCGAGATGCGCGCCTTCGAAATGCCGCCCCACGCGCGAATGAGCCTCGTGCAGCAACTGCTGCTGCGCTCGTTGGTTGCGCGTTTCTGGCGCGAGCCCTATGCGCCGGCGCGCTTGACGCGTTGGGGTACCCAACTGCATGACCGATTTCTGCTACCGCATTTCATTCTCGAGGATTTTGCGCACGTCATCGAGGAGCAAAATCAAGCCGGCTTCGACATGAGTCTCGACTGGTTCGCACCGCACTTCGAATTTCGCTTCCCCAAGCTCGGCGACCTCGCGGTGCGAGGTGCGTTGCTCGAATTGCGGCAGGCACTCGAACCGTGGCATGTGATGGGCGAAGAGGGCGCGCCCGGCGGTACGACGCGTTATGTGGATTCCTCGTTGGAGCGAGTCGAGGTCAAGGCGAGCGGCCTGCCCCCCGATCGGTATGTGGTGGCTTGCAATGGCCGGGCTATCCCGATGCGGTCAACGGGTCGCACAGGCGAATTCGTTGGTGGAGTGCGCTACCGCGCCTGGCAGCCATGGTCGGCGTTGCACCCGACAATCGGTGTTCATTCGCCGCTGACATTCGATATAGTCGACACCTGGATGAATCGATCGGCAGGTGGATTTCGATATCATGTGGTGCATCCGGGTGGCCGTAGCCACGAAACCTTTCCCGTCAACGCATTCGAGGCGGAGAGCAGACGGCTCGCGCGATTTTTCCGCATCGGCCACACCCCGGGCCGCATGAACATCGAGCCGGTCCCCTCGAGCGCGGAGTTTCCCTTCACGCTGGACCTGCGCAATCATCGATAAGGATCCGCGACTGCAGCATTACCGCAGCGACCCGCATCGCTACGACGAGCTTTTGGACGCGGATGGCCGTGTCCGCGGCCATTGGCATTCCTTGGTCGAAAGCATTTTTGAAGACGACGCACGCGCCGCCCGGCTGGCCACGGAATTCACGCGACGCATGATCGTGGAGAACGGCATCACCTACAATGTGTATGCCGATCGGCAGGGCCGCGACCGCCCATGGATTCTCGATCCGCTGCCTTATCTCATTTCCGCACAAGAATGGCAGACGATTGAAGCCGGCGTTGCGCAGCGCGCACGGCTCTTGAACGCGGTGTTGGTCGATCTCTATGGCAAGCAGGAACTACTGTCGCGCGGTAGCCTGCCGCCCGAAATTCCGTTCGGCCATCCCAATTTTTTATGGCCGTGCGCCGGCATCACGTTGCCGGGCGATCGCTGGCTGTCGCTGTATGCGGCGGACTTGGCGCGGTCGGCGGACGGGCGCTGGTGGGTGATCGCCGACCGAACCCAGGCGCCGTCCGGGCCGGGGTACGCGCTCGAAAATCGCCAGATCGTGCGCCGGGCCTTTCCACATCTGGCGCAGTCGATGGATGTGCGCCCGCTGGGCGCCTTCTTTGCCGCGTTTCGCGACGCGCTATTGGAGAATGCCGAGGAGGAGCCGTTGGCGGTGGTTCTGACGCCCGGCTCATTCAACGAAACTTACTTCGAGCATGCGTATCTGGCACGCCAGCTGGGCTTCCCCTTGGTCGAAGGGCACGATCTTACGGTGCGCGACGAGAGGGTGTTCTTGAAGACGCTGTCGGGCTTAAGACGCGTCCACAGCATTTTGCGCCGGCTTGACGACGACTTTTGCGATCCGGTGGAGTTGCGTGTCGACTCAGCACTGGGTGTGCCGGGGCTGCTCGGCGCGATCCGCAAAGGCAACGTCGCCGTTGCCAACGCACTTGGGAGCGGCGTGCTCGAATCGGCGGCGTGGCTCGGCTTTCTGCCGGCGATTGCGCAGCAGATGATCGGCGAAAAGCTGGATCTGCCCTCGGTGGCTAGTTGGTGGTGCGGCGAGCCGCCGGCATTCGAATCCGCGCTCGCCAACCTGTCGAATTTGGTGATCAAGCCGGCGTTTCCCAATCAGAAGCTTGGCGCCGTGTTCGGCAGCGACCTCAACGCTGAAGAGCGTGCGGCGCTCATCGCACGCATGCACGCGCGTCCGCACGCATTTGTGGCCCAGGAGCACCTGGCTTTTTCCCAAGCACCCGTCTGGTACACGAAAAATGCCGATGCCTTTTCGGCACGCGCGCTCGGCATCCGCGTTTATGCCATTGCCACTGCGAGCGGCTATCGCGTTTTGCCCGGTGGCCTGGCGCGCTTCGCTTCAGACGCGCATGCGGAGATCGTTTCGATGCAGCGCGGCGGCGGCAGCAAGGATATTTGGGTGCTATGCGGTTCCGAGGAAACCTCCGAACAGGCGACCGCCCCGATTGTCAGGACGGATCGCGCGCCGCATCGGCACTTCGAACTGCCCTCCACGCTGGTGGAAAGCCTGTTTTGGATGGGCCGCTATGCGGAGCGTTGCGATTATAAGACGCGGTTGCTGCGCGCCACCTTGGGCCTCAGGCGCAATCTGCCGTTCCGCTCGCAGGCCATGGAGATCTGCAAACACTTTGGCGCCACGGCGGTTTTTGATTCCGAGAAACGCTTCACCTTGAGCGGCGATATCGAACGCCTGGGCGAATGCGCGGCTCAGGTGAGAGGCAGCCTGTCCGCGGAAAATTGGCGCGCCTTGACGGTTTTGCAGCGCGACTTCAGGCGCGCGGAAGCCGCGCGCAGCGATGCCCGTGAGACGCTTGACAGTCTGCTGCTGTCGTTGGCGGCGATCGCGGGATTCGCGCTCGATGACATGACCCAAGATGACGGCTGGCGGCTCATGATGATCGGCCGTCGGTTGGAACGGCTGCAATTTCTCGCGGATTTAATTTCGCGCCGGCTGATCGGCGCGGGAACGCCCTTGCGCCAGGAACTCGAATGGCTGCTGGAGATAGGCGACAGCGCCATCACCTATCGAACACGCTACCGAGCGCCGCCCGTTTGGGAAACGACTATCGACGTTCTCGTCTACGATGAAAAGAATCCGCGCGCACTGGCCTTCCAGTGGCGCGCCATCAACACGCTGCTGATCGAAGTCGCCGAGTCCTTGGGCTCCAAGCCGCAAGAAACGCTGTATCCCGCAGTTTCGAAATTGGTGTCGCTCGAGTGTGAAAGTTCCAGCGGCGATTCTGACACGGCGCAGGTCTCGCGTGAGATCCTGGCGCGGCATCTCAAGGAATTGATGTTGGCCTCGGCGCAGCTATCCGAGCAGCTCACCTCGCAACACTTCTCACACATCGATTTCGACCTGCGCGCGGTGTCCGCATGACACGCTACGCGGTAAGCCACGCGACGGTATACGATTATGGCGGCGACGTGGTGCACTCGCATCACCTGCTGCACCTGCAACCGCGCGAATTTGCATTTCAGCGCTGTATAGAGCATTCGCTCACGCTGGACCCGCAGCCCAGCTTCAGCCGCGAGGACGTGGACGCCTTCGGCAACCCGATCGCAAGGCTCGAATACGACCGCGCGCATGAGCGCCTCGTGGTGACCGCGGAAATGCAAGTCGAGGTTTTTCCGCGTTGCGCCGAATCGCTCGAGTCGACCGAGCCCTGGGATGGGCTGCGGCGCCGCTTGAGCTACCACGCGGTCCCGGTTGCGGCGGCGGAGCTCGAGGCATGCCGCTTTCGCATGCGCTCCAGCCTCGTGCCGCTCAAGCGGACATTCGAGGACTATGCCGCCGATTGCTTCACGCCTCAACGGCCGGTAGCAGCGGCCTGTCAGGCGCTCATGCGAAAGATCCATCGAGAGTTCAAGTACGTTCCTGGATCCACGACCAATCGAACTTCCATCGTCGAGGTGCTCAAGAGCCGCCGCGGCGTTTGCCAGGATTTCGCGCATCTCATGATTGGCTGCGTGCGCTCGTCCGGGCTGGCCGCCCGGTATGTCAGCGGCTATATCCGCACCGTGCGCAAGGGCGGTGCCGCGGCGATCGGCGGAGACGCATCGCACGCCTGGGTTTCGGTGTATTGCCCGCCGCTGGGCTGGCTCGATTTCGATCCGACCAATGACTGCATGATCCGCGAGGATCACGTCACACTCGCCTGGGGCCGCGACTTCGGCGATGTCTCGCCATTGCGCGGCATGATCGTCGGCGGCAGGCGCCACAAACTTGAGGTCAATGTGCGCGTGCAGCCGCTCGACTAAGCCGGCGCGGGGAATTTTCGCTTTGTCTTACAGGCCTTCGTTCGCTATTCCCACAAGCAAGCAGCGTTGCCGGAGATATCGCGCTCGATGAAACGCGTTGAAACTCGGTTCTTCATGAGACGTCAAGACACAGTTCTCGAGAGTATCGAACCCGAGGTTTTCATCGCGAGCGCGAGTTTCGAGTCCATGACCGAAGCGCAGCTCGGGCGCCTGGCGATGGACCTGGGCCAGGCCGAATCGCTGCGGCATTTTGCGCACGCCATGATCGATGTTTATGAAAAGGTGACCGCGGACATTGCCAGAATTGCCGCACGCCGGAATTTGCCGATGCCGAATTCACTCGACCCGGAACATCAGCAATTTGTCGAGCGGATGCGCGAGAAAAGCGGTCGGGATTTCGATCTGGCGTACACCGGCAGAATGATCGACGGGCATCAGAAGGCGATCATGCTGTTCAAGCGCGGTCAAAGAATCAAGGATCCCGAGATCTCGGCGTTGGCAAGCCGCACTTTAGGCATACTCGAGGCCCGGCTTCTGCGAACGAACTCGCTGCTCGAGAGCATCGTCTCAGAGCCTCAGTCCGCGAGTCCGTAGCGCACCGCGAGTCCGTAGCGCGCTTTACTTCACTCCTCGCTGCGCAGCTTGGCCACTTTAGCCGCCGTCAAGTCCGATCCCTTGGCGCCGAAGCGAGCGGTGACATAATTGGCGACGCTGGCGATTTCCGCGTCCGTGTAAGTGCTGCCGAAAGCCGGCATATTGTTCGAATCGCCGCTGACGTGCCGTTGCCCGCCGCCAATGATCACCTGCGCGACATTGATGGCGGTTGGATCGTTGATGCCGCGGGTGCCGGTCAACGTCGCGAACGGAATGACAGGGCTTACACCAGTCCATCCGTGGCAGCCAGCGCAGGCCCCTTCATAAACGGCTTTGCCATGCGACTCGCTCGATGCCGCATCGTCGGCGAACAGAGCCGGTGCGCTACTTTGTTTTGGCTCGGGCAGGTCGGAGGTTGAGACGCCCGGCACCGTGCGTAAATACGTGACAATCGCGGCCACATCGCTTGCCTTTAGGTAACTCAAGCTTTCATCGACCGCTTCACCCATCGGCCCCGCGGCGGTGCCGCGGCCGTCGGCGTGCCCCACGGAGAGATAGTGAGCGAGATCCGCGTCGCTCCAGGATCCTACGCCGCTCGCGTGATCGGGTGTGATGTTGTAGGCACGCCAGCCGGCTTGCACCGCACCTGCAAATTTTTGCCGGTTATTGAGCGCAAACGCCAGATTGCGCGGCGTATGGCATTCGCCGCAATGCGCCATCGCCTCGGCAAGATAGGCGCCGCGATTCCACTCGGGACTGCGGTCCGGATTCGGTTCAAAGCGTCGGTCAGGATTGAAGAAGGCCGACCATAAGCTCATGAGGCTGCGCTGATTGAAAGGAAAACTGAGGGTGTTTTGCGGCGCGGGTGCGTGCAAGGGCTTCAGCGTAAAGAGGTAGGCCTTGATCGCGAGCGCGTCGGCGTCGGACATGTAGGTGTAGCTGGCGTAGGGCATCGCCGGATACAGTTTGGTGTTGCCGCGCCCGATGCCCTTGTGCATGGCATCGAGGAAATTCGCATCGCTGTAATTACCGATGCCCGTCTCGTTGTCCGGCGTGATGTTGGTGGAATAAATGGTGCCGAAGGGCAGCACGAAGGCGCGGCCGCCGGCAAACGGCGTACCGTCCTTCGTGGTGTGGCAGACGACGCAGTCCGCGGCGCGCGTCAAATACTCGCCGCGCTCGACCTGGCTCGCCGCCTTGAGCTCCGGCGGCACGCCGGTGGGATCCGCCGCGGTGTAGGCCGCGAGCGCGACCCGTTTGCCGCCGGCGAAATCGGTGGGAAGCGGACCGAACACGATGTAAGCGGCCACAATGAGCAGAACGGCGACAATGGCCGTCAAGCTCCACAGAACCGGCCGTCGCGTAGGCGTTGGGGGCGTTGCATTCATGAGACCTAGCTCCGGGCAATTTCGCTTTTGACGAAAGGAAATACGTACACGCGGTTTCCGGTGGCGGCAAAAACAGCATTGGCAACGGCGGGACCGACCGGGGCCACCCCGGGTTCGCCCACGCCGGTGGGCTTTTCGGTCGAGGGCACGATGTAAACCTCCACCTTCGGCGCTTCGTTCATGCGCAGCACGCGATAGTCGTTGAAGTTGCTCTGCTCGACGCGGCCGTCTTTCAACGTGATCGCACCGTACAATGCCGCTCCCAAGCCGAAGCCGATACCGCCTTCCATCTGCGCCTTAATGATGTCGGGATTGACAGCCGTGCCGCAGTCGACTGCGCACACAACCCGATCGACCTTGATGCGTCCGGCGTCATCGACGCTGACCTCAGCCACCTGCGCGACAAAAGAATTGAACGCTTCGCACACGGCGATGCCGCGGCCGCGGCCTTTCGGCAGGGGAGCTGAGGTCCATCCGGCCTTGTCGGCGGCGAGTTCCAGCACCGCCTTCATGCGCGGCTCATGTTCGAGCAGCTTGCGACGGAAGGTGTAGGGATCTGCGCCGGCGGCGTGCGCGACCTCATCGATAAACGCCTCGACGGCAAAAACCGTATGCGAGCTGCCGACCACGCGCCACCACAGGACCGGCACGCCGGCCTTGGCCGTCGACAAATCGACCGCAATGTTGGGAATGGCGTAGGCAATGTTTGCCGCGCCTTCTACTGAAGTGGAATCGATGCCGTCCTTCATGCCCGCCGCGAAGATCGTGCCGGCCATGATGGATTGCCCGACGATGACGTGGTGCCATCCAATGAGTTCGTTTTGCGCATTCAAGCCGGCTTCCAGTTTGTGGAAGTACATCGGGCGATACAAGCCGCCGCGGACATCGTCCTCGCGAGTCCATTGCAACTTGATCGGCGTGCCGTCCGCGCCGTACGCCTTGGCAATGGACACCGCTTCCACGACATAGTCTGAAATGGTGTTGGCGCGCCGGCCAAAACTGCCGCCGGCATAGAGAGTATGAATGTTCACTTGGCCGGGATCCAAACCCGCCGCGTGCGCGGCGTTCATCTGATCGATGGTTTGGAATTGATCGCCTGTCCAGATCTCGCAGGTCTTGGCATCGAGCTTGACCACCGCGGACAGCGGCTCCATGGGCGCATGCGCGAGATAGGGGAATTCGTAGCCCGCGGAAATCGTGCGCGCGGCAGCGCCGATGGCCTTCTTGGCGTCCCCCTCTTTGCGCGCGGGCAGCGCGGGCTGATCGGCGAGGCGCCGATACTCCTCCATCATCGCGGCGGAGCCGCGCTTCTCGGCGCTCGAATCGTCCCAGTCGACTTTGAGTGCGTCGCGGCCTTGCTTGGCGGCCCAAAAACTCTTCGCAACCACGGCGACACCGCCCGGCACCTGCACGACCTTGACCACACCCGGCACTTGCATCGCCGCGGCGCCATCGAAGGACTTGACCTTGCCGCCAAACAGCGGCGATCGTTTAAGCAGCGCGACCAGCATGCCGGGCATCTCGACATCGATCGTGAATTGCGCCGTGCCATCGCATTTCGCCGGCACATCGACCCGCGCCGGTCGGCCGCCGATGAGCTTGAAATCCTTCGGATCCTTGAGCTGCACGGTTTCCGGCACCGGCAACGCTGCGGCCTTTTTCACGAGCGAGCCGAAGCTCGCTTGGCGCTTGCTGGCGGTATGAGAAATCACGCTTTTGTCGACCGTCAGTTCTCCGACGGGAACATGCCACTCGTTGGCCGCGGCTGTCAGCAGCATCGCGCGGGCCTTGGCGCCCGCATCGCGCAACTGCGGCCAGGAATTGGCGATCGATGAACTGCCGCCGGTTCCCTGGATCTTGCCGAAGACCAGATTGGCATAGCGCGTCGCATCGGCGGGTGCGCTTTCGACCCGCACCTGAGCCCAATCGGCGTCGAGTTCATCCGCCAGGATGGTCGCGAGCCCCGTGTAGGAGCCCTGGCCCATTTCGATGTGCTTGGCAATGATGGTGATGCTGTTGTCGGCGCCAATTCTGACGAAGGCGTTGGGTGCGAATGGCGTTGATGTTGGGGCAGCGGACGCGGCGAGTGCCTGCGCGCGCGGCGAGCCGCCCAATTCGAAGCCAATGGTCAGCGCCGTGACGGTTGCCGCACCGGCGCCTTTCAGGAATGTACGCCGTTCGATTTTGCGGACAGAAGCTAAGTCGTTGCTCATGGACGTTACGCCTTGGCGGATTGCGCCGCTGCATGAATCGCGGCGCGGATGCGTGGGTAGGTGGCGCATCGGCATATGTTGCCGCTCATGGCGCCGTCGATATCCGCATCGGAGGGCGCGGAATTCTTCTCCAGCAGCGCCGTCGCGGCCATGATCTGACCCGACTGGCAATATCCGCACTGCGGTACCTGAAGATCGATCCAGGCGGCCTGCACGGCTTTGGCTTGCTTGCTCTGCAGTCCCTCAATCGTCGTGATTTTCCGGCCGGCCACGGATGAGAGCGGCATGACACAGGAACGGATCGGCTGACCGTCGAGGTGGACGGTGCAGGCGCCGCACATCGCCATTCCGCACCCGAACTTGGTACCGTGAAGCCCAGCGACCTCGCGGATCGCCCACAACAACGGCATGTTCGGATCCGCATCGAGCTCCGTGCTTTTGCCATTCAAGAAAAAGGTTGTCGACATGATGACTCCGCGAGGTACCGGTTCGGTAAGAATCCTCCTCTCGCAGGTTGTATTCAAGCCTCAGGGAAAAATCTCGTATGATGGCGCCGCGCCGGCGCGCGGCGCGCAAGTGCGAAGGGAGGACTGCGAGATGACACCCGTTATTCGTATCCGCATCGATTTCGCCGAAAACGTCCACGTCGGTCCCGGCAAAATCGCATTGCTCGAGGCGATCAAATCCACCGGATCCATTTCCGATGCCGCACGTTCTCTCGGCATGAGCTATCGGCGCGCTTGGATGCTAATAAACAGCTTAAAACAAGGGTTTAGCGAGGCTGTGACCGTATCTTCCACCGGCGGCTCCGGCGGCGGCGGTGCGCGTGTGACGAGCTTCGGCGCAGGCCTGATCAAACAGTATCGGATGCTGGAACGCGAGGTCGGCCGGCTCGGCGCGAATCGGCTGACGGATATCGTGCCGCATGTCAGCACGAAGGCATCTCGTTCCGAACACGGCGGCAGAAAACAACTCGCAAAGAAAATCATGCAGCGCGCGGAGAAGATCTCGTAAAATAGTTCTCGAAGCCATTCGTCGTAGCTCCGCGGATACAACGCATGGCGGTTTTTAGTTGCCTCCGCTGTATCCTGCCGAATATAGCCAACGAATAATTGTGAAGTATTGCCGCTGGCTGCGGTCTAGTCTGCGCACTGGCAGATCACGATCGTGATGACACAGTGAATTCCTCAGGACCTCAAACCAAAGCCGAGTTTCGCGGCAACCGTTTCGATCGAATGGAATGGGCGGGCGCTTTCGGCGATCTCGGCACGCTCGTTCCGTTCGTCGTCGCCTACATCGCCGTCTTGAAGATGGACCCCTTCGGAATATTATTTGCATTCGGGGCCGCGCTACTGATCTGCGGTCTGTACTACAAGACACCCTTTCCCGTCCAGCCGATGAAGGCACTCGGCGCCGCCGCGGTAACGCAGGCCGCGCAGACCGCAGTCATTACGCAAGCGACGGTTTACAGTGCAGGCCTCGTGACCGGCGCGCTCTGGCTGATACTGGGCTTGAGCGGCGCCGCTGCGCGTATCGCCAAGCTGGTGCCACGCTTCGTGGTGATCGGTATCGTATTGGGACTCGGCTTCAGCTTCATGATCGAGGGCATCAAGCTGATGAACACGCAGTGGCCGATCGCCGCGATCGGACTGATGGGAACGCTGCTTTTGCTGACCAATCGCGCCGTGCCGGCCATGTTTCTCCTGCTGCTTTTCGGTGCCGTGTGCGGAGTCATTCAGGACCCCGCCGTAGCGCACGCACTGTCGGGGGTTCGCGTGCAGTTTCGTCTGCCGAGCTTCGTGCTGGCAACGATCAGCTGGCACGACCTGTGGGTGGGTACGTTGTTTTTGGCGCTGCCGCAGCTGCCCTTGACTCTCGGTAATGCCGTCATTGCGGTGCGTGAGGAAAACAATCGACTTTTCCCCGATCGGCCGGTGACCGACGGATTGATCGCTACCTCAACGGGAGTGATGAATCTTGTGGGGTCAGCCGTCGGCGGCGTTCCCATGTGTCATGGCGCAGGCGGCATGGCAGGACACGTCGCCTTCGGTGCGCGCACCGGCGGTGCGCCGATCATCCTGGGTGTGATTCTGTTGTTGCTGGCGTTCTGTTTCAGCGGCTCCATTGAGGCGATCTTGGATGTGTTTCCGCAGGCAGTGCTGGGCGTCATTCTGTTTCTGACGGGCGCGCAACTAAGCCTGGGCTCCTGTGATTTCAGCAAGAATAAGGGCGAGCGCTTCATCACGCTCGCGACCGCGGCCTTCGCGATGTGGAATGTGGGTTTGGCGTTCCTTGTCGGGATGGGGCTGGCTTACGTCGCGAAGCGGGGCCTGCTGCGGCTGTAGCGGCTCTTGCAGCGTGCTTTCTTGATCGCATGGCAAATCCGCACACCTTTCGGGCAAGATGTTCGAAATGACGGACATCGACCAGAGCCATCCGATGCGGCTGCCGCAGCTATCTCTGCTGGCGCTGGGCTTGGGAATCGTCACCGGTGTCGGTGCCGTGCTATTTCGGGACTTGATTGGCCTCGTTCACAACCTGCTCTTCGCTGGTCGATTCAGCCTGCACTACGATGCAAACGTTTTTACGGCGCCTGCCCCTTGGGGCGCGTTTGTCATCCTGGTGCCGATCCTCGGTGCCGTCGCCGTAACCTTTCTCGTGAGCAACTTCGCGCCGGAGGCGAGGGGACACGGCGTTCCGGAAGTAATGGACGCCATCTACTACAAGGGCGGCGTGATCCGTCCGGTTGTGGCATTGGTCAAGTCGCTGGCCTCGGCGATCGCGATCGGCAGTGGTGCATCAGTCGGGAGGGAGGGTCCGATCATTCAGATCGGATCGGCGCTGGGTTCGACGCTGGGGCAGATCGTTCGCATGCCAGTGGGTCAGCGAATCGCGCTCGTTGCCGCAGGCGCAGGTGCGGGAATTGCCTCTACGTTTAATACGCCCATCGGCGGTGTGATGTTTGCGATTGAGCTGATGCTGCCTGAGGTGAGCGCGGAGACCTTCCTGCCTGTTGCGATCGCCACGGGGACGGCTACGTTTATAGGCCGCTGGTTCTTCGGCGACACCCCGGCTTTTCACGTTCCGCCAATTCAAGCGATGCCGATCAATTCGAGCGCCCTGATCGTGCTGCTGCTATTCGCAGTGTTAGGCGGGGTGACCGGCGTCGCCGCCGCCGGTTTCATTCGCGCGCTGAATTTGGCCGAGGACCTTTTTGACCTGATCAAGCAACGCTATCTACGCCACATGTTGGGAATGCTGATTCTGGGCGTACTCATGTACGTCTTGCTGCGCACCTTGGGCCAGTACTACATAGATGGCGTGGGCTACGCTACGGTCCAAGCCATTCTGGCCGGTCAGCTTGCAACTTTCTGGCTGCTCGGGCTGTTATTCGTTTGCAAGGTATTGGCGACTTCGCTCAGCCTTGGGTCTGGGTCGTCGGGCGGCATCTTTTCACCGTCCTTGTTCATGGGCGCCGCCCTAGGCGGCGGCTTCGCGGCGCTGCTGAATTTGGCCGGGACGCCGATTCCGCTCAGCGTACCGGCCTTCGCCATCGTCGGCATGGGCGCCATGGTTGGCGGCGCAACCGGCGCCGTGATGACCGCCGTCACCATGATTTTCGAAATGACGCTCGACTACAGCATCATCATGCCCATGATTGTTGCGGTTGCGATGAGCACGGGCGCGCGGCGAGTCCTGTCACATGAAACCATTTACACCTTGAAGCTGGTGCGCCGCGGTCGATCCATTCCCAAGGCCCGTCACGCCAACATGTTCTTGGTGCGAAAGGCGCGCGAGGTAATGGACACCGATATCCAAGTCCTGCCGGCGGAGCAGAGTTTCGACGACTATCTTAGGCAACCCGAGCATGCGGGACGGCTGCGCCATGTCGTGGTAACAGAGAACGAACACCTCTATGGAGTCATCCGTGTCAACACGGGACTGCGCCGCGGACTGGAGAGCGCGACTACCGGCGTGAGATTACGCGATGTCGCGAGCCGAAATTTCACCGTGGTGAGCGAAGAGGTAACCGCTTATGAGGTGATCCGCCGAATGTGGCGCAAGAAAGCCATTATGGCCGTGGTTGTGCGGGGCAGCGGAATTCCGCGAGCCAGCGATGTCGTCGGTGTCATCACCAAGGAGCACGTTGCCGACTCGGTCGCCGACAGCATCGCAGTTTATCCGCAGTAAACGCTCGCTTGCTCTCGAGCCCCCCTGAGACGCCGGTCATTCAAAGGTCGTCTCGACCCGCAGCACAGGATACAAGTTGTAACGCGTGTCCCAGGATGCGTGCCGGCGCAAGAAGAACTCCAAGCGCGCCACGGGACTCGCGGCGAATTTCGCATCGTGCTCGCACGTGCTCCGGAATTCGGCCGCGAGGCGCGGATCTTGCGCGAGCATATCCCGTGCAATCTGCTCGGCGACATAGGGTTCCATGTGCTCTTTTTGTTCAAAACACGCATTGAACAAGCCCCACGCGGCGAAGGAGTCCGGCGCCCGCGGCTCGAAAAGCGCCACCACCAGACGCGCCAGCGGTTGCGCGATAGGTACGAACAGCGCACCGTCCTGAGGGAGATACATCTCTTCGTGCCACGAGCCGGTCAGTTGCGCGCGCATGCGTCCTTCAAACGGGGCTGCGGAGAACGTCACTTCCGTGGCGCGAAATGCCTTCGCTTTGATTTCGTCCCGACCGCCGTGCAGGCGCGAGAACGCGATGCCATGCGCATCCAGGCGGGGTGCGATGTCGGCGGCGAAGGCAACCGGCACGACATACCCGCCGAGCGGCGCTGTCGCGGAAATTGCAACGTTGACTCGATCGCGGAGCGGCACGCGCCAGATTTGCGGCGTTTTCGGATCGTAGGTCGTGACGAGACCGCCGGAGATCGGCGACGGCGCCCGGGTGTATGCGTATCCCCTAAACTCGATCACGCGTGCCTCCGAGATATCCCGGTCCGGCGTGACGCCGCCCGCCTGTGCCGGTTCGCGCCAGCTTGATGTGAAATCGAGCGGTATCTCAGCGCCGGCCAGCTTCATCGCGGCCTGGTCTGCCTGGTGCGCAAGCTCGAGCCAGTTGCGCCCGCGAGCGCCGACCAACTCGGCCAAGCTCGTGATGGTGTTGCGCATCACGCGCACGCGGTGGGCGTAGTCCTTCCAGGAGTGCGTTTCGACCAGCACCGTAAAGCGATTGCGCTGTGGAAAATAGCCGGTCGAGAAGCGCGGCGAATACACGGTCAACGCAAACCCCGAGGTCGGGTCATCGGTGCTGGCCAGATCGGGATAAAAGTCGAGGGCCTGGAACCCAACTTCGGTGAGCCGCGCAATGAGTGCATCGCGCATCTGTCTGCCGCTCACTCTCAAGGTGGCATCACCTTGATTGAGCGGCTCGACCTGCAGGGAAATGTCGGGCTCGAAGTCCGCGCCGTCGGTGACATGCAGGTCCGCGCACACCAGCGGATCCCACGCGTCGATGAGGCGCAGCATGGCCCGCATTTCCGGCGTGTCCGCCTTCATGTAGTCGCGATTGAGGTTGATATTTTGCGCCGTCGTCCGCCAGCCGGTCTCAACCGGGCCACGTTGATTGGGGCGATTCCAGCGCCCGACGCGCTCGTGGCCGTCCGTATTGAATGCGGGAACGAAGAGCACGGCAATCCGCCCCAACAACGCGTCCGCCGAGGAATCTCCGAGCAACTCGCGCAACGCGGCGAACCCGGCATCCTTGCCGTCGCTTTCACCGGGGTGAATGCCGCCCTGGATCATGAGCAGGGGAATCGCCTTGGCGCGCAGATCCGCCGGTGTGCGCGCGCCGGATCGGGAGATCAGCAGGCCACGCATGACGCGTCCTTCCGCCGACCTGCCGTACTCGAACGAGCGCACCGCGTCGGGCCATGCTCGCGCAAATTCACTGCTTAAGCGCTCGACCTCCTCGAGACGTCCAGTCTCTTTGTAATTGGACAGTTCCGCGATCGTCATCAGTGTCTGGTGATTCATCGGTGGATTCTAGCGTCTGCCAAACTCCGCTACGAGGACGGACCGGTGGGCCTCATTCCCTGACCATTGTCCGGTTCAAAATCGCAGCCGGCGTTGAAAACGGCGACCCAGCCACCAATTCCACATCTGTTCGCACAACTCCCGGAGCCTTCAGTTATGACCGACTCGTCCGATTACACCCCGCCGCAAATCTGGATCTGGAACAAGGAAAGTGGCGGTCGATTCGCGAGCATCAATCGCCCCATCGCGGGCCCCACGCACGACAAGGAACTGCCCATCGGCCGCCATCCTCTGCAGCTGTATTCGCTCGCCACGCCGAACGGCGTGAAAGTCACCGTGATGCTGGAGGAATTGCTGGCCCTTAAAATGAGCGGGGCCGAGTACGACGCATGGCTGATTAGGATCAACGAAGGCGATCAATTTGGGAGTGGCTTCGTCGCCGTCAATCCCAACTCCAAGATTCCAGCGCTCATGGACCGCAGCGGTCCGACACCCATCCGAGTTTTTGAATCCGGCGCAATTTTGTTGTACCTCGCCGAGAAATTTGGCGCCTTCTTGCCCACTGACATTGCGTCGCGTGCCGAGTGCTTGTCTTGGCTGTTCTGGCAGATGGGCAGCGCCCCTTACCTGGGCGGCGGGTTTGGCCACTTCTACGCCTACGCACCGGCCAAGATCGAATATGCCATCGATCGCTTTGCCATGGAAGTGAAGCGTCAGCTCGATGTCCTCGATCGCCGCTTAGGGGTGTCCGAGTATCTTGCAGGTCCCGAGTACACAATCGCCGACATCGCCGTTTTTCCTTGGTATGGCGCGCTCGCAAAAGGACTGCTCTACAGCGCGGGTGAGTTTCTGCAAGTGCAGGAATACGCCCATGTGCAGCGCTGGAGCGATGCAATCGCCAAACGTCCCGCCGTACAACGAGGCCGCAAGGTCAACCGCGCTTTCGGCGAACTATCAGACCAGCTGCACGAACGTCATGACGCGAGCGACTTCGACACCAAGACCCAAGACAAAGTCAGCTGACATCACGGCTCAGTTATCTCATAGCCCCGGGCGCGAAACATTGCCAGCCAGCCGTCGGACTTCACCAGCTCCGCCATGGACAGCACGGCCACCGTGCTCACGTTGGCCGCGATGGCCTTCTCGGCGGCCGCAAGCCAGGCCGCCTGAAGCTGCGCGTTGACCTTTGTATATTCTTCCTGAAAGCTCGGTACCACCAGCACAGCGCCGGCACAGGTTTCCACAGCCTCCGGTCGCAACAAGCTGCGCAGCTGTTCGACGTCGCCGGTGGCCCAAAGGTTCGCGCGCTTGCGCATGATCGGTAGTTGTGTTTCGAGAAGCCCAACTGTGGACCGCAGGCACTCGATTTCCCCGGCGGACGGAATCGCACTCAAGTCCCGCACATATTGTTTTGGGTTGTCTATGGGTACTTCCAGGCTGACCGGCTGCACGGGTACGTGCTTGGCTCGCGCGGTGGCCTCAATGCGCTGCCACACATGAGAATCATGCGTGAGCCCGACCTGATTGATAGCGCGCTGGTACAAATTGGCGGCCGCGAGCAGGGGCCGTAACTTTTCGTCGTCGGCATGCCCTAAGTATTTCACGCGCAGCGCCAGCCAGCGCATGTACAAATCGTGGGGCAGAGATTGTTCCAATGTTTGGCCATTGGGAGCGTGGCGGGCGTGCAGCAGTGAAGGTACCAGGGTCATGCTGCGAAAGAATCCGACGTGCGCCGAGAGTTCCGGTGGTGATAATACCAACTGCGATGCGGCGATGCGCTCATCCACACTCTTGGAATGCCAAACCATGTCCTTCGGTAGAGGCTCGAGCGTGGCCAAGATCCACAGAGTGTGATCGCCCTTGATAACCCGCCACATTGCGGGTCCGGGTTGTTCGCCCACAACCAGGATTTCCTCAAGGGGCGGTTCTGCGGCGGCCGGCGCCTCGGCATTCACAGGATGGTTGACCACAACGACGGAGCACGCCAACAACGCCACGATTCCTATGAGAATTCCTCCTCGGTGCATTAATTTAGAAACCCGCTCCGTGCTTTCCTTGACATCGTACCATCCCCAATCTCGGCGGAAAGATCAGCATCGGGCGGTTCCGCTCATATCCCCATCACCGGTGGATAACCCGGTGCACAACCGGTTCCTTGTCACCGAAACGTTGCCGCCATTCAGCGAGTTGCGCCGGAGTGCTGCTTTTTTGACCACCACAAAGGATCGGCGCAAACTGCTCCGCTTAGCACGCGAAGCGAGAGACGTGCCTACCGCACCGAAGAATTGCGGTGGAAAACAAAAGGGAGGCGGCATGAAGCTCAGGGTACTGGCGATCGCTTTGACCGTTGCACTGACCGGGGTCACCGCCGCTGCACCCGCACCGGTCACCACCGATGTCGTCATCGGTGACATCGATGACTTGACTGGTGTGTATTCAGACAATGGAGGAGCAGGCGCCATCGAGGCCATCAAAATGGCGATCGCCGACTTCGGCGGAAGCGTGCTCAACCGAAAAATTGTGTTGTTGACCGCAGACCACCAGAACAAGGCAGACGTCGGCGCCTCGAAGGCACGAGAGTGGGCCGACCAGCGCGGCCTCAACATGCTCCTCGCGGGAGCCAACACAGGCGTCGCCATCGCGATGGCCAAAGTCATTTCAGCAAAGAAGGTGCCTTATTTCGTCATCGGGTCGGCCGGCGCATCACTGGTGAATGAGGACTGTACCCCGTTCTCCGTTCAGTACGTTTACAACACCACCGCGCTCGCCAACGGCACCGCCTCCACGATCGTCAAGAGCGGCGGCAAGACCTGGTTCTATTTGACAGCCGACTATACCTTCGGTACTCAACTGCAGGCCGCGGCATCCAAGGTTGTCGAAGCCAATGGCGGCAAGAATCTGGGCGCGGTCCGAGTGCCGCTTTCAACCTCGGACTTCTCATCGTTTCTGCTCCAGGCGCAAGCCTCTGGCGCACAAGTTCTTGGGCTTGCTAACGCGGGCGACGACTTTATTAACTCGCTCAAGTCCGCCAACGAATTCGGCCTCACCCAAACAATGAAGCCGGCGGGTCTCCTGGTCTTCGTAAACAACATCGACGGCTTGGGGTTAAAAACTGCCAAAGGACTCTATCTTACGACCGCCTGGTATTGGGACTTGAATCCCGACACGCGCGCATTCGGCAAGCGCTTTTTCGACAAGACCAAAAGAGAACCCTCAATGACCCAATCCGGATCTTATTCGGCCACGATGACGTATCTCAAGGCGGTCGCGGCCGCGGGTACGACCGACCCCGAAAAGGTGATGACGGAATTGAAGAAGACCAAGATCAACGACATGTTCGCCAAGGGCGGATACATACGCGCGGATGGCCTGATGATCCACGACATGTACGTCATGCAGGTCAAGTCCCCGCAGGAATCCAAATACCCTTGGGACTACTACAAGGTCGTCAAAGTGATGAGTGGCGAGGAAGCCTTCGGCCCGATCACAGGCCTGTGTCCGCTCGCGCCGAAATAGTCTTCTGCGTCAGGCCAGGGCCGTTCGTGCTCCGTGCACAATTCGAGCCGCACGGATCGGAAGGGGCCGCGCATCCGCGGCCCCATTGAGGCTCGTCGTTACTGCCTGTCGTACACCGACACGTCGTCGTATTTAGCGCCGTCGGCATGCGCTAACTTCTGCGCGAATGTCAGGGTCTTGCCGTCTTTCGACACCGTACGGACCGCAGTACCGACCGTCGCTCCCGCTTTCATCTGGGTGCTGCGCGTCGTCAAGGCATCGACGCGCGTCACGGACACCATATCGAAGTCAGGGCTACCGCTGGCGGGGTAGGCCTTGCCGTCCTCCTTGTAGGTCAGTGTGGTCGAGGAATCCTTGCCGTCCGCCGTTGTGGTCTTGACAACCACCGTCGTGCCCTGTGCCGATTCACTATAAACGCGCGTCTGACTTTTGGGCGCCGGCCCGGGAGAAAACGTCGATTTCGCAAGATTCAACTTCCACGTCCCGACCACAGCATCCGCCGCGATCGCGGTACCCATTCCGATTGCAAATATGGCGCCGACAACGAGAGTTTTGTAAAAAGCCTGCATTTTGTTCCCCCAAAAATGGATGTGTTGGCCTCTGTGGGGCCGCGTTTCTTATTCGCGGTAAACCGCGTATTTTCGAGTATGCGCTTATTTGACCGCCGGCCGTGATCTTGTGCAAACTCGAAAGGCATTGCTGTTCGAGCGGATAGGCATAAGGATCAATCGGCGTGAAACTCTGGCAATGGCGCCCCGGGGTGATTTCGGCATTATTTTGTGCCGCAGCACTCATGGCGGTGCCCTCCCTCGCGCATCATTCGTACGCCGCCTACGACTTGAATCAAACACGCACGCTCAAAGGCACAGTGGAGACTTTCCACTGGAGCAATCCGCATTCGACAATCACGCTTGTGCTTGAGCCCGATGGTCGCGGTGAGCCCATTAAATGGAATATCATCACCAACAGCCCTGCCGTCCTGAAGCGTTTCGGTTGGACGCAAAATTCGCTTAAAAGCGGCGACCGCGTCAGTGTCCTCTGCAACCCGGCGAGCGATGGCTCTCCTGCCGGCCGTTTGCATACCGTGGTTTTGCTCGACACAGGTCAGGTATTGCGGACCAAACTCTCGGCCGATGTGCGCGACGGCGTATCTTGAGTCGGTGAGCAGGCCCGCCACGAAAGTAGGCAGGCCCCTACGCTGCTTCGCGGGCGCCATCCACGTGCGCATCATTCCATTCTGTGTTCTTGTACTAACCCGACAGAGAAGGAACACGCAAATGATGGTTTACAAATCCGCCGCCGGCATTTTAATGATGATGGCAGCCGTAGGAGTCACAGGCTGCAACGGCGGCGATAGAGACCATGATCGAAATCATGCCGACGAGCATCGCGACCCGCCGCGAGATGCGCGACCTTGTGATCGCGACCACGACCCGCATTGCGACGACAGGCCCCGATAAAAAAGCGCGCTAAATCCCGGGACATCGACATCGAGGTATTCGCCTGCGCCAATTCACCAGCTCGCGCTGGTTGAAATCGCTTTCGATAAAGCCCCAAATCCGCTCCCGCGAACACTGGCTGCGCGCAGCAACCGTGGCCTAAAATGTGTCTTATGAGCGTTCCCAAGCATCAATCGGAGAGTCCATCCGGCTCTGGCCACGCGCCCGCCGTCCGCAAACCCGTGGGACGCAGGGTCGTCGATCTGGGGCCACGCCAAATCGTCACCGAGGGGATCGCCAGCCCAATATTTCACGACCTTTTCCACCATTTCATGACTGTGAGTTGGCCCCGCCTATTCGTCACTCTGGCGGCTTTTTTTCTCGTCTTTGACCTTATATTCGGCTTTCTCTACTACCTAGTCCCGGGATGCATCGCCAACTTGAATCCTCCTGGTTTCGCGGGCGATTTTTTCTTCAGTGTGGAAACTCTCGCGACCGTGGGTTATGGCGAGATGCATCCGGAAACTTTCTATGGCCATGTGGTCGCGATGATCGAGATTTTCGTCGGTCTCATGTCATTGGCGCTCATCACGGGCCTGATGTTCGCCCGATTTTCGCGTCCGCGGGCGCGCTTCCTTTTTTCCAAAAATGCCGTCGTGCGCCCCATTGCGGGTAAAACGACATTGCTATTTCGTGCTGTGAATGAGCGCCAGAATGTGGTTCAAGATGCCACCGCACGCTTGCACATGCTGCGTGACGAGATAACCGAAGAGGGCTATCGCATTCGTCGCATCGTGGATTTGCCGCTGGTGCGCTCCCAACACCCCGTGTTCGCTCTCGGCTGGACCCTCATGCACCTCATCGATGATGCCAGCCCCTTGCGCTCCGAGACCGCGGAGTCGCTATCGACGTCGAAGGCGGTGTTTATCTTGAGCCTGAGTGGCACCGACGAGAACACGGGCCAGATCTTGATGGCGCGGGGCGCATATTTCTGCGCCGACATACGATGGAATTCAACCTTCCACGACATCCTCGAAGAATCGCCGGACGGAACCATACACGTTGACTATGGCAAGTTCGACGTTATCGAGCCGCTCGAGGACTCAAATACCCACCTATAATGCACACCCCATGCAAATTGCGATCTTCACGACGGGCGGCACGATCGACAAGGTGTACTTCGACGCCAAGGGCGGCTATGAGGTCGGCGCACCCATGGTTCGCCAAATCCTGGACCAGGCCCGCGTGACCGCCGAGATCCCCATCGTTGAGCTGTTGCGCAAAGACAGCTTAGAGATGACTTCGGCCGATCGAATCGCTGTCCGCGACGCCGTGGCCGCCTCAGAGGCCACTCGCATCATCGTGACTCACGGCACCGATACCATGGTCGAGACGGCGCGCGAGCTGCAAGGACTTCCGGGCAAAACCATCATCTTGACGGGTGCTCTTCAACCCGCTCGCTTTGCCGACAGCGACGCCGCATTCAACTTGGGCCTGGCCGTCGGCGCCGTCCAAGTACTGCCGCCGGGAGTTTACATAACCGCCAACGGGCAGGTATTTCGCGCCGATTCCGTACGTAAAAACGTGGCCCTCAATCGATTCGAGTCCGTTTGAAAAAAATACAAATGGTTGTCGCGATCGATGCGGCGATACAGTCCTTGCCTTAGTCGCTGCGGTCGAGTAAAAAAATCATATGAGTATTGTCGGTAAAAGCGCTGAAACAAGCGATCCGCGCCATTCGTTCGCCGCCGCCACTTTCAGGAAGGTCTTGAAAGGTTTTGAGATCGGCGGCCTCCCGTACACGGAAGTCGAATTTCAATTGAAGCGCTTGCTGGCGACCGGCGTCTCTCCCGGCGAGCTGCGTGAAGTTCTGCGCCGCAGTGAATTGATTCAACCGCTGCCAGAGTACGCGTACCGAGAAGTACTGGGTCTTCTCGATGAGGCGATCGAACAGGGCGCGACAGAGCAGAGCGATCCGATTGGCGCAATCGAACAAGAGGAGCAATTGGATCCTGCTGCGCTTTCGGCCGAATTGCTGAACGTGCGCGGTGCGTTGGAATCGGAGCAAACCAGGGCTCGAGAGGCGGAAGAACTTTTATCGGGGAGAATCGCCGCCGAGGAGGCGCTGCGATCTCGCCTGGACAGCACGCTTCGGGAGTCGGAACGCCACCAGGCGGAATTGCGGGCCGCGCGCAATTCCATGGCGAGCCGAGACAAGGTCGCCGCGCAAATGCGCCAGACCCTCGACGCGCGCGATGCAGAACTCGCCGCGTTGCGTACTGAACTTGAAACGCTCACCTCCAGCAATGCGCAGATCGGCGTCGCGCGCGACTCGCTGGCGGCACAGAACAAAATGCTTGCCGAAATGCGGCAAGCGCTGGCGGAGCGCGATGCGCAGTGCGTCGCTCTGCAACGCCAACACGCCGAGACGCTCGCCGCGCTAGAAACGGAGCGGCGCAAGAGTCAGGAATTCGAACGTTCATTGACCAATAGCAATTCGCAAATCGGCGCCGCGCGTGAATCGCTGGCATCACAGAACAAAACTCTGGTCGAGATGCGCAAATCGTTGGTGGAGCGCGATACGCAGCTCGCGGCGCTGCGCCAGGGACACACCAAGGCGCTTGCTGAGTCGGAAGGTCGCGCCCAAAAGACCGAGGAAAAATTGCAGGCGACGCAAAGGCGCGTTGCTGCCGCGAACACCGATCTCGATGGTTTACGCGCCCAAGTTGCCAACCTGCAGTCAAAGCTGCGGGATAGCGACGCACTGATTGAAAAACTAGGTGCATCCGTCAGAAGCGAGGCCAAGCGCGCGGCGCAATGGCAAGCGGCTGCGCAACAGCGCGCACCCGCAGCGGGCGTAACGTTGCCACGAGAGGAAGTGCTTCCGCCAGTGGATGTCCTCCTCCCGCGAGCGCATGCCGCGTCCGCCTTGAGCCTACTGACCAGGTTCCGTTTGATTGTTCGCGACTGGCACTGGAATTTCCGCGCCGCGCCGCGAGCGGTATGGATCGGCGCAGCGATCGTCCTGCTCGCCACGGCGCTCTGGTTCGTTGGCCATCGTTCGCCACCGGTGCCGGTGCCCAGTAATCCAGTCCCTGCAACGGCGGTCGTGATGCAGCCGGGCACGACACTCCGAGACTGTCCGACCTGCCCTGTCCTGACGGTTCTGCCCTCGGGTCGCTTCGAGCAAGGATCGGCGCCGACTGAAAATAGCTCTGCGTTTGAAAAGCCGCTGCATTGGGTGATGATTGCCCAACCGATTGCGTTGTCGACCAATGCCGTCACTGTCGATCAATTCCGCGAATTCATAGCGGCGACCGGCAGGGACATGCAGGGCTGCGACACCTACGACGGTGAGTGGCGGCACCGCGCGGAAAACAACTGGGAAAATCCCGGCTTCGTGCAGACCGGATCCCATCCTGTCACCTGCACGTCCTGGAATGACGCCCAGGCCTACGTTGCTTGGCTGTCGGCGAAGACGGGACAGCGTTACCGCCTGCCGAGCGCCTCGGAATGGGAGTACGCGGCACGCGCCGGCGGGGCGGCCGCGCAGCCGTGGGGTGCCGACGGCTCGGACGCCTGCGTCAACGCGAATGTCGCGGATCAAAGCGCGGCACATCGCTTCCCGGGCTGGGCCGTGTTCGCTTGCAACGACGGTTTCGTCCAAACATCGCCCGTGGGATCCTTCAAAGCGAACTCATTTGGCCTCAACGACATGCTGGGCAATGTGTTTCAGTGGACCGAAGACTGCTGGAACGCGGACTACAAGGGTGCGCCCATCGACGGCGCGGCGCGCATGAGCGGCGATTGCGCCGAGCGCGAACTTCGCGGCGGTTCGTGGTTCAGCACCCCCAGCTTTGTCAGGGCCAATTATCGCAATCACTTCGGCGTGGACTATCGAACCAGCAGTGTTGGAATCCGCTTGGCCAGAGATATCTCACCATGAGGCGGTTGGCGCGGATGATCGGGTCCGCCGCCGGCGTGGCTTGCCTGGTTGCTTCCCTGGCGGCGCCGTGTATGGCGGCGACGACACCCGCTGCAGGAAAACCAGACTGCCGTGCGGTAGATTCCTGCTATGACGCGATTCGCCGCAATCCGAGCGATCCGTCGCTGCTTTCCGCCCTGGGCGATGCGTTGTTGCGCGCAAATCGCCCCGCTGATGCGCTCCGAACCTATCAGCGCGTCGCGACCCTCGCGCCGAACACCCCCGGCGTTGCCGCCAAAATCAGCGCGATCGAAGCGAAGTTATCCGCCAAGCGCCCAACCGTAAATCCATCGACGCGCACGGTCGTGGCCGATGCTGCGTCCGGCAAGCGCTACTCGAATGCCGCGCCGGAGACGCAATCGCACTGAAACTGCGATAACCTGGTTGAATTTCGGCCCGTCACTCTTTTCACCCGTCCTGGACGGGGTTGAAGATTCGTTTGCGGGTTATCTTGTCGGGGAGAGCCTCGATAAATAATCCATTTCCAGCTCGCCTTCATAAGTTTCGGCGCCGACCTTCAATGCTTCCTTGACTCGTGCTTGCGTCACCTCACTGGCGACACTCAAATCGGACTCATGGGCTTCCACGAGAAGCGCCTCCGCCATGTCACTAAATGCTCCGGCATCCACGGCCGCCTTGGCGTGAGCGATGGCGTGCGTAGGAAATGAGGCGATGCGATGAGCCAATTTCTCGACAAATGGCGTCAGCTGATCCGCCGGCAACGCCCGATTGATATAGCCGTAACGCTCTGCCAGTTCTGCCGAGAGATCATTGCAACCCAGGAGAACCTCCAAGGCGCGTCCCCGCCCAATGAGCCGTGGCAATCTTTGCGTAGAACCGCCGCCCGGAACAAGCCCGACCGCCACTTCCGGTTGGCCGAAGATCGCTTTGCCTACGGCAGCAAAACACATGTCCATCGCGAGCGCGATCTCGCTCCCTCCGCCCCGGGCCCGTCCCTCGATTTTGGCGATGGTTACCTTGGGCATATTCCTGAAGCGCTCGCCGATCGTCTGCGTAAGACGAAAGCTGCGCGTAAGGGATACCGTTTTGGAAGCGGCTCCGACCCGGCCCAAACCCGAGTGGGCTATAAAGAAATCCGGCAGTGCGCTCTGCAAGACCACAACCCGGACGCTGTCATCGGCCTCGAGTTGCCTTCCGAGTTTGTCAAATTCCTGGGACAGAGCTTCATCGAGAAGATTGATCGGCGGGTGATCGATGCTGACGAATGCAACTCCGGACTCAAATCCAAACCGGAAACATCTGTAATCGGAATACTGCATGGGAGCAAAGTCTGAAGGGAGCGCGGCAGCCCGATATATCCCCCGAATAGGGGGCAAAGGAGGACACTTTTAGGCCGCCCGCTCTGCGCGGCAAATGCCTCACCAAGGCGCCGGCTTGTAATCCTTCAAGAACTGTCCCCAAATATGCTCGCCGCTTAGGCGGCCGCTGAACAGGGGATCGACGATGCGCGCCGCGCCGTCGATGATGTCGAGCGGCGGCGCGAATCCTAAATTCGCCTTGCGTGCCGCATGGGCCGCCGGATCTTCATCCGTCACCCATCCGGTATCGACCGCGTTCATGTGGATGCCGTCTTTGACGAAATCCGGCGCACTGGTGCGCGTCATCATATTGAGCGCTGCCTTGGCCATATTGGTGTGCGGATGCTTGTCGGTCTTGGTGGTCCGGTAGAACTGACCCTCCACTGCGCTGACATTTACCACATGCTTGTGGCGCCCTGCGGTGCGCAGCATGAGCGGTTTCAGGCGCGCGTTGAGCACGTAGGGCGCGATGGCATTCACCAACTGCACCTCGAGCAATTCCGGCGTTTTGACCTCGTGCATGCGCAATCGCCAGCTGTTCACTTCGCGCAAGTCGACCTGCTGCAAATCCTCATCGTAGCGACCCAAGGGAAACAGCGCTTCACCGCCCTGATAGTCCTCATCAAGGTAGCGCCGCTGCGACAGCGCCGCGCTGTGAAGCAACCCCTCGCCCTGCAGGCCTCGCGTGGCCGCGACCAGGGCGCCAGATTTTAATTCCGGTGGTTCCTGGGATAGGTGCGATCCCTCGATGCGTCCGCGCAACTCAGCGTGGCTCGCAAGCGGCCCGCGCCACGCGTCCGGGAGCCCGGCAAGCGGCGCGCTTTCCCGCGCGAGCAAGTGCTCGAAAAAGCCCGCGGGCCGGCGCACGGTCTGGCAGGCATTGTTCAGAAGGTAATCCAGCCGCGGCAGCCGTTCCAACAAGAACTGCGTGAACAACTCCACGCTTGGCGTATGGCGCAGATCGAGTCCATGAATTTCCAGGCGCGCGCGAAATGCGCCAAAGTCGGGCTCTTTAGAGTAACGCTCGACGGCGTCGATCGGAAAGCGGGTGGTGACAATCACCTGTGCGCCGGCGCGCAGCAGCTTCAGGGATGCCTGAAAACCAATCTTGACGCGCGCGCCGGTAATGAGCGCGGTGTGCCCGTTTAGGTCCGCCGACTGCTCGCGCTTGGCGTAGTTGAATTCGCCGCACTCTTCGCACATCGAGTCGTAGTAGCGATGCATTTTCGCGAAGGCCTGCTTGCAGACATAGCAATTGCGCTCCTGATGGAATTCGGCGTGAGCGCTCTCTACCCCGGGCTTCGGCCGCTCCAGCCAGAGCGGTGCGTAAACCTTGGAGTGCCGCTGCATGCGCAATCCGGCGCGCTCGATGATCTTGCGGTCATGTTCCTGCGAAATTTGGCGCTTGGCGCGCCGAAATCCCTTCAGCATTCTGGAAACATCATGCCGATCGGGCTTGGCGACCAAGCCGGCCAGCATCAAGAGTTCGCGCCGCTGCTCTTGGCTTAAATTCGTAAGGTGCGATCTATCCGCCTCGATGAGGCGCAGGACGCGCACGCAGGTGCGTACATCCTCATCGGTCAGAGTGGTTCCAAGGGCAGGGTGGTCAGGGGCGGCATGGGTGTTCATCCGCGCATTGTATGTTGCCGCGCCAACCCGCGCTCTGCCATAAATAACCCAGCCTTTTTTGGTGTTGTGACGGCGGTGCTTGACAATACGATATTAGTCGAAATATCGTATCATCATGAAGACACCCCGGGTCATCGACGCGTTAGGAGCCCTGGCACACGAGCATCGGCTCGCGATCTTCAGACTGCTGGTCGAGCGTGGGCCCGCCGGATTGTCCGCTGGCCGGATCGCCGAGCGAGTTGGACTCGTTCCCTCATCCCTGACCTTCCATCTGCAAAATTTGCAGCGCGCGGGACTCATCGCCCAGCGTCGCGAGAGCCGCCAGCTCATCTACTCGGCGGATTTCACCGCCATGACGGCGCTGGTTGGCTATTTGACCGATAACTGCTGCGCCGAGAGTGCGGCCGAATGCTGCCCACCGGCGCGGCAGGCGAAGCCGGCGAAGCGAACGGCGAAAGCGGCTTAAAAGACTATGAAACGATTCCACGTGCATGTCAGCGTCAACGACCTTACGGCTTCCATCCGTTTCTATCGCGCGCTTTTCGCGGCGGAACCCGTGGTGATCCAGCACGACTATGCGAAATGGATGCTCGAGGATCCGCGCGTGAACTTCGCGATTTCGACACATCGCCAGTCGGTGGGCGTGAATCATTTGGGGTTCCAGGTCGAATCGGACCAGGAACTGCGTGGTATGCGAGTGCAACTGGAAGCCGCGGACGCGGGCCTGGTGGAAGAGAACGAGCAGCTCTGTTGCTACGCGAAATCGGACAGGTACTGGGTCACCGATCCCGCCGGAATCGCGTGGGAGACGTTCCATACGCTGGAGCCGGCACAGCCAGCCAGTTGCTGCGCAAAATGAACGCCGGGCGGATCTATAACGTGCTCTTTTTATGCACCGGCAACTCGGCGCGCAGCATCTTGGCTGAATCGCTGTTAACTCACTGGGGCCGTGGTCGGTTCCGGAGCTTTAGCGCCGGCAGCTTCCCCAAAGGCCAGGTAAATCCTCTGGCGCTCGATCTTCTTAAACGCATGAATCTGCCAGCGGAAGGCTTTCGCAGCAAGAGCTGGGACGAGTTCGCGGCGCCGGACGCGCCGCCGATCGACTTTATCTTCACCGTCTGCGACAACGCCGCCGGCGAGGTTTGCCCAATATGGCCCGGAAAGCCCATGACGGCACACTGGGGCATCCCGGATCCGGCAGCAGTGAAAGGCTCGGATGCGGACAAGGCCTTGGCGTTTCGACAGGCGCTCCAAGAGCTTGAATCCCGAATCAGGCTCTTCACTCAGCTGCCGATCGCATCCCTGGACCCAATGACGCTGCGCGAGAAGCTGCGCGCGATCGGGCATCGCCCCGCGACACCGGATGTCTAAGGTCATGTTTCGGCGCATGGCCGCAGAAGGCTTGGGCTCGCTCCTGCTCGCGGCGACCGTGATCGGTTCAGGAATCATGGCCGAGCGGCTCGCGGCCGGAAACTTGGCTGTCGCGCTCATCGCAAATACCGGTGCCACCGTTGCGGTTCTCGCCACCTTGATCGCACTCCTAGGGCCGGTGAGCGGGGCGCACTTCAATCCCGCCGTATCCTTGGTCCAAGCGCTTCGCGGTGCGTTACCTTGGCGCGATGCCGGTGCCTACGCCGCTATCCAGATCCTCGGCTGCTGCGCCGGAGCTATCCTGGCCCACGCGATGTTCTCGCTGCCGCTCATTCAATCGTCGCTTCATGCGCGAACCGGTATGGGTCAATGGCTCGCCGAGTTCGTGGCAACTCTCGGTCTCTTGCTGGTCGTCCTAGGTCATCGCAAGGCCCAGGATGCACCCTGGATGGTTTCTGCCTGGATCGGAGCGGCCTATTGGTTCACCTCGTCCACCTCGTTCGCGAATCCAGCCATCACTATCGCGCGCTCTCTGTCGGATACCTTTGCCGGTATCTCGCCGTCCCATGTTCCCGCGTTCATCCTGGCGCAGTGTCTCGGCGCTCTCGCGGCGCTTCCCGCAGCCCGTTGGTTGTTCGCGAACACAAAACCCGATAGCGCTGCTGAACCGTCGTAAATAGCCGGGTCAGGACCCGGGATTGCGCGGTACCAGGCCGGAAATGATCGCGGCCCATGACCGCTTTGCCCGCCGAAATCCGATCTTCTGCATAGAGGGAGACTATCTATGCGTGAAGGCAGGTCGAATCGATGGGTCATTGCGATCGCGGGAACGGTGGTCATGGTCACGATTGGCTGCCTGTATTCCTGGGGCTTGTTCACTCAGCCCCTGCTGGTCGCGTATGGCTGGGACCTGAGAACCACCACCTGGGCCTACGCCATCGCGAATTTCTCGCTGGCGGCGGTGGGCGCGCTCATCGGCGGCTTCTGGCAGGACCGGGCCGGCCCGCGAAAAGTCGCGATGGTGGGAGTTGCTCTCTGGGGGGCGGGGAATGTGCTCGCCGGTCTCGGAACTCCCGGAGGAGGCGCACCCTGGCTGTATGCGACCTACGGAATCATGGGCGGCATCGGGGCCGGCATGGCCTACATCACACCCGTGGCGATGGTCACGAAGTGGTTTCCCGACCGCAAGGGTCTCGCGGGCGGTCTCGTCGCCGCGGGCTTTGGTCTGGGTGCATTCGTTTATAACTTGTTGGTGCCGCGCCTCGCCGGTTTCCATGCCGCTGCACTGCACGCGGGCGGTTTCCTCGCCGCGAAAGCGGCCGCGACCGCCAGGGGCAGCCAGTTCAATCTGCTGGGCCTCACGCCGGCGCAAATCTTTACAGCGGCCGACATCGGCGCGGTCATGCAGGTGTTCGTCGCATCCGGTGGGGTATTTCTGCTCGTCGGTCTGACTGCTGCGTTGGTGTTTCGCAATCCGCCGCCGGGTTATCGCGTGGCTTCAGCTAAAGTCCTTGCCAGTAGGGCCACGGTCGAGTCCTACTCGCCCTCGCAAATCCTTGCGACGCCGCAGTTTTATCTGCTGTGGCTGCAACTCTTCGTCAACGTCATCGGCGGCATCACCATCATTTCAAATGCGGTGTTCATCCTCACGGATCTGACTTCAGTTTCCGCCGCGGCGGTCGCGCCGCTCTTTGGCCTCGTCAGTATTTTCAATGCGCTTGGCCGCTTGTTCTGGGGCGCCGTGTCGGATCGAATCGGCTGCAACAAGACCTTCGCGGCCATGTTTGCCATTCAAGCGGTGACGCTGTTTCTGTTGAGCGATATCCATGATCTGACGCTCGCGCTGACAGCCACATCCGTGGTGCTGTTCTGCTGCGGCGGGGGTTTCGGGACGATGCCATCGTTCAACGCCAGCTGTTTTGGCACGAAGTATATGGGCCTGAACTACGCGCTGATTCTCACGGCGTGGGGTTTCGCCGCTTTGGTAGGGCCCATCCTGGTTGCGCGCGCCAAAGACATGACCGGATCCTTTGCGGGCATGCTGCCGCTAATGGGGCTGGTGCTGCTCGGCGCCGTCATCCTGCCTTTCCTGACGAAGAAGCCGACGCGCCGGTTGCCCCTACCGCAGCCTGCTCGACTCAGCCTGTACGAATCGCTCGAGTCTCCGACCGGCGAATTCCGCTAGTCGGATCGCGAGTCCCCGCTGCGCCGCGAGTTAACCCGTTCGGTTCTCCGGAAAGCTTAAGTTCTGCAAGCGGCTCGCTTCGGCTTGGCCCAGTTTCTTCTGCGCCCGGATCTCATTCACGATGTCGAGCGCGGTCTTGTTGGTCGGCGGCAGCTCGGCATCGCTCTGCTCGAGTGGCGTCAAACGCCCGCCCCAGCGAATGAGGTGCGACGATAAGGTGAGACCACCGCCAAATGCCGGCATCAGCACCAAGCTATTCGGCGCGACCCGGCCTTCTTCCACGGCCTCAACCAGGGCGACCGGCGCGGTGGCAGAGCTCATGTTGCCGTACTTCTGCACCGTCAAAAATACCTTGTCCGCGCCGGCTCCTGTGCGCTTGGCGACCGCATCGATGATGCGCAGGTTCGCTTGATGCGGGACGACCAGTCCAATATCCGCCATGGTCACCCCCGCCCGGCGCATGACCTCGAGACTCGCCTCGCTCATGCCCTGCACGGCCTTGCGAAAAATCTCCTGGCCGTCGAAATCCCAGCTGGTCTGCCCATACTGCACGCCGAGATTGGCGTACATGGTGCCCATGCCGCGCACTCGCAGGATCTGGCGGGCATCGGCGTAGCATTGCAGCTTCTCGGCGATGACGCCGGTTTCGCTCGGCGACTCCTTGAGCACCACGGCCGCCGCGCCGTCGCCGAACAGCACGGCCACATTGCGATTGTCCCAATCCATGTACTGCGAGATCAGCTCGACGCCGATAATGAGGGCATTTTTCGCCACGCCGCTCTTGATCATGGCGGTTCCGATCGACAGTCCATACATGAAACTGGTGCAGGCCGTGTTCACGTCGAATGCTGCGGCCTGGGTCGCGCCGATGCGCTGCTGCACACCGGAGGCGCTGTTGGGTACGAGCTCGTCGTTGCTGCAGCTGCCGTAGATGACCAACTCGATATCTTTGCCGGACATGCCGGCGCAGGCAAGGGCGCGGCGCGCCGCGGTGATGGCAAGCTCGATCCCGGGCACATGCGATATGCGCCGCTCCTTCATGCCCGTACGCGTCGTTATCCACTCATCATCCGTGGGCAGGAAGGTGGCGAGGTCCTGATTGGACAGAATCAATGGCGGCAGGCATTTGCCCCAGCCGACGATGGCTGCGTGCGTCAATGAACTCCCCTAAGGCATTTTTGTGCCGTGCAACGTCCCCCATCATACACCGATGGGTCGCGCCGTCCCGCGACGGCGTTAGTCGGCCGACACCGTGCGGCTGCTGGCCCACTCGCGCAAGGCGGCGACTTTTTCGGCCATGACCACGGCGAGGGGCCGGGTGCTCTGCATCTCGTGTGCGATCATGGCCGCGGTGACGGGCTGTTTCGCGGCATGCGCGCTGTAGAGCGCCGCGACGATGGCCTGTTCAATCTCCGCGCCGGAGAAATTCTCGCAGCGACCGGCGAGTGCCGCGAGCTCGGGGGGGCTCAAGCTAAGACCGCGCTTGCGGCTGTGAATGGCGATGATGTCCGCCCGCGCGTCCTTGCCGGGCAGATCGACAAAAAAGATTTCATCGAATCGTCCCTTGCGGATCAATTCCGGGGGCAGGGCCGAGATGTCATTCGCCGTGGCGACCACAAAGATGCGTGAACGCTGTTCAGCGAGCCAGGTAAGAAAGGTTCCGAGCACACGGCGCGAAACGCCGCTGTCGCCTTCGCCCTCGGCGAGCGCCTTCTCGATCTCATCGACCCACAGCACGCAGGGCGAGAGGCCTTCGGCGGAATGCAGCGACTCGCGCAGGTTCTTCTCCGCTTCGCCCTGCCACTTGGTGTAGAGCGCGCCAAAGTCCAAGCGAACGAGCGGCACGCCAAAAATTCCCGCCGCGGCACGCGCCGCCAAACTCTTGCCGCAACCCTGTACACCCAAGAGCAAGATGCCCTTCGGCGGATCGAGTTCCGGAGCGCTGCCGTCGAATGCGGGCTTCCTGCTGGTAAGCCAGTGCCTCAAATTCTGCATGCCGCCGACATCGTTAAACTTGGCCGTTGCCGGTTCATACGTGAGAGAGCCGCCGCGATTCAGGAGCTCGTATTTCTCGGCAAGCACGGCCGAGAGGTCCTCGAGCGTGAGGCCGCCATGATCGAAAACCGCGTGGCGCACCAGGCGCTCCGCATCCGAGGCCGTGAGACCATTGAGATTGTCGACCAGTTTGGTGAGCACCTCCCGGTCCAGGCCGCATGGCTTGCCGGGATTCGCGGTATTCCACTCGCGCACGACGCGCGTGATGATCATCAGCCGCTCGCTGGCCGTGGGCAGCGCAAGATGCAGACGCGCCGCAAATTGTTCGAGTTCATCCGGCAGCGTGACTTCATAGCTCATCAGGACGACGGTGCGGGCAACCTGGCCGTATCCTTGCGCGATGTCCTTCAGCAGCCTGACATTCACCGGTTCCTTGAGATAGGGATGGAAATCGAGCAGCACGTAAATGCCCGGCATCGGCGTGGCCTTCAGATGCTTCAGCAGCTGCTCAGGATCGGCGAGCATGCGCTGCGGACCGCCGAGATCGATATCGATGCGCTGCATACCCTCGGTGACGGTCCATTGGAACACACCCCAGCCGCGGCCTTCCTTAACCTTGAGGCTCACTTCGCGCACCAGCGAGAGAACGCGCGCTTCCTCGCGCGACTCCACCACAATGAGCGACAGACGTGACGCGAGCATCGATTGCAGCTCGCGGCGGGGGTCTTGAGTCGGGGTGTCGTTCATGCAGGGCGAGAATGTAGCAAATTGGCGGGTCGGCTGGTTCACGCCGTTCACGCTTTTCCGATAATTCGGCTTTTGAAACGTGCGCCTCTTCACGGGCAGGCAGGACGCCAGGCGGGGCTATACTGAGCAGGCATGGAACAACCGGGAGGCGCCCATCGAGCTGCTGGAGCGCGAAGAACAACTGCGGTGCTTGAGCGAAGCGTTCGCGCATGCGCGCGCGGGCAAGGGCCGGATCATCGCCATCGCGGCCGAGGCGGGCGCCGGTAAGACGGCGCTGATCGAGCGATTCGTCGCCAGCGGTGCCGACGGCGCGCGCGTCTATTGGGGCGCCTGCGAGAACCTGTCCACGCCCGAGGTGCTGCTGCCGCTGCGCGACATCGCGCGCGCCAGCGGTGAAGCCTTTGATTTTCACTCCGATCATATCCGGGCGTTCGAATCGATATTGCGCCTGTTGTCGCATGGCGCGGCGCCCGCGTTGCTGATCATCGAGGACGTGCATTGGGCCGATACCGCGACCTTGGATCTCATCCGTTTTCTCGGCCGGCGCATCGCTCGCGTCCGCGCGCTGATCCTGATTAGCTATCGGGACGAGGAAGTGGATGCGCGCTCGCCGGTGCGCACGGTACTGGGCGAAGCGCCGGTGGGCAGCGTTGCGCGCCTAAGGCTCGAGCCGCTCTCGCTCGCCGCCGTGACCAAGCTTGCCGCCAAGGCCGGTCGCCGTGCCGAGCAACTGTACGCGCTGACCGCGGGCAATCCGTTTCTCGTCACGGAAGCCTTGGCGGTGGAGCACGACGTGCCGACCGAGGCGGTGCGCGATTCGACGCTGGCGCGCGCATCGCGCCTATGCGAATCCGCCCGGGTCGTGCTTGAGGCGGTATCGTTGTTTCCCCGTCGTGCGGAAACCGCGGTGGTCGCCGATCTTGTCAAAGGCGGCATCGATAGCGGTCTCGATGAGTGCGTGGAGAAGGGCATGTTGTCGCTCGAGGGCGCCTTGGTTCAATTCCGCCATGAACTCGCCCGGCGTGCCGTTGAAGCATCCATTCCGCCGACCCGGCGCCGGGCGTTGCATCAGAAAGTGGTCGACGTGCTCAAGCGGCGCGCCGATGCGCGTGCCAGCGAGATCGCCCACCATGCCGAACGAGCGCAGGACATCGCGGCGCTGCTCAAATTCGCCCGGCTCGCAGGGGAGGAAGCGGCAAGGGCGGGCGCGCCGCGCGAAGCGGCCTCGCATTTCGCCGCCATGCTGCGCCATCGCGACGCTCTCCGGCCCGAACTGATGGTCGACACGTTGGAGAACCATGGCGAGCAGGCCTACCTCATGGGTTCATCGGACCTCGCCATGATTTCCATGAAGGAGGCGGCTGAACTGCGGCGCCGCGCGAATGACACGCTCAAGCTCGGACACGATCTCACCCGCTTGACCCGATTTGCGTGGATGTGCGCGCGCCGCGCCGAGGCCGAACGCTTTGTCGAGGAGGCCATCGCCGTATTGCAGACCGCGCCGCCGGGACGGGAACTGGCGTGGGCGTATTCGCATCAATCACAGCTCGACATGCTGGCGTCCCGCATGGATAGCGCGATCGACTGGGGTGAGCGTGCCCTCACCCTGGCGCAGCAACTGGGCGAAAAAGAAATCATCATTCATGCCCTCGGCAACATCGGCACGGCCAAAGCCGACGACGGCGACCCCAGCAGCGGTCCTGAGCTTAAGCAGAGCCTTGATCTGGCTATTGCCGGCCAGTATCACGATCACGTGGAGCGCGCTTCTTGCAACCTGACCTGCGCTTGCTACTGGCGGCGTGACTATCAGTCGGCACTCGCCCACATCGAGCGCGGCGTGGCTTACGCCGATGCCCTCGACCTGTCGCATTGGGAAGGATATTTGCGCGGCTGGCGCGCGATGGTTTGGCTTGATCAGGGCAATTGGAATCGTGCGGAAGAAGAAGCCCAAGAGATCTGCAGCCGATTCTATGCCGCCGAGATGTACCGCTTTCCCGCGCTGATCGCGCTGGCGCGCCTGCGTATTCGGCGCGGCGATCAAGACGCCGACGTGCCGTTGGAGGCGGCTCGGCGACTTGCCGCGGCCGTGGCTGAACCGCAGCGCGCCGTATACATAGCGATTATCCTCGCGGAGGAGGCTTGGCTGCTGAATGACGCGGCCGCGCCGGCGGCCTCCGAGGCGATACCGCTGCTTCGCGAGGTCTACACGATCGCGCAGGAGCGCAAAGCGCATTGGGTGGCGGAGGATGCGGCACTGTGGCTCTACATGCTGGGCGAGTCGGTCACGGAAACGGCGCAATTGACCAATCCATTGCGCGATCATTGCGAGGGCCGCTGGGAGTCCGCGGCGGCGGGCTGGCGCAGCCTCGGCCGGCCGTACGAGGCGGCGCTGGCGCTGTGCGGCGGAGACGAAGCCGCGCAGCGGCAGGCATTGGAGATGTTCGATCACTTGGGCGCCGCACCGGCCGCGGCGCGCCTCCGCAGGCAACTGCGCGCCGGCGGCTCGCGTGCCGTACCGCGCGGTCCCATCGCGGGGACCCGGGCCAACGCGGCAGGGCTCACGCGCCGGCAGGCCGAGGTCCTGGGTCTCGTCGATGAAGGCTTGAGCAATGCGGAGATCGCGCGGCGCCTCTGCATCTCTGCCAAGACCGCGGAGCATCACGTGTCGGCCATCATGGCGCGGTTGGACGTGCCCACCAGACAAGAGGCGGCCGCCGCCGCCCGTGCACGGGGAATCCTGAGGTAATCCTCAAGAAATAGGGGTATAAGTGCCAAAAGATGGGGATATGCGCCCCATGCGCCAAAAGAAGCACCACGCCACCATGCGACAGCTCATCTTCAACAGGAGTTGCCATGTCACCTTTCCGCGCTCTTCTTCGATTTAACCACTAGGCGATTGACAAAATAGGGGAGAAGCTCATGTCTCGCATCGGAATCTTTGGCTACGGGGTTATAAGTTACCTGGTCTTTTTCGCTGTATTTCTCTACGGAATCGGCTTCATCGGCGGCTTCTTGACGCCGACCAGCCTGGATGGCGTACCCACCTCGACATTGGGCCATGCATTGACGGTGGATCTTGCGCTGCTCGCCGCATTTGCCGTTCAGCACAGCGGCATGGCGCGCCCGGCCTTCAAGACCTGGTGGAAGCGCTTCGTGCCGGAAGCGGCCGAGCGCAGCACCTATGTGCTGTTCAGTTCGCTCGCGCTGGTCGCACTGTATATTTTTTGGGAGCCGATAGGCGGCGTGATTTGGAGCGCTGCGCCGGGCATCGTGCGCAACAGCATCATCGGGTTGTACCTGTTCGGCTGGCTGCTGCTTCTGTACACGACCTTCCTCATCGATCACTTCGATCTGTTTGGATTGAAGCAGGTATGGCGGCGGCTGTTCAACAAAAACTACCGCGCCCCGGTGTTTCGCACACCCAGCCTGTACAAGCTCGTGCGCCATCCCTTGTACATCGGCTGGCTGACGATCTTCTGGGCCGCGCCCACCATGACCGTCGCGCACTTGATCTTTGCGCTCGCCACCACCGCCTACATTCTCATCGCGATCCGTTTCGAGGAGCGGGATCTGGTGTCGGCGTTCGGAACGACCTATGTGGACTATCGCGCGCGCACGCCGATGCTCATTCCGCGGCTCTGGTCGCGAAGCGTCAAGGTACAGCGACGAACTGTCTAAAGTGGAAAATTGCGCCTAATCCGGGCCGCGCGCATGCTGCGTTGATACCCCCGGCGCCAAGGCGCATCGCCTGCCGTCCACTGTTCATCGTGCATCACGTCGTTGGTGACGTTGATGTGTACGGCGGGTGTTGGTCGTAGGCTATCGCCCACAGCAAACGCCCAACAACGAGAATTCGTTTCGCAGCCCGTAATTGTTTTAATCGCAGCAGAACAATAAATCGGGAGCGAAAGATGAGCCCCTCTGTTTTGTCGAGCGCGCGCGGCGGCACAGAGTCGTTGTCGGCTCTCTTTTGCATACTCGCGCTGAGCGTCGATCGAGTGGCTTTGGCGGACGATCCAAAGCTCAACACGCCGGCCCAGAAAGAGGCACCGACCGCTTTTGCCGCCCCTGAGCCGACTCCCGTGAAAGATTGGGGCGTCGGCGATGGCAAGAGCTACTGGGTACCGGCCTACGAAATTCCAGCCTTCGAGTTGCTGCTCAACCGCGTTGATCACTACGCGGTGGATTCGGAAGTCTACGCATCGCCGATTTCAAATTTCCGGGAAAATTTGCACCATAAATGGGTGGTGGACAATGACGCCTTCGCCACCAACCAATTCCTGCATCCCTATCAAGGCGCCTTCTATCAGGGCTTGGCGCGCTCCTCGGGTTTGGACTTCTGGCAGTCCTCGGCCTATACCTTTGGGGGCAGCTTGCTCTGGGAATACGCCGGCGAGACCACGCGGCCCTCCATCAACGATCAAGTGGCGAGCGGCATCGCCGGAAACTTCCTCGGCGAACCGCTGTTCCGTATGGCGAGCCTCTTGCTGGAAAGCGGCCCCAATGGGGAAGAGCCGGGTCTGTTGCGAAAAGTCGGCGCGGCGATCATCTCGCCATCGTTGGGACTGAATCGATTGGTCTATGGCGATCGCTTCGCCGGCGTATTTCGCAGCAACGCTCCGGCCGTATTCACGCGCGTCGATTTGGGCGAGAGCTTGAGCACGCACTTCTATTCCAACGTCAACGCGAACGCGGACTTGACAGCACCGCCTGCGGCGCAGACTTTCAAGCGGCAAAGCGCGAGTGCCATTTTCACCATGGCTTACGGATTGCCGGGCAAACCCGAGTACAGCTACGACCGGCCGTTCGACTATTTCAATTTCGAACTGAGCGTCGACACCACCAACGCGGTGGAAACTGTTTTCAGCCGCGGATTGCTGTACGGCACGGATTACGCGCTGGGCCCCAACTATCGCGGTATTTGGGGCTTGTACGGCACGTACGAATACGTCGGGCCGCAAGTGTTTCGTGTGTCGACGACCGCCGCCGCGTTGGGCACTACCGGCCAGTGGTGGATCTCGCAGCAGGTGGCTCTGCAAGGCACGGCGCTATTCGGCGTAGGTTACGGGGGAGGCGGCGTCATCCATGGCGCTGGGGTAACGCAGGCCGGCGTGCTGGGCGATGGCCAGCGTGATTATCACTATGGCCTGGCGCCGCAGGGGGAAGTGCAGGCTCGCCTGATACTCGATGACCGCGTTTCGCTCGACACGACTTTTCGCGAGTACTACGTCAGCCGCGTCGCGGCCACCGAGAGTACGGGCTCCGAGGACATCTCGCGCGTCGACACGGCACTGACGATTCGTGTCTATAACTTGCACGGAATCACCTTGCGATACTCGGAAGCGAGCCGCAACGGGCGCTACGCCACCTTGCCGACATCGCACCAAACCGTCGGCACCTTTAGTATCGGCTACACCCTGCTCGGCAGTGCTCGGTTTGGCGCCGTCGACTGGCGGGGCAATAGGTGATCCCCGCTGCGCGTGCGCCCTCCCATGTCAAAACAAAAGCTGGTTTGGAAGAAAAAGCCGGAGGCCCAAGACTACAAAGGGGCACTGAGTTTTCTCCTGCTCATTTACCCCGATGCCAAGGCGCATCGCCTGCTGCAGTTGTTCCGCAAGGCGAAGACCGTCGAGCATGCGGCCAAGGACCTGTTGCGCGCCGGTAATTTGCCATTGCTGTCGCGCGAAGATCCGCACGTCGAGGCGGATCTGACGCGAATTCGCAAGGGCAAGGACCTACCGCCGGTGCTGCTGGTTCGCGGCGACATGACCCAAGGCGTGCCCTTGGTCGTGGCCGATGGCTATCATCGCATCTGCGCCATTTGTTATTTCGATGAAAGCGCGCCCATTCCCTGCCGCCTGGTGGGTGCGTAAGGGGCGGGCGCGGCCGGCCTTTGCCAAAGGTCAGTTCATTAGTTTCTCGAGCTTGCCGATTTGTTGCGTCCATCCCATCGTCGCCATTGCCGTCCACTGTTCATCGTGCATCACGTCGTTGGTGACGATCAGCCGCGTCCCGCCGCTCGGCGTGGCGGTCATCTCGACGATGGTGGTTGATGTATACGGCGGCACGCCGGGGACAAAATCCACCGCATTGGTATAGACCAGGCGCCGGTTGGCTTCGACGACCGTGTAATCGCCCTTCGCCACGGAGCTCTCGCCCATGCCCGCGGCCTTTAATTGCGCGATGATCTCCGGCCGCATCGCGGTCATCACAATTTCAAAACGGCCGCCGGCGCGTACATCGAGATGACGCACCGTGGAGCTAAAATCCTCCGGGCCCCACCATTTCTCCAAGCCGTCCTTGGTGGTCCACATCCTCCACACTTTCTCCACCGAGGCCTTGAGAGTTCGGTCAATGACGAATTGCTTCGGGTTCACGGCTTTCTGAGTTGCAGTCACGATTCCTCCTCGTCCAGTGCTTTTTCAAGCCGATCAATGCGGCTGTGCCATTTCGCTTGCAGTGTCTCGATCCATGCGGCGGCCTCGTTCAAGGTACGCAGATTTCTCGACAAAACGTGCTCGCGTCCCATCCTGCGGCGTTCGATCAGGCGGGCGCGCTCGAGGATGCGAATGTGCTTCGAGACGGAATTCAGCGAGATGGCAAACGGCGCCGCCAAATCGGTCACGCGCGCATCGCCTCGCGATAGACGCAGCAAGATTGCGCGCCGGGTGGGGTCCGCCATCGCCCCTAGAATGTTGTCGAGCTTCGATGCGTCGGACATATATTCATCCTTTTGGGTGAATATAGAGGACTACCAACGCGCCGTCAAGACGATGCTTCTCCGCGGCGCCGTGTCACTTTTTCCGCGCGGGCTTTGTCTTGCGTTTTGATTTGACCGGGGCAGACGGTTTGGCAACGGAAGGCGCCGTGGCGGCGGGAGTCGGTTTGGCGGCCGCAGGCGGTTCTGCTGCCGGCGCCTTGTCCTTCTTCGCGAACGCGCCGAGCGATGCGTGCAGCGCGACGGCGAGTGCCGCCTCGCCGTTGACCAGTTGCGCCCAGGGCAATTCAACGCCGTTGCGCTTGCCCTTCAGCGTGAGTTTCAGCGCCGTCTCATTCAAGGTCAGAACGTAGTCCCGGCCGTCAATGGTCAGGGCGCGCTTCAGCGTCGAATGCAGTGGCGTCATGCGAATCCGGTTCAGCTGAGTCCGAAGTGTTTCCCAAGTGCCTCGACCGCCGGCTTCGCGATCGTGCGCGCATCGAGCTTACTCCCCTCGAGCAAACCTGCGAGTTCGAGCATGACAGCGCCATGCATCGTCGACCAAAAAACATATGCGGCCAGCTCCACATCGCCCTCAAAGCGCCCGGCGGCGGCGAGCTCACGAAGGCCTGCGCCCATGGTGAGCCGGGCGCGGCCCATCGCGGCGACGAGCTCGGGATAGTCTGCGAACGTCGGCTGGCTAATATCGAACATCATCCGATACGCCGCCGGGTGGGCGAGGGCGAAGTCGAGGTAAGCATTGGCCGGTCTCGCTTTGGCGTTTTGCGGCGCGGACCTCATCCGCTCGGACTCCATCGCGGCGGCGAACCGATTGAAAGCCCGGGTCCTGACGGCCGCGAGAATCGCGTCCTTGTCCTTGAAATACCGATACGGCGTCATCGAGGAAACGCTCAGGGCATCGGCCATTTCGCGCATGGTGACCCCGTCGGGCCCATGTGCCGCGAACAGTTTCTCGGCCACATCGCACAGCCGCGTGCGGAAAGCGTCCAGATCGGCGGGCGAGAGCGTCCTAGGCATTGACTTGAGTATACTTTACGTTGTAAATTTACGCTATAAAATATAGCGCCAGAGACCGCCATGAACATTGCTATCGCCGAACGGCCTGCCGCCAATCCCCATCTCAGCGGCAATCAAGCCCCAGTGCGCGTCGAATTGACCCTGGAGCCCAAAATCCGCGGCAAGATTCCTGAAGGGCTACGCGGTGCGCTGTATCGCAACGGTCCCAATCCGCAATTCGATCCGGGCCCGAATTATCATGCCTTCCTCGGCGACGGCATGATCCACGGTTTTTGGATATCGGAAGGGCGTGCGCGTTATGCCAACCGCTATGTGCGCACGCCGCGCTGGCTGACGGAGCACGCCGCAGGACGCGCGCTGTTCGGCGGCTTGGGGTTGCCGAACGATCCGTCCGTGGAAAACGTGTTGAGCGGCGGCGCCAACACGCACATCGTGTACCACGCCGGCAAATTGATGGCGCTACAGGAGGCGTCCAATCCGTTCGAGTTGGACCCGGGCAACTTGGCATCGAAGGGTTGGGTCGAAACCGGCGGGCGTTTCACGGCCCATCCTAAGATGGATCCGGATACCGGCGAGATGCTGTGGTTTGCCTACGCCTCGGGGGAGGGTCGCCTAAATCCCTATCTTGACTACGGTATCTCCGATGCGTCGGGCCGCATCCTGCGTCGCGATCGGTTCGAAGCGCCGTACTGTTCCATGGTGCACGACTTCATCGTGACCCAGCATTACGCGGCGTTCCCGGTACTGCCGTTGACGGGCGACATCGAGCGCGCCAAACGTGGGCTTCCCGCTTTTGCCTGGGAACCGGAAAAAGGCGCGTTCGTCGGTCTCATGGCGCGCGGCGCGAGCGTCGATTCCATGCGCTGGATCGAGGTCGACCCCGTTTATGTGTTCCATCCGGCCAACGCCTACGAGCAGGACGGCTTCCTTCATTGCGACATGATGGAGTACCCAAGCGCGCCTCTGTTTCCGAATCCTGACGGTTCGCGTCGCGCGCCCGTGAAAGCCCGCATGGTGCATTGGAGCATCAATCTTGCGGACACATCCGCGCGTGTTGTGCGTACGCCGGTCAGCGACTTGGTCGGAGAATTCCCGCGGATCGATGAACGCTTCGCGGGTCTGCGCTATCGCCACTGCTGGCATGCGGCCAATGCCGACTTGAGCGAGGCGCTGCTGTTCGACGCTCTTGCGCATGTGGACTGGCAGACGAAGCGCGAGACCTTGCGGCGATTTTCCGATGGCGACAGTGTCGGTGAGCCTGTGTTCGTGCCGCGCAACCCACTGGCGCCCGAAGGCGACGGATGGGTATTGGCGGTGGTGCATCGCGCGCGCGAGAATCGCAGCGATCTGTTGATTCTGAATGCGCAGGACATCGCCGGAGAACCTGAAGCGGTGCTCGAATTGCCCTGCCGTGTGCCGGCCGGGTTTCACGGCAGTTGGGTGGGCGCCTAAAGTTCTTCGAATCCCGGCCGATACCCCTGATTCCAGCAGTCGCGATCGGGGCCCATTATGTCAATTGGTAGCATCGGCAGCAGCCAGGCCGCGGCGACTCCGGCCGGCACAGCCGCGGGCTCGAGCAGCGCCTCGGGTTCGACCGCAAGCCCAGCGGCAAGCATGGTTTCGACGGTCGCGGCACTGACGAGTCTCGCGACCGAATCGGCCAATAGCGAATTGCTCGGCAGCCTGGACGGAGGTTCGGGCGCCTCGAGCAGCGTCACCTCGAGCCTGAGTTCAGTATTTCAGAACCTGATCAGCGCCCTGACGGGCAGCACCTCGAGTTCTTCCGGTGCGACATCGGGCACGTCGTCCTCGACGAGCGCCGAGTCTGCTCAATCGATCATTTCATCGTTCATCAACAGCTCAATCGCGGATCTGGGCGGCTCGAATTCGAACTCCTCGAGCAGTTCGACCAGCACGCTCGGCAGCATCATCGACACCATGGCTTGATGGATCAAGCGCAACTCACTCCGATTTGGCGGCTTTCGCTTTCGCTCTGACCGCATCCAGATGTGCGTTTGCCTCGTCTTTGCACGCTTTTTGCGCGTCACCTTCGAGCGCCTGGCACTTTGCCAGCGCGATTTTTGTTTCGCCCTCGGCTTCCGTAACCGCAGAGTCTGCTAAAGCGCCGACACTCTTGTCAGCCACCTTGGCTAACGCATCCGCCCGGTCTTTAGCGGCCTCGGCCTCGACTTGTTTCACTTTGTCGTCCGCCTTGGCGTCCTCCGCCGCCGCTTGGCTCTGGGCTTTGGCGACGTCGGCTTGGACCTTGTCCGGAGATTCTGCCTTGTTGCAGGCCGACAGGCACAGTAATGCGCCGGCGAGCAACGCGCAGCTTAACGGTAGTCTCATTTGAATTCTCCCAGTTTTCCCCTTAGCAGGCGGGGATGCTAATACGGGGACATTCCCAGTGCCCACTCAGTAAATCCCGACTCGCAGTAGGACAAAGGCTATATCGGTAAGCCGTTAAGCGTTGCTTAACCCACCTTCAGCCGTTGCATTTGTTCCAAAGGCATCACGGTAGCAACCTGTGGCCCTGAAATTGGACAGCCAACGCAAAGGGTGAGCACCATGAGTGAATTCCATAGAATCGCAGAATTGACGCCCGGTCCGAAGCCAACTCCCGCCGCCGCAGCGCTGCGCGGAGTGAAGTTCGCGCTCGCCGCGCTGCTCGCCGGTTCCCGCTCGATCCCGCTTGGCGACAATGGCCGCGTGACGCGAGAGTTGGGCGAGTATGGGGCGCACCTCAGGGGTTGCTGATTTGAGAGCTGGGCGGCGCAGTCGTCGTGACCTATCATGACAAATCAAGATATGTCATGACGGAGACGTGCTGAAGCTATATCACTGCGCCGAGACGCGCTCGATGCGCTCGCTCTGGCTGCTGAATGAATTGCGCATCCCGTTCGAATTGATCGAGATGCCCTTCGATCTGTCGGTCTTAAGATCGGCCGATTATTTGGGCGTGCACCCGCTCGGCCGCGTGCCCTGCCTGGTGGACGGGGACTTTCGTCTGTTCGAATCAGGTGCCATCGCCGAGTATTTGTGCGAGCGCTATCCCGAGAGCGGCTTGGGCAGGCTCGGGCAGGACCCCGAGCGGTATGAGTGGCTGCAATGGATCCACTATGGCGAAACCATGGCGGTGCACGCGGCCTCCCTCGTGCAGCAGCGATTCTTCATCGCCGCGGCGGATCGCTCGGCGGTGATTGCCAAATTAGAAGGCCGAAGGCTGGAAAAAGCGGTGCAGGTACTGGAACCGCGGTTGATCGATCGAGATTACCTTTTACGCTCGGGATTCAGCGCCGCGGACACCGGCGTCGGCTACACGCTGCATTTGGCCGACCGCCTCATCGACTTGGCGAAGTTTCCGAACGTGAGGCGCTATCTGGAGCGACTGCGTGCGCGACCGGCATTTCGCGCCTCCCTCCCACAGGGGTCGGCACACCCCATTTCCTGGCTGCCGCTGAGCGAGCCGATCAAGTAACGGCTTTGCCGTGCCTGCCGGCGCCGCTGCCGAAATTCTTGGCGCCCGAATCAGTCTCGCCCGACGCGACGGTGACCATGCCATGGGAGATCTCATTCGCGATCGCCTCCTCTTCGCTCAAACCCCACTGTTCGATGACGGATAACCGATCTTGGCGCATGGCGGTTTGCGGAAAACCGGAGAGCTTCTGGGCAAGCTCCATTGCGATCCTCAGCGCCTCTCCATCCGGCACACGGCGGTTGATTAAACCCATGGCCAGCGCTTCG
>Ga0210387_10000092_pt1 | contig 62657 bp, 103 predicted proteins | sample IncBWC7OmetaG_FD_160108 | JGI IMG/M metagenome (GOLD analysis project Ga0210387, IMG submission 160108) | Forest soil microbial communities from Barre Woods Harvard Forest LTER site, Petersham, Massachusetts, United States - Inc-BW-C-7-O ... | reverse complement strand
GGCCCAATGGATCGGGAAAGTCTCCGTTCGCAGCCGTCCTGTCGATGATTGAGCTACTCGCGCCGGTTCGGCTAGCCCGGTTCGATGACCGTGTTGTGGGCGGCTGTATCGGCCGGAAGGTCAGCATGCCGCTCGTCCAGATTGGCGCGACTAGCCACGATCAGGCTAATATCAATACCATGCGAATGGTCCGGGCTCTACTGCCCAAAAACTCGAGGATTCTCAAAGACTATGACGTTGATGCCGGGAAGACTATTTTCCATGTTCCCGGAGGCGGCCAGCTAATGGTAATCACGAGTAGTCCGACTACCGAGGAAGGCGCACTCGTTACCTTTGCTATTCTGGACCAGACTGAGTCATTCTACCCGAGCAATGGCGGCGTAGACCTTTCCGAGGTTATGGACCGGAATGTCGGTAAGTCCGGCAGCCGTATTCTTGAGACGAGTAATGCGTGGGAGCCCGGAAAGGAATCCGTAGCCGAGGCAACGTTTGATGCGTGGGTCGATCAGGAGGAGGGACGGCTGAAAGGCAAAGGCCGTATCCTGTACGACGCTAGGCTGGCTCCTCCCGACGTTGATTTCGAGGACCCGGCCTCTATCCGCAAGGCTGTTGAATTCGCGTACGGCGACTGCTACTGGGCCAACCCGGAGGATATCGTTGAGAACCGCATCCTCAGCCCGAGGACTAAGCTCGATGTCAGCAAGCGCTTCTACCTGAACTGGCCGGAGAGCCCGGAGGATGCCTGGACGACTCAGCAGCTATGGGCGAGGATGGCTAACCCGGAATTCTACATTAATGACGGCGACGATATCGCAATGGCATTTGACGGAAGCCGTGTCGAGGACGCGACGGCTATTGTCGGCTGCCATATTGATACCGGCTATACATTCTCCCTCGGAATCTGGGAGCCGAGAGGAACACGGTATATCCCAGCGGACGAGGTACACGCGGCCATCCGTGCGGCAAAGGAAAGGTTCCATGTCTGCGCCTTCTTTGCGGACGTAAAGGAATGGGAGCAGTCGACCAAGATAACCTGGCGCGAATGGTTTGAGGAAGAGCTAGACATCTGGGCCGTTCCCGGAGGCCGTGATCCTCAGCCAGTCGCCTGGGATATGCGCTCCCACGTCGCGGAGTTTACCCAGGCGTGTGAGATGGTCCTTTCAGAGATTGAGTCGGACGTTCCCGGATTCGTCCAGGATGGCGATTCGGTAATGGGGCGGCACGTCATCAATTCCCGGAGGCGGCCGAACCGCTACGGGATATCAATAGGCAAGGAATCGCCCAAGAGTCACAATAAGATTGACGGCTGTGTCGCAATGATAACGTCTAGGCATGCCCGTCGCCTCGTCCTCGCGTCTAAGCAGTACAAAGAGCGTAAAGAGGCAGTCACCAAGAAGTCCGGCCGGAAAGTCTGGAGCTATAGCTAATGCTAATCGACCAGGATGACCTGATTCAGATAACGGCTCAGGCGATGAGGGAGCGGGAAAGCGAGCAGCGACGGCTCCAGCGTATTGGCGATTACGTCCGTGGAAAGCAGGACCCACCCTATACGCCAAAGGGAGTGAATGCTGAATACCGCTGGATTGCTAAGAAGGCGCGGAGGAATTTCCTCAAGCTCGTTATCTCGGTTATCTCCCAGAACCTCCATGTGGACGGGTACCGGCCGACCGGGACAACGGCGAATCAGGCTCTCCTGCCGCAGAGGCCGGAGCCGGAGTGGGATGCCTTCCGCGCTAACCGGATGATATCCCGGCAGCACGGAGTCCATCGCTCCGTTATCAAGTACGGCTCCGCGTACAATATCGTCCTGCCCGGCCAGATGGCTACGGACGAGGAGCGTCAGGGTGATAGCGTCCCGGTAATCCGGCCGGTAAGCCCACGCCGGATGACGGCCTTCTATGCGGATGACGTCGATGACGAATGGCCTCAGTTCGCTATTGAGGTCCGGTCTGTCGACCTGCCCGGCCAGAAGGCGCGAGTGTACGTCTCAGTTTATGACGAGCGTATGCGGTATATCCTCGTGGGCCAGGCTGGAGGCGGGCAGCTAAGCCTCCAGCCAGCGGACGCGGATGATCCGCTCCTTAACGGCCAGGCTCCGGTAAGCTCGCACGACCTCGGAGTCTGTCCCGTGGTCCGGTTCCTCTATGAGGCCGACCTGGACGGCGAGGACGACTGTTCCGGAGAAGTTGAGCCGCTTATGCCGATACAGGACCAGATTAACTTTGATACCTTCAACCTCATGATATCGGAGCAGTTCGCAGCCTTCCGTCAGCGGTGGGTTACCGGAATGGCTCCGGTCGATGAGTCCGGACGGGAACAGCAGCCATTCCGGCCCGGAGTGGACCGCATGTTTGCGGCAGAGGACCCTGGGACCAAATTCGGTGACTTTAGTGAGACCGCTCTCGCGCCTTATTCGTCTGTCCGTGAGGATGGTATCCGGCATATGTCAACGATAAGCCAGGTCCCTCCGTATCACCTTCTAGGCCAGATAGCGAACCTATCGGCCGAAGCGCTCGCAGCAGCGAGGGATGGCCTTGACCGGAAAGTCGAGGAGCTTCAGGCTCTGCTAATGGACCCGTGGCGGAATACGTTCCGGCTAACGGCTCTCGCCTCCGGAGACAAGACCGGATGGAATGACCTCTTCGGGACGGTCATCTGGCGGGATACTTCGGCGCGAGCCTTCGGCGCGACTATCGACGGGCTTACCAAGGTCGCCCAGATGCTTGGCGTCCCGGAGGAGGAGCTGTGGGCGAGGATTCCAGGAGTTACGGCCGATGATGTGGCGGCGTGGCGCCTAGCGAAGCAGCGAGCGGATGCGCAGGCGGCCGTCCAGCAGGCCGTCGCGGCTCAGAATGCTGGCCTCCCGGTCGCGCCTCTCCTGTTCCAGCCGGGCGCGCAGCCCGGCCAGCCGGGTAACGGGCAGCCTCCGGCTCCTAGGCCCGGAGCGGCCATCGTAGCGGCTCCTCCGGCTCAGGCTCAGGCGACTCCGCAATGACGACTCCGGTTCCGGGTCTGCCGCCTTCGCGAGCGGCTTCCTCGGCTATCCTGCTGAGCAGATACCGGAGCACCCAGGCGACTATCGCGGAGCGGGTAGCGAATGCGATAGTCGGCCTATGGAACCACGTTATCAATCCGGCTAAATTCGCGGAGACGTGGGAACAGCTCAATCCGGTAGTCCAGGGAATCATCGAGACGCATTACCAGATGTCCGCAGCGGAGGCGGCTCAGTTCTATGCTAATAGCCGGGTCCTGGCCGGCTTCCCGGCCGTTCACGTTCCGGGAAAGGACCTTGCGGCTGATTACCTGGACCGGGTAGTTCAGTCAATGGGACAGGGACAGTTCTTTCATTACCTGAAAGAGGCCGAACCGGATCAGGCAAGCACGATGGCGCGAGACGGCCTCCGTGGCGCTGGCACGAGGATGACGCTCCTAGGCGGCCGGGATACCATAACTCAGGCAGCCGTTAATGATCCGGTCGCGGACGGATGGGAGCGGGTGATTACGGCCGGAGCGTGCGGATTCTGTTCTATGCTCGCGGGACGTGGCGGAGTCTATTCTGAGAAGTCGGTTAACTTCCGGGCGCACGATCATTGCCATTGTGTAGCGCGGCCGGTATTCCAGGGCCAGAAGTCCGTTAACGCGGACCTCTCGGAAGCCTGGGGCGAAGTAACGAAAGGCCATAAAGGCGCGGCAGCACGTGCCGCCTGGGAAACGTATTGGAGTAGTCATGGCGGACCTGAATCAGGAAGCCCGGAAACTGCTACAGAAAAAGGGACAGGCAATGCCCCCGTCGCAGTCCAACGATTCGAACAGCCCGCGATTCCCAATCAATAGCCGGACTGGAGATAGCAATTCCCTGTCGGCCGCTATCGCAGCGGTCGGCCGGGCAAAGCCCAATACTCCGGAGGAGCGGGCAAAGGTACGCCGCTACATAATGGGAGTGGCGCGAGCGAAGGGATGGTCTGCCGATATACCGGATACCTGGAATTCAGATGGGACACTAAAGACAGGAGGATCGTAATGCCGCTAGGCGACACATACACCTACGTCCATCCGGATGGCCTTGGCTTTGGCGAGCAGTCGAAAGGCGAGCCGCTAACGGCCGAGATGGCCGAACTAGACCTCAAGAGTGGTGAAGAGGTCGTGTTCCTCGCTGAGGATGAGGACTCCGGCTCGCCCATTATCGAATGGACCGACGCGAAAGGAATCAACAGGATCACTACAGTCGACGCAATAGACTTCGGACTTTACTTCCAGGAGGCCCAGTCATGACACTTCTATCGGCAGGCCAGCTATTCCAGACGGCCGAACAGCAGGCTCTCAACGGAGTCTTCCTCAAGTCGCAGACTCCGACCGTTGCGGCTACTTTCCTCGCGCTCTCGACTGCGGCCGTATCCGGAGTCCTGAACTCCACAGAGGTCCTGATGTCCGGGACGAGTATCAACGAGTACCCTACGGCCTCCGGCTACGCTCGCCAGGCTTACGGGCCGGTAACGGCGACCGGAGCTAGCCCATCGCTCATCTACAATACCGCGCAGATTACCTGGGGCCCATTCACGGCCGCTCCGGGAACCTGTAACTGGGGCATTGCCTGTAACCTGGTATCCGGAGGGACCGCATATCCTATTGCGGCATTCCTCCTCGCTAGCTCGCGGACTCCGGCGATAGGTGACTCGCTCCAGGCTGCGGCCGGTACCGGAGCGGCCGGAGTCGGATTCCTCTGCCAGGTTTAATGGCCGTCCTAGACCTAGGCCTGGCGATAGCAGACCTAGGTATCCCACGAGCGGAGCCGTGTTCTGCGCTTACAACGGCCACGGCTATGTGCGGCGCCACTCCTACGTCGCTTTACCATCGGACGTGCGGAGTGGCTAGTCACGGAAAGGATATCTGGCTCTGCCCGGTTCACGCTGGGCTAGTCGCGGCCGGAGCGGCCATGTGTAGGGAATGCGCTGGGCGAGGCGGAATCGTCGCGGCTCGCGTTTACCGGATAGTCATGATACCAGTCCGGCTACCGAAGGGATAGGAATTGGCCGGGACCGTAACGGCTACGCAGTCGGGAGCGACGGCTGCTGGCATGTCGCTGAAAGTCATGGTCCTCACCAATGCTGCCGTAGCGGCTACTCCGGCAACCGCCAAGACGAATTCATCTCACAATGTCTCAATCGTTACTACGGCTGCCGGGTCAATGGTCTTCGGAGCTATCTCCGAAGGCAACGTCACGACCTCGCCTCCGATGGAACCTCTGTGTACTCTTATCAGCACCTTTACCGATGCGGCTAATAGCAATCAGTATTCCTCCTACCGGACGACTAACGTCACAGGCACTCCGGGCTCTACGCTAGTCGGCTCAACTGCGGCTTCCGGAGGGATTGGCGACGGAGTATCTGCTATGGAGGTCCTGGCTTCCGGAGGGACGCTGACTCTTGACGGCTCCGCTCCGGTAAACGCTACCGGGTCCGGGACGGCATTGACGTGTGCCAGCTTCAACCCTCCGGCCGGGTCTATCCTTCTGGCGATAGTCGTTACGAATGCTAGTGGAGCTACGGCTCCGGGAATGACTATAACATCAACTCTTGGAGTGACCTGGACGCTAGGAATTAATGCTAATGCCAGCTCCGGTGGATTCGCTCCTAACTGTGGCGTATGGTATGCCTCGATGGGGGCTGCTGCGGCGAGTATCCTCCCGCAGCAGGCTAGGCATCGGACTCCGGCCCTATTCACAAGAATTGCCCCGTCTCGCAGAAGCGCAGTCTATTCACGATGAGAGGACTAACTGATGGGTGAGTATGTTGTATCGCCTCGTGCTACCGCGACTCCGTTTATGCCGGTAGTCGTGCCGCTTGTAGCCAATACCGTCAAGACCGTGCTTCAGGTGGCCGTTCCGGCGACTACCGATATCCAGATTCTAGCATGGTCGGTCTCATACGACGGAGCGAGCGGGACAGCCATCCCGGTTATCTGCCAGTTGCTGGACGGCGACGTAGCGGCTACCGTTACCGCATTCACTCCGGAGCCGTACGGTAACAACCAGCAGCCTGCCTCGCTATGCGTCGGAGGAGCTTCCGCAACCGGGTACAACGCGAGTGCGGAGGGAACAATGACGTCGGTCACGGGAATTGATCAGCAGCACGTCCATCCGCAGGCCGGTTATGGAGTCTGGTTCCCGGACGGCTCGCGGCGGCGTGTGGGAATTTCCCGGTTCCTCCGGATACGCTGCCTGGCTCAGGCCGCCGTGAACGTTATCCCGGTAGTCTACTGGGCTGAGCCTGCGATCTGAGAGGTTTAGATGCCACGGTCGGGCAGCACCTGGAGAGGCCCTGGGCTTCCGGTACTTCCCGCACCCATTACCGGCACGACGTATGAGCTGGACGGCTTCTCGGATACCACCGGCTCAATGGCGGGCTCCGGAACAGTAGGTGATGCCGGAGTTATCAGCGGGACGGCTTCTAACGTCTCTGCGGCTAACGGGAGCTTCCTTGATGTCTGGGAATTCCCGGTACCATTCCCCAGCTCCCCGCTCCTCCCAATCCTGCCTATCTTCCTGTCGTACGTCGCCTGGGAAATGGACGGCCTCTCCGTCGCCGTCTCTTCTGCTACCGGGACGATTGGCGATGCCGGGACGGTAGCTGGGACGAGTGCGGCCGTATCGAATGCGGCCGGGACGATAGCCCTACTGCTCATCATATCGGGAACGTCCTCCACGGCCTCCCGCGCGAATGGCGTGGTATCCGATGCCGGAGTGATATCCGGGACTGCGGCCGCGTCCTCCGTCGCCTCCGGGACCGTGGTCCGGATTGGGGTTGTCTCCGGAAGCTCTGCGACGGCCTCCTCGGCTAGTGGTGCCCTTTCAGATACCGAGGCAATGTCGGGCTCCTCGGCCGCCATCCCCTCGGCTTCCGGGGCCGTGGCCCGGATATGGATTACGGCCGGAAGCTCTGCGACCGTATCGAGCGCGAGCGGTAGCCTGTCCGACACGGAGGCCATGTCCGGGTCCTCCTCGGCTACACCGTCCGCGTCCGGCTCCGTAGTGGCTTTCCTCGTGCTGAGCGGGACGAGTGCGGCCGTCGCGTCCGCTTCGGGCTCGCTAACCCGTATCAGCCCACTAGCGGGCTCCGCTCCGGCCGTCTCGCTCGCCTCCGGAACGGTGACGGCTACGCTGATCGTGGCCGGGTCCTCGGCTACCGTGTCGGCCGCTTCCGGCTCGATGAGCCGCGTGACTCCGGTAGCGGGCTCTGCGGCTGCTTCCTCGTCCGGCTCCGGAGCCGTTGTAATTGCTAGCGGAGCGATCACGTATCCGGTCGGTGGCACGGCCGTAGCCGTCTCGGCCGCTTCCGGGAATCTTGTTGATGATGAGCTTGCTAGCGGGACGGCTCCGGCCGTCTCGGTGGCCTCTGGTACGATCCGGCTTACCGGATTGCTCAGCGGCCTCTCCGGCCAGCCTACGGCTGCCTATGGGTCTCTCTGGGCTATCCTCGCGGTGGCCGGCTCTAGCCGGGCCGTCTCTGCGGCTTCCGGTACGCTGAGCATTACCTCGCTTATGGCCGGGTCCTCGGCCGGAGCCTCCTCCGGCTATGGTGCCGTGGTGATCGTAGCCGGGTCCGTAACGTGGCCGGCTAGCGGGACCTCGGCCGCGTCCGCGCTCGCTTCGGGCTCGCTAGAGACGGCCTCCGGGCTCGCCGGAGCCAGCGTAAGCCTCTCCGTCGCCTCCGGGACGGTAACGGCCGTCCTCGCGCTCTCCGGGGCTTCTACGGCCATCGTAGCGGCTTCCGGGGCCGTTAGCGAGGCCGGAGCCCTAGCCGGTTCCGCTACGGCCATCGTAGCCGCGTCCGGCTGGCTCTCCGTGGTGGCCGGGATATCCGGGGCATCCATCACAATCAGCATGGCGGCTGGGTGGGTCGAACCTCCGTTCGTAGCTGGGGCAATGCCTGATAAGATCAGCGCATTGGTCATCGTGGAGCCCGGTCCTCGCGTTACGATAGGCGTGAATATCACCAGCGCGGATATGGAAGTGAAATCGGTACCGGCCGGAGTGTCATCGAATGATACGTCCGGGAATGTCGTGACGGATAGTCTCCGTTCGGAGGTGGACTAATGGATCAGACCGGGCTTGTGTTCCCGCGTGGGAATGATATCGTCGTGACTGCGCGGTTCCCGGAGATATCAGATGGGACCGGAATGGAGTCGGAATTCTATACAAAGCCAAACCGCGCTACTCCGGATGATGACCCATCCGTCCAGATATATGACTCGGAGGTCGTGTCCGACCCGGACAACCCCGGAGCTACCATCGCGCAGTTCGATGTGCCTTCTACGGATACCGGCGTGACCGGAGCGTACTGGTGGCGAGTCGACTGCGTGGATACTACCGGGAAGCGCCGGACGGCGAACTGTGGTCCTCTGCTAGTCGAGGCCGTGTAATGGTAGCCGGGAAGGAAGTCACGCCAAAGGACGTAAAGTCCACTGACCGGCTTATGGAATACTGGGCGCACGGAGAGGGAGCCGCCAAGATTCAATGGGGCGTGCCCGGAGACTTTGACCGATGCGTTGTCCAGCTTAGTAAGTACGTCGGTCCCGGAACGGTCAAGGGCCTGTGCGCCAATCTTCATCACAAGGCGACCGGAGGATGGCCCGGCCACGCTCCGGGAGTGGAGGAGGCCGAAGCGAAGGCTAAGGCGGCTGGGCATTAGGAATAGCCCTTTCAGGAGGAAAGGTCTATAATCGCGCGTATCTGCGCAGGGAGAGGCTAGACATGAGTGAAGAAAGCCCGGAATCGACTGGGACCGAAACGGGACAGGTCGATGATGGCGCCGCATCCGGAACGGACGCGGAGGATGATGAAGGAAGCCAGCTCCTCGCCGGAATGGCAGAGCAGACTCCTGAGGAGCTAGCTCGGGAGCTGAAGGACTGGAAGACTCGTTCGCGCCAGTGGGAGGACCGCTCCAAGAAGAATGCGGATGCCGCCCGCGAGCTGAGCGAGCTGAAAAAAGCGCAGATGACTGAGGCTCAGAGAGTCCAGGTCGAACGGGACGAGGCCATTAGGGAGAGGGATGAGGCCCGCGCCGACCACTCCCGTGTGATGGCTGCGGCCGCGCATAACCTGCCAGTAGACCTGATTGATTACCTCGGTACCGGAACGGACGAGGAGATCAGCGGCCGGGCAGAGGCTATCGCTGGGGCAATCGAAACGAGAGCCACAGAGCTAGCCGAGGAGCGGGTACAGCAGCTCCTCCAGGAACAGGGGAACGGGAGCCGGAACGGCTTCTCATCGGGCGCACGCCCAGTCGAATCCATGAGAGCCGGTTCCGCTCCCTCCGGAGGTTCTGCGTCTCCTAGGGATACCAACGCGTGGTTCCGAGGACTCTTCGGTAGCAGAGAATAGCCGCAAGCGTATTCCGCGCTTGCGCGGAAAGGTCCGGTCTAAATGACCGTGTACAATCAGGGCGTGCTCCGCACACAGGGTGGCCCGGACCCGCTTGTGCCACAGCCGCTTTCAGCCGACATCATCCAGGAGGCTCCGCGAGCTTCGGCCGCGCTGAGCCTCATGGCCTCAACTCCTCTCTCGTCCAAGACCCAGCGTATGCCGGTCCTGGACGTTCTGCCGGTCGCCTACTGGGTCGGTGGCGATACCGGGATGAAGCAGACCACCCAGCTCCAGTGGAAGAACGTAGTTCTTGTAGTTGAAGAACTTGCCTGCATCGTTCCCATCCCAGAAGCCTATCTGGATGATGCGGACGTGCCGCTCTGGGACCAGGTCAAGCCGCGCATTACGGAGGCCGTGGGCGCGCTCATCGACTCCGCTGTGCTCTGGGGCATCAACAAGCCGACGACATGGGGCGAATCCGTATTCGTCGGAGCTACCAAGTCCGGTCATTCCGTCATCGAGGGAACTGGCGTGGACCTCGGCCAGGACGTGGCCGCTCTCGGCCAGGCAATGGCGCTCACCGGCTATACCGTGAATGGCTTCGCGGCCATGCCCGGTATGAACTGGAAGCTCACCGGCCTCCGTTCCGCGCAGGGCCTGCCGATCTATCAGCCGAACATGCAGGGCAGTCCCGGAGGGACGCTCTACGGCTACAACATGGCCGAGGTCAACAACGGCTCGTGGCAGATGCCGACGGCCGGAGCGATCATGCTCGCCGGAGACTTCTCCAAGTCGATGATCGGAATCCGTTCCGACATCTCATTCAAGATGTTCTCCGAGGGGGTCATCTCCGACGACACCGGCAAGGTCATCCTGAACCTGATGCAGCAGGACTCCGTAGCGATGCGGATGACGATGCGCCTCGCCTACGCGACCGTTAACCCGGTCACGATCATGCAGCCCGGCAACGCGATTACGGCCCGGTGGCCTTTCGGCACCGTGCTCGGAGTCGGGACCGCGCCGCCCACGACTGGCGCCATCGACGTCAAGACTGGCTATCCGGCTACCGGCCCGCAGATGGTCGAGGGAGAGGACGGCGAGCAGCTCATGTCCCGCTCCCAGTGGGAGCAGAACGCTCTGGAAGAGCGTGAGGCCGCAGAGGAGCAGCGAACCGCAGAAGCTCCGGAATCCGGCGGCGACGATTCCGGCTCGTCCTCGCGTCGTACCACTCGCAAGTAGGAGGTCCCATGGGCTCGCTGCCTAGCCTCGCTTCGCCGGATGATATTGTGGCGAGGCTAGGCCGCAACCTGAATCAGGTAGAGATGGCGCGGATTGATGCGCTACTCCGCGACGGCTCCGCGATTATCCGGAGGTTCTGCCGCGAGGACTTTGTCTGGTACGATTCGGACTCCATCACGACATCGGCAGACGGAGGGATTATCGTCCTGCCGTGGCGTCCTATCGCCTCCATAGATACGGTTACCGCGCTGTCCGGCGTTCCGGGAATTCCCGATATCCCGGTGACGTGGTATCACTTCGATGGGATCGACACGATCACCGTTATGAATCCGCGCCAGTCCGGGATTATCAACCTGCCGGAACTATGGTATGAGGAGACGTTCTGGTGGGGCGGTAGCTTCTTTGTGGCCGGCTCGCACGGATACCTCGATGTCCCGGACGACGTGGTATCCGTCCTATGTACGGCCCTGATATCGGAGCTAGCGACTCCGACCATGAGTGCTACGCTCGCGTCGGAGAGCATAGGGCCTTACAGCTACTCTATGCGGCGTACTTCGGGGGCTGGGCTCAATGCCGCGCTCCTCGATGCGGGGATGAAGACTGCTCTTGCGGATTACCGCAAGGCTCAGGGAACCATTCAGATAAGGATGTAGAATGCCAATCTCATGCGCCATCAACGCGGACGACACGGCTCCGTCCCACGGCCAGATCGTTACCTTCACCTATTCGGTCGATGGTAATGACCCGGTTCCTCCGTCCGGCGCGACCGTGAGCGGTGCGGCCGTTATCGGAGGCACCCGATATGACGTCAGCACGACGATGACGCTTCCGGGTACTCCGGCCGGTTCGGAGCAGTTTGAGGTCCCGACCTCCGACGCGGACCTCACGTTCACGAGTACGTCCGACCCGGCCGTCTTTACCTGTACTATTCCGTGACCGTTGTCATTACCGGAGCCGTCGTGATAGGCGGCCAGAGGTACCCGGTTCAGGTAGAGATTGAGCTACCTGAGCCGGAGCCTGCAACACGGAGGAAGTAATGCCCTTTCCATATGGCGTGACGGTAACGGTAGTCCGGCGCACAGTCTCCGGCCGGGACGAGTACGGCAACGACACGTATTCCTCGGCCACCGAGGATATCTCTCCGTGCGTTATCCAGCCGGGCTCCTCCTCGGAAGTGGTCCAGTTCACGGATCAGCTTAGCACCGATATCGTCGTGTACTTCCCATATGGGACGGACGTTGAATATGTAGATGCTCTTATCTACAACGGGATTCAGTATGAGGTCCAGGGGCAGCCTCAGTCCTGGCTTTCTCCATTCAGCGGGAATACGGCTCCGGTAGAAGTCCGCGCTAGCAAGGTGACGGGAGTCTCGGTATGACCGTAACGTATAAGCCGGACCACGCTGGCATCGGGCAGATGCTGCGGGCTCCGTTTATGGAGGCGGCCATGGTCGAGCACGCGGAGCTGATCCGGGCTAGGGCTGTCGTCCTCGCGCCGGTAAGCGAGCGAGACGACCATCCAGGCCGCTACAAGGCGAGCTTCCGGATACGCTCTAGCTCGCGCGGAGGAGCCACTAGGGACCGTGCTGAGGCCGTTGTCTATAACGACTCGCCGGATGCGTTCTGGGTCGAATTCGGCCACTACGGACGCGAGCCCTACCGGGTCCTAGCGCGAGCCGCCTTTGAGGCGAGCGGCGTATGAGCAATCCGGTTCCGGTGTTCCCGGACGTTGAGTCGGCTCTGCTCTATGCGCTCGTCCCGATAGAGCCGGATATCCGCTTTGTGACGGTCATGCCGGCAGGCGACCTAACCGGGATCATCACGCGGGTCAACCGGATATCGGGAGCAAACCGGGATATCTATGTTGACCGTCCTATTGTTGATATTGACGTCTATGGCCTAAAGACTGACGTTGGTAACGTCTCCGCTGCGGCGCGGAGGATACAGAGCGACATCCTGTCGTTCATGAGCAAGACCGTTACGAATGGAGTGATTCAGCACGTTAGTGCCGTCGCCGGAATGAGACAGCTCCCGGAGGTGAATCCTGATATAGTCCGCTATTCCGCCACCTATGAGATACTCATTCACCCGTAGGAGAGAAAGTGACAACTCCGGCAGTACCTACCAAGGACAATGAACTCCTCTTCGCCGCAGGAGACGTAATCGTGTGGGTCGGTCCTCCGAACACCGGCTGCCCTACCGCATTCGAGGACGTTACTTCCATCGGAGGCTACCTGTGCTGCGGATGGGTCGATACCTCCGGCTATATCTTCAAGCTGGATGAAACCCTGAAGGATATTCCGGCCGCCGGAATCCTGACGCCCATCCGCTCTATCCTGACCGGAGGAACCAAGTCGGTCCAGGCCACGCACCTAGAAGGTCTCAACCCGGTCAACCGCGCTCTGTTCGATGACGTCCCGGTATTCCCGGCCGCGTCCTCTCCGCTCAAGCCGATCGGGACTACGGCTCCGTACGTCGCGAGCTACGTCATTCCGGACCCGCCAGATGATAACCGTTACTCGGTTATCTGGGACGCTATCGACGGAGCGAAGGCAATGCGCCTTTACTCGCCTTTCGCGAAGATCACGGCTCGCGGGAACGATCAGGTTCAGCAGGCCGATGTCGAGTCATTCGACTTCACCTGGACCTGGTATCCCGGTACCATCGATGACGGCACCGATGACCCAGTCGTCGGAGTCGGCAAGCGCTTCATCAATTACGGCAAGACCGTTGCCGGGTACTTCTCGTGAGCGCGGAACCGCTGGAGCCCGCTGATGATGAGGATGTCGATGTAGACCTTGACCTCATCACCGATACGCTCCGGAGCGAGGCCGTAGGAGAGGCCACAACCGTCCGGATAGACGGCGAGGTTATCCACATCGCCCACGCGGCCGACTGGTCCTCCTCGGCTATGCGGGCTGCGGCCTCCGGCGACTGGGAGGAATGGGCGCGAGCTGTTATCGACAGCGATGACGAGTACCAGACCTGGCTCGATGCCGACCTCAGGAATTACCAGATTGAGGCCGTATTCGATCAGTGCGGCCGTCAGGCCCGGATGTCAATGGGAAAATCCAGAAAGCGGTCTGGATCACGGCAACGTTCGCGGAGGAAATAGAGGCAGACCTTGCGAGGTTTTACCACATTGACTTCCTAGACCTTTACCGGCCGGGCCGTCTCTCGTGGCGTAAGCTGCTTGTTCTAGTCGAACACCTCCCTCCGGAGGCTGCCTTGAATACGGCTATCCGCAATCTCATGCCGGAAGATAAACTGGCTGAGAATGCCGGTGATCCCACCAAGGCACCATGGAGCGCGGCTGAGACTCTCCTCGCGTCGGTCATCGATGAGATTCGCAATCTAGGATGGACGTACGTCCAGGGCCATTCCGATAGCTCGATTCCAAAGCCGCTGCCGGTTCCGCGTCCGGGAGTTACCGGCCGCCGGAGGCTGAAGCGGATATCCCTGGAGAATGCGCGGAAGCTTGATCCTCGGCTGCGCGGGCTCTCCGATACCGAAGTTCAGGCAATGCTGAATAGGCTGACGGGCAGGACTCCGTAATGGCAAGCGACATATCATCTACCGTGCTGTCTGGCCTTTCCGGCCTTCTGCTTGGAGATCATTTCCCTTCGCCATTCCGGGTCGGCCCACAATTCCTTCATGCGGCTTCCGAATGCTGCCGGACGCTTCTTGCCACGCCATGTATTGCCGCGCTTAGCTTCGGCCTCCGGAGTCGAGTCGTAAGCGCGATGGCAACTATAGCACAGAGGGATGTAATGGTCCGGATAGGAACCATCCGTATTTTTGGCCTGGGCCCATGTCTGGGCCATCCATCCGCACGCCATGAGGCATTCATGGGCGCTGGCCTTTCCTCGGAGTTTCACCACTTGGTTATGTCTGGTGCCGTAATCATGACTGAGCCTACCAGTGACGAATACCGATCTTGGATCAAGATACTTGTTAGCGCATATTCGGCAATAGCCAGTTCCATTCCCTCGCCTATTACAAATCTTTCCGCACCCACCCTTACAAGGCTGGCCTTGCTGGTCCCAGTTCCTAGTCATAATCGCCTCCTAGCTAATTATATCCGTTCCGTAAGCGAAGGAGGTGGGATCAGTCATGGCGACTGACATATTTCGTTGGTAGCGTTTCGGTCGGAGTAGTCCCGGACGCTCGCGGCTGGGATGCCAGGATGCGGTCCCAGCTTGTGCCGTCCTCGGAGTCCGTTGGCAAAGAAGTCGGCAGCCAGATATCAAAAGGGATTGTCGATAGCCTCGATTCCAGCTCGGCTAAGCTCGCGGCGGCCGGAGCTAAGTCCGGAGGCGCATTCTCTGATGGCTTTAAGAAACGGCTCAAGGCTGCGCTAGAGAGCCTGCCTGAAGCGGAGATAGATGCCAATTCGACTAAGGCTGACCGGAAGGTGGCCGACCTCCGGAAGCGAATGGAGGAACTGCTTGGCAAAGAGATAGGAGTTGACCTTTCCAGCAAGCAGGCTATCCGCGAGCTAGTCTCCATCGACACGGAGCTATCCGGTATCTCGCGCAAGGCCAAGGATATCCGGCTGAGCTTCGACACTAAGGAAGCCAGGGCTCAGCTCGCTCTCCTCCGGTCCTCGGTAGGAGCCGGAGGGAGCGGCGGCAGCGGCAAGGGTGGCTTCCTAGGCGGTATCTCCGGCCTCTTCGGCTCGGGAGGCGACCCGGCCGCCGGAGGAGCCGGAGGAGCCAGCTCAGGCGCGAGCGGGCTCGCAGCGATCCTTCCCGGAGCGGAAGGCCTGCTGAATCCTTATACGATCGGAGCCGGGCTAGCCGCTCTCCCATTCATCGCCCAGACAGCGGCCGGTGGAATCGTGGCTGCGCTCGGAGGAGCCTTTACCGGCATAGGGATTGCCGGGGCCATTATGACTGGGAAGCTCACCAAGCAGTGGGGCCTATTCCAGACGAATGCCAAAAAGGACCTGGAGAGCATCGGAGCGGTATTCGTCCCGGTCCTTCAGCATATCCTAGCGATGGCTGGGATTATCCTGGACGAGCTAACTCCGGTATTCAAGGCTATCATGAATCTGATAGCCGGGCCATTCCAGTCGTTTGTCGATGCCATCATGTCGGCCTTTACGAGCCCGGCCGTAGAAGGCTCTATGAGAGCGGTGGCTGCTGCGTTCGTCTCTATCCTCAAAGCCTTCACGCCTGATATCCCTGGGATAGCTAAATCCCTTTCCGATGCTATTTCCGGGCTCGCACATGCCGTATCGCAGAATCCCAAAGCCTTTGCCGACTTCCTGAACTTTATCTTCCAGGTCATTATCGCGTTTATCCGTGGCGTTCAGTTCATGACTGAATTCACGAACTACGTTGAATTCCACTTCCTTCCGGCGATGCACGATATCGCCGTTATCTTTGACGGAGTCCGGCACGAGATAGCCCACGTATGGGATATGATCTATTCCGATACGGTCGGCCGGATTATCCGGCTTCACGAGACGACTCAGAACCTACTCAATCAGCTGTTCCACAACATCGCTAATATCTATGATGATATCCGGCACTATATCTCCTCGGCCTGGGATACGGTCTGGAACAATACCTATGGCCGGGTCCTCCGTGGTATCCATGACGTTCAGTCGCTATACAACTCGTTTAAGTCCTGGCTTTCTAACTGGTGGAGCCTGCTTGTAGCCGGGTCCCAGCTTGCCTGGAATACTCTCTGGAATAACACGGTCGGCCGGACGATTCGCGGAGCCCAGGACGTATACAACGCTTTCATCAATCTCCGGAACCGTGCTATCAGCTTCTTTAGCGGAGCGGCCTCGTGGCTTGTTAATGCCGGAGAGAATGTCATCCAGGGATTTATGTCCGGCATGCAGCGTGGCATCGCCGGTATCGGCTCCTGGATAAAGGCGCATGTTGTAGACCCGGTTATCGGAGCCGTTAAGCACTGGTTCGGCATTAACTCTCCGGCTACGTCTATGATACCAGTCGGGCAGAATATCGTCGCCGGTATGCTCCAGGGGATTATCTCTCATGCCGGTAACCTCGGTGGCTTTATCGGCAAGGTATTCGGAGGCTGGCCGCAGGCTCTCGGTAGCCTAGTCAGCAAGTCCCTCGTGGATGTGTCGAAGCTCCCGGAGAAAGCTCTCAAGGCTCTCGGTAACGTAGCCGGGAAGATTGGGAGTTTCTTTGCTCACCTCGTTGGCGGAGGCGGTAGCGGCGTTGCCCGGTGGGCCGGAGTAGTCGCTCAGGCTCTCGGCATGCTCGGCCTCCCGCTCTCGCTATCGAGCCAGGTCCTCTATCAGATGCAGACAGAGTCCGGAGGGAATCCGAATGCGATCAACCTCACAGACATCAATGCGCAGATGGGTGATCCTAGTCGTGGCCTGCTCCAGACTATCGGCTCGACTTTCAGCGCGTATCACGTCGCGGGTACGTCGGACAATATCTATGACCCGCTCGCGAACGTCGCGGCAGCGATTAACTACGCTCGCCACGTCTATGGCCCTAGCCTGATGCGCGGAGGAATGGGGATGGGCTCCGGCCACGGCTACGCTTACGGGACTCCCAGCGCGTATCCCGGATGGGGCCTAGTTGGCGAGAGAGGCCCGGAGCTGATCCGGTTTGTCGGAGGCGAGGCGGTAACTCCGTGGACCGGAGGACGGCCAGTAGGAGGCGACGGGACGGCCTATCACGCTCACTTTGATGGGCTCACCGGAGCGGCTATTGAGTCTCACGTCCGGACGGCCTTTACCGCTATGGCGCTACAGCAAGGGAAACTCCAGAGACAAGGGAGGAGGAGCTGATGACTACCACGCCGCTCAACATCGCCTATATCGACCCGGATGGCAATTCATGGAACCTATCCGACCGGACGATGGCCGGCGGATACGTCTGCTCCGGGATAACCGGAATCGAGGGAGTGCCGGTAGCATTCCAGACTATCCCGCTCCTCGATGGGACGGCCGTTCCGTCGCTATACATTCCGCAGCCGGGCTCGATAGCTATGGGGCTGCTAGTCGGCCGTCCGGCCGTCTCCTCGTTTGCCGATGATGAGAACGCATATTATGCGCTCCTGGATGCTGTAGCTCGCGGCTTCCTAACGCGAAGGAATGAGCTACCCGCTCCCGGCTATATCCAGATCCAGAGGCCGGACGGAAGTACAAGGCAGATAGCCGTCTATACAATTAGCGGGCTCGATACTCCGGAGACGGATATCCATTATACGTCTTATGCCTTTACGTTCCAGACTCCGGACCCGTACTGGACCGACCTCGTTCAGCAGTCGCTATTGTTCCAGGTGAATAATGCTGCCGGAATCCTGCCGCTGCTTCCTATCGCGCTTGCGGCTTCCTCGGTCATCGGCAGCGCGACAATCCTTAACGGAGGGAATGCGCTCGCCTATCCGACCTGGACCATTACTGGGCCTGGGACTCCGACGATACAGAACATAACGACTGGGCGTCAATGGTCTCTTAATGCGCCGGTTCCGGCCGGGCAGGTAATCCAGGTGACGACTAAGCCAGGGACTCAGTACGCGGTGAATATCACGACCTCTGCTAACATCTGGGACTCGCTCGTCCTTTCCTCGCTGCGTGATCTATGGTCGCTTGTATCCGGGAACAATCAGGTTGCCCTGAATATGGCCGGCTCTACGGTCGCGACTAAGATAGCCGTCTCATGGACGAATAGGTGGAGCCGGGCATAATGGCAATCCTCTCGGTTAACGCATGGACGCGGCAGGGCTCCTCCGCGTCCGGATTCCTCCGGCCCGGAGTCCCGTATTCGCCTCCGCAGGCCGGGTCGCAGGACTACGTTACGGTCCAGTTCTTCAATAGCTCCCTTGTGGGCCTTGGACCGCTTCAGTTCGTCAACCTGACGGCGACCATTTACTACAACGCGGTCGGCTCATGGTCTATGCTCGTCCCGTATTCGGACGCTCTCTGGAACCAGATGATGGCCGGCGACTTTATCGTTGAGATCAACTGGCGTGGCCTCTTTACGGTAGGCGGCAAATGCGAACAGCCAGGTTACATCGACTCGATACCCGGATCAGCAGCCGGAGCCCAGTACTCCGGCCCGTTCATAACCCTGTCCGGAGCGGACTACCTTGGCCTGATAGCGAACCGGATAGCCTTCCCCAACCCGGCCGTAGCCTGGACCGCTCAGACCAGCTCAGCGACGGACGCGGTATCCGCGACTCCGCTAGAGACGGCGATCAAGCATTACGTCAACGGCAATATAGGACCCGGAGCTATAGCGGCGCGGAGGATGAGCCCACTCGTGATTGGCGCGAACCTAGCGCGAGGCGCGAACGTCTCCTACACCGTGAAGCTAGGCTCCGGAGTTGACCTCAATCTGCTTGACCTCGTCCGGACGCTAATAGCTTCCACGAGTACGAACATGGGCGTGTCCGTGACGAGGAGCGGGAAGGTCCTGACCTTTGACGTGTATGTGCCTCGCGACCTTACCGGCAAAGCCTGGTTCTCAGAGAGCCTAGGTAACCTGACGGCCGTGAACTTCTACCTGACCGATCCGACCGTAACCGACGCTCTATATCAGGGCTCCGGGACTAACTTTATATCTAAGGTCGCGGCTTCTAAAACGTCCTGGAATACCGTCGAGCAGTTCACGGATGATTCCTCGGAGACGGACCTGAATAACCTCAATGCGGCCGCGCAGCAGACGCTAGCGGCTAACGGCTTTGGCCCGGCCATGAATGCGACCGTAGCTGATATCCCATTCCTGACGTACGGACGGGATTACCGGCTGGGCGATATCGTTACCGTCGAGGTCCGGCCCGGAGCTACCTATTCGGACGTTGTGTCTTCGGTAACGCTGACGGCCGATCCGACGCAGACTCCTCCAATGAGTATTGTTCCGACTATTGGAAACTCCTCGAATGCGACCTCAACCGACCAGTCGATAATAGGACAGCTTACCAATCGGATCAAGGCTCTTGAGAAGAAGCTGGCGACGAAATGAAACTAATTCGCAACGTTAACCGAGGAAGAGGAATAGGCAATGGTAGTTTACGACGCACGGCCAAGCGCTTTCACTCAGATGACGACTACCGGAGAATGGGAAGCGCTCACGGCGATTATGGGCGCTGCGGATGCTGCGATAGACGGAGCCGTGGGAAGCGCGATGATCCCATCGCTCGATACCGGAGGCCGTAACGCGGTAATCGCGGACGGCAATGCGGCCATCAGGGGACAGCTGTGGCGCTGTGACGCTCCGGTATCGACGGCGATTCCGGCCGCGTCCGCGCAGAACCGGATTGACCGGCTCGTCCTCCGGCTTACGCGAGGAGCCACTACAAGCCCAACGGTGATAACTCCTACGGTCATAGCCGGCACTCCGTCCGGCTCGCCGGTTATCCCTCCGATCGTACAGACGACTACCGGAATCTATGACATCCCAATCTCGCACTGGACCGCTACGTCGGCCGGAGCGCTGACGACCCTGGTCGATGACAGGAGGCTTGCGAACGATCAGTGGCATGATATGCGGCCGCTCTCGGCCTCTGGATGGCTCGGTTCCGTTGCCGGGATGACTCCGGCCCAGTACCGATTCAGCGATGACCTTAAGTGGGTAGAGGTCGCCGGTTCCATTCAGACACCTTCTACGGCCGGCAACCCGAACAGCACGACCTTCTTTACCTTCCCGCCAAACTACCGTCCGCTGCTTTCTCAGAAGTGGCTCGTTAACTCCGTCGCGGACGGAGCGGCTAGCCCGGTCTGTACCGTTAATACGGTCGGGCAGATTACGATCAACTTCGCTCCCAATCCGCTATCCCAGACTCAGATCGGTATTGTCGGCCGGTTCATCCTAGATGATCAGGCAGGCTTCATTCTATCGTGAGGTGACTATGTGGGGAATACCTCGGCCGGTTATCGGCGCTGCGGCCGGAGCGGTTCTCGGGACGATATCTGTATTCCTCATCATCAAGTACATGCCGATAAAGCGGCTCCCGGATGACGTGAAGGATACGCTCTCAACGGTATGGACCGGAGCGCTCTCTATCGCCGGAGGAATGATAGAGCACTGGCGGATAGAGAGGAAAGCTGAGAAGCTCGCGGCTGAGAAGGAAGGCGACCATGCCTGAGCATAGGCCAAAAGAATGGCGTGCGGTCGACTGGGTAGCAATGGTGCTTGCGATATCGCTTGGACTTACCATTGTCCTGATCCTAGTCGTTAGCGCCATTCAGATAACCCACGGGAGTTTCCCTCAGGTAAAGCTCTCCGAGAATGCTACGCAGGTTCTCATAGCCGGGACCGGAGGCGTGACCGGATTGCTCGGTGCGTATATCGGGCTAAACCGGGACAAGAAGCCACCAGGTCCGCCAGAGTAGAATCGCTAATGGAGGTGAGCAGTAATGCCAGAACTACCGGGACACGAAAGGCGCGAGGCGCGGAGGGAGAGGAGGCGCGAGCGACGGCTAGTCCGGGCCGGAGACTTCTATACGGCCGATGAGGAGGAGGCCGGAGACGTAGAGCTGGAGGAAGTGGAGCCAGCGACGGAGCCGGACTCCGGAGAAGCCGTAGAGCCTTGGGCATTCGACGGCTCTAAGGAAGTCCCGGAGCTTCTCAAGCAGAAGCTCCAGATGTACCTGGAAGGGCTCCGTGTGGAGAGGATGGAGGCCGGAAGTGGCGATTAAGCGCGTCTGGAAGCCATCGCCCAACTATTCAAGCCGTGGCGGTGCGACCGTCCGGCTTATCACGGTCCATACCTCGGAAGGCGCGCAGACCAATCAGAGCCTGTGGAATTTCATATCCCAGGCTAGCGCCCAGGTATCCTACAACATATCCGTCGACAACGGTAGCGCGAACGAGCTGTGGGAGTACGTCGCTCGCGGCAACAAGCCGTGGTCCCAGGCGAACTACAATCCGGTCGGAGTTACCGGATGTTTCTGTACTCCGTCCGGAGCGGCCTCCGGATGGTCGCGAGACAAGTGGTTCCAGGCGATGGATGCCGGAATTACCAGGATGGCGCAGTGGGTAGCCGAGGAGGCCAAATACTTCGGCATCCCCATCGTCGCGCTCTCGCCGTCGCAGGCTCAGGGCTCCGGCCGTGGCGTCTGTATGCATCGGGACCTCGGCTCCGGAGGAAGCAACCACTCCGACTGCGGCTCCGGCTTCCCGATGGACGTTCTCATCTCGCGGGCCAAGGGAGGCTCGCCAACCCCAACACCACCGGAGGTAGGAGACATGGCAGCATCGGTCGCAATCTATGAAGGCAAGAAGTATTACGCATACGTCGATCCAAACGGCCGGGTCTGCATGAACGGTGGGGCCATCGACCCCAAGGCTGCGCCGGCTAAGAGCGGAGCCGGGCTCGTTATCGACCAGTCCTCCGGCAAGAAGACCGTGGTCTATACCAACTCCGGCGGCAAGCTCTGCGTTTACGAGCAGAACAAGGGCCAGAATACCTGGAGCTGGGCCGACCTGGGATACTCGGCCAAATGACTCCGCGACGATGGGCGTGGCTATTCTTTGCGTTCGCCGTCGCGCTCGAATTCCTTGCCGTCGTCAAGCTCGCCTGGACGGTGAGCGGCCTTCCGGACTGGCTAGAGCCAGCCGGGCTCTGCTCGCTCGCTCTCGCCTGCGTCCTGTGGACGATTCCTGGCAACGCCAATCCGCCAGTCCGCTAGGAGAACCATGAAGATCACGATAGCGCTCCGGGACTACGATGACCCGGAGCGCGGTATAGAAGTTGCGGATGAAATCCGCGAATCCGGAGAGGTCCGGTACACGTCGGCTCGTGGAGAGCAGGAGACGGCTTACGTCGAGTCCGTGACTATCGAGGACGGCCTGTGACTTATACCATTCAGCAGCTCCATGATATGGAGATGGAACAGGTCCGCCGCGAGCTAGGGACGGAGCCGGACCCGGAGCTGTGGCGCTGGAGTCCGCTCAACATCTTTGAATTCGACCGGATGCTGAACGTCGCCTGGCATATCGCCATCGATCACAACGTACGGCTCCGGACTCTAGGTGGCCTCCGTCAGATATCTCTCGCGGAAGCCGGAGCCGGTATCGGCACAAAACTCTACTTCGCAAAGCACAAGTACGGACTGGCCGTGACGGGCTATGAGATCAGCGAGGAATACGTCCAGAAGGCGAAAGAGCTAGAGCTGGATGTTAGCCTAGAACTACGCGACCTACGGTCAGTCCCCGCTCCTCCGTGGGGTGACTTCGATATCGTCTATACCTCGCGCCCATTCAAGGACGATACCGAGGAGGCCGAATGGGAGCAGTCCGTCCAGGATGCGATGCGGCCGGGAGCCGTCCTCATCGCGGCGTTTACGGCCCGGAAGCCGTACGGCTGGGAATGCTATTACCGCTTCCCGTTCCACGGAGTCTGGCTTAAGAAGGCTCCGGGAAATTATCAGGATCTGGTTCAGCGAAGTGCCACTGGTCCTGATCCTCTCGTTCCGCAGCCGGGTCCTCGATAAGGCCAGGGAACCGGGTCAGCGGATCAGCGCGGTGGAGGCCTGGGCCTTCCGGGACGCGGTGGGCTCCACGGTACCTCCTGAGCCATCTGAACACGGGTCCTCCTCGGTGATGCTCACTACATGGGTTTCGCCGTCCCGGCTCCGGGAGCCGGGCTCGCGGCCGGGCCGGAACGAGCTACGCTGGCTCGCTCCGGCCTTTCCGGGCTCCGGACGGCTCCTAGGTAGGGTCCGGCGAGCCAAGGCCCTTACAGGCCAGCGTAGGGCTTCCGGCCGGTAGCGGCTCCGCGTCCGGAAGGACCCACGGCCGGGATACCTCGGCCTGCCCAAAGCTGATACACGTCTGAAGCTCGTGCCTCGCCTGCTCTGGCGTGATCCGCTCCGGGAGCCGGAGGGTAACCTGGAAGCCTGCGGTGTACATCGGCTCGCTCATCGCGGCCTCCGGTGCCTGTGGTCGAATTCCCGGTTGAATAGGAGCGGGTCACCGTGGAGCTTATCGTGGAAGGTCCGGTACAGCTCCTCCAGTCCGGTTCGCTCTAGGAGGTCCGGGTCAAGCTCCGTGAGACCTCCTAGCGAGTCGGCGTGCCTCGCGCCCATATGACGGCAGAAGGTATCCAGGTCCATATCATCGGCCGAAGGCACTCTCACGAGCGCGGGAGCTTCCTCGTTTACAGCAGTCATTCTGTCCTCAGCTATCCGGGTCGATGACCCAAATCTTGTTTACTAGGAGTGGAGTCCCAAACCCTGCTATCCGGTTCCCCAGGATTACCACTACGTCGTGGTTAACGTGAATGGTTTCCAGAATCTTGCGGAGCCGCTCAAAGCTCCATCGGTTAACTCGCGCATAGACTTCCTCCTCGCCGGTATCGTACATATGAAGGGTTGCTCGCTTCACGAGGTCCGGCCGCTTAATCCGCTTGAGGATATCTTCTACCTCTTCGCCGGTACGGCTCCGCTCGTCCTCGATGATGTCTTTGTACTCGACTTTCCGGACTACCCCAGCGTAAACCACCACCGGGCCTTTCTGCCACTTACCTCCGGTCTGACGCGAGTCGGCAACGACCATGGCTGCGAGCTTGTCTCCGTTAGTCGTTGGGTACGGAACCGCCTTCTGCGTCCTGAGCCACTTCCCTACGGCCCTGAGCCGCCGCTCCGTCCGGTAGAGGCCGAACGGGTCCTTAGCCGTTGTGAAGGCCTGAATCCGCTCTATGGTCGAGTTACCGACTCCGGGAATCTGGGTGAGGTCCTGCCAGTATAGCGCGGGCTCCTCGGCTAGGTGCTCCGATATGCGGAGTGCTGTCTTCGCTCCGATCTTCGGCAGCTGCTGCCATCCGGCGACTAGAGCGGGACGGTCGCCGTGAACCGGAGCCCAGCTCGCCTTAGACTTCTGGAGGTCCGGCGGCCGGATATCAATCGAATGGGCTAGGGCATCCCGCATCAGCTTGAACTGGGATTCGGCTTCCGTCGCCTTCTGGAGGCTGGCCGCGTAGAATTCCAGCGGGTAGTGAATCTTGAGCCAGGCCGTCCAGAAGGCCAGGAGCGAATAGGAGACGGCGTGAGCGACGTTGAAGGCATAGGTCCCGGCCGTTACGAGCCGGAGCCATATCTGCTCGGCTAGCTGGGCGTCAATCCCGTGGAGCCGCTTCGCGCCTTCCTCGAATGCCTCATACGATTGCTGGAAGGCTGCCTGTCCGGCTTTCTTAGCGATGATCCGGCGAATGTGATGAACGTTAATCCACTCTAGTCCGCCAACGTCCCGGAGCGTCTGGAGGATATGCTCCTGGAAGATCATCTGCCCGTAGGTATGCTCTGTGATCTTGTCGATGATCGGATGAAGCGGAGTAGCGGCTTTCAGGCCGTGCCGGACGGCGACGAATTCAGCCGTCTGCCCGGAGAACAGCGGGCCTGGGCGGGACAGGGCATTGACGCAGACGATATGCCAGAAGTCTTCCGGGCTTACGTCCCGGTTAACGAGCCGGGTAGCACGTCCTTCAAACTGGAAGACTCCGACAACGTCTCCGCGCCGGAATAGGTCTATGACTTCCGGGTCGGTATCCGGTATCGCGTAAAGGTCATTCAGCGTTAGGCCGGCCATCTTAAGGCAGCGGGATATCATGCCGAGAGTCGAGAGCCCGAGGAAGTCCAGCTTCAGTGCGTCGATATACTCCGCGTCAATCTTGTCGATGCTGAGAATCTTCTCGCCGTCTTTCTCATAGACGGCACAGACGTCGGTGAGTGGGCTATTCGCGACCATCAGCCCGCAGGCGTGAACGGAGAGCCCGCGATAGTCTCCCTCAAGCCGGATAGCCTTGGCGAGGTCCGGGAACTGCCGCAGTACGTCCTGAGCGGCCGGGAACATATCGAACGTATCGCCTAGGGTCGCGTCCGCCCGGGAGTCGCCGCCGCTCCGCTCTATCGCGAGGTTGGCAACAATCTCCTTAGCCCACAGCGGAATGTTGTAGACTCGCGCTACGTCAGCTAGGGAATTCTTAGCCCGGTACTTTATGAAGTTACCTATGTGACCTACGCAGTCGGCCCCGTATTTGTACGCGAGGTAGTCCCGGACCATATAGCGCTGCTCATCGGAGCAGTCAACGTCGATGTCCGGAGGATCGTGCCGGGTAACGTCGAGGAACCGCTCAAAGATCATCGACGGGTACTTGTAAGGATTGACCTCGGTTATCCGCGTCGTATAGGCGACTTCCGATGCGGCCGTTGAACCGCGTCCGGGACCTATTACCACGCCGTTATCCTTGGCCCACCTAATCGCGTCCGACGTGAAGAGAAAGAAGTCGGCTAGGTTCTTGCCGAGGATCATTCCCATCTCGTATTTGACGCGGTCGATAATCCAGTTCTGCTCTTCTACCGGGCGCGAGCCGTAGTCCCGGTAGTTCCAGCCGTACCTGCACCATTCCCACAGTAGCTCGTCTGCGCTTATCTGTCCGGTCATTACTCGTCCTCTATCGCCATGTCGAGGAGTATGGCTCCCAGGGTCAGGAGCACAATGATAAGTATGGCTAGGAATTCCTCTACCATGGTCGCCTGTCCTCCTCCGATATAGGGTATCTCAAGCGCTCGGCCTTCGGGAGTGTCACGTTACACATGCCTGCTATCCGCTCGGAATTCATAATGGCTTCCCAGGCGGCCGACCTCGATAGGCCAGTCTTTATGAGCTTCTCGCCTAGGTCACGGTCGGACTCCGGGAAGGTCATCAGGACCTCGTAATTCCAGTCCCGGAGCGCGTCATCAATCGAGTGCTTGCCTCGGTGGGACGCGTGGAGGATAGCCTGCATTTCCGCGTCCTCCGGCCTAGGGTAATGGATATCGTGCGTAACGACTAGCGGCACTCCCGTCTCCCGCGAGAGCTTCTCATAGACCGGGTTCATCCGGCAGGACTTCTCAAGCTCCCAGAACGGCTGGACCTCTAGGAAGTAGTTGTCACCGAAGTGGGAGCGGAACCGCTCGATGACGGCCCAGGCTCCGTTGATGTCCGGGCCTTCCTCGCGCTCCGGGATTCCCTTCCCTCCGATAAGCGTACACGCGAGGAGGCTCCCGGTACAGCCCGACAGGATCACGAGCCCGGACGAGTGAGCGGATAGGTACTCGCCGGAGACGGTAGGATGGTAATAGGCATCGAGATACGACTGGGTGACTACCCGGTTAAGGTTCCGGTATCCCTCGGCCGTAGCGGCCAGTACAGTAAGGTGGAATTTATACTGCTGCCTATGCTCCTCGTCCACGGCTCCGGTATAAGCCTCAAGGCCGAAGATCGGCTTGATGCCGGCCTTGAGCGCGTGCTTCTCTAGCTGGAAATGTGACGAGACGTTCCCGTGCTCAGTCAGCGCTAGCGCGGAATACCCTAGCTCCGCAGCCCGCTCAACGTGATGCGCCGGAGTCCGATGGCCGTCTCCGAAGCTGAATGTTGAATGGCCGTGGAGGTTTACGAACCGGATACGCCGCGATAGCTCAGTCGTCATTCGTGAGTGTCCTTACATCCGCGCCGGAATTCCCTGCGGCTTGGGTCCCACTGGTACCAGCAGACGAATTCATCCAGCGGCATCTGATCGAGGTCCGGGACGAATCCGGTTGGCCGGTCACAATGCGTACACTGACCTCCGTCGATAACCTCGTCACAGAGCCGGAATATCGCGAGGAGAGGATTCATCGCTCCGGCAGACTCCCACTTACTCCCCCAGCGGGCAAGCGCGAACCAGACGATGGGCCCGTCCGGGTCCTCTTCGCAGTAGCGGATATGAACCTCATCGGCCCCGGTATGGCCGAGGAGATTTACCGCTGCCGGTAGCCGCTCGTCCTGATGCGGCTCCTTCTGCTTGGTCTTCCGCCTGTTATTCACGTCAGCCCTTCCGTGATGTCGTCCGGAGGAACCGTGCCGGCGTATGAATCGTAATTGCCGGCCCGGACGTAAAGGAGGTCAATCTTGAGCGCGAGCCGGTTCTTCATATAACTGATAGCGGCAGCTATCCGCTCCTCCTCGGTTAGCTCTCGCGGCTCCGGGAAAGGCCCGGCCGGCATCAGCTCCCACCACAGGCCGTCCTTGTCCTGAATCCATTGGTGACCGTCCATCATTCCTCCTAAAGATATCAGCCCGGATTGCCAAGCTCTCCCCACGGACGGCCGACGTTGCCTAGCCGTAGGTAGTAGCAGCAGAAGTTAATCATGTCGGTTGGGGAGTCCTTATCGAACTGGTTCTGCTCCCAGGCGCGGAACCGGAGCCGGAAGGATTTGTCTATGATGTCGTGGACCATGCCCTTCCATCCGCGCATCTTCCACATCCGCTCGGAGTAGCCGCGCTCACAGACTATCCGGAGAGCATCGGTCAGAGGCCCGGATAGGTTCGCTATAGCGTCCGGAGTTGGCTCTAGGCCGACTTTCTTTAGGTAGTCGTAAGCCGCGTCCCGGTCGGCCTCGCTAGTCTCGCTCATTGGTTTTCTCGCCTTCCTCTTCTAGTCTCGCCCTGATCTGGTCGATGGTCCATTGGCCGTCAAGGTCGATGGTATCCGGGAGGTTACAGCCGGAGCATCTCAGCAGAACGATAGTGGTCTGCCGGATAGCTCGCGGGTGGACCGGACCCGGAGGCCGGTAGATATCGAGTATATCCCACACGTGATAATGGGACATTGACCGGAGCACTCCGGTTAGCTCCTCCAGACGGCTTTCCTTATCGCGTAGCTCGCGGAGCCGGGAAGCAGGGACCTCGATCATCGGGTCATCGGTCATTGATGACTACCTCTTTCCGGCCGAACGGTAGGCGACGGACGATTACGATGGCTGCGCAGTAATGCGGGAGGAATTCATCGCACACCGGGCAGACGCGAGACGGGATCATTACCGCCTCAGGAGATACGGCGAGCGGCTTCCGGGTGGAGGCATTCCTGCGGGTTGATGTCGAACCAGACATTTGAGTCTTCGCCTTTCCTATGATGCTCTTCTACCCGGTCCCGGATAACGCACCAGCGATCGAACTGGCTCATGAATTCGCACTTGCCGGTCTGATAGCATACCGGCCGGAACATCTTCACTATTTCCCGCTGCTGCCAGCGTTCCTCCGGTGGGCCGTAGTTTCCGATGGCCTCTGCGATCTGGCGCCAGACCTCTTTCCATTCGGCCTGGGCCTGAGAGCAGAGCCGCATTCCGGCGTGGTCGATGAGGTCCCGTAGGTTAGTCCGGTAATGGAGCCGGGTCGCCGTCCCGATGAGGAGTCCTTTCCTCGCGTCCTCGGCCGGTATCCCTCCGTTGATGAGAGCGTTATAGACCCATCCGGTGCGAGCGACGTGGTCGTGCCAGATGATGTAGAGCGGGTCATCGTCCGCTAGCCTTGCGATAGACGGAGGTTCCGGGACCTCGGTAGCCGCGTTGTCCTTGACGGCAAACCGCATCGACTCCTGGGCGTAGGTCGCCGTCCGCTGCCGGACCATCTGATGCGTGAAGTCGCGGGAGACTCCCTCGATTAGGAGTGCGACCTGGCACCATTCAAGAGGAGCCGCTATCTTGCTTTTCAGGCAGTCGGCCGCAAAGGCTTCCGCCTTAACCTGGCCTACCTCGTCCGGCCGGGTAGGGATTCCCTTGTACATGTCGTTCACGGCCGCCATGACCTGGAGCGGATTCCGGGTCATGTCGATGACGGTAACTCGCGGCTTGACTTCCTCGCCTTCCTCCGCGAGCGGGACGGCCCGGAACATTGCCTCATCAGCCCAGCGAGATATGTCGCCGGTAGGCATTAGTTCTCCTCCGGAGCCGCGAGGACTAGGCCGGACATCGCGGAGAATACCTCCGCGAGGTCATCCTTGGAGAAGGTCTTGTTGTTCGGGAGCCAGAACGTAATGGCCGACTGGTCGTTGTCGTCCTCCGTGTGATGGAGGATATCCGGGCTCGCGAGGTACATCCTCACGCCGAAGTAGGTAATGCCGGTATCGGCCGTCTTGGAGACTAGCTCGATAACCTTGGTAAGCTCCTGCGAGTAAACGTTGATCCTCATGATGAATTCCTTTCCTTCCAGACGATGATATCATTCTCTAGGCAGAGCCATAGGTCAAGCAGGCTCTCTATCCGGTCACCGCGCACGTGCGGCTCCCGGTTATATGGCTGGTCCCGGACATAGATATTCGGAATGTTAAGCCGCTCCGCTTCCTCGGTCATTTCCGGGAGGTCATCGATGGCAGCGACTATCCGGGAAAGGCCAACCTGATCAACGAGGTCATCCCATTTCGAGGTACCGGATAGACCTTCCCAGATTACCGCGTCGTATTCTATCCCGTTCCTCTGAAGCCATTCGCGAGTGTCCGGGTCTATCGAGTCTAGCCGGAGATAGGGACGGCTCGTACAGATCCATACGTCGGCTCCGGCCGCGTGGATATTCTGCGTTAGCTCGCTCGCGTATGGATAGCACGGCATGAACCGCTTCAGGCCTCCCTGCCGGTATGCGAGCTTACACTCCCGGTATACGTGATGCGGTATCCCCATAAAGGTAGAGAGGCGCATACCAGGGTTGACTTTCTCCGGATGCGGCATCTTCCGGCCAAGCCATTGTTCCGCGAACCAGAGGAAGTGAGCGTGGTAGTCACCCATCGTGCCGTCGATATCGAGCGCGACGATAGGCCGGTTAGCACGGCTGAGTATGACGCCACCGCTCACATCCGCCACTTCCCATACGTCTCGCCGGTTACCCACTCGATACCACGGATGATGTCCGGGTCGATAAGCGTTCCGGCTACGGCCGGATAGACCTCATGGACGAGGTATCCCTTGTGCCAGGTTCCGTACCGGCCGACGCGGTGAACGTCCGGGTAGCAGTCACAGTTCGTCGCGAGCGGCTTAGCTACCGGGACGGCCTTCCGGTATTTGGCGTGCGGCTTATGGGGCCACTCGGTAGTCCGGAATCCGAACACGTTCGATATCCGGTACCAGTCATGCGCCGGAGTGCCATCACAGATGACCGAGTTATCCGCGAGGTCGCCAGCGAGCATAGAGCCGTTCGCCCATATCTCGTGGGACCTGAAGAAGTGGTCCCGGTTGTAGCAGAGAGCCGGAGCCGGTATCGAGGAGAATATCAGATCAGGCTCATCGAGGTAGAGCCCGGAGATAACTCCGCTAGTCGCTCGCGCTTCCCGCGTCCGGACGTTCCGGGAGCCGATAAGGTCACTCCACAGGAGAGAGTAGGTCTGCCGGATATCCCAGGCAGTATGCTCGCCTATGAAGTCTTCTGGGCTGACCTTCCCTTCCCAGGCCGACCCATAGACCTTGTAGCGGTAGGCATCCGGATCACCGTTGAGACGGTAGCTCACGCGGACGGAGGCCACGTCCTCGTATCCCGGAATGGGAGCATGGAGATACTGGCAGCCGTACTGCTCGCTTGGGGATATCGACTGGCTGAGGATAGTAACGTCGTGGCCTCTATCGAGGACGGCCTTAGCCGCGACTAGGCCGGCAGGACCGCATCCGAGGATTGTGACTTTCATTTCTCTCCCTGTGGAGCCCGGCCGGAGGCAAGGGAGCGCAAGCCTCCGGCCGGGCAGCTTCTACAGATTGGCCGGACGGTCCTTAACGGGATGGTTCCCGAATATCTTGTTGGAGCCGCCTAGGCCGGTGTGAACCGGGAATACCATCTCCAGGTTCTCGCCGTTCGGATTGGAATACATTAACGCCAGTTTCCCTCGGTTAGCTCGCGACGTAGCTCATCACGGAGCCTTGCCACGATGGCGGACATGTCGCCGTCGCTGACGGGCCTCTCGTATATCGTTGGGCCCAGGCTAAAAGGGAGGCTCCTCCTGAGCAGCGGCAGCCCGGCCGCGTCCGCGAGCGGGCTTGGTGGTGGCTGCCCTACCGGCCGGAGCCGACCGGGCCGGAGCCGTCCTCGCGGGAGCGGCTGTCCGCGTCCGCGTAGTGGCCGGAGCCGGGCTCGCGGCGCGAGCCGGAGCCGACCGGGCCGGAGCGCGAGCCGGAACCTTAGCGGCTGGCTTAGCGGCGCGACGGGCGCGAGCGGGCTCGGGAGCGGGCTCGGGCTCCTCCTCGATGAGGTTGCCTTCCTCATCATAGAAGTTGCCTTCATCATCCACCAGGTTGCCGTCCGCGTCCTCGAAAATCTCCACGCCTTCCTCTTCGCCGTCCTCCGCTCCGGCCTCTTCGCCTTCGCCGTCCGGCTCCGTGGCACCTTCCTCGTCCCACATGAGCCATTCCTTGACGCGAGCGGACATCGTCCCGTTGTACGGCTCCTGGTCCGCGATGATCCGGCACCACGCCGCGTCGGAGTCCTCTCCCGGCTTCCAGGCCCCGATGCGCTCGATAGGCGCACCGTTCTGGTCTTCCTTCTTGGAGACGTAGAGCTTGGTCTTGATGTCCCGGAGGGAGAGGCCGTAGCAGTCGAGGAACGGAGCCCACCGGAATTTGGCAGAGCCGATGAGCGCGGCGTTCAGCCAGAACGGGCAGTCGTTGTATTCCTCCACCTCTCCCTCGTTGTCGGAGGCGACCCACAGAATTTTGAGCATCGGGTCATCGCCACCGCCTCCGGCCTTCGGAGCCGTCCGGGTCCACCACATCTTCTTGACGTAGCCGGTCAGTTCCGTGCCGACTGGCGGAATCTCGCCGTTGTAGGTATCGAATTCCTCCGTGGAGTATTCGATAGCATCGAGAGCCTCAACGTCGAGGTCCGCGACATCTTCTGGGCGTAGCTTCGGCATTTGCCTATTTACCTTTCACGTGATAATGGTCTTGACTTTCGGGGTGAAGCCTATGATCCGCCTCGTGCTCTCCTCTCGTAACGTAACCGAGGAGCAGATGGCGCTTCTCGATATGATTCCTGATCCATTCAGCGGGCTGGCCGTCTGGATCGGACAACTCGACGGGTGGGCTCGGCTTTGCGGCCATTCGCCATTTCCTTCTTGGCCCGCTCGATTGCGTCGATCATCTTCGCCATCGCCGTATAATCGCCGTGCTCTACGTCCCAGTAGGTGCCTAGGGCATCGTAACGGTCCTTAGCGAGCCATGGAGGGAAAGGCTGAGCGAGAGCACGTCGGACGATAGCCGGGCCTGTTGCTTCCGTCTCCCGCGATTCCCGCGATACGGAGTAGTATAGGACGACTCCGGCCTGAGCGGAAATGTAGTCGGATATCTCGCCTTTCTTGCCGAGGATCAGCGGGATGGTCCTCGGATTCCCTTCATCGTCCTCGACGGTCATCGAGTTGGTGATGAAGATGGTATTGGCCTTCATGCCGATAATCCGGTTGTACCATCGCTTGAAGCCATTCTGGTATTTCTGATGCTCGGCCGGGCTCGGAATGTCGAGGTCGCGGTGCGGGCTCCTCTCATTGATCGTATCGAGAATCCACCGCATGTACATCTCCTGCATGTTCGTCCCGGAGTCTACGATGAGCCAGTCGTCCTCGGTCAGCTCCTCCTCGGCCTTCTTAACTCCGGCTACGCAGTACTCCCAGGACGGAGCCGGCCACAGCCTAGCGCGAGAGCCGGAGATGGCCGCTGAGATAGCTCCCTCTATCTCGGTAGAGAGGAACACGGCATTGGGAGCGCCACCGGCTAGGGCTGTCTTACCGCCTCCGGGAGGACCCTGAATCAGGACGTTGGTTGAAGTCCGGATGGAGGCTAGCGTTACCTCCTCGATTTCAACCGTCGCCTCCATCATAGAGGCCGGAGCTTCCTTGGCCTGCTTTGCGGTCTGAGTCCGGCTCCGGGCTCGCGTCCCGGTTCGCGGAGCCGTCTCTTCGGCTGCTTTCCTCGGTGGCATGGTACTCTCCTATCCTGCGGCCGACTTTACGTCAGCGTATGGGTCCTCTTGGGTATAGTTAGAGCTTAGTAGGGTCCTGTAGGAATCGCTACCCTGCTCGTGAAGGGTACAAGGACCCCAGAACGGACATTTGGGGCAGTCGCGAGTCGGAGTCTTGGTGACCGGGAGTATGCCGGATCGGATAGCGTTCATCCACTGAACCTCGTCCGCTATCCGCTGGAGCTGAGTGGCTATCTCTCCCTGGTTCCGCATAATGGGGTCCGGCCGGACGAATAGCGGTGGAGGCTGGCTCTTGCTTACCTCTCCGAGGACTTCTAGGCTCGCGAAGCTAGCGGCTGCCTGGAGGTCTGCGAGCTTCGCCTTATCGACGGGAATGGGGCCACTCTTTGGACTCGACTGCTCGACGGTCCCGATGCCTATAGACCGGAGAGCCTGGATGTAATGCTCTCTGGTCGGGTTGTTAGTCCGGAGTCCCTGCGAATTCACCGGCCGCTCGTCCGGCATAGCCTTCCGGAGGAAGTTGTACTGAATGCCGCCTATCTCTTCACCTTTCTTCAGGACTCCGTTAACGCGGAGGACCCGGCCGGCCACGGCCCAGTAGGAGCCTCCCTGATCGTCTAGTTCTAGGTAGGCGGTTGCGATCTGGGATGCGGTCTTGGTCTCTAGGAGGTATATATTGCCATCGGCTAGGTCCCGGAATACGCCATCCCAGCGGCTCTTGAATACGACAGCCGTTTCCCGGTTCCGGCGTATGGCTATCTCGAAAGGCTGCTCGACGGATATGATCTGCCACTGCGGGTCACGGCCGTAGACATCGACGTATCCCTCAAGCATTTCAATTCCGAGGTCGCGAGCGTCCAGCCAGACTGGTTCCTCAAACGTATCGGTTAGGTAGGAGCGGGCGAAGTTGATCTCATCGCCTACCCACGCCGCGAACGTATCAGCGGGATGGGGGCCTCTCCGCTTGCCCTTCAGGTACCACTCGGCTAGGGCCTGGTGAATACCGATACCAAACCACAAAGCATCCGCTTGTGAACCTCTCGGCTTGTAGCCGTAACGGTATTCCTGGAGCCAGCGCCACGCGCACTTCTTGAATGTGGAGCGCTCCGAGGTCCGGAGGATAGGAATAGGAAGCTCGGCCGTCGCCATGGTCTCGCCTTTCGCTCGCCTTAGAGATAGGCCAGCCCGGCCGCCGGAGTAGAGGGAGTGGCGGCCGGGCTGGGGTCGGTTAGAAGGGAGCGTCACCCGCCGCAGCGGTGGCGCGGGTCTTGGCGCGGCCGGAGGCTCGCGGCGCTGACTTGGCCGCTGCGGGCTTGGACGGAGCGGGAGCTGTACGGCTCCGGCCGCGACCGGAACGGGCCGGAGCGGCTGGCTCGGGCTCGGGAGCTGCGGCCTCGCGCTCCGCTCGCCTCGCCTCGCGACGGTCGATGTTGAACTGGGACTTCTGGAAGTGGGAGTACAGGGTCACGCCGATCACCAGGATGCGGTCCACTTCGACCTTGTCCCAGCCGGGCACCTCCTGGTCCATCCACTCCGCGAAGTCGCTCATCGTCGGAGAGATGGGCTTGGTCAGGTACTTCTTGAAGTCAACGGCATCGCCGTTCGCTTCGGCCACTTCGGGCTCCGGAGCGGCTGCGCGGGTCCTCTTCGGGGGCATTGCTGATTCCTTTCGTCGGTTACGGGTTGCGGCCTTTCCGGAGCCATACCGGCTAGGCACTGTCTCCTCCTGAGTATAGTCCTTTTCAGTTGGCTGCGCTACTCCCTTCCTAGCAGACGGGCCGATATGTTCGACCACGGAGAATAGGAGCGTATTGGTGTCATCCTTGCCGTGGTACCAGACGTGGACGTACCCTCCGGGACACGGCTCCGCTTTCTGGCCGAATTCCCAGGCGATGTTTAGGAGCCGCCGCGCCTTCGGCTCCGGAAACTTACAGTCATCAGTTAGGCGACGGAGCGCGGCGTAGCCGGGAATAAGCACCATGACCTCTCCCTCCATAATCTCCTGGACGGCTCGTGGATGGCGGCTCATGACTCCGGAACCTCTCCGGGATAGCCGGAGCCTAGCGAAGCGACTACCTGTCCGACTCTACGCCGGAAGTGATAGACGCGAGCATAGGCCATACCCTTACCGTCCCGGAGGTCCGCGACTAGCTGCCGGAGGTCCGGAATCAGCTCCTCAAGACGGTCGGCCGCTTCTATCTCCCGGCTCCGGCTCATGAGTCACCTTCTAGCGAATAGACGTAGGACTTACCGGCTCCGCGTCCGTGGTATTCGATGCGGACGATACCGGCCGGAGTAGTCGCCTTGTGCTTCCCGCGCTCCCAGGCGGTATTGAGTAGGGACTTCGCCTTGCGCTCGCTGAGCCGGTATTCATCCATCAGCCGCTTGAGCGCGAGCCTGCTGTCTATACGCGGAGCCGACTCGATTATCTCGTACAGCTCTTTAGTCGTGCGCGGAATACGGACGTACCGGATAATGATGGTGCCGTTAGGAACGGCCGTAGGACTCGGGCCGACTCCGCGAGCGAGGTCCAGCATTCTCCGCGCTCGCTTCGGAGGTATCCGGTAGTCCCGGCCGAGGGTGCCGATTGTCTCGATATCCGTACCAACGATCATCTTATCCATGAGAACCTCTCTCGCTGGCGGATTCCGGAGGAAGCTAGCCAGAGAATCAAATACGTCCGGATTATCTCCGGCCCGTCCTATCCATTCGTTGTGCATGCTACAGACTAGGCCACGGACGCAAGCGCGGCACCACTTCTTAGGGTCGTGTCCCATCTCGCACAAGTGGTCGTGCTCAACGGCGAGGTACCTAGCCTTGCCCTGAGCCCGGCAGCTAAATACGGCACACCGGCCGTCCTGGGCCCGGAAGAGGTCCCAGTAATCGGAGGCTGTAAAGTCCTCGCTCTCCACGGCCCAGTCATGGCCCTTGCGCTTCCGCTCCCTCCGCGAGGCTACCTCGCACAGGAAGCAGGCACGCTTCCGGGCTTCCTGTCTCGGCTTGGAGAGCTTCCGGCCGCAGCCGGAACAGTTAGCCATCAGACTTCCTCTCAACGCGCTACGATGGCCGCTACGGGCCCGGAGCCCGCTCCGGTAGGCGAGGACCGGAGCGGGCTCCCTCCGGCCGCTACGGCTTAGGCTCCGGGCTCTCCGGAGGCTCGTCCGGCTTGAACTCCTCGGCTATCTCGTTCGCGACTTCCGGGTCAGGGCCACCAGTCCAGTCGGTCATCTCTCCTCCGGGTCATAGGCCCACGCGAGGTCGCCTCCGTGGATAGCGCTCCGGGCTTTCCAGCCGGGCAGGTAGTCGTTGAGCATCTTCTGCCAGGATACCCGGAGCCGCTTGCCCGGCTCGTTCGTATAGGCCGGCCACCGCTCGTGGATCAGCGCTAGGCATTCGCGCTCGGCTCGCTGGCGGCCTTCCCGGCTCTTAAACCTGGACTCGATTCCTCCGGGAGAGTAGCGGGTGCCGAGGGAGGCCCACCGGACGTCACAATGAGCGAGCCACGGAATCCGGAGCTTTGCGATTCCGTTCCGGGCTAGCTCCGCATCGTCTCCGATCGTATGGAGAGCCTTGTCGTAGTTACCGGCCTCTAGGGCATTCTGGACGTTAAGGCCGAAGCAGACAAAGCCCCATCCTCCGGGGCACAGGATAGCTCCGGAGTTGCGGGAGATGGCTCCTCCGGTAAAGCGATCGTGAATCGGCCGGGTCGCGCCGATACCGAGGACATCCGGACGGTCGGCCCAGTCGAGTAGCTCAAGGTAATCGGAGTCCGCGTCCGGCAGGACATCGTCCTCCGCGAGGATGATTGATGTAAGGCCGTTCCGGGCTGCCTGGCGAACGATCTTGTTCCGGATAGCGCCGATGCCATGGAGGCCGGGAGGAGCCCAGATGCGAACGTCGGAGCCCCAGCCTTCCTGCCTCCGGACGGCGAGCGCAACGTCAGTCTCGTCCGGGTCTACGACTAGCCGGACACTCTGCTCAAGACCGATCCAGCGCGGAACGATCTTCCGGATATTGCCCCACCGTCCGACCGTGGGGATATAGACGGTCACATCATCTCCCGGAGTTGGTTATAGAAATACCGGACTCCGTGGGTCTGGGTCTTGACCCGGATCATCGTCTCAGTAGGACGAACGGTCTGGACCTCTACCTCCACGACGTCATCGAGGTCTAGGAGCGGCGCGAAGGTCTCAAGTGGCTTTATGCCATTCTGGATGGCTTCCGCTATCGCCTTCTTAACCGGGTCCATTTGCCGGGCTCCGTACTTAGCCATTGTAGTTTCCTTCTCTGTTGTGGATTACGACGGAGCCGTCCGGCTTCCGCTCTAGTCGCCGGAGGTTCCGGCCGGAGAGCGCGAGCGCTCGCTTCCATACCTTCGGGTGGATTGTGGTCGTTACTACCGGGCCGTTGCCCGGCCGCTCCGGTCGGCTAGTACGCACGAGCGCGCTCCGGGAAATATGGAGGCCGGTTCCGGCCCATCGGTCACTTGTCATTCGCCTACCCTATCCTAGGCGAGCGGGCACCACTTAGCGTGCCTCCTTTTACTCCGGCCGCAGTACATACAGCTACTGTCGCCCCATTTACGGAGAATACGCTTCATGACAGGCCTTCCTCTTTCCGCAGTTCATTCCTGGCGGCCTCCCACCGGAGCTTCCGCGCCGGATGGGTGTCCTCATAGCGCTTATTGCGCTTCTGGCCTTTGACGGACTTGTTGTATTTCTCGTGCTTCGCGAGGAGCTTCCGCCTCGCCTCTTCCGCGTCCATAGCTCGCCTCCTCGCCTAAGGCAGTTATAGGCGAAAGGACCCGGAGCCGCTAGGGCTCCGGGTCCTCTCGTTAGAGTGGCAGTCGCTTCGGGTCGGCTAGCCAGAGCCGGATGCTCTCTAGGATTCCGCCTAGCTCGTCCGCTCTCCGGTCTATGAGCTTTCCCTCCTCTACCGGGTCGCCTCCGGAACGTAGCTCTCCGGCCGACACCACGAGGTTCGTCCCGATACCGTCGAGCAGTCCTCCGGGCTCGATAGCATCCATGACGGCCCTACGCTGGTCCGTACGGGCCTTAGCAGCCCGCTCGTCCCGGACCTTCCGGTAAACTGCCTCTTCCGCTTCCGTAGCCATATCTCGCCTCTCCGGCCCGGTCCTTCCGGGCCTCTTCCTATCCTACCTTGTGGTAGAGCCCGGAGCGCTACGGCTCCGGGCTCCGGTTACTTATTCCGGCAGATCGGGCCTCGCCTCGCGGCTCGGCTCGTCTCGTCCGTAAGCGGGAGGCCGCAATCCCGGCAGCGGCAGTGCTCGTCCGCGAAACGGTCACCGCAGATATCGACACCCTCCGCGAGGATAGTCTCCAGAGCCCGGAGCGCTTCCATGCCGGTAATCCGGATCGGGCCGGAGCCTCCGATATAGCGCTTCACGAAACGGTAGCCGGGCTTCCGGCCTTCCTTCACGAACCAGAAGTCAAAGTCATTGTTCCCGGTCGCGCTTATCGTCGCGTAGTAACCTCCGAGGACGGCCGAGAAGTCGCGAGCGGTAGGGCCGGTTACGCGCCGCGTGTTCGCCGGAGCCTTCCTCGGGCACTGACCCGCTAGGTGAAGGACACGGTAGCCGTTCCCGTTGCCATCGTTCTTGACTAGACGGCCTTCCCGCTCGCCTACCGGCTCGAAACACGAGGCGCAGACACCGGCGTAGCGGTTCGCGTTAACGTGCTCAACGGTCCTCTTCGGGTTATCGACCTCACAGGTACAGCTCTTGTTGAGTCCGCTACCCTGAAGCCCGCAGTCGAGAGCGTGAACCTTCGCCGTCCTCCGCTCGCTCGGGTTGCGTCCCGCCCAGCAGACCTTGACGAGCTGGACGCTCTCGTGGTAGTGCTTCTCGCCGTTCCGGCAGATGATACTCGCCATTTTTCTCGCCTTCCGTTCCCGGCCCGGATCACTCGTCCGGGCCAACAAGGCAAGTATACCTCACGGCCGGAGGTATGCGCGCCTCCGGCCGTGACTTTCTTGAACTTTTTCAGACTCCCGGTTCGATCTGGTCGCGGAGCCTCCGTATGACTTCTTCCGCTCGCGGAGAGCCCGAAGGACGTGGGACGGCTCCGCGAGCCTCACGGATGGCTCCGAGGAAGCCGTCCACCTCCTCATCGGTTGCGTCGGCTAGGACGGCCGCACCGGAGGCTACCGGGTCCTCTCCGGCCAACGTAGAGCCAGGGTGAGCCGCGCTCCCGTATCGCTGCCCGCAGACGAGGCAGACGCGGCCATCGCCCACGGGTCCGGGCTTCCCGTCAAATGGATGGGGAGCCGGTACGTTCAGCGTAGGGCCGTCCGGAGCGGCCACCCCGGTACAGCCGTACTCGCGGGAGCCGATCAGCTCCCGGAGGTAGCTCGCTACCTTCCGCGTCAGTTCCGGGTCATCGTACTCGGCTCCGAATACCATGCGGATGATTTCGGCTGCCTCCTCGGTGAACGTCTCGTCTCCGGAGCCGCCCACGATTCGCTCAGACTGAGCCTCCGTTAGCTCTCCGGCGAGATACCGCTTCAGCATCTCGTTATCGTCGCGGGAGTTGTCGTGCTGGTCGTTCACTGATTTCTCCTTTCGGGTGATTCCTGAGGTAGCGGACGGCCGGAGCCGATAGAGCTACGGTCGATGAGATGGCCTTCGCCCATTGCCAGAACGGGTCCTGGCCGTGCCAGAAGATGAAGCCTACTAGGAGGAAGGCGAAGGTGGCCCCACAGAGAGCGAGCCACCCAATCGCCAGTTTCCGTTTCACGAGATGCCCTTGGCCTCGCTCGCCGTCGCCTCCGGGCTAAGGCTCGCCGTGTTGGCGTGACGGGCTCCGCGAGCGTAGGCTTCCGGGTTGAACTTCGCTCGCTTCGCCTGCTCCATTCCAATTTCCGGGAAGTCCTCGGCTATCATCGCCGTGATGTTCTGACTCCGGTCGGCTAGGACAATCTCCGCGCCGGTTCCGCGACGGCCTGCCTGCTCGGCTAGCCGCTGCTTGATCCGGGCTAGGTAGCCGTTGATAGCGTTGAGCCGGAAGTTGGCCGTGCCGGCTCCTCCGCGCCCCATCGAGAAAGGCTCCTCGCCTCGCGACCTGATCTCCTTCGCGTAGTCCGACTTGATCCGGCCGACTACCGCGCTCCAGGTCTTAACCTCTCCGGTGCCCTTCTCCCGGTACGTGGTCTTAGAGCCGTTCCGGCTCTCCAGCATCCAGCCGTAGGCTTCGGCTATCTCGTTCCAGTTCAGGCCGCCATTCCGAAGCTCGCGGATGTTCTCGCCACGAGAAAGGCCCGGGTCCGGCTTGGGGAAGATAATCCCGGAGACGTGGAGGAACACCGTCGTGAAGAGAAGCTCAAAATACCGGAGGTCGGAAGCGTAGCCATAGACGTAGCAGTACTCCTGGCGCATTCCCCATCCGGAGCCCTTCATCCAGAGGGACGAGCAGCGGCAGAAGTCCGCGACGATATTCACGAGCATCGCCGTCTGGGAGAGGAACTGGGAGCCGCCTTCCCCAATGTCGACCTTGATGCGGTCGGGCTTCCGGCTCTTATCGGACTGCTGAAGGGCCTGCCACTCCTCGATGGCGTACTTCTGCATGATCTCATCGGCTCGGGCGCGAGCCGCATCCTGCTCGATTTTAGCGGCCTTGCGCTCCGCGTCGGTCGCGCCCGGAGCTATCTCCGCGTTGGCCTTCTCGATGAGCTGGCGGACTAGCTTCAGGGCCTTGCTCTCTTCCATGATATCTCCTCGCCTTTCGGTCTAGTATAGCTTACGCGGTAACCTGGAAGATCTGGAAAATGATCCTCCGGTTCCGTAGGAAGTCGCGAGCGGCCTTCCCGTTCTGGATTGTCCAGGCATGCCCGGAGGGATTCCGTCCGGTAGTCCATCCACAGACGTAGAAGTCGGCTCCGTCCTCGCTTAGGAACCGGGCATTTTCGAGGCCGTAGGCGGTAACGTCAACGACGCGGAAGCCTACCGACTCGAAAGCAGCCCGGAGTCCTTTAGACGGAGTACCTAGGCCCGGAGCAAATCCGGCCTCGCGGAGGACGTCAGCGGCAAATTCGTAATCGGCTCCGGTAATCTCCGCGAACGTCGCAACGCCGCAGTCGTCCCGGTAGCGTACCTCTCCGGTAGCTACGTCGCGCCGCATCCGGAGCTGCTCAAGGCAGTCCGCGCACGAGACCATATCGTGCTTCTCGCACCGCTCCGTCGCCCAGCCGTTCAAGCTCATTTTCTCGCCTCTCTCGCCTACGTTCCCTATGATACCCTAAGTCTGAAGATTCGCAAAATCCTAGACGGCGAGCGCGGGAGCCTTCCGGCCGGTACGGCTCATCGTCAGCAGCACGCGCTCCGCTACTTCCTCGACGGTCAGGTCATCATCGGACCTCGCGAGGTTACACGGGCGGCAGGCAGGCTGGACGTTCGTCCTCGCATAGGAGCCGCCGGCCACAATCCGGTCGGCCTCGACGGTCGCGAAGGTTAGGGCCTCGCGGCAGAACACGCAGGGCACCTCGGTACCGTTCCCACCGAACGGAGCCCAGCCCAGCTTCGGGTCCTCGATAGCACCAAGCATCCACTGCTTCCGTGCCCTACGGGCAGTCGCGCTTCCGCGCTTATCGCCACCGGCCCGGTAGTAAGTCATCTCGTCCTCGCCTCTCTCGCCTACGGCAAGGATATCTGAGGTTTGGAGTAATGGATGCCAAAACGGCCGGATTCCTCAAACTTTTTTCGAGGAGTCCGGCCGCTCAGCTCCGGCGACTAGCTAGGCATCGGCAGCGGCTCGATTCCGCGAGCCTTCTGTGCCGCGTGTACCCGCTCTAGGAGCTTCCGCTCCTCCTCCGTCGCGCCTCCGGCCGCCCAGCGGGCTCGCGTACCGTCGCTCATCCCTTCGCAGAAAGCGGAGTATTCGGCACGCTTACTCCCCGCGTCCGCGTCGGAGTCGAGGTAAGCGCCGAACCGGATAGACGGCTTAGAGCCGTAGCGCTCAAACTGCCATCCGGCATCGTACGCTACCGGGCAGAGGAACCGGAGGTCACTCATCGGGCAGTCCTCGCGAGGACGGCCGGGAGGTTCCGAACCGGGTAGGTCCCGGAGTCCGTACGGACGGCCACGAGGTAGCCGCTCGCGTCCTTTCCGAAGCTCCGGACGGCCTCGCCGTTCTGGTACACGCCGCCGCTCGCAGCGATCCACTTAGTCGCCCACCGGGTCTCAGTCGTCTCGTTCATTTTCTCGCCTCTCTCGGTTCGTCCTACGTCAAGTATAACGCCAGAACGGCCCGGACGGTACCGGCCGGGCCGTTCTTTTTGAATTATTTTCCGGCCGCCTTCTCGGCCGCTATCTCGCGCCGGACCTCATCGGTCATCCGGAGGTATCCGACCTCGCGGGCAAAGTGAGTCTCGTTCTTGATCCGGACTACGGACTTCGGACGCTTCCGGGAAGGGCACCCGCGAACCTTCATCGCGCCGATAAGCCGGGTCGTAGACCGGAGAGGCTTCCCGTCGTAGTCGGCCATCCCGGCCTCCGGGAGGTACGTCCTCCAGCCGGCCATAATCCGGTCGCCCATCCAGGACTCGTCAACGATCGTGACCCAGGCAATCTCGTTCGCCATAAACATCACAGAGCCGTCCGCGTAGAAGCTCGCGGGCTCACGGTCAATCTTGACCTCGGCCCGGAAGCCCATATATCCGGAGACACGCTCCGCGTAGTAGCGGGCCTTCGCTTCGGCCCTAGTCATCTCGGTCATTTCCTCGCCTCTCGTTCGCTTGCCTACGTCAAGTATAACGCCACCAGCCCGGAGGTTAGTCCCTCCGGGCTGGAAAACTTTGAACTATTTTCAGAAGGTCACCTCCTCGGCCGCCGCGATGAACTCCTCGGCCTTTGCCATGTCGAACGGAATACCGAGGACGTAGGTCAGGCCGATCACCATGCCGTTGATCCGGGCTGCGTCCTGCTCCCGGTACTTCTTTGCTCTCGCGTAGTGCCGGAGAGTCTCTCCTTCGGCCTGAGCGTTCTCATTCGCGAGGCCGATGCGGCGGTGCTTAATCTCTAGCGCGAGCCGGGTAGCTCGCTCCTCGTTCAGCGTCATCCCTCTTCCTCCAGGACCTGCCAGGTACCGTCGCCGTACAGGTCAACGGAGAGTACCCGCCGGCCGTTCCGGAACAGCTCCGCGAGCGTACCCCACGAGTAAGTCCGCTCGTATACCGCGTACACAGTCTCCATCTTCTCGCCTCTCACATCTCGGTTAGTATCCGGTAGGAGTCTTCAAAAACCTTATACCACTCCGGGCTGAAGTCCGCGTAGCCGCGCTCATCGCCGGTCATCCCGGCATTCTCCTCGGCCGAGATCATCGCGGTGTGCTCCTGGTCGGTCAGCAGGTGGTCCGCGTCACGACGGGCTAGCTCGCTCCAAAATTCGCTCATAGGGCAAGTCTACCCGAAGTCCGGCATTCTGGAGGCACTCCGGGTAGACTTTCTTCAAACTTTTTCAGCGCTGCCAGTCGGCCGTCGCCGGACGCGGCAGGCTCGTGCCCCACCAGCGCTCGGAGTCGCGTCCTCCGGTCGGGAGGGAGTGAAGCCAGTTAGCTACGAACTGGCCGGCCTCTTCGCGGCTCATCGCGCCCAGCGCCGCGTCCGACTCATCGAGGCCATCGACCATAGCCTGAGCCGCGAGGACGAGCCGTCGCGCTAGATCGTTCTTGGCTTCGGTCTTGGTGACCTTCGCCTCTCCGGCCGTTCCGGGCTCGTCCATCTCCGGGATATCTCCGGCGCACGGCATCAGCTTAAACTCGTCCCGCCACGCCCACCACGCGGCCTCGACGGTCGGGTAAGTACCGTCTCCGACGTTCTCAGCGTCGATACATTCCCAGTAGGCCCGGTACAGGTCCTCTAGGGTCGTGACCTCTAGGGTCCAGTCATCCCGGTCGGAGGTCCGGAAGCCGCGCCGGTTCTTGAGGTCCCGGCATCCCGGCTTGTGAATCTCCTCGATACTGTTTCGCTTCGCTACGGTGATCTTAGTCATTTTCTCGCCTCTCTCGCTCGCCTACGGCAAGTCTACCTGAGGTTTGAAGGACTGGCGTACGGTTTGGGGAAGTTTCTTCAAAAGTTTCGGAGAGCTGCAGAAGCTAGTTAAGCGAACTAACCAAATTTCACTACCGGGACCAGAGTACAGCGGCCGTGACCACGATCAGGAGGTACGCGAGCCAGGCAACGTTGGCCGCTAGGCGGACGGAGCGCGAGCGGCTAGCGTGGGCTAGCTCGTGCCGGGTCGGCTCCGTCCGCCTACGGAGGAGGCGGTGGCCGATGACCTGATGCCCTAGCACGGGAGCTAGGAGGAGGAAGGTCACGGCCACCGCGTCCATTACTTCGCCTTGAGCTTCCCGTCCGGGCCGAAAGCAAGCTCTACGCCGGAGGCTAGCCAGTCGGCCTCCTCCGAGATGGCCGCCGCATCCGTGGCCGGCCGGTTCATCGCCCATTCGGCTGCGTCCGGAGCCGTCCAGGTGTCAGCGGCCGGGATGGCCGCTACGGCCTCGCGCCGCTTCCTCCGGTACCACCGGACGGAGCTGATCGTGAGGACCGCTAGGCCCACGGAGACGCTCACCGCCGCGATGGCGAGGAGCGCAACGAGAATCGTCTCCAGGATCATCTGCCGGTAGATGTAGATCACGACTCCGGCCGCGACGAGGAGCCCAAGCACCATCACCGCCGGATTACACTCTGCGGAGGCTCCTTGCCTCCGGCACCATTCTGCGTACCTCTTCATGCCGCCATATCCCTTCTGTTCTCTAGCGCGTAGTCGTGGAGCCATTGCTCGTCATCGTAGAATCCCTGGGTCCACGTCCGCTTGTTTCCCTGACATACGAGTATACGCCCAGGGCCTTCTAGGCACTCCTCGGCTGGTGGCCCAATCGTCCGGGTAAACTGATTCGGCATGAATCCGGCCGCGCAGAAAGCCGAGAAAGCAAACTTGAGCGACTGGCCGCCCATAGCCCGGTCGGTAAGGTCCTGGAACATCCACTCCCCGAATACGCGAGCCTGGCGACCCTGCTGGAGGATTGGCGCTATCGCTTCGGCCCAGATGGACGGGCTCGCGGAAGACTCGCCTAGGTCCTTGGTCCAGTAGGTCTTGAGCTTGCCGCCTAGGTGGTTCCCTTCATCCGCGAATACCCAGACATCGTTGAAGTCGGAGAGCTTCTTACGCTTCTCGCGGACGGCCGTGTACCGGGATTCGACTAGGCCGGCAATGCTATAGAGGCCGTTCCATATCTCGCCCATTCCGGTAACCGGGTTGTCATAGATGTGGACTCCGGGAATTCCGTGGAGAGCCTCGAAAGATACCTGCTTGGTATCAAAGCAGTGAATCTCGGCCTTTGGGTCCTTGTGCGCTATCTGCGCGGCCTTAACGAGGAAGCTCATAGACTTCCCGGTCCCGGAGCCCATGAACCGGCACCACCAGGGGAGGTCGCCGTTGTGGCTCTGGATATACAGCGACTTGTCGGCCCGGAGTCCAAGGCCCGTCTCACGGGCTCCTAGCCGCTCTAGCTCGCTAAGGTAGTCACGGAAGCGGACGTTGGTGGGTAGGACCGGCACGGTAACCGGGAACCACTCTAGGACACGCGGAGTCTCCGTAGTCTTCCAGGCGAACCGGACCTTGCCGACCGTATGCGCCTCTATGACTTCCTCTACCGGCTCCCGCTCTTTCTTGAGAGCGGCGTACGTGTCCGGTAGGACTAGGCTCCCGGAGTCTGGGCTTACGCGGAGCCGGTTCATGACCTCGGCCGCGCTCACGCCCATCCGGGACGCGAGGAGGTTGGCTATGACGCTGGGCGGCACTCCCTCCAGCTGAGGTTTGGTCTCTAGCTCTAGCTTCGGCCGCGTGCCTATCGTAGTCGTATCGGCTCCGAGGATCAGCTTGGCCGGTTTGGTCTGAGCAATGGCCGGCCGGGATACGGGACGGCTTCTCCTGGCTCGCTCGCGCTGCTTCCGGACGAGGAGAGCGGCTAGGCCGATGAGCCCGAAGAGGATCAGCAGGGTTATGGCCCGGACGGTACCGGCCGGGTCGATAGCCATTCCGCAGGACGCGAGGAGCCAGCAGGTAACGATGATGTTGTTGCGGAGAGCCCGCTGCCACCGTTTCCACGGGGTGAAGTAAACGGTAGAGCCGTCCGGAGTTGCCCGGCTCGTTGATCCCGCTACGCGCTTGAGCTTCCTCTGGTCGCCGTGGGACTTCATATTGTGGACGGGAAGGCCCGTGTGGAAGTTATAGACGACTTTGTGAATCCGGCCCATATGCGGAAGCGGAGAGCCGAATAGCTCGCGGGTAAAGCCGTTTATCATCCACCATCCAGCCGTACAGATATAGAGGCCGAAGATGACTACGAATACAATCCAGTCCGGAGCGTGAGCCGCGCGGAGAGCTTCCGCAATCATTACCCGCTCGCTTCCCGAGTGTTGTAGGCTTCCTTGATGTCTCCGGGTATCCGGCCTCGCTCGCCTACCCTACCCTTGTACTCCGGCTGCGCTCGCGCCCATTCGCGGATATGGAAGTCCGGCTTGCGCTTCGCTTCCCATGTTCCGGTCGCCGGAGGACGAGCGGCCGTGCGACGCTCGCGGTGACGCTCTAGGACTTCCGGTGTCGCTACGTCGGCATCTGCCGCCTCTTCCCTGGCTTCTACGGCTGGCTCCGGCCGCTCGCGGGTATTCCGTACCCTGCTCGCCTCGCGCTGGAAGTCGGCCACTACAACGTTGGCTGCCGTAACTAGAGCGTTGCGCCGCGCTTCGGTTATGTCCCGGAGCTTGTTGAGCGTAGAGAGCGGGAAGAGTATCCAGCTCATGAGGCCGAAGCTAGGCAGAGGAGCCGGGTAGATGGACCCGGAGCGAGCCAGGGCCTTCCGGCGTTCCCAGCGGATATGCATTTCATAGACGAGCATCGCGCCAATCGGAAGGCTCGCCCACAAGATAGCGGCCATCTTCGGCTCGTGGTTAATGCGGACGTGGAGCGTCTGAAGGAATGCCGCGAGAAACGCGAAGAGGCGAACCACAAATTTGGGGAAGCTGCCGGAGAGCCCGGCCTGGGCGTAATCGACGGACTTACGGGCTGCGAATAGGGCTACACCGTCGAAACAGGTAGAGAAAGCGATGGCGATATAGGGTGGCGCTCCGAGGTAGCGGCCGATGTAGTAAAGCGAGTAAGCCGACACGCCGAGAATAGGGACCAGGACAACGAGCCAGAGAAAGCCTCCGACAACTCGCTTAATCGCAGCCCGGATAATCCGGCCGATACTCGCGCTCCGCGAGGTCGCGGAGTTATTCTCCGACATAGGGAGCCTCCTAGTAGGTTCCTAGGCTCCCGGCCGGAGGTCGCATCTCCTACCGGGAGCCGTATTATCGGGGAGCCTAGCGCCAGTAGCGGAGAATAGCGAGCCCGATTACTGGCGGTAATACTCCGCTGGCGGAGTAATCGGAGCCGGAATACTCCTATAAGCTGCCGTTAATACTCGGAGTAACTGAAAATGATTACTCGGAGTTATCGCGGACAAGGCCGACAATCTATACTCGCAGTAGTCGGGTCGGTTAGCCGATATCGCGGAGGAGAGCCCGGATCATCGCCGGAAGCTGGCGTATTAGGTCCAGGTCCTCTTCGGTGAGTAGCTCGTGATGGGCCTTGTTCCGCCTGAGAGCGTCTATGGCGTTGTAGGCGGATACGGCGAGGCCGTGAGCCGAGTAGTCACCAGACGGCCTGCGACGGTCGGAGCCGCGCTCTCCTCCGCCTCCGTCACCACCGTTGCCGTCCTCGTCCGGCTCTCCGCGTACCTCGTCTGAGTTGTACAGCTCATTGAGTCGTGGGTACTTCGCGTAGTCCTCATTGCCGGCATCCCACAGAGGCTGGCCGTATCCCTCCCAGCACTTCTTCATGAGCTGGAGATGGCGAAGAGAGCCGGAGCCTCCGGCTTCCTTGATGGCCGTTCCTAGATTCCGGAATGACCGGGTCTGAAGCTCTTCCCAGATTAGCTGGGCTTCACACCAGCGCCGGACATTCGAGTCTTCATCGAGCTGAGCCGACTCGCGCTGGAGCTTAACGATTGTCTGAACCTTGTTCATTGCGGGCTTCCTTTCCTTGTGGCGCGTATACTTAAAGTATACGCCTGGCGTCGAAAGGAAGGCCACAATGGTACAGGCAATAGAGACTCGCTATGGCGGGTATCGTATGAGGTCCCGGCTAGAGGCACGCTGGGCCGTGTTCTTTGACACACTCGGACTCCGATGGGCTTATGAAATTGAAGGCCTGCGGGTGCCGACTCCACACGGCAGGATCAATTACCTTCCGGACTTCTGGCTCCCAGAGTCCGCTCAGTGGATAGAGGTAAAGGGACTCCTGAACATGGAGTCGGTAGAGCGGCTGTGTCATATCGCTTCCTCTCTGACGAGATGCGGAGAGGGTAATGATATGGCCGTGCTCGGAGAGGTGCCACGGCCTCGCTCTATCCGATGGCCGGTTCAGCTTCACTTCCACGGAAAGCTCTGGGCCGTGCCGTGGTCGCCGGAGCCCGTCTCGTGTCCGCTCGTGGGACGCGGTAGGGTGGCCGTAGAGCCTACGGAGCAGATGGCCCTAGCTCTTATAGACGGCTTCCCATTCGGGACTCCGGACTGGGCTAGGAACGGTAACTCATTCACCAACAACGGAAGAGACGTTGAGGACGCGATGCGAGCCGCGAGAGGCGCACGTTTCGAGTGGGGAGAGTCCGGATGAACGGAAGGCACAAGGCTCCTAGCCGTATCTGGCCTACGGTCCTCGGAATCGTGGTCCTGCTCGTGATCCTAGGATTCACGGCATGGGTCATCATAGTCAATCCGGGAAGTGCGCGATGAGCGAGCGCGAGCCGGAGGAAGCGGCCAAGGGCCTGACCTTTGTACCGGCCGAGGAGATTGGCCGGCTCTATAGCTGCCCGGAGTGCGGCGATGAGTATATCTCGCCAAACGCAATGGCTAAGCATCATTCCGAAGAGCATGGAGCCGCAGGAGAGAGGGATTCCGGATAGGTGACGAGCCATGACCGGCTGCATATCCTCTCGTCCTACGGCTCCGCGTGACACGTGGACCTGATAAGAAAGGCCCGGCTACAATCCGTCAGCCGGGCCTTCCGGGCGGTAGGCTCCATCACCACCTTTCTACGTCTAGGATACTCCTAGGCTCGTGAGCATAGTCCTCGCGAACAGGGTCACCGCCTCTCCCCTGAAGCCGTTCACGAATAGGGCTGTAATTCCCCAGGCCCGGAGGAGGAACGCGAGGCACTCAGCCAGGTACGGGCTCACCGGGAATTCCGCCTCTGGCCTTTGTGGCGACCGCAGAAGTCCGTCCGGCATTCGTTAATCGAATGGGCCGGATACTGATAGGTCCGATCCGGAGGAGGAGCCCTGTGGACTTCCTCGGCCTTAATGGTCGCGTCGTAATCCTCATTGGCGGCTACGATGGCCTTCGCGAGGACTCGCCGCACATGGTACTCGAATGCGCTCCGGTTAGCCGGGTAGTTCTCCATTATCTCGTCCGTGATCCGGCCGATCTCATCCCAGTCGGCCTGGGTTAGTTCGGAGCCGGGTCCGCGTCCGGTTCGGTTCTCACTCATCGGGTCCTCCTCGTCCGGGCCTTTGGGCCGGACAGCTTATCGAGGAGGCGAGCGAGCCGGAACGCTATCCGCTGCCCAACTAGGGTCGCCCAGACTCCGAGGATTATCCCCACGATCAGAGTTACCATTATCTCGCCTTTCCTCGCCTACAACAAGACTACGCCGCTAGGCCCGGTACGTCTAGACCTAACGGCGTGATCTTTCTGACTTTTTACGGGTTCGGCTCCTCCTGGTGGTAGCGGCGCGAGTCCGGCTCATCCGCCATGGCCTTCGCGAGCTTCCGCATCGGTAGCTCGGCTAGGATGGCCCAGAAGCCTAGGCTCCGCGTCTGGACCGGACGGTAGCCGGGTCGCCTGGGGATGCGGTGTCCGGTGGAGGTAGAGCGCGGAGGAGGCTGCCAGTACCTGTCCGTCCCACCATCAGACGGAGTCACAGCCCGGCCTTCGGAGACGGCTTAGCCGGAGCGGGCTCCGTAGTGGCCGGAGCGGCCTTCGGAGTTACCGGCGCGAGCGGAGCCGCTGCCGAGGGAGATACGGCCGGAGCGGACGAATGAGAGCCGGTAGCGGAGCCGAGAGCGGCCAGCGCCACGAGGAGGACGGTAACGATGCCGAATCCCCAGAGGATTCGACGGGTGAGCTTCTTCATTTCTCGCCTTTCGGATAGGGACCTGCCGGACGGCAAGCCTATACGGAACCGGGAGGACCCGGCTCCGGGTAGGTCAGCCGTTACGGAGCTTCCGGATTATGGCGCGGATACCGGCGACGATAAGCCATATCGTTCCGCCTACGATCCAGGCCGCGAGCCAGAAGGCCGCGAATACCGGAATCCACGTCAGCCACTCGATTATGGAGCCGGATATCCACACGCGCCTTCCGCGCCCGGTCGGCCAGCTCATGCCGAATCTCATCTTACTCGCCTTTCAGCCCGGCCTCCGTAGAGGCCGGGCTAGTCGTTTCGGTTTTACTCCGGCTTCCGCCAGTCCGCAGTCTCCGGACGAGGAAGGCTCTCCGGCCACCAGCGGTTCCAGGAGCCGCCTTCGCCTCCGGTCGGGAGGGAGTGAAGCCAGTAGGCGACCTTCGCCTTGACTTCCGGAGTCTCGGAGCCGAACGCTTCGGCCGCGAGAGCCGCGAGCTTCCGCGCTACGGTCTGGTTAACCTCGCGGGAGGTCGCGTGGCCGTTTGACTCGGCCTTCGGAGCCGGAGCCTTGCTCGCGGGAGCGGGCTTAGGAGCCGGAGCCTTCGCAGCGGCCTTCGCCGGAGTCCTCTTGGCGGGCTTCGCGGGAGCCTTCGCGGCCGGAGCGGTCCTCCGCGCCGGAATTGGCTTCGGAGCGGGCTTCGCCGTCTCTGACTTCGGACGGGTAACGCCGGCCAGAACGGCCGCATCGCGCTTTGAGTCAAAGTCCTCGGTAGCCGCGACGTTCCCGTGGTCCTGCTCGGCGTGGAGCTTCGCCTGGGCCTGCTTGGTCTTCGGGACCTCGGTGAGGCCGTGAACCTCGCGGAGGTGCTGGCCGATGTCGCCGCGCATCGTCTCGCGGAGGTGGTTCTTCAGTTCGTTCGCGTTCACTTTCTCGCCTTTCGCCTTTCGAGAGGAATCTGGGTCCGCCGTCTTTGCCCCGTCTGCCACTCCGGTCATACAACCCTCTTCCACCGGAGCCGGAGGCTAGCTACAGCTTTCCTCCCAGATTCCTCTTCATTTTTCAGGGCCTCGTTCCGGCCCAACAAGATCAACTATACCTCAGGCCCGGAGGTCTGGCGCCTCCGGGCCCAAAGTTTTCTCGGAAATTTTTCTGGTCCTGGTCGGAGCCTACTCCTCGCCTCCGAAGATCACCTCAAAGGCAAGCCGGTCATCGGTCAGGACCTTACGGCACCACGCGTCGCACTCCTCGTCCGGCTCGCCGTAAGCGCCGATCAGTTCCACTACGTCCCGTAGGAGGTGGATCATCACGAGCGCGGAGTCTCGTTCGTACGTCTCGGAGACGTAACGGCTATCTAGCTCGCGCTTCCGGAGGCTCTGCCACTCGGAGTCCGGCTCGTGCTTCCTCCGGTCCCAGGTCAGCTCCTCCGCGCCGGCCATCGCCGGATAGAACGGCTCCGGAGCCCATCCGCGCCTCGCGTAGGTATACCGGCCCTTCAGAATCCCCTCATCGAAGGTATTCGTCGCACGGTACAGGACCGTATCCGCATCGCCTATCGCCTCGCGGACTCCGGTCAGGAACCACGACTCATCTCCGGCCGACTCCACGAGCACTATCTTCCCGGAGGTCGCGACACCCGCGAGGAAGGCCATCCATCGACGGCCTAGCTTCTCTCCGGCCGGGCTAGTCCACCGGCACGGTACCTTCCGCGTCTCCAGGTCCAGATACGCAATCGCATCAAGGAACCTTCCCGGAACCGGAACGGTCCAGGTAACGAATCCGCTAGTCATATTCTCGCCTTTCACTCGCTCGCCTACGTCGAGTATATCCCGGCCCACCGACATACACCTCTCCCTGCAGAGATAACGGAACGATAACGGTTTGTGGTCTATCTTCGGCATCGGCTCGGTGTCCTCGACTAGAGCGCGAGCCCTACGGTACTTCCACCGCGCTCCGGCGAGTAGCCGGCCAATCCATCTACGCATACTGGTCCCTAGAGACGGAGCGAGCCCGGCAGGCCGTGGAGCGGGGAGTGGCCTGCCGGGCTCTCGGAGCGGACGGCTAGATCAGCCGTCCGGATGGACTAGATGCGCTGGAGAGTGAACGGCCCGGAACCGGCCTCCGTTCCGGTCTCACTCCAGGTGCCGGCGACGGAGCCGTGCGGGCCGATGACGCCAGAGAAGGTCCGCACACCCTGGTTGCCAGCGTCCGGCCCCACGGTCGGGTAGACCACGGAGAGGATGGCGATGCCGTGACCGAAGATGACGCCGTGGACCGGGAGGACGAGCGGAACGGGCTCGTTCGTGTCACAGAGCGTCCCGGAGACCACGAGCACGCCGCGCTGGAAGAACACGGGCGAGAGACGGAGCCGGACCTGGTACCTGAAGGTCTGGTTGTCGAAGGTGAGCTGGAGGTTGTCGCTCCCGCGAACGTGCGTCTGGCACGCGGCCGGGAGATGCGGAGCCGGCACATTCGTGGTCGCGGCCGACGCTCCACCGGCCAGCGCGACGGAACCGGCGATGGCTCCGGCAGCGATTCCCGATACCGCCAGGACCCTGAGCTTGGACTTGATGGACATGTAAAGCCTTCCTGTTTCCAGGGGGTTGCTCCCCCACCTACCTAATTAGACGCTTAGCGGAACCTCCGGGTTTACCGAGAGTCCGGATTATCTTTAAGCGTCCTCTGGCCTATCCATTCCGGATGGCGGATAGGGCCAAAGCTCTAGTGCGAATTCCCGGCTTGCGCGGGCTCGCTTCAATGCGGTTAGCGCGTGCCTAGTCGCGCCGCGAATCTGATGTGAGTCCTGGAATAGCTGGAGCCGCTTAAGCTGCTCGTCCGGATAGCTACCATTCGGCTCCTGGAAGTGGATAGTCGAGTCGCCCATTCGCTTCTCGTAATGGAGTAGCTCAAGCTGGGCGCTGATCCGGTCCTCTCCCTGGTCTACGATGATGGCCGGCCCTGTACGGTAGTCGAGTCCCTGTATCTCACGGGCCTTGCGGGCTATCGCGATGGACTGCCCAGGCTCCGGGCCATCGAGCGTCCCATAGTCCCACTCGGTTACGGCCGGGACCTCGGAGCCGAAGATAGCGGCTCGCGTCACGGTAAGCCAGCACCAGCTCGTCTCGTCTCCGGGAATGATCCCAAGGACGTGAAGATGCCTGGTCGTCATGATACCCTCGCCTTTCGTCTCGCCTTCGCCTGTAGATATGAAGCGGCCGGGTCTGGCGGCTAGCAGGCCAGACCCGGCCTAATGCGCTTGGCTCCCGGAAAGGCGAGTTAACGGGAGCTGGCCCGCGCACGCAATCCAAGTATAGCCGAAGGTCGCCGTTCGCGCTAGCTCGGGTAAACGGGACTAGAACAGCAGCGTAACAGAGAAGTACGATAGGAGGTCCGGCCCTATACGGCGAAAGGACCGGACCTCAGATCACCTGAACCGTTACGAAAGGCGACATAACGATGATACCGCGCTCCGGCCGGAAAGGGAAGCTAGTAATTCCGGCCATTCCATCGGCCTCTAATCAGAGGGACATTGCCCGGCTTTATGAAGCTGCTGGCTTTCCGGTTCATCCGTGGATTAGGACCCGGACAAAGATATCCGCTCGCGGGAAGAGGCGCGACGGTAGCGGCGCTGAATTCCATTTCAACGGGCCGGAGGTCATCGAGTCGCAGGACGATATCGACTTGTGGGCCGATAAGTGGCAGGTAGGATTCGCCTGTTCATGGCGGACTGGGCTAGTCGCTATAGACGTTGATGACCCGGATGCCTTTGACGAATGGGATACTGATTTCCCGGAATCGCTTATGGTATCGACCGGACGGAAAGGCGGATATCACCTGTACCTTGATTTCCGTCATCTCCGGTCGCGAGTCGATCAGGCCTCATGGCCGGTTCAGGGAGATATACCGGGCGGCACGCTCAAGACGAATGGCTTTACTGGCGCTCCTGGCTCGCGCCATCCGAATGGCCGGCTGTACGAGGTAGTCTCCGGGACCTCGGTAGCTCGCGGCTCGCTAGCGCTGCTGACGGCTCTTGGCGACTACCGGAATACACGGGAGCGGCGCGAGTCCGGATCGGGTGAGCCTGGATACCTCGCGGAGCTATGGAATCAGGCTCTAGCGGCCGTCGAGAACCAGCAGCATCCGGCTATCCGGAATCTCGTCAACGGGCTCCAGAAGGAAATGTCGTCGGAGGCGATAACGAGCGTCGTGTTCCCGGTGCTGCTGAAGTCGCTCAAGTCATATGATAAGCGCGACCCGTGGGATATGAATGGCCTGACTGAGATGCTCGGCTCAGCGCGGACGTTCGTGTCCGTGGAGGAACAGCGCGAGCTAGAGGCAATCCGTGAAGTAGAGCCGAATGTGGCCGGCGAGGAAGGCGAAGACTGGTTCTGGAATTCGCGGCCGGACCTTGTAGCCATCCGGCAGTGGGCGCAGGCTCAGATGGTTTCTCCGTGGGCTCTACTGGGCGAGGTACTAGCGGAGGTTATTGCGCGGGTACCTCCTACGTTTGTGCTACCGCGTGTTATAGCGGGATACGGGACGCTCAACATGCTGCTGGCGATTACCGGCGATTCCTCGGCCGGGAAAGGTGGAGCTGCTTCCGTCGCGAAGATGGCGCTGTCTATTGACGAGCCGGATATCGACATGATGCGGCCGTCGCGGATTCCGGTTGGCTCAGGAGAAGGGCTTGCTAAGAATTATGCCTTTAGGGCTAACGGAGTCCAGCAGACGGTTGCCTATACGGCGATATCGACGGCCTATGAAGTCGATAACCTGAATGCGCTTGTGACTCGCTCTAGCGAGACGATTACGGCTCAGCTACGGCAGTTCTACTCGGGAGAACAGCTCGGCTTTGGATATAGTAATCCGGCCTCGCGGATTATCATCGAGCCGTTCACTTACCGTGGCGTGCTTATCGCCGGAGTACAGCCGGAGAGGTCGGGAGTAATTGTCAGCGACCATGCTTCGGGGTTCGCGCAGCGGTGGATGTTCTTTGACGCGATTGACCCGTGGGCTCCGGAGATTACTCCGGCGATGCCGGAGCCGCTCAAGTGGTCTCTACCGAATGACCTGTATGTGCTAGACCCTACCGCGTCCGGCCCGCAGATGGTTGCCGACGTCTGTGACATGGCTAAGGAGGAGATACGCGAGGCGCGGAAGCTAGCTGTGCGCGGGAAGGGCGATAAGCTAACCGGGCACCGGCTCCATACACAGGAGAAGTTTGCGATGGGGCTCGCTCTCCTCGATATGCGGACGGTCCTGACGGAGGACGACTGGAAGCTCGCGGCGTACGCTATGGAACGGTCGGACTCGCTTCAGGCTCAATGCCTCCTGGCGCTCCGGAAGCAGCGATTTGCGGCCGCTCGCGTAGAAGGACAGGTTCAGGGAGTGAAGGAAGTCGCGACCGAAGAGATGAAGGGCAGGGAGTCTAGCCGGAAGCTATGGCAGCTCGTTCTGAAGCATATCCCTCGGGAAGGCAATATATCATACGGGAAGCTCGCTAATAAGTTCACTCCTGAGCGCAGGAAGGATCTGAAAGATCTGCTAGGTCAGATGAGCGCAGCTAAGATAATAATATCAGAAACGGGGACTTACCGAGGACGGACTGCTTTGTGGTATAGCAGGCCGAAACAGGGCGAGAAAGGCGGATACCGGATACAGAAAGGAGGCCCGAAATGATGTTAGTATCTTATGTTTAGTATATACTAGGCATCCCCGGACTCCCGGTCGCCGCATATATATATAATGCCTGCTTACAGCCTCAAGTATATAGGGAGTTTCGGGGGGTATGTGTAGTATACTAACGTTCGGATACTAACGTCGGATACTAACAAGAAAGGACAGAAAATGGCCCTAATACACGTCATTCTTGAGGAAGGGAGATTTTCGTATTGCGGCTATACGCTTACGAATGAAAACTGGGATAGATTTACCTCTGATATTGGTAAGTCAACGTGCCAGAGCTGTAGGAATTATGTATCAGGGAAGTGGAATTCAAGACATACGGGAGGAATGGGAATGCTGGTATACGACGAACTAACGAGGCATCAGCAAGACGCAGTAGATATCTGCGTGGAGAAGATACGGTCTGGCTCGAAACTGACTAAGCTGAACGGGTACGCTGGCACAGGGAAGACTACGCTCGCGGGCATAATCGCGGAGCGCTCCGGAATGGAGCCAAAATATGCGGCGTATACCGGAAAGGCCGCATTCGTCCTATCACGGAAGGGATTCCCGGCTCAGACGATTCACTCGCTTCTTATGAGGTATGAAGGCAAGAAGCGTGACAAGACGGGCGATGAAGAGCTGGTTTTCTCACTCGACGGAGGAAAGGCTTCTGGGCTCGGAGGATACCTGCTTGTGCTAGATGAGACCTCGATGATCGGGCAATGGCTCGGAGAGCGGATCATGTCTATTGGTATCCCGGTCCTCGCGATAGGCGACCCGTTCCAGCTACCTCCGGTCAAAGATGTGCCTTACTTCGGAGGCGAGCCGGATGCTATGCTGACGGAGGTCGTGCGGCACGATGGTATTGTGCTTTCGCTCGCGACTGAGATTCGGGAGAATGCTAAGCTATACCGGGACGTTCTAGGGAAGCGGGTGTACGATGGCCTGTATTCAAAGGCGAGCCCGCTGAACCGGATGGGATATCTGGAATTCGACCAGATACTGGTTGGGCGGAACGATACCAGGCATGCGGGGAACCTCCGGATGCGCGGTCTTATGGGATACGGCGATACGGTTGTGACCGGAGAGAAGATTATGTGCCTGGAAAACAACTACCGCTTCGGGACTTATAACGGACAGCAGTTTAAGGTGCTCGGTAGCCGGAGAAGTGGGGCATTCATTCTGGCTCGGCTAGACTGCCAGTGTAACCCGGATTCCTGGGAGCTGATATGCGCGACGTGTGGCTGGGATATGGGCCGGGAGGTCCCGATGTGGGCGGATGAGTTCACGTATACCGGGAATGGAGTTAAGCGGCCGGATAGGACGCGGAGTACACGGGCAATGGTCGCAACGTACGGTTACGTCATCACGGTCAATAAGGCACAGGGCTCGGAGTGGGAGTCGGTGCTTGTGATTGACGAGACGGATAAAATGGGCGGCGATCACGCACGGTGGCTCTATACGGCATTTACCCGGTCGATGAGTGAACTGGCGATAATTAACGGCTAGAACAATGACAGCCGGAGCAAACGCATTTACTAGAGTAGAGGTCCCAGCACATAGCGCAGCGACACCAGCAGAAGGCGAGGACGGAGCCCGGCTCGGTAACGCACAGGCCATCATGCCTGTGCTCGGCTCGCGGCTTCCGCCTAGGAAGCGGCTTCCATGGGCTCGTAGTGGCCGTAGACATGTTTTCCTCCTGTGGTAGGAGCCGGGTCCTATCGCTAGGCGCGGACCCGGCTCCGGCTTGTTCCTAGCTTCCGCCGCAGCGCCATGCGCCGAGGATGATGTCGGCCGTATGGTCGATTACGCGGACGTTAGCGATGTCGAAGTAAGCGAATCCCTGACCCTCCCAGTCCGTGACGTAAACCTGCGCATCGGCATCCGGGTCAAGCTCCTCAAGCGAGTCGAGAAGGTTCCCGGCCGGAAGGCTCTCCGGCTCGCGGCTTGCCTCGATGATTGTGTCTTCCGGCGAAAGGCCGTTTAGGTACGTGACCTTGCCGATTGAGAAGCGCTCGTGATCGCACCCGTCGATTCCGGGATTGACGATGTTGACGTGGGCTTCCTTCTCGACTTTGCGAATTTCTGCGCGTAGTTCGTGATTCTTCATGATATCTCCTAGCGCTTGTGGATAGTGGCGCCGCGAAGGTTCCCGCAGATAGCACACGGGACCTTGTCGGTTGCCTCTTCCCGCTCCGTCGTGAACTGCGACGGCTCGTAAATGTGACGTTCTCCGCTTTCCATGATCGCCTCTCTTGAGCTGGAAGTCCGGAGCCTTCGGCATCTAATCGCCTCCGGCTCCGGACGTTACCCGGACGACTGGGGTATCTCCGTCACCCGCAAGGGCTCTATACGACGGCACTTACGCGGAACGGTCATCCCGGCCTAGCTCGCGCTCTACCGGCATCCGGCCGAACCTAACGGCCGAAGCGTTCCCGGTCCCGTTCGTCCGGACCTAGGTCAAGTATACCTCAGTTTTTTGGCTCCGTCTAGCACCATCTCCGGATGGCGAGTCTGGCACAAGGTAGAATAGGAGGATGGAAGATAAGGAATACGCGAGAAACCACTACCGCGTCCGCGCGGCCTTCGGTAGAGCTAGCGAATATCAATGTGTGCTTTGTTTTGATCCGGCAGTCGACTGGTCGTGGCAATGGCGCACTCATCCTGATCCGTCCGATCCGAATAGCTATGCGCCATTGTGTAGGGCTGATCATCGGGACTATGACTTCAACGATCATTACCTATTGCTGCGGAGGAATAGTGATGTGGTATATGACGCCGAAAGGGAATGGGCGGCTAGGATTATGAGTAATCGGACTCCGGAGATGATTGAGCGAGCGAGAGCGCTAGGAAACGATACGAATTGAACAGGTTACTCTCCGAATTAAAATGGACGTGGCGTAGAATAGCGCTTGATCATTAACCTAGGAAAGGCGAGCTATTGAGTGGGACCTCGTGGCGTACCATTCCTCTGCCGGCAGGATGGGGAGCTACCTGCCACACGGTACTCGCTCGCGACCCGGTTTGTAGATGGGGAACGGTTCCCGGAATTGTGCCGCCGGAGGATGGCTTCTGTATGTCGGACTCGACTGAGGTCGATCATATAGGCGAGGCGTGGGATCACAGGGAAGAGTTGCTGCGAGGAATGTGTCACACGCATCATGTTGTCCGGTCGGCCGCACAAGGACGGGCAGCAATCGCCCGGAAGCGGGACCTCCGTAAGCGGCCGAAGGAAAGGCACCCTGGCTATGCGAAAGAAGGTCCGGCCTGAGATAGGTACTCCCCTTGTGAAACACTAACAATATGAAAGGTACTCCGGTATGTGGGGAATAGCTCTATGGGTATTTCTTATTGCGTGGCTTCTTATGCCGGCGCTAGGGATTCCGCGTGGCTGGTGGAGGAAGTCCCATTGACTAGACAGGAAGGTCTTGAGGCACATAGCTATAGCTATGGCACAAAGAGATACCCTGAAGGGAGTCTCCGTGGTTAAGGGAATCCCCTGTGTAAGCTATCTCTTTGCGGGACCTCCTGTGCGGCACTTCCGCCTAGGAGACTCCCGGCAGACCGGGGTGGGGGAGGACCCCCAGGAGGGACCAGGCTGCCGACCTAGACGCATTAGCCGCATGGGTGCGCGACCAATGTTGAGTGCTTCGCCTGCAGAAAGGAGGAATGCCTTTCATGCCTCGCAAGAAGCCTGAGAGTAGGTCATCCGGCTCGGGCGCGACCTCCTCTGTTGATGATCCTCGCTTTATCACAGTTGCTAAGGGCCAGTCCAAGCGGAATTCCATTCCGGCCATTCCTACGGCCGCTCCGCATTGGTGCCCGCAGGCCCGCTCCTGGTATAACTCCCTCGTGCTCTCCGGCCAGTCCGACTTCTATGAGGCGAGCGACTGGGCCACGGCCGTCTGCGCGGCCGAGGCATACGACATGTTCTTCAGGACGCACAACGCGAGCATCCTCGGCTCGTTTACGCGCCTATCCGAGAGGCTGGGCGTTACCATTACAGACCGGAAGCGCTCGCGTATCGAGCTTGACGATCCAGAGCCGGAGGACGCGGACGAGGATGCCGCAGATAAGGCCGTGATAACATGGCAGGGACGACTAGGAGTGGTACGCAATGAGTGAAGGACCAGAAGGCCCACAGGGACCTCCCGGACCACAGGGTCCGAAAGGCGATACCGGGGCACAGGGCCCTGCCGGGCCGGCAGGACCAAAGGGAGATACCGGAGATTCCGGTGAAGGTGGAGGAGGAAGCGGGATGGAAGGCAATGGATGGCGAGTCAAGTGGGAGGACGGCTCGACAGAGATGGTCGCTGCCTGGAACCTGGCCGGCGAGGAGATGCTTCCCTTCGTCGTGGGCGAGGACGGCCTCACGCTCGTCCCGGCCAGCACAAGGGGAGTGTATACCCTCTCCCATCCCAATCAGTTCACGCGAGGAGGTTAATCATGCAGCACAGCTATACGGCGACGGCGACCGGAGTTATCGCAGGGCCAGTCGATGCCGGTGCCGGCCATACCTGGAGGAACCTCTACATCAAGACCCTGAGTACGGCTCCGGACGCGGTAGTGGCCCTGGAGACTAGCCCGGACAACACGACCTATACCGAGGTAGCTCGCGTCACCGGGCCCAACTGGGCGTTCGCTCGCTCCGACCATAAGCAGCGTTACGTCCATGCGAACGTCATTAGCCTGGGAACCGGAGCCCACCCGCTCTCCGTCAACATTACCGGCTCTCCAAGCTAGCTAGGGAGCATCATGGCATTCGACCCGAAGGAGCTTCGCGGCCGCCACGGCGAGTGGACCAAGGGTGGCGCCACAATCGAGCGGCTGTCGAAAGAGGCGGCCGGAGGCCATGAGAGGACTCTCGCTCAGGTTAACACGGTTAAGCCGGGAGCCGGGAAGCAGATTAACGGCCATTGGGTTGACCGGCCGGAGTCCGAAGGCGGCAAGTACCGTGTCAAGCTCCGGAAGCCTGGTGAGCGCGGCCGGGACACCAGGACTTATGAGAGCCCGGAGGACGCGGCTAGGGCTCTCCACACGGGTAGCCATACCTCTCCCGCAACGGAGCGAGCCGCTAGGGACGTTTCAGCGGGTTCCCGGCCGTCCGGCCCGTCCGGGAAGGCTCCGAGCCCGGAGGAACCATCTCCGGCCGTCCGGGAGGTCCGCGCCGGAGAGCTGAAGCCGGGCATGGTTGTAAGCTCCGGACACTGGCAGGCTCCGTCCGGCCCGCACGAGATTACCAAGCTGGAGAAGTCGGGAGCCGGTACCCGCTCCGGTGGTGTACGGCATTCTCAGGGCATCTATAACACGGCCTCGACGCACGTCCATCACAAGGACGGTAAATATCAGGTCTCAAACAATACCAAGTTCAAGGTCCACAGGGAAGCTCCGGCAGAAGGCCACAAGCCGGAGCCGCATACCCTTACCGGGGAAACACGCCAGGCTTACGGGACGACTCAGCACGCAGTCCTACGGCCGGACGGCAGGTCTATTGAATGGACGGATGAAGGTTCCGCGCTCCATCGTGCCGCAGAGAAGGGTACTAGCGACTGGAAGTTTGCCGGGCCGGGACAGCCCAGGGCAAAGGGACATACTCCTCCACCTCAGCCTGGCGGAGAGAAGGCGCCATATTACTCGCTTACGCATACTCCGGCCGGGACCGTCCATTCCTGGCACGGCAGCCTAGAGGCGGCTAGGAAAGGCAGCAGCAGCGTCCAGTCTAAGTACCGGCAGCATGTCGATGTTTACGAGCGGTCCAGTTCTACTTCCGGGGTGACGCCGGAGCTTATGGCGAAGATGAGGGAGATTGACGCGGAGCAGAAAGCAAAGATGCTCGCTGAGAATGAGGCGACTGGCCGTGGAGGAGTTACCCGCAATACCGGAGCGGGTACCGGAGTCGGCAAGCCGGATATCCGAGGTGGAGCCGCTCCGCCAAAGACCGGCACTCCGGTTACCCGATACAACGGCATGGCTATTAGCGCGATGTCAGGCAGGCAGCTCGCGAATGCCGCTAAGAAGCCCGGCAGCCCGCAGGCTATCAAAGATGAGATAGCGCGACGGTACCGGCAGGAGAAACTCAGGGAGATAGGACACATACGTGGTAGCTCCAAGGGATAGGCTCGTTACCCTGCCGGATGGCATCCCGGAGCTAACGCTAGGCTGGGAGGCCATTCACTGGGCGTCCAAGTACCTGCGGCAGCCGGACGGCCCGAATGCCGGAGAGCGCTGGGAGTTCATTGAGAGCCAGGTTCGCTTCATCCTATGGTGGTACGGACTTGATAAAAGCGGACGCTGGCTGTATTACCACGGAGTGCGCCGCTGGCCCAAGGGAGCGGGAAAGTCTCCGTTCGCAGCCGTCCTGTCGATGATTGAGCTACTCGCGCCGGTTCGGCTAGCCCGGTTCGATGACCGTGTTGTGGGCGGCTGTATCGGCCGGAAGGTCAGCATGTCGCTCGTCCAGATTGGC
>Ga0210387_10000091_pt1 | contig 62847 bp, 67 predicted proteins | sample IncBWC7OmetaG_FD_160108 | JGI IMG/M metagenome (GOLD analysis project Ga0210387, IMG submission 160108) | Forest soil microbial communities from Barre Woods Harvard Forest LTER site, Petersham, Massachusetts, United States - Inc-BW-C-7-O ... | reverse complement strand
CGACGCTGGTGCCGTTGTAGAACAGCTGCACGTTGCCGACCGCCGCCACCCGCGAGTTGTTGTAGTCGTAATCGACCTGATTGGCCTGCACCAGCATCTGCCCGTCATTCGCCGGACGCTGCGTGACAGGCTTGGGCGGTCGCGGATTGTAGGAGAAGCTTTGCGCCAACGCGCCCGTAGGCACGGCTAGCCCGAGGGCACCGGATAGCAGCAAGCCGAGAGCGACGGCGGCCGCGCGTGCGTAACGGCGACGCACGACAGCACCCTGTCGCAACGCAAGCGATCTTCCGCGGAGGGCGGCAACCACGGCCACTACCCGTCCTCCAAGTACAACAAGGCCAAAAAGCCGGTGAGGCCGCCAACGCACACAGGCAGCCACGCCGAAGCGATCGGATGCATCAACTCAGCCTTGCTCAAATCCTCGGTTACCTTTGACAAAACATAGAGCAGAAAGCCCGCGCCCACGCCACTCAAAACCATCTTTTGAACGCCGCCGAAACGGAAGAAACGCAGGCTCACACTGGCGGCCAGCATGACCATGGCCGCAAGCAAAAAAGGCTGTGCAATCAGCTTGTGGTACTGCAACCGATAGCCGGCTGTTGCGAAGCCGGAGCTTTCAGACGAGCGGATGTATCCCGGCAGTTGCCAAAAAGACACAGTTTCGGGTGTGGAAAAGCTGTTCCGGACCTGGGCAGGCGTGAGGCTCGTGGCCAACGTGAAGCTGTCCTGATCGACCGGCGGATTATTCAGGGTGTATCGGCGCACCGATTTGAACAGCCAGTGCCCTTCCTCAAGGGTGGCCTGTTGCGCCTCGATTCGCTCCTGGAACTGATCGTTGTTGTCGAAGCGGAACACCGTGAGGCCGGTCAGCCGCACACCCTGCTGCTCGCTGCGGGCGGCGTTGATGATGGCCTGTCCATCGCTATTGACCTGATTGATCCAGAAACCTGCCGCATCCTGCACCCCGCCGCCGCCGGGCGTGTTGCCAAACAGCTGCGCTTCCATCCGCTTGGAGAGTTCGCGCAGGTTGGCTGACATCGGATTGTAGGCCGTCGTGGCGAGGACCCCGAGCACCATCGCGCTGGCCAGCGCTGGTGCAATGAATTGCCATGCCGAAACGCCTGCCGCCCGCGCCACCACGAGTTCCAGCCGCCGGGAAAGGGCGAGATAGCAGGTCATGGCTCCGATCAGGATGCAGAACGGCATCATCTTTTCGAGCAGCTGGGGAACGCGGAACAGCGAGGTTTCCGCGACCGCAATTGCCGAGGCGTCGACCAGGCCCGACGTTTTCCGCACCATCTCGATGTAATCGACGAGCACCAGGAGCACGAAGATGGCGGCAAAGACGCCAATCGCCGCCACCACGAAGCGGCCAGCGAAATAGCGTCCCAGCGTGTTGGTGACCATGCTCATGCTGCGGCCGGCCGTCCGAAGAGCCGCAGGATTCGTTCATTCGACCGGTTGATGGCCTCGATCAGCCCCGCCGGCGGTTCGATGACGACGCCGTCAATGATGATCCAGAAGCTGACGCCGATGGCCACCGCCAGCATCAGGTATTGGACCAGTGCAGCAAGTGGCGACTTCACCGTCAGGACCGAGCAGGCGAATCCGGCCATCCGCAATCCGAACACCGCAAGAATCGCGCCGCCCATCGAAAAGTTTCGGCTCTGTCGCGTCGTGCGTGGCGCGCCGAGAAAGGCAAAGGTGAGCGCGGCAAAGGCAAAGGGATAGATCGGCGACATGAAGCGATCATGCAGTTCGGCGCGAAATTGTCCCGACAGCTGCTGATAGATCGGGTCCGAATCTTCAGGGGCCAGCAATTCCCAGAGGTAGCGTTCGCGAATCCCCAGCGCGACGTCATGTCCCTGATTGGAGAACTTCGACATGTCGAAGCCATAGCGGCCGAACGCAACCAGCGCCGGATCGCTTTTTCCGACTTCGAAGCGTTCGAGATTTCCGTCCTCGAGAATCAGGAACGAGCCGCCTTCGTTCTTCACGACCGTGCCGTGATCGGCCACGATGCTGACGCGCTCCTTGGGATCGCGGCGGTCATCGATGAAAATGCCCTTGAGCAGGCCGCCCGGTTGCCGTTCGCGGATTCGAATCGTCAAATTCTGGTCCAACTGGGCGAAACGGCCCGGCTGCAAGACGTTGGTGAGAACGTCGGCCGTGATCTCGGCGTCCCATTGCTTGATTCGGCGCAAGCCATCCGGCGCCAGGTAAGCGGCGATAAAGGCGACCAGTAGCGCGACCACGCAGGTGGCAAAGATAAAGGGACGGAACAGGCGGATCGGGGAGAAGCCGGCCGCGTTCATTACGATGATTTCCGAATCGGTCGCCAGCTTGTTCAGCGTGTGCGAGATCGAGATCATCAGCGCGATCGGGGAGATGATCAGAACCAGAGCCGGAATAACGAGGCTGGTGATGCCGAGGAAGGTCAGGATGGTCTGGCCCTGGCTCGTCATCAGGTCGATGCCGCGCAACGCCTGCGTAATCCAGATCACCCCTGTGAGGCTGATCAAGACCACCGCAAACGACGCCAGCGTCGTGCGGAAGATATACTTGTCGATCGACCCCATCGTTATCGCACGATCCCACCTTGGCGCGCCTTTAGAGCGGTTTCCGTCCAATCCCGGATGGGATCCCCTTTGGCCGGTCCGCTTTGATTCAGGCTCGCAGATAATCTCACTAGCATCCCTTTGATCCGTCAACAAAATGGCTTGGCCGTGGCGGGCTTAGGATATGGTTAATAATTCTCGCAATGTGGCGCTGCCGCCACGCTTATGCTTGGCAGTTTGGCGGAAGGCAGGCCATATTGCGCCAAAGCACGCTCTTGACGGATGTTGGCTACAGCCGGGGAGAGAATTTCACGATCATTCGGCCGTTTTCCGCCCCCCGGCGGCGGCTCTGATTCACAGCCCTTGATTCTTGGAGGACTTACCCATGACCGACGCCGTCAAGGTCGGCTTTGTCTCGTTTGCTGGCGCCCCGAGCGAAGTTCTGGTGGTTTTTTGCGACGACGGGCTCGAGTTCGGCTCAGCGACCCGGAAGACGCTGGGGGCAGCGGCCGATCTGATCAAGCAGGCGGCTGAAACCAATCAATTCAAGGGAAAGAACGGCTCGACCCTCGATATTTTGGCGCCGCAGGGTCTCAAAGCGAAGCGCCTTATCGTGGTGGGCGCGGGCAAGCTTGCCGAACTCAAGGAGAAGGATTTTCTGAAACTCGGCGGCACGGTGGCCGGCAAGCTGAAAGCCGGGACCAAGACGGTGACGATCGTCGCCGAGTTGCCCAAGGCCGCCATGTCCGCCGATCAGGCCGCCGCGATCGCCACGGGTATTCGCCTGCGCGCCTATACGTTCGATCGCTACAAAACCAAGAAAAAGGAAGGCGAGGAGACGGCGCTGCGGGCCAGTGTATCGATTGCGGTCGACGACGTCGCGGCCGCCCGCAAGGCATTTGCGCCGAACGCCCATCTGGTGGAGGGCGTCATCACCGCGCGCGATCTCGTCAATGAACCGCCCAACATCCTGTTTCCGGTTGAATTCGCGCGCCGTGCCGGTCAACTGCGCAAGCTTGGCGTGGTGGTCGATGTCCTCGACGTCAACGCCATGAAGAAGCTCGGCATGGGCGCGCTGCTTGGCGTCGCGCAAGGCTCAACCCAACCCGGACGCACCGTCATTATGCGCTGGAACGGCGGCAAGAAGGGCGATCAGCCGGTGGCGTTTATCGGCAAGGGCGTTTGCTTCGATACCGGCGGCATTTCGATCAAACCCGCCAGCGGCATGGAAGACATGAAGGGCGATATGGGTGGCGCTGCCTGCGTCGTCGGGCTGATGCAGGCGTTGGCGGCGCGCAAAGCCAAAGCCAATGTGGTCGGTGCGATCGGCCTCGTCGAAAACATGCCCGACGGCAACGCCCAACGCCCGGGCGATATCGTGACCTCGATGTCCGGTCAGACCATCGAGATCATCAACACCGACGCCGAGGGGCGGCTCGTGCTGGCAGACGTGCTTTGGTATGTGACCAAAAAGTTCAAACCGAAATTCATGGTCGATCTCGCCACGCTGACCGGCGCGATCATGGTCGCACTTGGCACCGAATATGCGGGCCTGTTCTCCAACAACGACGAACTGGCCGAGCGTCTGATGAAGGTCGGACTTACGACCGGCGAGCGCGTCTGGCGCATGCCGCTGGGACCGGAATACGACAAGCAGATCGACTCGCAATTTGCCGACATGAAGAACACCGGCACCCGTAACGGCGGTTCGATCACCGCCGCGCAGTTCCTGCAACGCTTCGTTGACGGCACGCCCTGGGCTCACCTTGACATTGCCGGCACGGCAATGGGCGCGCCAAAAACCGAGATCAACCAGAGCTGGGGTTCGGGGTTCGGCGTTCGCCTGCTCGACCGGCTGGTGGCGGAGCATTACGAAGCCAAAAAATAGCGCAAACCCGATGACGGAAGTCCTGTTCTATCATCTGCAAGACGTGACGCTGGAGAACGTGCTGCCGCCGTTGCTCGAAAAATCCCTCGAGCGCGGCTGGCGGGTCGTCGTGCAGTCGACCTCGGAAGAACGCACCGAGGCGCTGGACGCCCACTTGTGGACCTATCGCGAGGATTCGTTTCTGCCGCATGCGACCTCGCGCGCGAGCGATGTCGAGGATCATCCGATTGTTCTGATGGTTGAGGACAGCAATCCGAACCGGGCCAATGTGCGATTTCTGGTCGACAACGCGCCCTTGCCGGCTGACTCGGACGTTTACGACCGCGTCGTTCTGCTCTTCAATGGCGATGACGCAGACGCGCTTACCGCAGCGCGTCACGCCTGGAGCGACTGCAAGACGCGGGGATTCGACGTAACCTATTGGCAGGCCGACGAACGGGGCCGGTGGCAGAAACGGGATTAACCAGTTCCCCTACCAATGATAAACTATGGTTTTTAGCCGTGAGCCTGTATAAGGCCACGGTCGTGCCGCAAAGTGATGCTCGGTCAATCGCTTAAGGCGAGGGGTGAGTCTAGTTCATCGTGCGAAACAAATACCTTCACTGGAAATCAGTACCGGCACTGCTTTTGCTCGCCCCTGTCTTGGCGGGTTGTGGAGCGACGGCTTCTGATATCTTTGCTCCCGATATGATATCGAAGGATGCCGAATGGTTTTCCCGTAGCGGCCGCCTTTTCATCAAGAACGTCTCGATTGATACGCCGCCACTCACGCCCGACAAACCGGTCACGGCCGAAGATCTTGTCAGCACCGACGGCGCCTGCCCGGGAATGGCGTCAGCAAATATCCCGACGAATGCCAATGCGTTGTCGGATGGCGCATCTGCTCCTGCGCCCGTGGCCACCGGTACGGTGGCACTGGGGCACACCGAGTGCGATGTCGTCCGCGGCATAGGTGCGCCCACCGCCGTCAACATCTCCAACAGCCCGCGCGGCGAACGCGTCGCGGTGGTTAATTTTTCGCAAGGTGCGCGCGCCGGCATCTATACCTTTACCGCCGGACGGCTGACCTCGATCGAGCGCGGGGCGGAGCCTGTGGCTGAGCCGAAAGCCGTCAAGCCGAAAAAGAAAAAGCCGGCGCAAGCGCCGACCTGATCGCATCGGACATTACATCCCCCCTTCCGAACTCGCTGTTAGCCATGCTTCCTCGGCCCGGGTGAGGGCGTCGGAAGCACTCGCGCGTGCCTTGCTGAGTTGAGTGGCCTGCTTTGGATCGCGTGTGAACAGATCAGGCAAAGCGAGTGCCGCATCGATCTTTTCAATGATGCCGCTGATCCGCGCCATTTCGGCTTCGGCCTCCAAAATCCGCTGTTTGGGCGGGATGCGTTTTTCCTTCGGACGCGCACTGGCATCGTTTCGCTCGTTGCGATTCGACGCACGCTCGCGCGTTAAGACCTTTGCCCCGCGCGTCGACAACACGGCACGGCGGTAGTCATCAAGGTCGCCGTCATAGCTCGTTACCATGCCGTCCGCGACGACCCATAGCTGATCGGCACAGGCTTCGATCAGATACCGGTCATGGGAGACCATGATGACGGCACCGGGAAATTCGTTGATGGCCTCGGCAAGCGCCGCACGGCTGTCGATGTCCAGATGGTTGGTGGGTTCGTCGAGAATGATCATGTTGGGGCCGAAGAAAGTCGCAAGTCCCAACAGCAGCCGGGCCTTTTCGCCGCCGGACAGATTCTTCACCAGCGTATCGCCGGCCTTGCCGGAAAAGCCGATGGCGCCGGCGCGCCCGCGTACCTTGCTCTCGGGGGCATCGGGCATCAGCCTGCGAATGTGATCGTACGGCGAGGCGTCGAGATTGAGTTCATCGACCTGATGCTGGGCAAAGTATCCGACCGATAGCTTTTCGGCCCGGATGACTTTGCCCGAAAAAGGCGGAAGCCTGCCTGCCAGCAGCTTGACCAGCGTCGACTTGCCGTTGCCGTTGGCGCCCAGCAGCGCAATGCGATCATCGGTGTCGATCCGCAGCGTAACGCGGTTGAGGATCGGCTTGTTCGGGTCGTACCCCACCGACACGTCGTCAACGGCGATGATCGGCGGAGACAGCATTTTTTCGGGCTGCGGAAACGTGATCTCGCGCACGTCCTGTGTGACGAGCGCCGTCACCGGTTTCATTCGCTCCAGCATCTTGACGCGGGACTGGGCCTGACGGGCTTTCGAGGCCTTGGCCTTGAAGCGGTCGACGAAGGCCTGCAGCCGTTTGCGTTCGTCGGCCTGCCGTCTGGCGTGCTTGGCATCCAGGAGTTCGCGCGTGGCACGCTGCTCCTCGAACGAGGAATAGCTACCCTTGTAGAGGGTTAGCTTGCCGCGATCGAGGTGCAGGATCTGGTCCACCGAGGTCTCAAGCAGATCGCGGTCGTGGCTGATGACGATGACGGTGCGCGGATAGTTGGCAAGATGATCTTCCAGCCAAAGCGTGCCTTCGAGGTCGAGATAATTCGTGGGCTCGTCCAGCAACAACAGGTCGGGTGCCGCAAACAGCGTTGCCGCAAGTGCCACGCGCATCCGCCAGCCGCCCGAAAATTCTGAGCAGGGTCTGTTCTGGTCGTCGGAACAGAATCCAAGCCCGCTCAGGATCGCGGCCGCGCGGGCTGGCGCCGAATGCGCCTCGATATCCACGAGCCTGGTCTGGATTTCGGCGATGCGGGTAGGGTCACTCGCAACTTCTGCCTCGCGCAGCAGCGCCTCGCGCTCGCGATCGGCTTTCAACACCACCTCGATCAGCTTTTCCGGGCCGTTCGGCGCCTCCTGCGCAAGGCTGCCGATCTGCCAGCGCGGAGGTATGGCGATGGTGCCGGATTCGGTCGGCAGGTCACCGCGAATGGCATGAAACAACGTCGACTTGCCGACGCCGTTGCGGCCGACGAAGCCCACGCGGGCGCCGGGTACAATTTGCACCGAGCTGTCGTCAATCAGAAGCCGCCCGGCAATCCGGACCGAGATATCGTTGATGGAGAGCATGCGGGCTTTTCACCGCAGCCGTTCCAAAACGCAACCGGTATATTGATCGGGCCGCCCGTAAATAGTCACCAATATTCGCCGCGCATAACCCTAATGCGATTTCGGACCGTCGGCCTCGTCGCGTTTTCGCAATTCGTCGACGAGATGCTGGAGATAGGGCGTCATCCCTGAATCCGGCCGCAGCGCTTGCTGGAGGCGCTCGCCCACAGCGTCGCAGATCGATCGGCTGGACCTGTGATCGAGTGGTTCGGCGTCGTCTGCGTTTGGACTTTTCATGCTCAGTTCCGTGCCCTGACGATTTATTCGATCAGGTGACGGCATACCAAGTCTTCGGGCCGGAATTGGTTTCCGGTTGCCGGTGGGTTCTTGGCTGTTTTGGCTAATTTTATATAAATTAGCTATGTGGTCGGAACGGAACACCGGAGGCCGCGACTCCGGGAAGTCGAGGCCTCCGATGCGGTCTTGAATGTTGGGCTTGCGTGAGACTCAGTAGCAGCGGTTGATCAGGCGCCAGCGAGGGCCGAACGGAGTAGGGACCAGCCGCCGCACATAGCAGCCGCCATATCCGTCGTTGTAGCCGTAGCCATAATAGGCCGGGCCGCCGACAAAGAAGCGCGGGCCGCCAAAGCCGTGATGCCATCCGCCATGCCACCCACCGTGCGGGCCGACCCAGGCCGAGGCGGAGGTGGGTGCAAGCGCGGCCGCGCCGAGTGAAACCGTGGCAATTAAAGCGAGCGAAAGTTTGCGTAACATCGTCGTCTCCTCAAGCTTAGGCGCCCGAAAGCGCCGTCGGTGAAAAGCACTCTTCCCTGAACGCCTTTTCGTAGCGAAAGTGGCGTCCGGTTGATGCAAACCTACGCCTGGGCAGGTGAATGGAAGCGGCACGACGGTTTCAGAAAGGGTTCATTTAGGTGAAATCGTCGTAATTCTGCACCCTTGTCACAGGCCGGCGCGGCCCATTCCAGGCCATTGCATCGCTTGCCGTGCACCGGCCGCACCGATATAAGCCCGCAACTTCCATCGGCGCTTTTCAAGGATGAAATCATGGCGATCGAACGCACCTTTTCCATCATCAAGCCGGACGCGACGGCTCGCAATCTGACCGGCGCCGTCAATGCGCTGATCGAGAAAGCAGGGCTGCGCATCGTCGCCCAGAAGCGAATCCGGATGACACGCGAACAGGCGGAAACTTTCTATGCTGTCCACAAGGCGCGCCCGTTCTTCGGCGAACTGGTGGATTTCATGACCTCGGGTCCCGTGGTCGTTCAGGTGCTCGAGGGCGAAAACGCCGTTCTCAAACACCGTGAAGTCATGGGCGCGACCGATCCGTCGAAGGCCGCCGAAGGCACGATCCGCAAAGCTCATGCGAAATCGATCGGCGAGAACTCGGTGCACGGCTCGGATGCGTCGGAAACGGCGGCAATCGAAATCGCCCAGTTCTTTTCCGGCAACGAGATTGTCGGCTGAGTATTGTCGGTCGCATGTCGGCGCGCCGTCGCAACATTAGCCGCAGGCAACAGCGGCCTGCGGCTCTGGTGTCCCGATTTCCAGGCTCGCTCGGTGGTGAGGCGGCCTCGTCTGCGAACTTCGGAATCGATAGGACACCAGCATTGGATTGAATCTGGTGTGGCTTTGGTTCAGAAGTCCGCATGACGAACTTGCGGCCACACTGATGCGGGCTTCTGAACCGCCACACTAGGGGGTAGGCTGTGAACGCGCTGCTGCAGGTCGTCGATCCCGCAAACATCGGCGGCTTTTTCGCGCAATTGCAGGTGGAAATGCATACGCCGGCATTCTGGCTGGCGGTCGGCAAGATCATCTGGATCAACGTCCTGTTGTCCGGCGACAATGCGCTGGTGATCGCGATGGCCTGCCGCGGGCTGCACGGGCGGCATCGCCTTTGGGGCATGATCATCGGCGCCGGCATTGCCGTGGTTCTGCTGATTGCCTTTACCGGCATCGTCGTCACCTTGATGGCGCTGCCTTATCTGAAACTCGCCGGTGGGCTCGCGTTGCTCGTGATCGCCGCCAAGCTATTGGTGCCCGAAGACGAGAACAATGAGGTCGCCGCCGGCGCCACGCTGTGGCAGGCGATCCGGATTGTCGTCGTTGCCGACATCATCATGAGCCTCGACAATGTGATTGCGGTTGCGGCAGCCGCAAACGGCGAGCTTCCGCTTCTCATCCTCGGCCTTGCCATCAGCATTCCCATGATCATTGCGGGTGCTGCGCTGATCATGTTGGTGCTCGACCGCTTCCCGATCCTGATATGGCTCGGCGCGATCTTGCTTGGCTGGATCGCTGGCGACGTGATCGAGACCGATCCGGCGATTCAGCCGATATTGCACCATCTTCTCGATGGCACCATTGCGCTGCACCTCGACGCGAAATCAGCGGTCTTCGGTATTTCACCGCACATCAATCTGGAAGGCGAGCTTGACGATTATGTCGCTTCCGTACTCGGCGCGGTTGTCGTGCTGATTGCGGGCTCGATCTGGCGAAATCGCAAGGCACGAGAGCTTAAGCATATGACGCCGGCTCGGCCATCCGACCCGGCATAGACCCCTCTCGACGGCCGCCATCCTATCGCAATAGAGGCGACGGCTTAGCGCCTCACGATCGATCCGGAACGGCCAGCGAGCCGCGCGAGCTGCTTGAAACGGCTGCCGACGCGGTCGGCGACGAGGTCGACGAGCTTGTGCTCGAACACCAGCGTCAGCTTGCGGCCGTGGCTGCGAAAATGCGTCGCCGGCAATACGCCGGGGCGCGCCGCCGAAATCAGATGGGCCACACGAAACGCCGCCCCTAACATGCGGGCACGCTCCAGCATCGCGGGCGGCACCAGCGCCTGCATGGCCTCAGGCGGTTCGTTCTGTTCGCTCAAGCCGGCATAGCGATAGAAAACCGACAATGCGACAAAGGCTCGGCCTTGATGGCTGATCGAACCGAAGTTTCCGTTGGTGATGAGATTGAGGGTTTCCTCGCCGCGATGATCGGGATGCACCCGCCATCCGATATCCGACAACAGGCAGGCGGCGTGACGCAAGCGGCGATCCTCTTCCGTCTCGCGCAGCTTGACGATCCGCACGAAGCGGTCGGTCCACTCGATCAATTCCTGGGCGTGACGGGCGGATCGCGACAGCAGTTCGTTGAGCGTCTGGGCGGCGCAGATGAATCCGTCTTTGGCGCGCTCCGCATCGGGAAGCATTTCGTAGAGCAGGCCTTCGCGCACGCCGAAGGTCGAGAACACGATGGTTTTCGGCCGGACGACGCGGATGATGTATTCGAGCACCAACGCTGCATAGGCAAGCAACGGCCGCCGCGCGTCGGCGATGGCCTCGATATTGGCCAGCATGTCGGTCGCGACCAGACGGCGCAGCCGCCGTACGAAGTCGAGCGCTTCCTGGGCGGGAATGGAATAGCCGTGCATCACGCCGAGCGGGTATTCGCTCTGAATGATGTGGATGCGCGCCAGGGCACGCCATGTTCCGCCGACCGCATAAAACGTGCGGCCGCGGCCGGCTTTGATCTGCTCGACGTCGGAAAGCTCGGTCCTGACGATGCGTTCGGCGCGTTTCAGCGATTTGTGCGACAAATCCTGCAACGCCAGGCTTCCGAGCGGAAGCGTCAGCCCGCCGCGGACGCGATTGCCGCGCACGTCGATCAGCTCCAGCGAGCCGCCGCCGAGGTCTCCAACGATGCCGTCCGGCCGATGCACGCCCGACACGACGCCGAGCGCTGACAATTTCGCCTCGCGCGGACCGGACAGGATTTCTATTTTCGTCCCGCAAATGCGCTCGGCCTTGGCTATGAAGTCCGGGCCGTTGCTGGCGTCGCGGCAGGCCGCGGTCGCGATGGCATGAACGCGGCCGACCTTCATGACCCTGCACAGCGCCCGGAAGCGCCGCAGCGAGGTGAGGGCCTTCGTGACGGCGTCGGGGGCAAGCAGCCCGGTCGATTGCACCTCGCGGCCGAGACCGCACAGGGCCTTTTCGTTGAAGATCGTGATCAGGCTGCGGGCCATCGTCTCGTAGACGACGAGACGCACCGAATTCGAGCCGATATCGATGACTGCGACGCTAGACGCGCGCCTGCGCGCCCGCTTCACAAGGAAGTTCCCTTATGACGATTGCTGACGTTCGGTGCGCCGCGTGAGACGACGGGGTGATGATTCCTGAAGCGACTTTCCACGGCCAGACAGACTCGGATTCGTCATGAAATAGTTATGCAGATTGAAGGGTTCCTCGCCCTTCGCGGCCTTCATACGCGTTGAAGAACCGTCCGGCAACAATTGCCAGCTTTGCTCGGTATCCTTGAGATTGGCGAGCATGATTTGCTCAAGAACCTGCTGATGCACCGTCGGATTCTGCAACGGACAGAGCACCTCGACACGGCGGTCGAGGTTGCGCGGCATCATGTCGGCGGAGGAGATATACACAGCCGCTTTCGCGCTCGGCAGGCCTTGTCCCATGCCGAAACAGTAGATTCGGCCATGTTCGAGGAAGCGGCCGATGATCGATTTGACGCGAATATTTTCTGAAAGTCCCGGGATACCCGGCCGCAGGCAGCAGATGCCGCGGACCACGAGTTCGATCGAAACGCCGGCCTGCGAGGCTTCATAGAGCGAATCGATGATGTCGGGATCGACCAGCGAATTCATCTTCAGCCAGATCGCGGCGGGCTTGCCATGCTTGGCAAAGTTGGCCTCGCCCTGAATGTGCTCGATCATCCGCTTGCGCAAGGTGAGAGGCGACACCGCCATCTTCTCGATGTCGCTCGGCTCGGCATAGCCGGTGATGTAGTTGAACACCCGCGCCGCGTCGCGTCCGATGATCGGATCGGACGTGAAATAGGAAAGGTCAGTGTAGATCCGCGCGGTTACCGGATGGTAGTTCCCGGTGCCGGTGTGGACATAGGTGGCGAGGCTGCCGCCTTCGCGCCGGACCACCATCGACAGTTTGGCGTGAGTCTTCAATTCGATAAATCCGTACACGACCTGTACGCCGGCGCGTTCGAGGTCGCGTGCCCAGCGGATATTGGCCTCTTCGTCGAAGCGCGCTTTCAGCTCGATCAGCGCTGTCACCGACTTGCCGGCTTCGGCGGCTTCCGCAAGCGCCCGCACGATCGGTGAATTGTTCGACGTGCGGTACAGGGTTTGCTTGATGGCGACGACATCGGGATCGTGCGCGGCCTGTTGCAGGAACTGAACCACCACGTCGAAGGATTCGTAAGGGTGGTGGACGATGAGATCTTTCTGCCGGATGGCGGCGAAGATATCGCCACCGTGATCGCGGACCCGTTCGGGGTGGCGCGGCACATAGGGCGTGAATTCAAGATCGGGCCGATCGAGCCGCGTCAGTTGCGACAGCTCGTTCATGGCGAGCACGCCATCGACCAGCAGCACTTCATCGTCGACCGTGGAAAGCGCGCGCTGTACGAAAGCACGCAACTCCTCGGGCATCTTGGCTTCCATTTCGAGGCGGATCACCGACCCGCGACGACGCCGTTTCAATGCCGTCTCGAACAGGCGAACGAGATCTTCGGCTTCTTCCTCGATTTCGAGTTCGGAGTCGCGGATGATGCGGAACGCGCCCTGACCCTTGACGGTGTAACCGGGAAACAGCCGGCCGATGAACAGGCCCGTGGCTTGCTCGAGCGTGATCAGCCGCACAGCGCTGTCCTTGCCGGAGGGCAAGCGAATGAAACGATCGATCTTGCCGGGCATGCGAATGAGCGCATTCATCGGCCTGCCGTCGGCGACCCTCGCCAGTTGCAGGGCGATCGTGAAGCCGAGGCTCGGAATGAAGGGGAAGGGGTGGGCGGGATCGATCGCGAGTGGCGTCAGCAACGGAAAGATGTTGTGAAGGAAATGGTCCTCGATCCAGGTCCGCTCGGATTTGGTGACGTCGCGGCCTTCGACCAGCACGATACCGACGTCCGCAAGAATCTTGTGCAGGTCGCGCCAGATCGCCTGCTGGTCACTGGCGAGTTTGGAGACCGTTTCGTTGATCAGCACGAGCTGTTCGGCCGGCGTCAGCCCATCGGGGCTGCGCTCGGCGATGCCCTCACGCACCTGGGCCTTGATACCGGCGACCCGGACCATGAAGAATTCGTCGAGGTTGTTGGCGGAAATCGACAGGAATCTGACCCGCTCCAGGGCCGGATGGCCCGGATTGACCGATTCCTCCAGCACCCGGCGATTGAAATGCAGCCATGAAAGTTCACGATTGATGAAGCGTTCCGGGCTGCTGCTGATCGCGGGCGGGCTGCCAACGCCGGTATCTTTTTCTGTTTTTACAATGGCTTGGGTGGATTCCATGAAGCTTCAATCCATTTCATCTCAAGCCGCAAGGAATAGCACGGACCGTGGGATTTCGCGGCGACGTTTCAATGACATTGATGTTCGCCTCGAGAGTCCCGTCAAGGTGGGAGAAGCCCGATCAGGCGTTGCTGCGAAGCAGCTCTGCCGCGAACGCCCGGGTGACCGGCCGCCCCTGCCGCAGGGCTTCGGTGTCCAGAAGCTCGACCGCCCGCCGTACGGCGGCATAGGAACGCTCCAGACGGGTGGTGAGATAGCCCACCACGCTTGCGTCGACGGGGAGCTGGCGATCGGCGCAGAACTTGACGATCAGGCCACGAAACAGCTGATCGTCGGGCGGCAGTAACTGCACGGCCGGCACTGCACGCAGCCTGGAGCGCAGGTCGCGAAGTTCTGCCTCGATCGGCGGCACGCGTGCGGTCATCAGGACAAACGCGCTGTCTTCGCGCGCCAGGTTCAATAAATGGAACAACGCGCGCTCGTCGATGTCGGCGGATTTCAAATCCTCGATCACGAGCGCGCCTGTTGCCAGGGCGCCCGGAACTTCGGGTGCGGTCAAGGCATGCGCCGAGGTCGAGCGGGCGCCGGATTGCTCGGCCCAGATCGCGGCGAGATGGCTCTTGCCGGAGCCTTCCGGGCCAACCAGAAGCATCACGCGGTTAGGCCAGTCGGGCCAGCTATCGATCAGTGCGAGGCCGGCGGTGTTGGCCGGCCCTTCCAGGAAATTATCGCGCGTCAGGCTCTCGGCGTGCGGAAGCGTAAATGCCAATTGACGAGGTTGAACGCGGCCTGCCACGCTAGAACTCCGATTCCGAAATTCGCAAACGAACGCGGTCCCCGCTATCGAAAGGCTAACGGGCTTCGATCGTGCCCATATGCCGTACCCACTCGACGAGATAGAGGGATACGGAAACCAACGTAAAGACGGTCACCAGCGCCATCAGTACAGCATCATATGGCATCGGTTTGAAACCGAAACCAAGCGCGGCCAGGATCAATGCCGCGAGCGCCACCTGCGCCGCCGTGTTGAGCTTGGAAACCATCAACGGTTTCATCTCGACCGGTTTGCCGAATAACCATGACACAATCACGGCCGAAACGATCATGATATCGCGCGAGACGACGAGGATGACGATCCAGCGCGGCATCGCGCCCCAGATGCCCAGCGCCACATAAATCGAAACCAGAAGCGCCTTGTCGGCGAGTGGATCAAGCAACGCGCCGAGTTCGCTCGTCATGTTGAAGCGCTTGGCCAAAAATCCGTCGACGGCGTCACTGACGCCGGCGATGACGAAGACCGTGAACGCGATCTCCATCTGGTTGGAGGCGATCGCCCAGACGACGACGGGCACTAAAATGATGCGCCCCAGCGTAATTATATTTGGAATACTCAACTCGGTCGTTTCCCGGCTACCGGCCTCATTTTCCATAATTATCCCCCTTTGTGGGGCGAAGCGGCCGTTGTCTACATAGTACGCGCCCGCCACCATTGCACATAAGCCAAATCCGACGTAACCACCCGGAATCATCTGGAAAAGGCCATGGCCGAGCGCAAAAACGGGCTCACTTATGCGGATTCGGGCGTCGATATCGACGCGGGAAACCGCTTGGTCGATCTGATCAAGCCGATGGTTCGCGCCACGGCGCGCCCCGGCACCGAGGCCGAAATCGGCGGTTTCGGCGGATTGTTCGATTTGAAGGCGGCTGGCTTCAAGGACCCGGTCCTGGTCGCCGCGACCGACGGGGTCGGGACCAAGGTCAAGATCGCGATCGATACCGGACTGCATGGCGGTATCGGGATCGACCTGGTGGCGATGTCGGTCAACGACCTCGTCGTGCAGGGCGCGGAACCCTTATTCTTTCTCGACTACTTCGCCTGCGGCAAGCTGGATCCAGAGGCGACCGCCTCGATCGTTGCCGGCATCGCCGAAGGCTGCCGCGAGTCCGGCTGTGCCTTGATCGGTGGCGAAACCGCCGAAATGCCGGGCCTCTACAAGGATGGCGATTACGATCTTGCGGGGTTTGCGGTCGGCGCCGCCGAGCGAGGTACGCTGTTGCCGCGTGCCGATATACGCCCCGGTGATGCCGTGCTTGGCCTGGCGTCGTCGGGTGTTCATTCCAACGGTTTTTCGCTGGTGCGACGGATCGTCGAAGCCTCGGGGCTCGGTTTTGATGCGCCGGCGCCGTTTTCGCCGGTCATGACGCTGGGCGGCGCGTTGCTCGCCCCGACCAAGCTCTACGTCAAATCTTGCCTGCGCGCGATCCGTGAAACCGGTGCCGTCAAGGCGCTCGCCCATATCACCGGCGGCGGATTTACCGACAACATTCCGCGCGTGCTGCCGAAGCATCTGGGCGTCGGAATTGATCTTGCGCGTTTGCCGGTATTGCCGGTTTTCAAATGGCTGGCGGAGCAGGGCAACGTCGCCGAGCTTGAGCTGTTGCGCACGTTCAATTGCGGGATCGGCATGATCGCCGTCGTCGAGGCCGATGCTGTCGAGGCTGTTAGCGGCATCCTCACCGAGGCCGGCGAGGGCGTGGCGCTGCTGGGCGAAGTCATTCCGGCGCAGGGCGAGCATCGCGTCGTCTATAACGGGCATCTCAATCTTTCATGGTGAAGCCCGATCCACATCACGGGGCTCCAAGGCCGCGCGTGGCAATCCTGATTTCAGGGCGCGGCTCGAACATGGTCGCCTTGGTCAAAGCGGCCAAGCTAAAGGATTTTCCAGCCGAAATTGCAGTCGTGATTTCCAACCGGGCTGACGCGATGGGCCTTGCATTGGCTGGCGCGGAAGGCATTCCGACGGTCACCATCGAAAGCAAGCCGTTCGGCAAAGATCGCTCCGCCTTTGAGGCGGCATTGCAATCGGCGCTTGAAGCTCACCGGATCGAGCTGATTTGCCTGGGCGGATTCATGCGGCTGTTCACGGCCGAATTCGTGCAAGCGTGGTATGGCAGGATGCTCAACATCCATCCCTCGCTGCTGCCGTCTTTCCCCGGCCTTGATCCCCACGCGCAGGCGCTGGATGCAGGCGTGAAAGTATCGGGCGCCACCGTCCATTTCGTCACGCCGGAAACCGATGCGGGACCAATCGTGATGCAGGGGGTGGTGCCGGTTCGCGACGACGACACGCCGGACACGCTATCGGCGCGAATTCTCGTGATCGAGCATCAGATTTATCCGGCGGCCTTGCGCCTTTTGGCGAGCGGTAGGCTTCGCCTTGAAGGCGGGATCTGCCATCTCGACAGCGACATCAGCGGCAAAGACAGGTTGATATCGCCGCAACTCTCGCTTGGGGTGGGGGCCTAGACCAAAACAAAATCCCCCGGCAGGGCCGGGGGTGCATCAGGATTGCTTGCGCGGATCGTGACGAGGCTTAGGAAACCTTGAGATTTTCGGCGGAAGTTTTTCCGCGGTTCTCGACAAGGTCGTATTCGATAACCTGATTCTCGTTAAGGGTGGTGAGGCCAGCGCGCTCAACGGCAGAGATATGGACAAAGACGTCCTTATCGCCGGCCATCGGCTTGATGAACCCATAACCCTTCGTCGGGTTGAACCACTTGACGGTGCCTTTTTGCATCGCCTGTCTCCTGGTCTAGACGTAAAAAAGACGCCGCACGCGATTTGCGTGCCGCGCCACAAGCGGGCTTTCGGGATGTCTGCAGAATTTCCTGGTCGCGAAACGCACAGTCGATCGGCCTAATTCCGATTGTGACAGGGATTGCAACACGAAATTTACGCGTTAGCAAGCTTCTGGGGCGGCTTGGGAAAATCGCTGGAAGGGGGCAGGCTACCGCCGGTGGGCTGTGGCCGAGCTACAACAAGCCTCGCCAATTGCCCGCAAGTTTAGGCCAGGAACGATTGACGCTGTTGCAGAACTGCGACCAAATCCTTCAATTGAATGCAATTTGATATTTTGGGCGGGCGCGCCCGCTTTTGGGAATGGCGTGGATGGACGGGGCACTGCGGTCTTCTCGAGCGATGGAGACCGCAGCTGGCCGGTGGCCCGGCAAGGCCTTTTTCGTGGCTGCAGCGCTGTTGCTAAGCCTTTCGGCGCAGCAGGCCCATGCGCAAGTCTTTGTGCCACCGCCGCCGCCCCCACCGCCTCCGCCGAGCCCATCGATCCCGGCGTCCGATCTTTCCTCCGGTGCTGCGATCGCGAATCTCGGCAGCAACTTCCTGGAGCGGCTCGGCGAGCAGGCGAGCGGCGGGTTCGGCCGCGCGTCACGGAGTAATCCGGGGGGCGGGGGCGCCTCCGAAGCCCTTGATGGTCCGAACTTCCGGACGTGGGGCGAGGCTTACGGGATTTCCAGCAAGACCGGCCCGCAAGCCAATTTCGTCGGCGATGATCGCACGACGACCGGCGGGGTGGCTGGCTTTGGCGCGCGGATCGCACCGGGTGTCAATGTCGGCTTCTCGATCGACCAGAGTCGAACCGGCATCGACGTGCCGCTGGCGATGCAGTCGGCGACCCTTGACCTGACCCAGCTTGGCTTCAACGCCTCGATCGACAAGGGACCGTGGACCTGGGCGGTGGCGCTGGTTCACGGTTTTGGAAAGATCAATTCCAGCCGCGATACCGGACTGGGTATCGCCAGCGCGGGTTACAACGGGCAGATCGACGGCGCGCTGACTGAACTCAGCTACTACTGGACCATGGATCAGAGCCGGATCGTGCCGAAAGCTGCGTTTGAATATGTTCACGCCTCGACCGGCTCTTTCCAGGAGATGGGCGGCCTCGATCCGGTTGCGGCCAGCGGTGCGACGCTTGACCGTTCGCGAATGCTGATTGGCGCCGAGGTCGGCCACTACTGGATCGCGGATCAAAAAATCCTCGACCTCTCTGCCTATGGCAAGTTTGTCGATAATTTCGAACAAAATCTCAGTTCGGTCACCGTCAGCCTCGGTCCCCAAAGCATCATCGTTCAGGGTATCGGCGAAAGCAGGTACGGCGCCGATGCCGGGGCTGCGCTTTCGCTGAGCCTGACCAATGCCGTGCGCGTCTATCTCAACTACGACGGCAAGTTTCGCTCCGCGCTGCAATCGCACCAAGCTACGGCGGGCGTCGAGGTGAGGTGGTAAGTGCTGCCGTGTTGCCTTTTTCGCACAGCAACCATGCTTGACCCAGCAACAAAACCGATTGAAAATAAAACAGAGCGCCCGTTAAAGTAGTTACGGGGCTATGGGGTAACTTTCAGCCTTTCGTGCGTGCTGCGGCCTCGCGCCGATCTCCGGAAAACGAAATCAGCGCTGGCCTGTATTTATTTGGCGAGACGCTCGGCGAGTTCGATCAGAATGCGCCTGTCGGCCGGATCCTTGATTTTTCGGAAAGCGACGACGAGCCGCAACCCTTCGACAACATTGAGGTCGATTTCATTGTCGCGGAGTAATTGCAGCAGCTTGTCCCCAGGGTGATCGGGATCGTCGATGTTCACCGTAGGTGCTCCGGAAGACGGTAAAAATGGCTGGTCCTAAAAATGATCTCGATGAACTGGCCGACATGATTTCGGCCGCGGTCGAAAAGGCGCGCCAGTTGAACATGCTCACCAGCGCTTATATTCTATCGATGGCTCTCGCGGAAGTATCGAAGGCCGCAAAAGCGGCCGCCGGCAAGCCTAACGGCAGTAAAACGTCGTAGTTCATCTACGCGTTTTAGTTAGTTCCGCTCCACTTTCACAACTTTGCCCTTTTCGATCGCCAGGGCCAGACGGCCCTGCTTCAGCGCCAGCGCAGCTTCGCCGAACAATTCGCGGCGCCAACCGTGCAACGCGCCGACATCGGCATTGTCGTCAGCTGCGATCTGTTCCAGGTCGTCGACCGTTGCGATCACCTTGCTTGCGACGGCGTGACGTTCCGACGTCATGCGCAGCAGCACCTTGAGCAGTTCGACGATGGCCGCGCCGTTGGTGTTGCCTCGTGGCTTCTCGATTTTCGGAAGCGTCGCGACGTCGCGCGCGAGGCCGCGCTGCACGGCGGCCACGATATCGGAGCCCCATTTCGACCGGTCGAAGCCTTTCGGCAGCGAGCGCAGATTGGCGAGTTTGTCGAGGCTTGTCGGCGCATGCGTAGCGACATCGCCGACGACGTCATCCTTCAGGATGCGGCCGCGCGGCACATCGCGGCTTTGGGCTTCCTGCTCGCGCCATGCCGCGACTTCGATCAGCACCGCCAATTCCTTCGGCTTGCGGACTCGTGTCTTCAGGCGCTCCCAGGCGCGCTCGGGGTGGAAGTCGTAGGTCCTGGGACTTGTCAGGACTTCCATCTCCTCGCTGACCCAGTCGCTGCGGCCTCGCTTTTTAAGGTCGGCATCGAGGGCTGCGAAAACGTCGCGCAGGTGGGTCACGTCGGCAAGCGCGTAATGCATCTGCTCGTCCGTCAACGGCCGGCGCGACCAGTCGGTGAAGCGATGGGTCTTGTCCGGCCGGTGACCGGTGACACGCTCGACCAGCTGGTCGTAGGCGATGGAGTCGCCATAGCCGAGCGCCATGGCGGCGACCTGCGTATCGAAAATCGGATGCGGCACGATACCGGCACGGTGCCAGACGATCTCAATGTCCTGGCGCGCGGCGTGGAAGACCTTGAGCACCTTTTCGTCGGCCATCAACGTGAAGAAGGGCTTGAGATCGATGCCCTCGGCGAGCGCATCGATCACAGCTGCTTCGTCAGCGCTTGCCATCTGCACCACGCAAAGCAGCGGGTAATAGGTGGTCTCGCGAAGGAATTCAGTGTCGACAGTGATGACCCGATGTTTGGCGAGGCGATCACAAAAGGCGGTGAGTTCCGCAGTAGTGGTAATCAGATCCATGAACGGTCCATGACGCTTTCCCGAAGGGCGTTCGGCCGAAAGCGCTGATATGTCAAGGGCGTTGCGGCGAAATCGAGACCCGAATCTACGCTGAGAGCGTCATTTAACGCAAACTGCCGCGTCCAAGGCAAACGGCTACCGACATTGCGGCGGCCGTACGCACCGGATTCGGACGGTCAGTTCGATCAGAAATCGCGCAGTCGCCGGCCGGTCTGCCGCCGGGTCGACGGAACCACCAGCACGATGACGCACAGCCCAACGATGGCCAGGCCCATGAATTCGAAAACCAAAGCGTCCACGTCAACTCCCCCAAACAAACCGATAGATTTGCCGGGAAGCGATTGAGCGCTCCTTAATTTGTGAAGGCTCACTACGTGCGCATCACCCAATGTTTCGCGGACGGTTAACGATTTACGTCCCGCAAAACGTCTGGAGCACCCGCTGGTGCGGCTCGGGCGGATTGGCGTAATCCGCAAATGCCGGCTGCTCTTCATAAGGCTTCGCCAACACCGCGAGGAGTTCTTCAAACGGCGCGTAATCGTCGCGGGCAACCGCGGCTTGGATCACCGCTTCGATCCGGTGATTGCGGGGAATGAAAGCGGGGTTGACGGCCCGCATCATCGCCGCGCGCTGGGCCGGTGTTTGCGGCTCCTCGGCGGTACGTTGCCGCCAGCGCGCCGCCCATTCGTCGTAAGCGGCGGGATCGGCGAAGTGCGTGCGAGCGTCCTGATCGTGGGCGGCATCCTCGGCGGCAGCGCTCAGGCGGCGGAAGGTCAGGGTGAAGTCGGCCTTATTTTTGGCCATGGCATCCAGGAGATCCTGCACCAGGGCTTCGTCGCCATCACGCGCGGTGAAAAGGCCGATCTTCTGGCTCAGGCCGGAATGATACGCCGCGGTAAACTTCGCCGGAAATTCGGCGAGGACCGACTGGGCTTCTTCAATCGCCTTGTCTTTGTCGTCGGAAAACAGCGGCAGCAAACATTCGGCAAGCCGTGTCAGATTCCAGAGCGCGATCCGCGGCTGGTTGGCGTAAGCGTATCGGCCCTGCTCATCGATCGAGGAGAACACGGCTGCGGGATCATAATGATCCATGAAGGCGCAGGGACCGTAATCGATCGTCTCGCCCGAGATCGAGGTATTGTCGGTGTTCATGACGCCGTGGATGAACCCGACCTGGAGCCAGCGGGCGACCAGTTCGGCCTGCCGGGTGACGACGCCTTCCAGCAGCGCGTGATAGGGGCGTTCGGCTTGGGCCGCCTGCGGATAGTGCCTGGCGATCGCATGGTCGGCGAGGCGCTTGACGTCCTCGGTGTCGCCGCGGGCTGCAAAATACTGGAACGTGCCGACGCGAATGTGGCTCGAGGCCACACGCGTCAGCACTGCGCCCGGGAGCACCGTCTCGCGCATGACGCTTTCACCGGTGACCGTGACGGCAAGCGAGCGCGTCGTCGGAATCCCGAGTGCGGCCATCGCTTCGCTGACAATGTATTCGCGCAACACCGGTCCCAATGCGGCGCGGCCATCGCCGCGGCGGGAAAATGGCGTCGGTCCCGAGCCCTTGAGCTGGATGTCGCGGCGAACGCCATCGATATCGATCACCTCGCCGAGCAGGATGGCGCGTCCGTCGCCGAGCTGCGGCACGAAATGGCCGAACTGGTGGCCGGCATAGGCCATGGCGATCGGCTGGGCGCCATCGGGAAGACGCTTTCCGGCGAGGATTTCGGCGCCCTCGGGACTCTCCAAAAGGTCGGGATCGAGCCCGAGCCGGACCGCGAGCGGTCGATTTAATTTGATCAGCCGGGGTGCGGCCACCGGCGTCGGGGCGACCCGCGCGAAAAAGCCATCCGGGAGCGCGGCGTAGGTGTTCTGGAAGGGGAAATGCACCGTCATGCCATCAAGATAGGCATAGGCGGACATTAGGCAATCCGCTTCCCAGGAAAGAGCGAAATTTCCCGATTTTCATGGCTCTCGGGAGGGCCTTGGTCGGTTGCCGCCCCTCGCGGCCTCGGGTAAACCCTCAACCTCTTCGGGCAGGCCTTGAGCCGCTCGATTCTACATGGCTCGGCGATTTCCTAGGATTTCCATGAATATCTATCGGTCCCATAAGTGCGGCGATCTCCGTGAAGGCGACATCGGCAAGACCGCTTGGCTGTCGGGTTGGTGTCATCGTATCCGCGATCATGGTGGGCTGTTGTTCATCGATTTGCGGGATCACTATGGTCTCACTCAATGCGTGATCGATCCCGATTCATCGGCATTCAAGCTTGCAGAGACGCTTCGTTCCGAATGGGTCATCCGTATTGAGGGGAAGGTTCGCCGTCGTCCGGAAGGCACCGAGAACAGCGAGTTGCCGACTGGCGCGGTCGAGCTTTACGCCACCGAGATACAGGTTTTGGGACCCGCTGCGGAACTACCGATGCCGGTGTTCGGCGAGCAGGAATATCCTGAGGATATCAGGCTCAAGTACCGTTTCCTCGACCTTCGCCGCGACAAGCTGCACCAAAACATCATCAAGCGCGGCCAGATCATTGATTCGATCCGCAAGCGCATGAAAGATCAGGGATTCTTCGAATTCCAGACGCCGATCCTGACGGCGTCGTCGCCGGAGGGCGCGCGTGACTTCCTGGTGCCGTCGCGCCTTCATCCGGGCAAGTTCTATGCGTTGCCGCAGGCGCCGCAGCAGTTCAAGCAGCTCACGATGGTCGCCGGCTTCGACCGTTATTTCCAGATCGCGCCGTGCTTCCGCGACGAGGATGCGCGCGCCGACCGCTCGCCGGGCGAATTCTACCAGCTCGATGTCGAAATGAGCTTCGTCACTCAGGATGATGTGTTCAGCGCGATTGAGCCCGTCATGCGCGGCGTCTTTGAGGAGTTTGCCGACGGAAAGGCTGTTACCCAGAAATTCCCGTTGATTCCCTATGCGACCGCGGTGAGCAAATACGGCACCGACAAGCCGGACCTGCGCAATCCGATCGAGATGCAGGTGGTCTCGGAGCATTTCCGCGGCTCGGGCTTCAAAGTGTTCGCGCGGATGCTGGAAGACCCCAAGAACCAGGTGTGGGCGATCCCCGGCCAAGGTGGCGGCTCGCGTGCGTTCTGCGACCGTATGAACTCCTGGGCGCAAGGCGAAGGCCAGCCCGGACTCGGCTACATCATGTGGCGCGAAGGCGGTGAGGGCGCAGGTCCGCTTGCCAACAATATCGGCCCAGAGCGGACCGAGGCGATCCGCGCCCAACTCGGATTGAAGGAAGGCGATGCGGCGTTCTTCGTCGCGGGTGATCCCGACAAGTTCTGGAAATTCGCCGGCCTTGCCCGCACCAAGCTCGGTGAGGAATTGAAGCTGATCGACAAGGACCGGTTCGAGTTCTGCTGGATTGTCGACTTCCCGATGTTCGAGTGGAACGAGGAAGAGAAGAAGATCGACTTTTCGCATAACCCGTTCTCGATGCCGAACATCGAGCCGGAAGCGTTCCTGGCGCTTGACCCGGGCGACCACGAAAAGTTGCTCAGCCTCAAGGCCATTCAGTACGACATTGTCTGCAACGGCACCGAACTATCGTCAGGCGCGATCCGTAATCATCGTCCCGACGTGATGAAGAAGGCCTTTGCGATCGCGGGTTATCCCGAAGAGGTCCTTGAGGCAAAATTCGGCGGCATGCTTCGTGCGCTTTCATTGGGCGCACCGCCGCACGGTGGTATCGCGCCCGGCATCGATCGGATCGTCATGCTGTTGTGTGGCGAGGAAAACCTGCGCGAGGTGGTCCTTTTCCCGATGAACCAGCGCGCGGAAGACCTGATGATGGGCGCTCCCTCGGAGGTCACGCCGAAACAGTTGCGCGAGCTTCACATCCGGCTCAATCTGCCGCAAAACTGATAGCAGATACCACCGAGATCGATTGTTTCGGGGCGACAATAAAGCCCCCGGGGGAAGCGAATGTCCTATTCTGAAGACCTTCACGCTGCAGCGCTCGCCTATCACCGGCTGCCGCGGCCCGGCAAGCTCGAGATCCAGGCAACCAAGCCGCTCGCTAATCAACGCGACCTTGCGTTGGCCTATACGCCTGGCGTGGCCGCAGCCTGCACCGAAATCGCCAATAACCCGGCGGAAGCGGCCTCGCTGACCGCCCGCGCCAATCTGGTCGCGGTGGTCACGAACGGGACGGCGGTGCTCGGCCTCGGCAACATCGGCCCGTTGGCTTCCAAACCCGTGATGGAAGGCAAGGCGGTCCTGTTCAAGAAATTTGCCGGCATCGACGTCTTCGATATCGAGATCGCGGCTGACACCATCGAGCGCGTGGTCGAAACCGTGGCGGCGCTGGAGCCGACCTTCGGCGGCATCAACCTCGAGGACATCAAGGGTCCGGAATGCTTTGAGATCGAGGATCAGCTCAAAGCGCGGATGAAAATTCCGGTATTTCATGACGACCAGCATGGCACGGCCATCATTGTCGGCGCGGCCATTACCAATGCGCTGTTCTTGAGTGGAAAGAAGCTCTCCGACGTCAAGATCGTCTGTTCGGGGGCAGGTGCTGCGGCGCTCGCCTGTCTGAATCTTCTGGTATCGATGGGCGCCAGGCGGGAAAACATCTGGGTTTGCGACATCGAGGGCGTGGTCTACGAGGGCCGCACGAAATTGATGGATCGCTGGAAATCGGTCTACGCGCAGAAGACCGACAAACGCGTGTTGGCTGACGCGATTCCCGGTGCTGACATTTTCCTCGGCCTTTCGGCGCCCAACGTGCTGAAGCCGGAAATGGTCAAGCAGATGGGCGACCAGCCGCTGGTGATGGCGCTGGCCAACCCTAACCCGGAGATCATGCCGGACGAGGCGCGCAAAGCCCGCCCTGACGCGATGATCTGCACCGGGCGGTCCGACTTCCCCAATCAGGTCAACAACGTCCTTTGTTTCCCGTTCATTTTCCGCGGCGCCCTCGATGTCGGGGCAACCGCAATCAATGAGGAAATGAAAAAGGCGGCGGTGGACGCTATCGCGCAACTGGCCCGCGATCCGCCGGTGGATGCGTTGGCGCCGGGTTTCGACAGCGGGCAGGCGCAAGGTTTCGGCCCGGGTTCGCTGATTCCGAGTCCGTTCGATCCGCGCTTGATCCTGCGTATCGCGCCGGCAGTCGCCAAGGCGGCGATGGATTCCGGCGTGGCGAGCCGGCCCCTTCCGAAGTTCGAGGAATACTGCATCCAGCTGGAGCGCTTTGCGTTCCGCTCCGGCCTCGTCATGAAGCCGGTCTTCGCCAAGGCCAAGACCCAGCCGGTGCGTGTCATCTACGCGGAAGGCGAAGACGAGCGTGTGCTGCACGCCACGCAGGTGGTGCTGGAAGAAAACGTGGCGCGGCCGATCCTGGTCGGCCGCCCGTCGGTGGTCGAAGCGCGGATCAAGCGGTTTGGCCTTGCCATCAAGGCCGGCAAGGATTTCGACCTCATCAACCCCGAGGACGATCCCCGTTATCGCTCCTATGTCCAATCCTACATCACGACTGCGGGGCGGCACGGCGTGACGCCGGATGCCGCGCGGACCGCGGTGCGGACCAACGCCACCGTGATCGCCGCGCTTGCGGTCAGCCGCGGCGAGGCCGACGCCATGATCTGCGGCGTCGAAGGCGGCTATATGAGCCATCTGCGCCACGTCCGCGAAATCATCGGCTTCCGGCCAGGGCTAAGCGACTTCGCGGCACTGTCGCTGATGATCACGAGCAAGGGCGCTTATTTCATCACCGATACCCAGGTGCGGCCGAATCCGAGTGCCGAAGAACTTGCCGAAATGGCGGCGCTGGCAGCCGTCCACGTCCAGCGCTTCAACATCAAGCCCAAAGTCGCCTTCGTGTCACATTCAGATTTCGGCAGCTATGACACCGAATCGTCACGGAAAATGCGTCGCGCCACCGCACTGTTGCGCGAGAAGCATCCGGAAATCGAGGCGGACGGTGAAATGCAGGGCGATACCGCACTTCTGGAAGCGGCGCGCAAGCTGGTCTTGCCGCATTCGCACCTTGAAGGCGTGGCCAATATCCTGATCATGCCCAACCTCGACACCGCCAATGTGGCCTATCAGATGATCAAGGCACTCGCCGATGCGTTGCCGGTGGGGCCGATCCTCATGGGGCCGTCACGACCAGCCCATATCCTGACGCCGTCGGTGACGGCGCGCGGCATTCTCAACATGACGGCGATTGCCGCCGTTGAGGCGCAGGAGCGCGCTGGCCGCCAGCAGCCGTCGCTGTTTGCCTGAGCGAGGTAGGGAGCCCAAGTCTAAGAGAGCCCAAGTCTAGCCGGAAATCGATTGAATATTTGAAAAGCACGCGCGGAACGACCATAATTGCTCCGCCATTCCTGAGCTTGCGACCTAGAGGGGCCGATAATGCCAGCGTTTGTTACATTTGGACGAATTTTGTTCGCCGTGCTTTTCGTTTTCTCGGGAGCCTCCAAGCTCCTGGACCTGTCGGCAACGGCCCAAATGACCGAGAAGATCGTGCTTCCCGCGATCGTGGCTCCCTATACCGCGCAGCTCGAGACCATCACGGGAATGCCGATGGCGCAGATACTGGCGATTGCGGCTGGCGCGGTTGAGGTGATCTGCGGCCTCATGATTGCGCTGAACCTTGGCGCGCGTTTCTTTGCGATCGTGCTGATCCTGTTTGTGGTGGGCGCGACGTTCTATTACCACGACTTCTGGAATCAGACCGGCCCCGAGGCCAGAAACAATCTGGTCCACGCGCTGAAAAATCTGTCGATTATCGGCGCCTTGTTCATGATTGTTGGAACGGGCCGCTCGTCCAAAGCCCAAGAGCCCGCTTACGACGTCTGAGACGTCCGCTGCCATGGCGTGACGGTGACGCCGTTCGCTGCGTCAAGAACCAGGCTTTGGCCGGGTTTGAGGCCGTGGCTTGAGAGAATTTCCTGCGGCGTTTTTTTCGGTACGCCGGAGAAGACCGGTTCACCGCCGGGCAAAGTGACGTTCGGGGCCTGCGAAAGCCAGAACGTGTCGTAACGATCCATGAACATGTCGAACACATCAGGTCCGCCAATAATGGCGATCGTGCCTTTGTGAACGCCGGCGTGGTCGCACGCCGCCTCGAACGGGGCCGCAGCGGGATTCCACAACGTCGTTTTGGGGTCGGATGGGTCGTTAGCAACGTCAGCGACTTTGCGCGTCACCACGATCCGCTTTCGCTGCGGTGAGTTTGGCTGACCTTCGTGCGAGCGGCGGCCGTGGACGATCAGGTCGGCGCGATCGAGACCAGCCGTGAAGAACTGCTTGTCGCCCTCGAATTTCAGCGCCTCCGGCATCACGTGCCGCTCGTCCGCCAACCTTCCGTCGGCGGATACGATGACATAGGCTTCGATGCGGAATGCCGGCACAGTGTTTTACACGATACTATTCCGAAATCGTCTGCACCACGCTCGATACCGGCCGGGAACTGACGGTGGGCAGCTTGGCGTCTTTCAGGACTTCCTCATCGTATTGCGGAAGGGTTTGAACGGGCGCCTTCGCCTTCATCTGCACGACCTTGTAGCCACCTGCCTTCAGCTTGCGCAGCAACTCGGGCAGAGCCTCCGCGGTGTGCTTGTGAAAATCGTGCATCAGGATGATGCCTTTGCCGAGCTTGTCGAGCTTCTTCATCGTGACGTCGATCACTTGCTGGGCGTTGCGTGCCTTGAAGTCGAAGGAATCGAGGTCGCAGGAGAACATCGCGATGTTCCGCGTGCCGAGATAGGTCACCATCTCCGGCGGGTGCTGCAAGGCAGGGAAGCGGAAGAAGGGGGCCGGCGACACGCCGCCCAGCGCCCACTTCACGGCGGAAAATCCCTTCTCGATTTCCTCCTTGCGCTGATCTTCGGTCAGCTTCTTGTTGGTGAGCGTTGCGTGCGACCAGGTGTGCGCGCCGATGGTATGGCCGGCCGCGGCGACCTGCTTGAGGATTTCGGGATAGTAGGTGGCGTGTTTGCCGATCGAAAAGAAAATCCCGGTCGTGCACTCATTGGCCAGCGTCTTCAGCACGGAGGGCGTGTTCTCCGGCCACGGGCCGTCGTCAAAGGTCAGCACGACTTCCTTGTCGCGCAGGAAATCGAGTTGCTTGAAATGCTCGAAGCCAAATCCCGGTCCGCCCGTCGTATCGATCTCGACGACGCGGGCAATCCCAAGCGCGTCGGGATTGGTGCAGGGCGGCTTGGCCGGCGCAGGTGTCGCTACAGGAGCGGGGGCTGCTGCGGCAGCGGGTGCGGCGCCGGGCTTGGCGGGCGGGGTTTGCGACCACGCCGCTCCCGTCGCGCAGAGTGAGATCGCGCCTGCAAAGGTGAGTGCTGCCGCAATACGCATCGTGGTTTTCCCTGTTGCTGACCGCGTCGTGCCCTGCTTCGTGCGGCCGAGCGCGATTTCCCCCGCGCCCATCATAGCCGAGTTGCGGCATTACGCCATATCGGCTTTGGCAGGGTGCAGGGTTGGGGATATCTACGGTTCCGGGGCGTGAAAAATCTTCAGGACCGCGCGGGCGGACACCAGGGCAGCGGCATCAGCGGCATGTAATACTGGTTCCAATCGCATACCGATTCCGGTCCGCGGCTCTGAAGCGCATATTTGATCGGCTCGGCCTGGCTGATCACGACCTGCAGCGCAAAAAGAATCAGGGCGACCGGAAAGGCCCATTTGTGAAAGCGCAGATCGCTTAAGCTATCGAGCAGGAGCGCGCCCGAAAGGATGATCAACGGGTCGGTGAAGATAAAATATTCCGACTTCAATCCGCGCCGCACGCCCAATGCGTCGATGCCGGCCGCCACCATCAGCAGGAGCAAGGCCTGGATCGCGACCTGCTTTTCGCCTCGCATCCATGCATAGACGATCCCGGGCACGATCAACCAGATCAGGAACACGGTGGGACGCGGCGAGGAATGCAATACGAAGGAATACCGGGCAGCGACCGAGGCAATGCCGTCGAGCAGCAGCGAGAGGATACCCGAAAGGCCTGATTGGTTGGCGGCGGCTGCCGTTCCGCCGTCGACGAATTTCAGCATCTTTTCGAGCGGATTGAACACCGCAATCACATTGCTGGCATTGTAATCGAGGTTGAGTGCGAGCAGCGCTATCGAGGCGCCAGCGACTACTGCGGCCATCGAGGCCAACGTTTCAGTGATACTGACGCGCCATATCGCGGCATAGGCCAACACGCAGCCGCCAATCAGGAGCACTAGCGCCACCTGATAAACTCCAAAGCGGCCGAACAACAGCGGACGAAATCCCGCCGCATCAAGCAGCGTGCGATCAAGGCCGGTGGCGATCAGCGGCCATGCGGCGCTGACCACGACAACGGCTGCGATGATTGAGATGACAGCGAGCGCGAGGGCCGGTCGGCCATTGCGCCAAAACGGAACGCTAGCGCTTGTTGTGCACCCAAACGGCAATATGAGCATAGGCAATGCCGCGATCAGCAGGATCGCCTGCACCTTGTTCTCCAGGCCCAGTACGCAAAGCCCGGCCGCAAGCGCCATCCAGAGCGGACGCGCGGAACACGCCCGACGCCCGTTCACGATCAGGATCATCAGCGCGAAAATGACCGGGCATGCGGCGACAAGCTCGGTGCGCAAGATACGCTCGTGCACGGCTATGCCGCCGGAAAAGGCGAATGCAAAGGTTGCGATCAAGGCGAGACGCCAGTCGCGCACGACGGCACGGATGAGGCTTGCGAAGACCAGAACGCTGCCCGTTGCGAGTAGCCAGGCGACCAGCCGGCCGGCGCGAACAACACTGGTCATGGCGGCATCGAAACCGTGAGGATCGGAAGCCGCAGGCATGCTCGACAGCGAATAGGAACTGAGCAGGCCGAGGCCGTGCAGCATCTCGAACCAGATTTTGACGATGAGGATGGTGAGATAGCCGGTGTGGTCGAAGAATTGCTGCGGCTTGCCGTCGTTGAGGACAAGCGCGTTGTAGATCACCATGAAGTCCATATCGGCGTTGCGCCAATAGACCACCGCGTAACCGTAGAGAAAGAAGGATACCGCAAGGCTTAAGACGATCGCGGCCAGTGCCGGCCACCAGCCGAGAAAGGTCAGCGGCGCCAGCGCGTCGAAGCCGGCGCGGGTTGAGGGCCGGGGCGCTGAGGTCGGGGATGGGTCCATGCCGGCGGTCTTTTAATGCATGAACCGGAAAAATGGGAACCGGTTTTGTGTCCCATCGTGCACTGGCAGTGCCAACGGCCGGCGCCTAAGGGGCCAGCCGTTCGGAGCGGCTAACGCAGCGAAACGATGAAATCCGTTCCTTCGCCGGTTTCTCCAGCCGCGATGCCCTGATCGGAGACGATGATCGACCCGCCGGTCGAAACCGCCTCGTAGATCTTCGCCATGACTTCCGCGGGGAGGCCGAGACGGTCCAATGCTTCGGCCGGGTTATCGGGCGTAGGCAGCGGCTTCGCCTCGATCGGACCTGCGCTCGCAACCCTGCGGCTGCGCGTCATGCGCTCCTCCTCAGTGCGCCGGTTGGCGGCTTTGGCGGGCACGGGCAGTGAGACCACCGACCAATGCAGGATATTGGCATCGTTCTTGTCGACCTGTGCGGTGAAGATATGCGTGCCAAGCGGCCGGTTGTCGGCGGCGATCGTTACGGGCACGTCGAAGAGCGGCGCGAGGTTCTGCCGAACGTAAAGTTTGGAATCCTTGCGGCTGACGAAAACCGCGATCTGTTCGGTTTTCTTCAGGGGGGGGCCGAGTTTCGCGAGATCGCTCTTGAGGTCTGCCTTGAGCGGCGCGCTGGTTGTCGCGACAGGCGCTGCCGCCGGCGCCGCCACCGTTTTGTCGTCGGGCTTGGCCGCTGGTTCAGGTATCGCGGGCTGAGCGGCGGCTTCGGCCGGTTTGGCTTCGCCGTCTGCGATCTTCGCCGGTTGCGTTTCGATCGGATTCTCGCCAGCCGTCTTCACTTCCGCAGAAGCCGCCTCGTCATGCTTCACGGTGTCTGGATCGATTTCCGATTTTGGAGCGTCCGTCTGGCCCACGGTCGCCAATGAGTCCGGCTTGTCGGAAACCGCAGCTTCGGCTTGTCGCTGCGCGGTGTCCGGTGTTCCGTTCGTCGAGAGCGCTGCCGGCAACTTGCCGCTGGCGTCTGCCGTCCTCACCTTGTCCACGTGGCCGACGGTCGAACGCAACTCGACCTTGGTGTCGACTTCTTTGGTTTCGGCAGTAGCCGGCGCCAGGCTGGCATCGTTCTGCGCCGACTTTTCTGTCGTCTTGATTGCAACAGCATCCGCTTTCGTCTCTTCCACGGCGACCGGTTGAGGTGGGACCTTTACCGATGCCAGCAGGGGATGCGAGAAGCTCGCCGGCGTAACATCGCCCGGCGTGATGATGACGCGCGCGCTCATTCTGGTCCAGCCATACATCTTGACGGCGAAAGCCGGCGGCATGCGGATGCAGCCGTGAGAAGCCGGATATCCCGGAAGCACACCGGCGTGCATGGCGACGCCAGACCAGGTGATCCGCTGCATAAACGGCATCGGTGCGCCGCTGTAGATGTTGGAGCGGTGGAATTTTTGTTTTTGAATGACACTGAATACGCCCATTGGCGTGGGGTGGCCCGACATGCCGGTAGAAACCGGCGACTCCGCGAACAGGCCGTTGGCGTCGTAAACGCGAAGTTTTTGCTGCGCGATCGAAATCGAGATGATCAGCGGTCCCTGCGGCTTGGATTCCTTCTCGACGACAGCGGATTTCTTTTCACCGAGGCGACGAGTTTTGGCGTTTCTTGCCGGAGCCTTCGGCGCGGACTCTGTGACAGCGGGCGCAGAATCCTGCCAGTAGTAGATCGCGGCTTCCGTCTGCGATGTGGCTCCGAGCGTTCCGGTTGCTGCAAAAACGGCGAGCTGCCAAAATCGTTTGGCTCCCCAACAAATCCCTCGTCCACTCACGCGTATGCCTTCCATCTTCCATCTTCCGATCGAATGTTGCAGACGCGATACGCGTTCACCAGCATAACGCTTCCAGGGCCTGCGATTTTGGCCTCGAGAGTAACAAAAAAGCCTCACCTAATCTTAACAACCGAACCGCTTTAACCTTCCCCTCACTGTGGCTGCCCCTTACATCGGGGAAATCCGCCGGGTCGGCTAGTTCGAGTTCCGCATCGAATCCCGTTACGTGGTAGCTCACGGCGGGGCTTTGAATTAAGCCACGTTGGATCAATAGCTTGCTGGTGCCCTTTGATTCCGAAATTGAGGGATGTCGCCGTTACGCCAATTTCGGAATCGGGTATCAGGAGACCTTCATGACACGCCTTACACGACCCTGTGAGGGGGGATCGAAACTTGGGCTGCTGCTGGCAATCGTGTTGCTGGCGGCCGCAGGATCACCGGCGCTGGCGGCCGACGATCCAGATCTGATCTTTCGCCGCTCCACGGTGTTCAAGTGGCTCAGCCCCAACGACAAGCTTGCGACCTATGGCATCGACGATCCGGAAGTGGAGGGCGTGGCCTGTCATTTCACGGTGCCTGAGCGCGGCGGCGTGAAAGGCTGGCTCGGATTAGCTGAGCAGGTGTCGGACATTTCGCTTTCTTGCAGCCAGGTCGGCCCTATCCATTTCAAGAATAAGTTGGGGCAGGGCGACGACATGTTCCGTCAGCGGCGGTCGCTTTTCTTCAAGAAGATGCAGATCGTGCGCGGCTGCGATGCCAAGCGGAACGTGCTGGTCTACATGGTGTATTCGGACCGGCTGATCGAAGGTTCGCCGAAAAACTCGACCTCATCGGTGCCGATCATGCCTTGGGGAGCTAGCGATACGGCGATCCAAAAATGCGGTGAATTCATCGAATAGGTTTAGGACTTCTCAGCGCTCAGGATTTTGGAGAGATCGGGCGTGGACGCACCCACGGCATTCTCCGGGCGTTGGGGTCGCGGTATCCCACCAAATGGACGAATTTTTGCGGCGCTGATTCATTCTCGTTGCGGCCATCAGCTTGGCGCTGTTCCGCCATGGCGCCACAAATCTTCGTGGTCTGCGCCTTACGTCCGGCGAGATTATCGACATCGGGGGTGCGGTTACCCATGGGGGTCAACGCGCAACACCGGACAAAGTTGCTTAAAATCGGAAGTGGTGCCGGGAACGGAAAGAAGCCTTGCGCATTCCGGCGTGCTCAAAACTCAGCCGGTGAACGGCCTCGGTCGCCCACGGCGGGCGACAATTGAAATCGTTGATTTTTTGCTAGGGGCTAGTCTGCTCGGGTCGATGCGAGCGGCTGGCTATTTTTGCTTGGGTCCGGCACGCGGGACACATTTTCGGCCGGGAACCACCCCGGTGGGTGTCATCTTGGTGCCGGAGACTTCCTTGATCTGACCGGCGGGACACGTCCCATCGTCCACCTTGACGCGCTGGCCGAGCCTCAACTGGCCTGCAGCCGGCTCACTGGACAGAGGCTGCGCCGCCATCGCTGGCAGCTGCGCCAATATTCCAAAGGCGGCCAGAACACAGAAAGCCTTCAACACAGCGCGCGTGCCGAATACTTCGATGGCGGATGAGGGAGTGCGATCGATCGTCATCGGAGCTTTTCCATCGTCGGTAACGTTCTCGCCAGATCTACTTCTAGCCAAGTCTATTGAGATGGCTGCGATTCTCAAAGCGATCCACATATCGTCGACGCAACGCTGCGGGTCTCAAGGCCACAGCGCCGCGATGATGGCATCCAATCCGTCCGTGAGCGCGGCGGGGCCAGGCTGCAAGATCAGCGGCGACTTGATCTCCACCACCCGACCGTTACGGACGGCGGGAATGTCATCCCATCCCGTCCGCCGCTTGATCTTGTCCGGAACGACTTTCTTGCCGCACCACGACGCCAGGATGACGTCGGGCGCCGCGGCTCGCACCAGATCCGGCGAAACGATCCGGTCCTTCGCCGACTGTCGAAATCGCAGGTCGGGTAATATGTCCTCACCGCCCGCAATCTCGATCAATTCGGACACCCAGCCGATGCCGCTGATCAGGGGATCGTCCCACTCTTCGAAATAGACCTTCGGTTTGGGAGACGGGCGCGCGATCGAGGCAATGCTGGCCAATTGCTTCTGATAACCGGCAGCGAGGTCATCCGCGCGGCTCTGGGTGCCGACCAGCGCGCCCAGCGTGCGAATCATCGCCAGAATGCCGGCAATATCGCGCTGGTTGAAGACGTGGATCGCGACGCCGGCGCGGACCAGTTCGGCGACGATGTCGGCTTGCAGATCGGAGAAGGCAAGAACGAGGTCCGGCTTGAGATCCAAAATCTTCGGAATGTCGGCAGAGATAAAGGCGGAGACGCGCGGCTTCTCACGCCTGACCTGTGGCGGCCGCACGGCATAACCGGAAACGCCGACGATCCGGTCCTGTTCGCCGAGCAGATAAAGCGTCTCGACCGTTTCCTCGGTGAGGCAGACGATGCGGCGGGGAGGGAACTGGCTCATGAAAGTGATATGCAGAACAAAAGACAGCTTGTCACCGCCCGCAGCAGTTGAAAATCTGGCTTTCGACTTTCAGACCGCGCGGGAGCACCGAACCATGACGCCGCTTGAAAAAATCCGCGCGATGAAAATTCCGTTTGCGGAATTGAAGGGAGTGACTTTCATCGAAGCCGACAAGGATCGCGTCGTGGCCAAGATGCTGGTTCGTCCCGATCTCTGTACCGTCAGTCACAGCATTCACGGAGGCGCCGTGATGGCATTTGCGGATTCTGTCGGCGCCGCGGCAACCGTGATCAATCTGCCGGAGGATGCCACGGGAACGACCACCATCGAGAGCAAGACCAATTTCATTGGCGGTGCCAAAGAGGGAACCACCGTCATTGCCACGACGACACCCATCCATCGGGGGCGGCGCACGCAAGTCTGGCAAACGCGCGTGGAAACGGAGGAGGGAAAGCTCGTCGCGATCGTTACCCAGACCCAGATGGTTCTTTGAGAGCGCGATAGCTGCGCATTGCGGGTTAACCACTGCCATTGGCTGCGGCCGGAAATAGCCTTGAATTCTATGCTGCAATGCACAATATAGATGATCTAGGGATTCGGCGCCTCCTCGAGGGCTACCAAGAGGAGATTGGACGTGAGCTACCAAGACGTTTCGGGTTCGACAGTTGCCAATGGCATCGTTCGAACATTGAGCCGGCAGGAAGAGCTGCCGCTGCTGCGGGATCATCTGCTGAGGCTTGACCACCAAAGCCGCCATGATCGCTTTCACGGTTTCATGGACGATGGCTTCGTCGAGCGTTACGCGGAAAAATGCGCGAGCGATGGAACCGTTATCATCGCCTATCTCGAAGATGGCGTGGTACGGGCGGCGGCGGAACTTCATCAGCCGGAGGCGTCGCCCGATTCGTTGCCGGAAATCGCCTTTAGTGTGGAAGCCAATCTGCGCCGCCGGGGCGTTGGAAGTCTATTGTTCCGCAAGCTGATCGAAGAGGCGCGTGCGAAGGGCTATCGCTTCCTGCGGATCACCACCGGCGCTCAAAACGACGCCATGCGGGCGCTTGCCAACAAGTTTGGCGCGCATCTGACATTCCGATACGGCGAATCCACAGGAACGATCGACGTGAAGGAACAGCCGCGGCTTGAATCGGCACGGCCGGCGATCGTCACACCGGCCGATGCCGCGCGTGCGGTGATCCAATTCAATCGCGCTTATTGGAAATTTCTGTTGCGGCTGTACGGCTGGAAGCAGACCGCCTGAGCCAGGCGGCGGGCAGGCACAGCTAACTGTGAGCGTTGACGGCTCTTTATGTGCCGGTCCGCTTGTCGTTGCCGAACTTCCTCACCACGCGGCGTTCGACCACGATTGAGCGCTGAGCACCTTGCTCGCCCGCGATTACACGAGTTGCGGTGCGCGCTTGTACGCGTCCGGCTTTTCTGACCTCGGCAATGACGATTTCGATCGGCATGCCCATCAGCGACGCCGCGATTTCAGCCTGCTCGCTCTGGTCATCGGTGATGCCTGCGGCCGCGAAGATCGCCTCTTCGAGCGTGGGCGGATCACGCCGAACGCGCCGCGGTCCGTATTTCGTGTTCCAGTCCTGGCTCATCGCCGACCCCATGTTGTGGCGGGTGATATCTAGGGTTGGACATGTTGCATTGCAATATGAAACTGATGTGGCAATCCAGCTATGCATCCTTCCAACGTCAGAGATTCTCGACCCGCGCAGCGTCAAAAATTTCGATCGTTGAAGCGCCAGCGGCGAGAGATTTCAGCGCTCGAACGAAGCCGCGCGAGGCAGGCAGCGCGAAATGAGCTCCCAATGCTGCACGATCGGCCCATTGCTCGATGAAAACCAGGCGAAGCGGATTCTCGCAATCGATATGCACCGCGTGAGCAAGACAACCGGGCTCGCTGCGCGAGCGCTGCACATGCTCCAGGCTCAATCTTCGGACTTCATCGAAGGAGTTCTCCCGCGCTGTCACGCTACCCGTCACAAGGATCATCGCATTCTCCTCGCATCTGACTCATAGCGCTTGCTCGGCTGCGCCCGTCATCTCGATCGGCTGTTGCGGCCATCGTTTGAGCGCGGCGCGCCCCGAATCGGTCAGGACGTAGATTCCTCGCTCGACGCGATCGAACCAGCCATAGACGTTGTGCAGCAGGATTTTCGGCGCGTCCGGAATAGCGGGTTTGAGTTCACGCACCTTGCGGGGACCGTGCGATAGCGCCGAGGCGCACGCCAATGCCTGTTGGCGGTAAGCCGTCATGATCGGGGCGCGGGTGCTGCCGCCGAGCGCCGGGTCGCCCTGGCGCTTTCGATGTTCAGTGATCAGGCGCGAGCGCCGTTTCATATCTCGGCGAGGAATCGTGGTCGGGGAGACGATCACCTCGACCGCACCCGATGTGGTGACCGCGAGCATACCGAAGCCAAGGCGGCGGCAGAGATTGCGATAACGTGCGTCGCTCTCCCGTCCCTTGCCGCGTTCGGAGAATTTGGCAGCAAGCCAGACCTCATCGCTGGCAGCGGCGCGGTCAACCGCTTGCAGGATCAGTTCGAGGTTGAAGGAGAGCTTCAATTCACCGATGACCACGATGGGAGGTTCGTCATTCGAAAGCGCAACCAGATCGCAGCCGCCGATCTCGCCCTTGACCGTAAAGCCGAGCTTTTCGAGAAATCGTTTGACGGGTAGATAAAGCGCAGTTTCCAAGGGGCATGCATCCCTGAACAGTGATCTAACGACTCGCTGCTTCAGTTTACCCCAGATCGCGTGCGGGCTTGGACACGTTAAACCCGTCCGTTGACCGGGAGCAGGGCGCCGGTAACCGCGCTTGCCGCGTCACTTGCCAAAAACAGGATGACCTCAGCCAGTTCTTCTGGTCTGACCCATTTCGCAAAGTCCGCATTCGGCATGCTGGCGCGGTTGGCCGCGGTATCGATGATCGACGGCAGCACCGCGTTCACGGTGATCTTGCCTTTCCATTCGGCGGCGAGCGCCTCGGTGAGGCGGTGCACGCCAGCTTTTGACGCCGCGTAGGCACCCATGCCCGCGCTGGCCTGGAGCGCGCCCATCGCGCCGACATTGACGATCCGGCCCGAGCCCGAGGCCGCGAGGTGAGGGATCGCCGATCGTGAGGCATTGAGTGCGGTCAGAACATTGAGCGCATACATGCGTTGCCAGGTTTTCGGGTCGCCTTCGGCGGTCGTCTCGAAGGCAAATCCGCCCGCGATGTTGACCAGGGTGTCGAGCTTGCCGAAATGCGAAGCCGCCGCATCGATCGCCTTCTTGGCCTCGGTCGCGTCGGTGAGGTCGACGCCGCCAAGTTCGATCCGCTGCGGCGTCGGCTTGATCGCCGAAGCCGCATGGTCAATGGCGGCGACGCGAGCGCCTTTGGCGAGAGCGGCCGCTACGACGACCTTGCCCAGTGCGCCGGAGGCACCGGTCACGACAACGATCTTTCCTTCCATGACGGGATCTCCAGTGCGGGGACGGTATTTGCGGGCCACTATGGGCACGTGAAATCAGTTGGCAATGCGGCCAAAACGCTCCAACGCAACACGTTTTCGCGAAGGAAATGCCTGTAATTCCAGCCGTTGTCGGCGATCGTTAAAATTTGCCGGGGTTTTGTAAGCGAAACGCAGACCAGTTGAGTTATGGCTAGGTCTCGCTCAATGGAGGGGGTTGAAGCATCATGTTGAAACATCTGCCTGACCACGGCTTGCCGCTGGTCCAGCTCAAAGAGCAGCGGCGCGATTTGGTGGTTGCCTTGCAAAACCGCAATGGCCCGGTCAACGCCTGGGAATTGATGCAGATCGCAGCCGTTCAGCAGGCGATTTCCGCGTTCGAGGATGTCATAACGGATCTCGACGCCGAAATGGAAATGGAAGCGGCGGCCTGATCGCTTCGCGGGCCGAGCCCAAGCGCTCGGGGGCGCCCAAGGACTATACACCTGCCTTCCCCAGCGCTATTGCGTGCTTGCATCCTTAAAACGGCGGTGCGGGCTTTGGGGGCGACGATGAGATGGCACAGGGCCGCAATGGCCTGGGCAGGGATTTCGGGCTGTGCGGTAATCTTCGTGGCGGGCTTCGTTAGTCAGGCATCGCCGGCATCGGCCCAGACATTCGATTCCTACCGCTGCTCCGACGGCACGCATTTCATCCTGGCGTTCTACCCCAGCGACAAGCGCGCATATTTGCAGATCGATGGCCGCGCCGTGACCCTGAAAAAGGGCCTGACCGTATCGGAGAAGCGCTATTCCGGCAGCGGGGTAAGCCTGGTCATAACCGCTACCGGCGTTTTGATCCGGCATTTACGGCGGCCGGTGACGGCGTGCGAACTCTCTTGAAACCTCGCAAGCCGTGCTCAACCGGCACTCCGCATTATCTCAGGCTAAACCAGCATTAGTTATCACGGCCGCGTTCGGCAGCTTCCCGAATGGCGGCCTCGTGGTACCAACTTTCGCCGACAGCCGCCTCATGCACGCGGGCGGTGGCAGGCGTGAATTCTTCGCGACGTTTGACGCCGAGAGCTGCGCGGCCCCCGGCGGGAAATTGATAGATACGCGCGGACTCCTGACTTGGATTTCTATTCATCGATATCTCCATTGACCGAGACGCACTCAACTCATGCTGCGCCCGACTCGTTCGTGTGCGGTTACTGGAAAGCCGATATCGGTCCTGCTCGCCCACAGCGCAACCTGATTAAAACAAATTCATCGACTGACTAAAATAGATGCAGATTTGCCTTTGCATCGTGCAGAGCAGATTGCGGTCGGGGATCGCGGCCGCAGACGGTGGGGTTGCGAACGATCCTGGTTTTCTTGCGCAATGTTGCGTGTCCCTGCCGCATCGTTGATCTTTATCGGTGCGCCCTGCAGCGAATGCTGTCGAAACAGGCGTCAATGCGGTGTGAGGACGGCGCTCCACGGCATCATGGGCCGATTCGGCCGCGCGCCTTTGCCGCACCTCCTCAAGCGCAGAAAGCTGTGAGCCCGCTCCGAGAGCCGCCGCTACCGCGCTGCAATAATTGGCACTTTTATTGCTTATTCATGACCGGCCTGACGTGGCCGGGTACGTGTGTGGGGGCCAAGGGCCGATTTTAGCGGCTTCGTTCTCACGCCTTTCGCATCATCAACTCATGAGAGGCTCAATGACCAAGTACAAGCTCGAGTATATTTGGCTCGACGGCTATACGCCGACGCCGAATCTGCGCGGCAAAACGCAGATCAAGGAATTCGCATCGTTCCCGACGCTGGAGCAGTTGCCGCTGTGGGGCTTCGACGGAAGCTCGACCATGCAGGCGGAAGGTAGAAGCTCGGACTGTGTGCTCAAGCCTGTCGCGGTATATCCCGACGGCGCGCGCACCAACGGCGCGCTCGTGATGTGCGAAGTCATGATGCCGGATGGCGTCACCCCGCACGTGACAAACAAGCGCGCCACCATTCTCGATGACCCCGGCGCGTGGTTCGGCTTCGAGCAGGAATATTTCTTCTACAAGGATGGCCGTCCGCTCGGCTTTCCGACGACCGGCTATCCGGCGCCGCAGGGGCCGTACTACACCGGCGTCGGCTACTCGAATGTCGGTCCGGTCGCGCGAGAGATTGTCGAGAAACATCTCGACCTGTGCCTGTTCGCCGGTATCAACCACGAAGGCATCAACGCGGAAGTCGCTAAGGGCCAGTGGGAATTCCAGATCTTCGGCAAGGGCTCCAAGAAAGCCGCCGACGAGATGTGGATGGCCCGCTACCTGTTGCAGCGGCTGACCGAGACCTACGGCATCGATGTCGAGTACCACTGCAAGCCGCTCGGCGACACCGATTGGAACGGTTCGGGCATGCACGCCAACTTCTCGACGGCCTATCTGCGAGAGACCGGTGGCAAGGCCTATTTCGAGGCGCTGATGGCGGCCTTTGAGAAAAATCTCATGGACCACATCGCCGTCTATGGGCCGGACAACGACAAGCGCCTGACCGGCAAGCACGAGACCGCCCCCTGGAACAAGTTCAGCTACGGCGTCGCCGATCGCGGTGCTTCGGTCCGCGTGCCGCACTCCTTCATCAAGAACGACTACAAGGGCTATCTCGAAGATCGTCGCCCGAACTCGCAAGGCGACCCCTACCAGATCGCTTCGCAGATTCTGAAGACGGTTGCTTCCGTGCCGACCGGCGCGAAGGCGGCGGCGGCGTAACAAGTCAAAGGCGCATCTCGCGGCGTTCTGCGCCGTAAGGTTCGACCTCCCATATGATCCGCCAGGGCAGGTGTCCTGGCGGATCATTGCGTTTTGGGCGGGCGATCTCCGTGCTAGAAGCCTCGGCGGTTGCGGTGGAGGTCGAGGAATGGAAAATTCAGTGCGGGTGTTGTCGACGCTCGCTTTGGCCGGCGCGGTTCGCGCGCTGGCGGCAAAGTATCAGGCTGTCAGCGGCGCGCGCATTGACGCCGATTTCGCGCCGACCGTGAGGCTACTCGAGCGGTTGAAGGAGGGCGAGACGGCTGATGTCCTCATTCTGACGCAGGAGGGGCTTGCGGGTCTCGCTTTGGCCGGAAGCGTGGTCGCCGAAAGCTGCGTCGATCTTGCGCGGTCCTATGTCGGGCTGGCGGTCAAGGCGGGCGCCTCTCATCCCGATATCTCGACCGAGGCTGCGCTGCGCTCAACGCTCCTGGCCGCGCGTTCAGTTGCCTATTCGCGGCTCGGCGCCAGCGGCATTTTCTTTGCGCAATTGATTACCACGATGGGCATCGCCAACGAGATCAACGCCCGCGCGACGGTCGTTCCTATCGGCTTCACCGCCGAGCGTCTGGTCACCGGCGAAGCTGACGTCGCGATCCAGCAACTCAGCGAGTTGAAGCAAGTTGGCGGCATCGAGATTGTCGGGCCCTTGCCGCTTCATTTGCAGATACCTGCGGTGTTTTCCGCCGGCCGGATGGCGGCCTCGAAGAACGTTCCCCCGTCCGATCTCCTGTTGAAGTTCCTTGCCTCTGCCGAAGCAACCCCGGCGCTGATCGAGTCCGGGCTGGAGCGGCTGACGTAAGCGTGCAAGGAACAACCCATCGCGAGCGCGATTGATAGAGCATGATCTAACGAGGCTCCATCGAACGGGGTTCGCCAGATGATCCGCAAACTCAAGTCGGGCGAGTACCGGCTTTATTCGCGCAAACTCGATCCCAAAAACGGCCGGCGCCGCAATCTCGGCACCTTCAAGTCGCGCGCGGCGGCTGAAAAACACGAGCGCGCGGTGCAGTATTTCAAGCGGCACTGATTACGGCAGTGTTCCGCTATTTGGTGCCGTACATGCGGTCGCCGGCGTCCCCAAGGCCCGGCAGGATATAGCCGTGATCATTCAGTTTCTCGTCGATCGCTGCAGTCCAGATCGGAACATCGGGATGTTCGGCCTGGAAATGGTTGATGCCCTCTGGCGCCGCCAAGAGGCAGACGAAGCGCATGTCATGCGCGCCGCGCGTCTTGAGCAGGGATGCGGCGGCCGAGGCTGAATTGCCGGTCGCCAGCATCGGATCCATCAGGATCACGGTGCGGTCCGACAGATCGTGCGGCGCCTTGAAGTAATATTCGACCGCCTGAAGGCTTTCGGGATCGCGATAAAGGCCGATATGGGCGACGCGAGCCGAGGGCACCAGCGCCAGCATGCCGTCGAGGAAACCGACCCCGGCGCGCAGGATCGGTGCAAACGTCAATTTCTTGCCGGCGATTTTCGGGGCCTTCATCGCCATCAGCGGCGTTTCGATATCGACCATCTCCAGCGGCAGGTCGCGGGTCACCTCATAGCAAAGCAGCATGCCGATCTCGTTCAGAAGCTCCCGAAAGCCCTTGGTGGATCGGTCGGCCTCGCGCATCAGCGACAGCTTGTGCTGGACGAGGGGATGGCTGACGAGATGAACGTCGCTTGCGGAAGTCATGCACTCTCCTGGCGCTTTAATTCCTCCGATAATCCCGGTTTTTCTCGCCTTGTCGAGGCCGGTGCTCGCCCGTTCATCAGGCAGCTGTGCCGGGCAGGCTGCCAGGGCCGGAGATGACGGTTGAGAGAGTAGCGCGAGATGCGCCCGCTCAGCGCGTGCTCTGATCCGCCGGACGATGACTGGCGGGCTTGTGCACCGGCGCCGGCACAGCGTCACTGCCGCTGCCTTCATGGCAGGCCATCTCGACCCAGGAGCCGTCGGGGCCCTTCTGATAAGCGTGGCAGGGAGACGAAGCTGGCGCGTCCTCCACGGCTTGCGCGTTGGCATTGGCATGGGAATTCGGGCTTGAGCCGTTGGCGAGCGCAGGCGAGGCGAGGGCAGCCAAAACGGCGATCGAACCGACGAAGATCGATGGCGCGATCCGCATGGGAAGTTCTCCGCAAATCGGTTGAAATCGGCTCCCCTTAAATAAAAAACAATTTGGCGATTTTTGGCCAGAGGGAGGGCCTTAAGACTTTCGGCGAAACGGCCTAACAAAAAGAAAACGGCGCCGTCGCGGACGGCGCCTTCAAGGTGGGCTTTACCAGCCTGGGAGGAACGTTTCAGAGCCCCTGGCCGCGGTGTTTGGCGTGCCATTTGGGTCCGGGGCCGCGCATGTAGTGACGCTCCGGCCGATACGGATTGCCCGCCATCCGAAGCAGGCGCTGCCAGCCCCCGACGAGGACACTGAGGCGGTGGCGAAACGGAAGCGAGACGAACAGCGTGACCAGCATGGCGCTTCTCAATGGGACTTGCCGAGGACGGAAACGAACGGCATCGCGAAAATCTCGTCGCCGAAGTCGTCGCTGGCGTGCAGCGTCCAGCCGCGCCAGTCTTCGCCCGACGGCGCCATCACCAGCGAGCGCACGACCTTGGTGGCTTGCTCCATCGCTTCGGTCAGGCCAGTGACCGGGGGCAACCGCCGATCGATCCAGATGCCGGCGTCGTTGGAACAATGGAAAAAGAGCTGAGCCATGGTCCGTCCCCTCAAGGGAAAACGTGATGCATGATTGAGATAGCAGCAGCGCGTGAGTCGGAAAATCCGGAAGATTGCGGAGTGAAACTACGGGGAATTCAGACAGCTTTCTTCAACGGCTGCTTGCCTGTGGCCTCTCAGTTGGCGGCAACCGATTCGATTGACTCATGGATTTCAGTTTTTGGATTTCAGTTTTGGCTGAAGCAGCGCGCTCTTGCGCAAACGCTTTGCGTTTGTCGAAAAGCTCGCACCGTAGTGCTACGGTCTTTCGCGCGCGGCGAAATATGCGTAATCGAAAACCCACGGACCCTTTGGGCTTTGGCCATTTGGGGTGTGGGGGATGTTCGCGAGGCCCCGGTCTCCTAGGCTCACCGGGCCTCGCGTTCCCTCAAACTTACTTTTCCCTGGCATCGATAGTGACGTCGCAACGGCGCTAGAACGCCGGGCGTGCGACGTGCCAGTGAGGATCAAACCCGTAGACGTCGCCGGGAGCCTGATCCGATTGCGAGGTGTAGAGCGGGCGATAGCGATAGGCCCACATCTTGCTGCCGTCATTGCGAACGATCACGGTGAAATCGCCCTTGGCTTCGGCGTCGTTGTCCGCGGCCAACGGTTTCCAGCGCTCGCTGCACTTGCCCTCGCAGGTCGATTTGTCGCCCGAGGTGTCGCGGTCGAACGTGTACAGCGTCATGCCGTTGTTATCGACGAAGATCTGACCCTTGCGGGTTTGCACCACCTTTACCGGAAACAACGGAGCCACCTTTTTCGGCGGCGGCGCGGGCTCTTCGCCATGCGCAAAAACCTCGCCAGCCGACAGCAGCAAAGCTGCGGCAATCACTGCAAATCTGAGCATCCTGCCCCCGCAATAACGTAAATCGCGCGTTAACGCGCTTAATGGGCTGAAATCATACGGGCAGAAGGTTAGCGTCACGTTGCGGCGAGGCGAGCGAGAAACGCGGGATTCCCGTTTCTAGGCGCGGCGCTCCTGCTCCTTCAGAAGCTCGTCCAGCTCCTTGCTCTGGGTCTCGATCCGGTCGGCCAGCCGCTCTTCGTTCGCAGCGCCCGATTGCGCCGCCGCCTGTTCGGTGAGCTGGCGCAGATTGTCGCGCAGGATCGCGATGCGGTTGGCAAGCTCGGAAGTGGAAAGCGAGGTGAAGTCGGTCATGCGAAGTGCCTCCCTGACGCCAGGCTAGGTTAGCGGAAGCAAAGCGGATCATCCATAGCTGTGAGGAGCGCTTTGATCTGAATCGCTCCGTTCCGGCCAGAACTTACTTCGGCGCCGCCGTGACGAGGTGCAGCCGCGTCCAGTCCGCCGGCGGGACTTCAGTGGCGCGCGCCTGGGCGTTGTTGCGATCGACGATGTCGAGCAATTCGGTATCGACCCCCATCTCGCGCAGGTAGACGCGGAATTGTTCGCCATAGATCGTGGTCAGGCTTTCGCGGTGCTCATCGGAGACGTTGGGCGCCAGGCGATTGTGGATCGCCATGCCGGTCAGGATCACGCGCGCCCCCGCGGGCAGGGTGCGATGGACGCCGCCGGCCAGAATCAGCACACAGGCGATATCGCACAGCGATTTCGACGTGGAGAGCGTGGCATCGAGAGGCCCGCCCGGTCGCTTGAGCGCGAAACAATCCACGTCACTCTTGTCCTTGCAGGCGGCAACGTCAGTCGTGCCTTCCGTGGTGTCGATGCCGCGGTCGTGCAGGATGCGCCCGAGGCCGACCGAGACATTGAGGTTGGATTCGCCCCATGAATGGATGACGAGCGGAAGCTTGCGCCCATTCTGCCGGTCGAGGATCGCAATCAACCGCTTGAACGTATCCCACTGCACCGTGCCTTCGGCCGCGATCCAGTCCGAGCAACCTGCGCCGCAAGCACCTTCTGCGCCATGCGCGACATAGAAGATCATGGCATCCGTCGGCGAACCAAAACCGCCGACCGGCGGCCGCGCGTTGGTCTGGCTGTGAGCCGCGCCGACGGTCGCTACGGCTATGAGCCCACCGAAAAGAAATGCGCGAAACGCGTTTGCGCCCATGACCCGCGAGCCCCTTTTTGAAGTCCTTTGGAAATCCCCTTGGCCAAAAGCCCCGCTATTTTCGGTTGTAACGCGTCATTGCGCAAGCGGCTCGTCAGTAGACCGCCTCGCCGGCGGCGACCTCGCTGCGGGGTGAAAGAACGATCACTTTTCCTTCCGCGTTCTTTGCCCCGAGAATGAGCAGTTCTGAGGTAAAGCCGGCGATGTTCTTCGGCGCGAAATTGCAGACGCACACCACCAGCGAGCCGACGAGTTCGGCGGGTGCATAGTTGGTGATCTGCGCGCTCGACCACATGATCCGCTCGGCCCCGACATCGACGCCGACCTTCCAGGACGGATTGCGCGCGCGGGGAAACGGCTGGACCTCGACGACCTTTCCGATACGGATGTCGAGGCGGGCGAAGTCGTCATAGGTGATCGGTGGTTTCAGGTCAGGCATGTCGTGGGCTCAGTTGTCGTCATTCCGGGGCGCATCGAAGATGCGAACTACGATGTGCAATTGCACATCGGAGAATCCATAGCGCCATTGCGGCGCCGGGCGAAATGGATTCCGGGCTCGATGCTTCGCATCGCCCCGGAATGACGGAATACAAATACGGACGTTGTCGTTCATCCCCGCGACGGAATTCCGTCCGAGCTATGAAAAACCACTCGCCCCAAAGATAGAGGGCGCAGGGAAAGCCGGGTGCCGAGCCGACACCCATAGCCCCGTGTGCAAAATAAAAAGCACACGAGTTAGTCGCCACAGGTGCGCCGGAACATCCGGCTTTCCCTGCGCGATGGTTTTAACGGTTTCCTTCGTGCTCTCCCTGGTGATCGGGCTTTGTTGTCACCATCGCCAGCGCAATGCGCAAGCATTGTCGCCAACTTGACGCCAGCGTCGAGGCGTCAGGACCACACGACTTCGCCGTCCGCTTGTTGCGCCGCTCGTCTTGCGCCGCCAAAGCGTCCACCGCATCCCGCCCAACGTTCGTGACGATGGCCAACGCCCCTCTTATCGAGGCGGGACGCGCGAGGCTCTAAAGATGATTTGCCCGACGGGTTAAGCGAAATATTTTTGCGAACGGGACTGGACAATAGACTCGGCGTTGACTGCGTTTGTGAAATTGGATTTTTGGCGTAATCGGATTTGACGAAGGCAGGTACTGCCTTCTCCCTCCCCACGCTTTCGCGGGGGAGGGACAAGAAGGGAAATGACGCGACGCAGATCCGGGACCTATGAACATTAAGCTTCGCTGCCGCGTAGCGGCCAGCCGCGAGGGGCGACTGGCCGAAAAACCTTAGTCGACGATTTCAACCACGCGGTGCGTGCGAGGATCGACCAGCACCGTGCGGTTGTTGACGACGGTGTAGCGATAATCATGCGTGCCGTATTCCGCTGGCACGTCGTAATAGGTTATGCCATCGCCCGGCAGGTCGGCGCCCACCCGCAAATCGCCATCGTAGGCGTAGGATGGATGATGCCGTTCGACAACGTAGCTGTGGAAGCGGGGCCGTTGATCGATACCGAGCACACCGTTGACGCCGCCGACAACACCGCCGATGGCACCACCGACGATTCCACCGACCGGGCCTGCCGCACGTTCGCCTTCACGGGAACCTCGTTCGACGCCTCCGGGTACACCTTGGGCGACAGCAGCGGCGGGAACAAGTAGCGTCGCGGCAAGCAGCGAGGCCATGACAGTTCGTTTCATCGCAAATCCTCATATGTTGGGGAGTGCATGACAAGCGAACTGCGGTTGATTGGTTCCTTTCGATCGGCTGAGAATTACTCGGCCGATCGATGTAAACCTTTACTTCACCCTTCGGCCCTTGAAGAAGCCGGCATTCGTCGTGTTCTGCTTGATGTTCGCGGTCTCGCCCTGTTCCTCGGTGTTTTCCGTGTGGTCCTTCTTGTGAGATGTATCTCTCGCCGCGTCGGCATTTTGGGGAACACCCTTGTTGCTGCGATTGGCGGGTGGGATAGGCGGCATGCGACGGGTCATGTGATTGTTCCCTGTGAACGTTGAGGCCGGACCTTAGACCCAAACGCAACACCGATCGCGAACTCTATTTCATCTCCGGCGGCTCGATGGTTGGAACGTTGCCGGGAACGGCGAGTTCGTCCCGACTGGGAGCTGACAACCAACGAGGATTTCATGGCCAAAGACGAGCACAACAAGGCGGCCGAACACCACGAAAACGCCGCCAAGTCCCATCGTTCCGCCGCCGAACATCACGGCAAGGGCGACCACGCCAAGGGTAAGGAACACGCGGTCAGTGCCAAGCAGCATTCGCAGGCTGCGAACCAGCAGTCCGACGCGGCGCATTCCAAGAGCCAGCAGCAGAAGTAACTGAATCAAAGGGTCGGTGAAAACCGGCCTTTTTTTATTTTGGCCGGGGGCGCAAATCGGCATCAGATCAATCCTGCTTCCCTCGCTCGCCGGCATCGAGGATCCACGTCCGATCGGCGAAGGCGACATAAATCCGTTCCTGTCCCAACGCGACGCCAAGTTCGATCGACAGTTCGTTCAGCATCGCCTCGATGGCCTCGTCCGACAGATGGCCGAGATAGGCGTGGACGGCCTCGCCGGTGAAGAGCGCGACCGGCTCGCGATCGGACCCGACGGTGCCATCCGGCCGTGGCCACGCATAGGTTACTTCAGCGCGGGTGAACATGCCGGACAACGCAGGCTGGCCCGCTTCGACGCGGCGCTTCATCCAGGCGCGCGCGGTGCGAACCGCTTCGGAGACATCGAAGACACGGCCCTCGGCGTCCCAACCCTCGCGCAAGCCGACGCTGATGCGAAAATCACGGCGCGGGCCCAGCGAGCCCGGCACGATGGAATAATCGTCAGTCTTCGGCGCAGCGGGTCTGTTCGCCATTTGCTTTTACATCTTTCTTATCCCTCCCCCGCGAAAGCGTGGGGAGGGTGGCCATCGCGAAGCGATGGTCGGGTGGGGGAAGCATTCCCACATCGGTGGTCTTGTTCAAGACCCCCACCCCGATGCTCGCTTCGCTCACATCGACCCTCCCCGCAAGGGGGAGGGAGAAGAAAGTGCTCTCGCCCCACCCGCAGGGGGAGGGAACGCCCAATCACTTCACAAGCCGCATCCATCGTTCAGTAGCACTGATCGCTGCCGCATATAGGCCATCCGCCGGTTGCCCGCGGTGCAAGGCCTTTCCGACTTCGCAGATTGCCAGAAACGCGCTGGCGCGGGCGTCTTCGACTTCCAGCGGCGCTTCGCCGCCTCCCTGGATGAGTCCGGCAAGCCCGTTCAGGATCGGCAGCGCTTGTTGCGCCGGCGCTTGCTCCGCGAGCTTCAGGGCATCGAATACTTTCTGGGCGGTTTCGGAGTCGGTCATTGCAAATCCTGGTTCGGCGCAGGAGCGGAGGCTAGCATTTTTCAAGGCCGTTCCCATCCGACGATTGAAACAGTTTCCGTCATGGCCGGGCTTGTCCCGGCCATCCACGTCTTACTTGGGTCAAAGAAAGACGTGGATGCCCGGGCATAGGCGAGCGGAAGCGACGCCGTCCTTCTGACGGCTATGGCCGGGCATGACGATCTCGCTGCCCCGACCTCCGCTTTGTACCATCCGGCAAATTCCGCTATGAAGGAGGGCTCCAAATAAGAAAAAGCCTTGAGGCCCCGCGAATGGAATTTCCACCGCTTCCCTACATCGCGGTTCCCGAATCCTTCAAGCTTCCGCCCGGCGCGAACTTCGGCGGCACCTCGGGCGTCGCGTTCAACTCCAAGGGCAACATCTTCGTTCTCCATCGCGGGCCGATGCCGTTGATGGAATTCGACGCCGACGGAAATTTCATCCGCGGCTTCGGCGACGGGCTGTTCGACCGGCCGCATGGTTTGCGGATCGACCAGCACGACAACATCTGGACGACCGACGTCGCCATGAACCTGGTCTACAAGTTCAATCCATCGGGGCGGATGGAGATGGTGCTGGGCGTCAAGGGCCGCACCGGCGAGTGGCACCCGGGCGGGCACCTGCGGCTGTTCCAAGAGCCGAACGAGGCGGTGGTCGGGCCCACCGGCGACCTCTACGTGCTGGAAGGGCACGGCAAGGCGGAATCGCGCGTGGTGAAGTTCGATTCCGACGGCAACTTCATCAAGACTCTGGGCGGCAAGGGCGCAGGGCCCGGCGAATTCGATCTGCCGCACTCGCTGGTGTTCGACAACCAAGGCCTGCTCTACATCGCCGACCGCAACAATGCCCGCATTCAGGTGTTCGACGCTGACTTCAACTATATCCGCGAGTCCCAGCATCCGGGCACGCCGTGCGGGCTGTTCATGGGCGCCGACCACATCTGGCTGGCGCACGGTCACACCGGCCAGATCATGAAGCTTGATCTCGACGGCAAGGTGTTGGGCGTGATGCCCGGCGCCGGGCCGGGCAAGACAACAGGCAAATACGGCGAGGCTCACTACATCGCGGTCAGCCCGCGCGACGAGATCTTCGTGGCGGACACGCTGAACTGGCGCGTGCAGAAGTATGTGAGGAAGTAACTCAGCTCTTCTTCACCTCGCCCCGCCTGCAGGGAGAGGTCGCCCGGCGTCATTGCGGCACGAGGCCGGCCAGTGGGTCCCAAGTAGCGGTGACGCCGCGCGTCCGCTTTGCCACCTTGGCGGGCATACAATTCGTTGTGTGCGCGGTCTCCGTCGGTATAAAATCCCCGACGGAATTGAGATCGCCAGCTCAAGCCGCGGCCACCAATGCACGAACTCAGTCGCCCCGAGCTTCTCATCACGCTCGTCCATGGAACGTGGGGCCGTGGGTTTTTCCCGGGGCGCCGGCGCGAAGGCCGGCCGCCATTCTGGTTCGAGGATGGGAGCCCTTTTCTGGCGCACCTTTCCACCGGAATTGCCGACATTCCGCACCGGATCAAGCCGCTGCTTTGGTCCGGCGCGAATTCGATCTTCGAGCGGGACAGGACGGCCCAGCTTCTCGCCGAATATCTTGCGACTGAGCACGCCGAACACCCGCTGGCCAGCCAACTCGTCATCGCCCACAGCCATGGCGGCAACATCGCGCTGCGCGCGCTTCATCATCTGCAAACGCGCAACGGCGCGAACTCATGCGAGGCAGATCGCGCGCACCCGCTGGTTGCAACGCTGGCGACGCCGTTTGTCGAGATTCATCGGGCTGATTTCGGTGACAGCCTGGGCTACATCAGGTTTGCACTGGTGATGGTCACGACGTTCCTGTCGATACCGCTGACGTTCGGATTGTTGGCCCTGGTAGCTTGGTTATTTCCCGATCTGATGGATTCGGTTGGCAAGCTGATATTCAACACGTCCGTTATTGTTTTCTGTCTTGCCGCGGTTGGCCTGGGCTGGTGGTGGATCGTCCGGGATCGACAAAAACCGCTCGCCGCGCTGGAGGACGCCACGCGTCTGGACGCGCTGGCATCGGCCAAACGATTGCTGGTGATCAGGGCGATCGACGACGAAGCGTCTCTGATACTGGCGTTCGGCACGATTATGAACTATGCGACAAGAAGGCTGATAGAGAACCTGCTTTACGTGTTTGGCGTGCTGACGCTTGTCTTGAGTTTTGGCTATAAGTGGTGGCCGAATGTGTTCTCCATGTGGGCCTATCCGCTCATGCTTGCCAGCTTCATCGTGTTTACGCTCGTGCTGTTCGGCGCGCTCATAATAGCGCGAATGCTGCACGGTCGCGAACTCGCGATCAGTCCGATGGAGTGCCAGATCAATACGCAGTCCGCGCCCGACGCCACCGATCTGTCGCAGATCGTCACACTGGTCTCCCGGAAATACGTCAAATCGCTCCGCCACGGAATTTACGAACATGAGAACTGCGCCAGCGCGATCTCGGATTGGCTGCGCGCGCAGCTTGGCGCCGCCACGCCGGTTGAGAGCCGTTAACGGCGGTCAGTTCACAGGATGGGTTGCGGTGACGCCACGCTTGCGCGGCCAATAGCACACGAGCACCAAAGCGGTGCTCGCCGCCACCAGATAGGCGTTGAAGGCGTAGGCGGCGAATGTCGGCTCCTTGATCGAGAGGATGCCCAGGATCATGCCGGCGAACGAGATCAGATAGGTCGAGCGGTTTTCGGTCTCGGGCTTGAGCCACGCCTTGCGCAGGGTCGGCAACGCAGCGGCGAAATCACCGAGGATCGAAAGCGCAATCGCAATGACCGGATCGCCGGTGACGGCCCAGAGCGCAAGCGCCGCGAGCGCGCAGGCGCCGCAGACATAGTCGAACGGCCCGAGGCTCCATGTGCCCTGATGCCGGACGAACGAGGCCAGCACCACAAAGGCCGGCCCGGCCCCGACTGACAGCACCACCAGTGTCGAAATCCCGACGCCGGCGCGCAGCTGCGCGATACCCGCGATCATCGGCACCAGCGCCCAGAGGAACCAGGTGACGCGGTTCGGCGATGCCTCGCCCCTCAGGATGGCGCGGACGTAATGGAGGCAGGCGGCGAAATTGATCGCGGAACCGGCGATGGCGAGAAAGGCATGCATAGGTGCTCATTGCCACCGATCGCCGGCAACGGCAACCCGACCCGTCATTCCGGGCTCGCGCTCACGCGCGCCCCGGAATGACGAAGATTGGGGCCTCGCTTGGCAAGCGCAATTCGACTCGTCAGGAAGCCGCTCGGCTTAGTAGCAAGTAACGCCAGCGGCGCAGCGCCGTGCAGATCTGCGCGCTACACCTGCGACGCTGCGGGGTGTCCCCGGCCGCCCGACCCGTGCGTCCGCCGTATCCAGCGCGACCGAAACGACAGTCGCTTGCGAGAAATGCAGAGACAAAGGGACAGCGCAAAGCATCATACTGCCAATGAGCGTTGTTCCGATGATTGCTAGCTTTTTCATGAGATTCCTCTCCTCCATTACCTGCCAGCGCTAGCAAGTCATTCCGACGACGACTCGACGGGTGTGGCGTATGGTGTTTCTGGCCACGCACACACCCGTGTTCAGGCAGTGCCCCTACAGGCTTACGGCGCTGTTCGCTCGAAGTCTTGACATGGATCAAGGTCGTTCCGCCCTACTTCGCCTCGTCGGCCGCCAGCCTTACGAACTCCCGCTTCAGTGCATTGACGTGAGCGACATAGGCCGCGACGAGATGATCGCCGCAGCGCTCGCCGGCCATCATTTGAAAATGACGCCGTGCGAACGCAGCCGCAGGCCCCGCGCCGCAGAGATGGATGAAGGCCGCGAGATCCTGCTTTTGGCTGGAAGTGGCCTTCGCCTCGCCGGTGCGGGCGAGCACGTCAGTGACATGGCGGTCCAGATAGACCGACGCGAGCTCGATCGAATGGCTCGGGAGCGCGCGGATGTAGAGGCTCGCAAAGCCGCAGCCGTCCTCCACCACCGCATGGTCCCGGATGCAGGAGCGCGCGGCCTCGGCGTAGGCGCCATCGGTCATCTGCAAGAGACCGACGGCGCTCGACGCCGGCTGGTAGATCGCGAGCGGATTAAAACTCCATCGCCAGCGCCAATAGGTGCGGTCCACCGGATTGCCCGAACTCTCGACCTGCGCCAGCGCGGCCAGCAATTCCGGCGGGATCGTGCCGGTGGAAAGCTTGCGAAACAGCGGCCCATAGCTGCGCCACGTCTCCGGCGGCTCCTTGTCGAGGTGGTGACCGACGAAGGCGAACAGCTCGGTGGGTTTAAGGATCACGTGATAGACGAGGTTCACGAGCGCGAGGACCGCAAGCAGGATCGCCACGCTGCCGGCGACACGAACGATCCGCGGCGCTCTCGCGAGGCTCTGTCGTGCATAACGTGCGCGCCGGCGCCAGCGGCGAAGGCGAGTGGGGAGGCGGTTGGGTTTTCTTGGCATGTGGTTCGGAGGGAATAGTATGGGCAGCGTGGGGAGGGCGCATCAATGGCGGCATCCGCCGTAGCTCAACGGGCTACGGTGCGGACGTAACCGAGGCAGGCGACGAAATTGACGGCTGAACCGGCGATGGCGAGCAGAGTGTGCATGCGCTCTACATTATCTCTTTCGCACAAATATCGACACCGACTAAGACCGATCAATATCCTACGGGTTAGGGCTATTTGCTGGAGTGTGGCTGACGCGAGCGGTTTCGCCAGGTAGCATGAACGCGCGATGCAATACACAATTCTCTATGTCAGTCCTGAATGAACGCATGGACGACAAAATAAACTCCGACGCCCTCGTTAATCGCTCATCCGAAATGACGATACTGCCGCCATGGGCGATGCGGTTGCGAATACCGACGATCTCGTTGTCGAGATATTCTTGGTCAGTCACTATTGCAGTCGCGTCAATCATCATAACTTTACAAATATCTGAAAATCTTTCGAAGTTTAGATTTCCGCCGGCATTGATCGAATTATTTGGTACCTTCCTGAATTGCTGATCCTGCATGGATCGGAAGGTCTCTATTATTTTTAGCCTGAGGCCAATTGTATCTTTTTGCTTTTGCCACTCCTGAACGTGGCCAGTAAGACTGACCGCGCAGAGCGAAGGCATTAGTTCTGCGAAAATACGCTTGCGTTTTGCTATGTAAGTCAGATAGTCGAGCGCGACGAAACGTGAATTGAAGTGATTTTGAAAACAGCTTTGGATTGTCCCATTCAGCATTCTTTAGAGAGGGCAAATAGTTCGTTGCACTCAATTTCGACGGTGTCTCAATTTCCTGAGTCTTAGGATTTCTTAGCAAGCCGATGAATTCCAGAATGGTCGAAATCCGCTGAAGTCCATCAATGAGCTCCCACTGACCTTCCCTAGTTTCAAAAACGAATACGGGAGGAATTGGAATGCCGAGTAAGATCGACTCAATAAACTTGGACTTCTGATGATCTTCCCATCGGAATAGGCGCTGGAAGGCAGGATTAATAACGAGTTCGTCTTTTTCGTACATTGTGACGATCTCACCAATCGACATGCCGTACTCGTCAGTGCTGACTTTGCGTCTCGCAGCTTCGATTTCCGTATCAAGGGACATTGTTTCAAGCTTTCTGGCCGACACCGAGCCATATGTCATAATCTATCAGCGGTTGTGTCAAGCGCGGAGCCGGCTAATAGGGACGAGTGCAGCGCATCTAACGCGGACGGAAGGCGGATCTGCCGGACCCATCTTCGATAGGAGAGGTCAGCGATGGCTGCAAAGCAATGAGGCCGCTCTTTCGAGCGGCCTCGCTGTTATCACGATTGGTAGTATCGGGCTTTGATCACGAACATCCCGTCGTCGATCCGCACGTGTCGCACTTCATGCAGGTGCCGTTGCGCACCAAGGTGAAGTTGCCGCACTCCGAGCACATCTCGCCCTCGTAGCCCTTGGCCTTCGCTTCGGCCCGACGTTCGGCTTTTGAAGGCGCCGCAGCGTGAGCCGCTCCCGCCTTGCTCCATTGCATTGCCTCGAGCTTTTCCGTCGGCGAGAGGTCGTGTTGCGCCTCCTGCTTCAACGCGACCGCGCCCTCCAGCGTATCGGAGACGCGACCGTGACCGCCCGGCGCCAGCGCCGTCACCTTGCTGCCGCCGGAGGGAGCGGAGTCCGAGCCCGCGCTGACCGCCGTACTGCCGCCGCGCATCACCACGAGATTGTCGGTGCGTGAACGGGTCAGCCCCTTGGAGAGATACTTGGTCGCCTGATGGCCGTGGCCGTCGGGCTCCTTGCCTTCCTCGACGCCCTTGCCGAGCGCGTCGAAACCAGACTCGTTCGGATCGACATGGGCGAGGTCGAAGCGCGACATGTAACTGACCGCGAGTTCGCGGAAGACATAGTCGAGGATCGAGGTCGCGTACTTGATGGAGTCGTTGCCCTGCACGGGGCCCGCCGGCTCGAAGCGGGTGAAGGTGAAGGCATCGACATATTCTTCCAGCGGCACGCCATATTGCAGGCCGAGCGAAACCGCGATCGCGAAGTTGTTGATGAAGGAGCGCAGCGCCGCGCCTTCCTTGTGCATGTCGATGAAGATCTCGCCGAGACGGCCGTCATCATATTCGCCGGTACGAAGATAGACCTTGTGCCCGCCGACCACGGCCTTTTGCGTATAGCCCTTGCGGCGATCCGGCATCTTCTCGCGCTCGCGCATCACGATGATGCGCTCGACGAGTTTCTCGACGATCTTCTCCGACACCTGCGTGGCGCGGGCGGCCATCGGCTTGTCGTAGAACGCCTCGACCGTGTCGTCCTCGTCCTCATCGTCGGCGATGAGCTGCGAGTTCAGCGGCTGGCTCAGCTTCGAGCCGTCGCGGTAAAGCGCATTGGCCTTCAGCGCGAGTTTCCAGGACAACAGATAAGCCTGCTTGCAGTCCTCGACGGTGGCGTCGTTCGGCATGTTGATGGTCTTGGAGATCGCGCCCGAGATGAACGGTTGCGACGCCGCCATCATGCGGATGTGGCTTTCGACCGACAGATAGCGCTTGCCGATCTTGCCGCAGGGGTTGGCGCAGTCGAACACAGGATAGTGCTCGGCCTTCAGGTGCGGCGCACCTTCCACCGTCATCGCGCCGCAGATGTGCACGTTGGCGGCTTCGATCTCGCGCTTGGTGAAGCCGAGGGCGGTGAGCAGGTCGAAATTCGGCGCTGCAATGGCTTCCAGCCCGATGCCGAGCTGGTCGCGGATGAAATCCTCGCCGAACGTCCACTTGTTGAAGGCGAACTTGATGTCGAACGCGGTCGGCAAGGCCTTCTCGACCTTGGCGATGGCTTCATCGGTGAAGCCTTTGGTCTTGAGGGTGGAGGCGTTGATGCCGGGCGCGTTGGAGAGCGAGCCGTGACCGACGGCATAGGCCTCGATCTCGGCGATCTCGCTTTCGCGGTAGCCGAGCGCGCGAAGGGCGGCCGGCACCGCCTGGTTGATGATCTTGAAGTAGCCGCCGCCGGCGAGCTTCTTGAACTTGACCAGCGCGAAATCAGGCTCGATGCCGGTGGTGTCGCAATCCATCACCAGACCAATGGTGCCGGTCGGCGCGACCACGGTGGTCTGCGCGTTGCGGAAGCCGTTGGCCTCTCCAAGCGCGAGCGCATCGTCCCAGGCCTTGGTCGCATGCGCGACAATGTCGGCTTGCGGGCAGGAAGCGTGGTCGAGCGGCACCGGATTGACCGCGAGCGCTTCATAGCCGGAAACATGACCGTGCGCGGCGCGGCGGTGGTTGCGGATCACCCGCAGCATGTGCGCGGCGTTCTTCTTGTAGCCGGGGAAGGTGCCGAGCTCGCCCGCCATTTCGGCCGAGGTCTTGTAGGCGATGCCGGTCATGACCGCTGTGAGTGCGCCGCAGAGCGAACGGCCTTCCTTGCTGTCGTAAGGCAGGCCCATGGTCATCAAGAGCCCGCCGATATTGGCGAAGCCCAAGCCCAGCGTGCGGAACTCGTAGGAGAGTTCGGCGATCGCCTTCGAGGGGAATTGCGCCATCATCACGGAGATTTCGAGCACGATGGTCCAGAGCCGGCAGAGATGCTCGTAGGAAGCCACGTCGAAGTTCTTGGACGCCACGTCAAAGAACGTCAGCAGGTTGGCAGACGCCAGGTTGCACGCCGTGTCGTCCAGGAACATGTATTCCGAGCACGGATTGGACGCGCGGATGTCGCCCGAGGTCTTGCAGGTGTGCCAGTCGTTCATCGTGGTGTTGAAGTGCAGGCCGGGATCGGCCGACGCCCAGGCGGCGTAACCGATTTTCTCCCAGAGATCGCGGGCCTTCAGCGTCTTCGTCACCTTCTTGCTGGTGCGGCCGATGAGGTTCCAGTTGCCGTCGGTCTCAACCGCGCGCAAAAAGTCGTCCTTCAGCGACACCGAGTTGTTGGAGTTCTGGCCGGACACCGTGAGATAGGCTTCCGAATCCCAGTCGGTGTCGTAGATCGGGAAATCGATCTCCTTGTAGCCCTGCTTGGCGAACTGGATCACCCGCTTGATGTAGTTGTCAGGCACGAGCGAGCGGCGCGCGAGCTTGATCTCGCGGCGAAGGGCCGGGTTCTTTTCGGGATCGAAACAGTCGTCGCCCGAACCTTCGCAGTTGACGGCCGCCTTCATCACGGCCTTGAGGTGCTTCTGGTTGATCTTGGAGCCGGTGACGAGGGCTGCGACCTTCTGCTCCTCCTTCACCTTCCAGTCGATATAGGTCTCGATGTCGGGATGATCGGCGTCGACTACCACCATCTTGGCGGCGCGGCGCGTGGTGCCGCCTGACTTGATGGCGCCGGCGGCACGGTCGCCGATCTTCAGGAAGCTCATCAGGCCGGACGAGCGGCCGCCGCCGGAAAGTTTCTCGCCTTCGCCGCGCAGCCGCGAGAAGTTCGAGCCGGTGCCCGAGCCGTATTTGAACAGGCGCGCCTCGCGCACCCACAGATCCATGATGCCGCCCTCGTTGACGAGGTCGTCGTTGACGCCCTGGATGAAGCAGGCGTGCGGCTGCGGATGTTCGTAAGCCGATTTCGACTTGGTCAGCTTGCCGGTGAAGGGATCAACATAGTAGTGGCCCTGGCCGGGGCCATCGACGCCATAGGCCCAGTGCAGCCCGGTGTTGAACCACTGCGGCGAGTTCGGCGCGACCATCTGCTTGGCGAGCATGAAGCGCAGTTCGTCAAAGAAGGCGCTGGCGTCTTCTTCCGAGGAGAAATACTTGCCCTTCCAGCCCCAATAGGTCCAGCAACCGGCGAGGCGATCGAACACCTGCTTGGCGGAGAGTTCGCTGACGTAGCGTTCGTTCTCGGGCAGCAAGCTCAGCGCCTCGGTGTCCGGCACCGAACGCCACAGCCAGGACGGCACGGTCTCTTCCTCGACCTTCTTCAGCCGCGCGGCGACGCCGGCTTTGCGGAAATACTTCTGCGCCAACACGTCAGAGGCGACCTGCGACCAGAAGCCGGGCACCTCGACGTTTTCCAGCCGAAACACCACCGAGCCGTCGGGATTGCGGATCTCAGATGTCGTTAATCTGAAATCAAGCTGTGCGTAAGGTGACTGGCCCGCAGTGGTATTTCGCCGTTCGATTCGCATGGTCGTGCCCCGTTCTTTTTAGGCCGGCCGCCGCCGCGGCTGCCGGATGTTACTGCCTTGAGCGATCCCTCCGACCACCTTTCGAAGTGGTCTTGAAGCCCGCAAGTTTCTAGCCGGTGGATCCGGCCCTTTTCTCTGACGGTTCAACCCCCGGTGCGAGCACCTCAGGCTGTCCGGTCCATGGCCTCAAAACGGAGCTCGCCAGCGCCGTTTCAAATCCATGTACTCAACGCCCCAACTCAAACTCCTGGCCGTTTGGAACGGCCTTGTTTTGCGGTTCCCTGGAGGTCCTTGGACGAGGGACAAAAAGGCCCGCATCCGCTGCCTCGACCGGCTGACGGAGTGGTCATTTTGGAACCCTTCAGGGAGTGACCGGCGGGACCCAAACACACTCGCGCCGAACGGAAGAAAGCTAGGACGACTCCAACGCGCCCGTCAAGGATTAGTACGAGTTCCTGAATCAAATACTAAATATGGTGGGAAACGGGGAAAACCAGGGGGCAACGCCCGCGCCTGATGGGGCCAAGTATCAGTGAGTCCTCAGGGATTCCCAAGCGAAAAAAAGTGACTGGGAGCGGGGACACAGACTTCGCCCCGCTGTTCACAGGGGCAACTATTTATTGCGCCCAACATCTTGCCCGGGGGAGACTCACGTGAAGCTACGGGCAAGTCCGGTCAGCTATACGGTACTGGCCATGGTTCGAGCCTCCGATTGGCGGCAATGTCGCCTTGGATTCTACCAGTGGTGTTAGAATCGGATCACCAGCGACTAATCCCTCATGACATCTGCCAACCAGCCGGGCGCGAAAGCGCGCATCGCGCCCGCAGGGCTACTCTTCCTCGCCGTCACCTCGGTCGGCTGGGGATTCAACTGGCCCGTCACCAAGTACCTGATCGGTTTTCTGCCGCCGCTGACCTTGCGCGGCACCACCGGGGTGATTGGCGCGAGCCTGCTCGCGATCCTCGCGCTGGTGTGGGGCCAGAACTTGCGGGTGCCGCGGGCGATGTGGCCGCGTCTCGTGCTGGCCGCCATCCTCAATGTCGGCTGCTGGATGGTGCTGATGGGGTTTGCGCTGGTGTTTCTTCCCGCCAGCGAAGCCGCACTCGTCGCCTACACCATGCCGGTCTGGGCCTCTATGCTGGCCTGGCCGATCCTCGGCGAGCGCCCGAATCTGTTGCGTGTGCTGTCGCTGGTGATGGCGTTTGCGGGCTTGAGCGCGATCCTCGGCGGCGATGGCTTTGCGGCGAGCCTCTCGAAGCTGCCGGGAATCCTGATGGCGCTCGGTGGCGCGCTCGGCTTTGCGGTCGGCACTGTGCTGGCCAAAAAATACCCGCTCAATCTGCCGCCGGTGTCGGCGGCGGCCTGGCAGATCGGGATCGGCTGCTTGCCGGTCGCGATTGCGGGCTTCCTGTTCGAGAATTCCAATTTTGCCGGACTTTCCTCCGGCCACGGCTGGCTGTTATTCGGCTATTCGACCGTGGTGCAGTTCTGCGTCGCCTATGTCTGCTGGTTTGCCGCGCTGGCGCGGCTGCCGGCGTCGGTTGCGGCCATCGGCAGCATGGCGGTTCCGGTGATCGGCGTGGTGACGTCGGCGATCGCGTTGCACGAGCCGCTTGGCATCGGCCAGATCGCCGCGCTTCTGTTTACGCTCGCCGGCGTGGCGCTGGCGACGCAGTCCTGACGTGGCGCCGTCTTACGGGCAGGAATGCGCCAACCCGTCGTCGCCGATATAGGTGCCGGACTGCGGATCGTAGGAGGAATAAGCCAGCGAGCAGCTGGTGGCATCGACCTCGCCAAGCGGCGAAGGCCCGACCGCCGGACTGCCGTCGGAATACTGGTCGCCGTAATAGCTGGGCGCGTAATAGGTCGCCGCTCCATAGTAATAGGCCGACGGCACGCCGACGACGATGATACGGGCGTCGCGTCGGCCGCGATCATGGCCTTGATCGCCCGGATGGCCGGTGTCTTCCGCGTGCCCCATCGCAACGGACGGAGCCGACGGCATGATACGGGGCGGCTGCGCCTGCGAGGCGGGGGCCGCGACCACGGTGCCGGTCTGCAAGGGTCTCATCGGCGGATGGGGCAGGGCATTCACATGGGCTGGATGGCCGGCCATCCGATATTCGGCATGGCTTGCGCTGGGCGCGGCCATTGCGACAACCAAAGCCGTCGCCGCCGCGAACCCGAAACTTTTATTCATCCTGATGTGATTCCTGGACTTGATGATGGGGCGGATCATGGCCGGCTCCTCGACTTGCTGGAAATATCCACCCCGGGCCGATGTTCCCGAGCCGCTTACGACGCGTGCATACGAAGAGATGTAGTCGGCCCGTTGGGGACGGAATAGGCGGACGGCGCCAATGACGCGGCTGTGATGACCGCCTTGCCCGGCAAGGCAGTTAAAAAGACCCTGAAGATGCGCCTGCCGTGCAGGCCTTTTGTGCCGTGCCGAACTGGACAATTCAGCCCGCCGGTGGCATCAGAACCCATCGTCCATCAAAGCGGCCTGGACTTTTATGAAGCAGTTCTTCCTCAAAGTGTTCACCTGGTGGAACGGCCAGACCTTCGGCACCCAGCTATGGACCTGGCGGTTTGGCGAACTGGTCGGCGAGGACGAACAGGGCAACCGCTACTACCGCACCGCGGGTCGCAAGATTGATCCGACGCTCGGCTTCGAGCGGCGCTGGGTGGTCTATAATGGCTATGCTGAGGCGACCCGCATTCCGCCGTCCTGGCACGGCTGGATCCATCACACCGTCGATGTCGCCCCCACGGAAGAAAACTACACGCCGCGGGAGTGGGAAAAGCCGCATATCCCGAACATGACCGGCACGCCGAACGCCTATCGTCCGTCGGGCTCGACGCTGGCGAGCGGCCGAAGGCCTAAGGCTACCGGCGACTACCAGCCCTGGACTCCAGGAAACTGAACTCGCAACTGAGTTCTCGGCTGAATTCGAACCACCGCGCGATCATTTTCGATTTTGACGGCGTGCTTGCCGACAGCGAGGTGCTGTCCAACACCGTGATTGCCGAAATCGTCACCGAACTCGGCAAGCCTACGACAGTCGACGACGCCTATCGCACCTTCATGGGCAAGCGGCTTTCTGACGTGATCGAGGCCATCGAGCGAGCGATCGGCCGCAAGCTGCCTCCCGATTTCACTGACGCCTATCAGCGTAGGACGTTCGATGCCTTTCGCGCGCGTTTGAAGCCGGTCGATGGCGCCCGGGAATTTCTCGAAAACTGGCGCGAGGTGCCACGCTGCATTGCCTCGTCGTCCTCGCCCGAGCGGTTGGTGTTGAGCCTTGAGGTGCTGAACATGACGCCGCTGTTTGAGGGGCGGGTATTCAGCGCCTCGAACGTCGCCCGCGGCAAACCGCATCCCGACATCTTCCTGCATGCGGCGGAACAACTCGGCATCGCGCCCGGCGATTGCATCGTGATCGAGGACAGCGTCGGTGGTGTCACCGCGGGACGCGCGGCCGGCGCAACGGTGATCGGGTTCACGGCCGCGGGCCACATCCAGCCCGGTCATGATGCGAAGTTGAGAGAAGCCGGCGCCGATCACGTGGTGGCGTCATTCGCCGAACTTGATCGGGTGATCGGTCCGTTGCTGCGCTGAGGCACGAACGGCTAAAGCGTTGAAACATGGTGCTGCAACGCCCACGAGGCTGTGAACAACGGGATCAACGGGGACATCAAGGACGCCGCCGTTGCGCCACGTGAGGGGCGATGGCTTAGTAAGGTCATCTTACGGAGATGGGAAACCACCGCGGACGGATTGGGCAACAGCTCGCGACTGACCCGATAAGCAGCGGCTTCCGATCAGGATGAGCCGGGAGATAGGCCCCCGGATACGACGTCCTGAGATCGCCCGTTTAAATGTGAGGCTGCCGTGAGACAGGAAAGGCCGTCCGGGAAACCGGGCGGCCTTTTTCT
>Ga0210387_10000090_pt1 | contig 63005 bp, 67 predicted proteins | sample IncBWC7OmetaG_FD_160108 | JGI IMG/M metagenome (GOLD analysis project Ga0210387, IMG submission 160108) | Forest soil microbial communities from Barre Woods Harvard Forest LTER site, Petersham, Massachusetts, United States - Inc-BW-C-7-O ... | reverse complement strand
TCGCGGGTTTAAAGCCTACTTTAAAAGCAGTTGAAAAAGGCAAAGCGATCGGCCTTGCCAATAAAGAAACATTGGTTGTTGCAGGAGACCTGATCATGAAAAAGGCCATCGAACACCGCACCCCAATTATTCCCGTAGATAGTGAGCATTCAGCCATATTCCAATGCCTTGTCGGCGAAGGAAGAAATCCGATCGAGAAAGTGATCCTGACAGCAAGCGGCGGACCGTTCCTTGGTAAAAAGCCTAACTTTTTAATGAATGTAAAAAGGAGCCATGCATTGCAACATCCTAACTGGTCGATGGGGGCAAAAATATCAATAGACTCTGCAACCCTTATCAATAAAGGGCTTGAGATGATAGAAGCAAAATGGCTATTCAATTTACAACCCGATCAGATACAGGTTATAATCCATCCGCAAAGTATCATTCACAGCATGGTACAGTTTAAAGATGGCAGCATAAAAGCCCAAATGGGACTGCCGGATATGAAATTGCCTATCCAGTATGCCATGTCTTTTCCTAAAAGGGTAGAAAATGATTTCCCCCGTTTGGATTTTCGCAAGTATCCATCCCTCACTTTTGAGGAACCGGATGTTAAAACTTTCAGAAGTTTAGCATTAGCCATAGATGCCTTATACAAGGGCGGCAACATGCCTTGCGTGTTAAATGCAGCCAATGAAATAGCCGTGTGGGCCTTTCTCCGCAACCATATTGGCTTTTTAGACATCACCGCCGTAGTCGAACAAACCATTCACAACCTGCCATTTATTAAAAATCCAACGCTACAGGAATATTTTGAAAGCGATGGCGAAGCACGTAATTTTGCCGCGTCCGTTATGAAGTTGTAATTGTTGACTTTGTAACGAACATTTGTAGCTATGAGCAACATCGTTGCGTCGCACATTTCAGCGGCATATCTTTTTGCATCAATCAACTACAGGTATAAAAATATTATCTAACAAGTTTAAATAAAGGCTTCAACAGAAGTGCAGAATATGGCAATATTAGCGATCAATGCAGGCAATGTGGCCATGCAGGTTTTTTATCTTATTCTATCGCTATCCATATTAGTGGTATTACATGAGTTCGGGCATTACATCACCGCAAGGTGGTTCAAATGCAGGGTAGAAAAATTTTATTTGTTTTTCGATCCATGGTTCTCAATAGTAAAAAAGAAAATAGGTGATACAGAATACGGAATTGGCTGGTTGCCATTGGGTGGTTACGTAAAAATTTCAGGCATGATAGATGAAAGCATGGATAAAGAAGCCATGCAATTGCCACCAAAAGACTATGAGTTCAGAAGCAAACCAGCCTGGCAAAGGTTGATCATTATGTTGGGAGGCATCATTATGAACGTGTTGTTAGCGTTCGCTATTTATGCCATGATACTTTTTGTTTGGGGACAAAAAAGAATGCCCATCTCATCGGTGAAAAATGGTATCTGGATCCAGGATAGTGTTTTATATAAATATCATTTGCTTAACGGTGATAAGATCATTGCGATAGATGGTAAGCCTGTTCAATATTTCGAAGATATTCCTCCGAATTTATTATTGGCAAAAAATGTTACGATCGATAGAGCAGGTGTACAAAGTGTTCTTACTTTACCGGAGAATTTTGTAGGCCAATCAATAGAGAGCAGGGGGAAAGGAAGTCAGGGTTTATCTTTATTAAGTCCGCGTATACCAACCTACGTAGGCGATGTATCAGACACATCTCTTGGAGGTAATAAAGTTGGCTTGCATTTTTTGGATAAAATTGTTTCGATAGATTCTATACCTGTAACTTATTTTGATGAAATGGCTACAATTTTAGCCACTAAGAAAAAACAGAAAGTAAATTTACTGATCGAAAGAAAAGGCACGCGATTAACCTTGCCGGCAAGTATAGATGAGGATGGTAAAATAGGGATACCTACTTTATCTCCGGATCAATATGATAGCTTAGGCGTCTATAAGATCATCACAAGAAAATATGGTTTTTTTGCAGCGATACCTGCAGGAGTGGGTATGGCAGTAGACAGATTAGAAAATTATGTTGGGCAATTCAAATTGATATTAAACCCAAAAAGCGGTGCTGCAAAAGGATTGAGTGGCTTTAAAGGAATAGCATCCAATTTTCCAACCCAGTGGGGTGATTGGGAAACGTTTTGGTTACTGACAGGCTTCTTATCAATTGCATTGGCATTCATGAATTTATTACCCATACCGGCATTGGATGGTGGGCATGTATTATTCACATTATACGAAATAATAACGGGCCGTAAACCAAGTGAAAAATTTCTTGAATACGCACAAATAGTTGGTATGGTTTTATTATTATCATTAATGTTGTATGCCAATGGTAATGATTGGTTCGGATGGGGAAGAGGGCGTTAAACACTATTTTAAATTTTGTATGTTGAATTTTAAATTAATTCATTAATTAAAATTCAACATACAAAATAGTAATACGGGGCTGACCGGTTTTGACAGCATAGTTCTTTGTAAGTGTAAGCATGTAGTGCGTTGCGTAATTAGCACTTTAATCTGAATACGAAAACTTCAAATGGCAATACTTCGTATGCCATGGCTGCTTAATTAAATTAAGTAACCATTAGGGCCGTTGAACAGCTTTGCCTGTTAGCAAGTTCTCCCGCCGACTCAAAAAAAATACAGGATGCTGCAATGGAATGAGGTGACCATTGCTTAAGACCATTCTTCTAAGGATTCAGTTGGTTCGTTTTGCCCCTGCTGATTCTCGAAAATTAATGCATCAATAAACATGTAGAAAGCTTACGGCGAATATGTTTGGACCAGGGTTCGACTCCCTGCAGCTCCACAACCCTAGGGTTGCAGAATGATACAAAGTATTTAAAAACTACACTACAATTAAGTGTGATTTGAGACACTTTGCTTCATTTTGCAATCATTTCACTTTGCAATAATGATCATGCACCTGAGTAATGAATTATTTTGCATTATCTAAACTCAGGTTTCCCAATTGTAAAAGGAATAGACAGAATTTCGTAAATAACCAACTTAAGTAATTTAACATCCGAAATGAAAAGATATTCTTTTGAAGAAATTGCATATTGCGAGATGTGTGGTGATCCTACTGAAAAGCATGTTATAATAGGACAAAGGTTAAACCAATCGCAAGGCCTTTCGCCCAGGAAAAAAAGCGGCATAACTGTTTCAATAAAAAAGTGTACCAATTGCCAATTAATATATTCTTCCCCCTTACCAATACCAGAGAACATCCAGGATCATTATGGAGTACCACCGGAAGAGTATTGGATACCTAGTTATTTTATAGTACAACCGGATCATTTTAAATATGAACTTGATCTGGTAAAGAATTTATTGCCTTTTGAAAAAGGAATGAAGGCTTTAGATATTGGAGCTGGGATAGGCAATTCTATGTTATCAATAGAACGCGAAGGGTTTGATACGTATGGATTTGAACCTTCTATTCCATTTTATGAAAAAGCTATTTCTGTAATGAAAGTAGATCCCGATAAACTCAAACAGGCATCAGTAGAAGATAGTGACTATCCCGAAAATACATTTGCTTTTGCAACGATTGGAGCAGTGTTCGAACACTTGTATCATCCTGCCCAAAGTTTAAAAAAGATACTTTCATGGGTAAAACCTAATGGAATAATTCATATTGAAATTCCTTCGTCTAATTACCTGATGTCAAAAATTATTAATTTTTATTACAGAATAAGAGGAACTAATTATGTAACAAATTTAAGTCCCATGCATTCTCCCTTTCACTTATATGAGTTTGACTTGGAGTCTTTTAAAAAATTAGCAACTAGCTTAAATTTTGAGATCGCATTTTTCGAATACCATGTCGGAGGGATAAGTTTTGCCCCCAAAGTATTACATCCTTTACTAAGAAAGTATATGAAATTGACCAATACTGGATTGATATTATCGGTTTACCTAAGAAAAAAATGAATTGCAAATTAATGAAGAGTAAAGATGATGCAAGAATTTTTGTTGATTTGAAAATGAAGATGGGTACTTTTCGATACAAAAAAATTAAATCCAAAGTTTAGATTACTATTCAAGCAATTCACTTGTAACGGCTTCCATTTATGGGAGCCGTTTTTATTAATAATGATACGAATTAGTGGCATGGTAATAGTATTGCTTTAAATATCAATTAAAACAATGATCATGTCACACAAACAATATATCGGCAAAATGCCAACCAGATACGAAGAAGATGAACAAGTTGTAAATGAAGAAGAACAGGATATTCCGATCAATCCTCAGGATGATGAAGGTGCCGAGGACAAGGAAAAAGGATATGAAGAAGGAAACAGGGATGATTCGGATACCGAAGACGAAAGCGAATTACCCGGTCAACATGACGATTCAGGAAAAACTATACAGGAAACACCTCATATGGAGTATGTGTAACAATGTAGAATCATCACCTCGTTATTGGGTAATATTCTTCTTTGTAAAGTAAAAAATATACGCAACCAATTATGGCAGCAATATTGATACAATGTAAGTGAACCAATATTATTAATAATTTAAAATAGAATATCATGCAACACAACACATATGAAGAACAAGTTGAAAATAATTATCATTCAACCAAAGAAATAGACCGTCCTGAAGAAGACCCTGTAACCCACGAATACGAGGATACCGATGAGGAAGAGTATGATGATGCTCAGGAACAAAAAGATCAGAATGTAAATGATGATGACGAATTTGAAGACGATGATTTTGAAGATGAGGACGACGATGAAAATACATCTTCAGGCCTGTAATTTTTTTAGGCGGCACAAATAAGACTGGTATGATTACCAGTCTTGTTTTTTTATGGTAACAGACCGCATTTTATAACAATACGGTATTTATATGCCTTCCTCAGTTATACTACACATGCAGTATGATGCATCGGTAAGAGATTTAATAATTACTTTTGTTTCGGGTACGATATACCGTTATAAAAACGTTCCGGTATCTGTTTATAAAAGAATGAGCGCTGCAACTTCGAAGGGAATGTTTTTAAATACATTCGTTAAAGGGAAATATGAGTATGAAAAATTTGAGAAATCATAGCGTATCTTCTTTTTAATAAATTAAAAAATTATTAAAAAATAAACTCCCGATTCATTTTAGTTCTGTAATCTTACCACATGAAAGAAAAAGTAATTGTAATAGGAGCGGGAGCTGCCGGTTTAATGGCTGCAAAAGAATTGGCCAAAAAAGGAATTGATGTAATAATATTGGAAGCTAATGAAAGAATAGGTGGCAGGATTAATACCATACTTGATCCTGCGTTTGATTTACCTATTGAATCGGGCGCCGAATTTATACACGGCAACCTGCCGCTGACCATACAATTATTAAAGACAGCAAAGATCAATTTTCATCCGATAGGAGACGAAAGGGCTTTTGTAAAAAATGGCGAATGGAATTCTTCTGCTGACCCTATACCGCATTGGGATACGTTGATAAAAAAAATGAAAGACGTCACAACCGATATAACGATTGCTGATTTTTTAGAAAGATATTTTGCAGAAGAAAAATGCGAATCACTAAGAAGTAATATCAGGCGTTATGCAGAGGGCTTTGACCTGGCAGATATACATACAGCCAGTACCATTGCGCTACGAAATGAATGGATGCAGGAAGAACATGAGCAATACCGCATCAATGGCGGTTATGATATGCTTATACAATATCTGGCACAGCAATGTAAAAAAAGAGGCGCATTGATATACACATCCTGCGCTGCAACAAAAATAGAATGGCAAAGAGATACGGTAAAAGTTTTTACCAAGGATGGAAGGTCATTTGAAAGTAACAAAGTAATTATCACCGTACCCGTAAGTATTTTACAGAAAAATAACGATGATCAGAACGCCATACGGTTTGAACCCGCTATTGACGAGCAAAAGAGCGCGGCAGGTAAAATAGGCTATGGATCAGTAATAAAGATATTTCTACAATTTGATCATCCGTTCTGGGAAGAAAAATCAAAGGACCTGGCCTTTATCATCAGTGATCAAATGGTGCCAACCTGGTGGACACAAACACCTGATAAAAGCGCTACGCTTATCGGCTGGTTAGGCGGCCCAAGCGCAAAGGCATTAATGAAGGCCGATGAAAAAATTATTATAAAATTATCATTGGAATCTTTAGCTGTTATATTTTCTATAGAATTTGATACGTTACAATCTTATTTAAAAATGTATAAAATAAGTGATTGGTCGCAGGATCCTTTTAGTCTGGGTGCTTATTCCTTTGCTACTACTCAAACTTCCGAAGCAAGAAAATTATTGAAAAGGCCTGTTCAACAAACATTGTTTTTTGCAGGCGAAGGTTTATATGAAGGTGATTACCCGGGAACAGTGGAGGCTGCATTAATAACCGGCAGAGATGTTGCAAGAAGTATTACAAGAGTAAAATAAAATTATATAAGATGAAAAAGCACAAAGTTCTGTAACGGATCATTTGGCAAACGAACGATGATAAGTTTAGTTTCGATTTAATCTTTCAAAACATCCTTTTTTATAATCTTTTAAAAAAATGGCATAATCTGTTTTTACTTTGACGGCATATTGTGAAGCATACTGTATAATTGATTCCTGCCATTTGATATGCTGGCCAAAAGCGATCAATTCGTCAGCGGTCGCAGATCCTTGCCTACCGGAAGATCTAAGTTGCGAAGAAGCAGTTAACATGGCCATATCGTCGATCACCTGAAATATATTCCGATAATTTTCTTTGATCATTTTAAAATTAATGCTGTCTTTAAAAGGTTGCATTTCCTGAATGATAAAAGGCTCTCCCTTAAAGATTGTAGTGCTCAATAAAGCAGGAAGACGATTCTGCATTCTTCTTTGAATGGAAATGATCCGTTCTGCTTCCGATGTCCATTTTGGCTGTTTTACTTTTAAACAACAGTTCAAGGAAGATGCTGCTGCTTGTTTCATATCGATCAAAAGATATTTTTCGCCCGTTTCATTTAATGTTTTTAAAAGGATCGCGTATCTTTTTAAACCAACGCTGCCAGTACCCGCGAAACGAAAAACGGCGTCAACTACTTTATAATTATAGGGACTGTCTCCATCATCTTTCAACCATTTGATCAAATGGCCGAATAATTCTTTCTTGAATTTTTTGTCCAATTCAAAATGTTTCGGGTCGTCCAGTAATATTGACAGTTTGTGTTTTTTTAATACAGCCTTCTTTTTTAATACTTCTTTAGAGCTGCGTTTGCTTACGGCAGTTAAAAATTCACAAACAATTCCTTTGGCGGTTTTTGGTTCAATATAATTTGATTTTCCTTTTGATAAAGTGGTGGAATATGTTTTTAAAAATAACTGCGCCATATTCAGTGCTTTCTTTTCTTCTATTTTTAAAGAGTCAAAAGCGATAAATATGCTGGTGATGATCCTTACCAGCTCGTAGCTTGCAGGCGCTAAAACAGCTTCATCAAAATCATTCAGGTCAAAATACACCTGCCTGTTATCACTTTTAAAACTACCAAAATTCTCTAAATGTAGATCACCGCAGATCCACGTCAATGGAGAAGCAGGGATTGATTGTACAGCATCTCTCAGGTCTTCATAAAATATATGATTTGTTCCGCGGTAAAACCTGAACATGTTCTCGGCCATTGCCTTATATTTCAATGCCACCATATCCGGTAACCGGCCCTTATTAAATTCATTGATCCTTTTCGATAGTATTTCCATGTATAGTCCTAATAGTCAATTACATGCCAGTTTAATAATAATATAAAAAAGGCGTTGACATAACTGAAACGGGGAATGCTTTCCACGTTTTTTTAAATAATTAATCAGGATCATAGGTATAATTAACTGGTTTAATATTTGACTAATTCCCATTATTCAATAATTTTTTTACAAATATTACCAAATGATCTTTTTCAAAAAATATAAAAAGACGGCCATTGTTTCGATAGTGATCATCTGTCTGATTGTGATCAGGCTTATACTTCCTACGATCGTTCTTCGTTATGCTAATAAAGCACTGGCCAATATAGATGGTTATTACGGTCATGTCGATGATATAGGATTATCTATTTACCGCGGAGCCTATCAAATAAATGATATCTATATTAATAAAGTCGATTCAGCCACCAAAGAACAAACACATTTTTTTACTTCAAAAAATGTAAACCTTTCTATTGAATGGTTACCATTGTTTCATGGTAAGCTGGTGGGTAAATTGGTGTTTAATTCGCCGCAATTGATCTTTACAAAAAATAAAACTGAAATTGGTAAAGTAGCAAAGGATACCAATGATTTTCGTAAAATATTGAAAAGTTTTATGCCGCTTAAAGTGAATCATTTTGAAGTAAATAACGGCAGCATTCATTACGTGGATGGTACTACGAATCCTAAAGTCGATATATTTTTAACTGATGCGCATATAGTTGCGCAGAATTTAACCAACGTAGTCAATAAAGAGCAGGAGCTGCCTTCAGCAGTAACAGCTACTGCCAATATATATAGCGGAACATTGTCGTTGGATATGAAATTGGATGGCCTGGCCATAAATCCAACATTCGACCTGAATGCTGAAATTAAAAATACCAATCTTGTTTTACTGAATGATTTTTTACAAGCCTATGGAAGTGTCGATGTTAACAGGGGAACATTTGGTTTATATACGGAGTTCGCTTCAAAAGACGGCAAGTATAAAGGTTATGTGAAACCGATCATTCACGATCTGAAAGTATTAGGACCTAAAGATAAAAAAGATGACCTGCTCCATTTAGCATGGGAAGCACTTGTCGGTGGTGTCGCTGACGTTTTTAAAAACCAGGGTAAAGATCAGCTAGCGACAAAAGTACCAATAGAAGGAGACACAAAAACAGCTCAAACCAATATCCCTGAAACTGTTTGGGAGCTTTTGCGCAATGCATTTATACAGGCACTGGTTCCTACTATTGATAACCAGATCAATATTAATTCTGTTAATAACTCGCAGCCAGATAAAAAACCAACCATTTTACAAAAGGTCTTTTCAAAAAAGAAAGGTACGCATCAATAACGAACAACAAAATAGTATACAATGAAAAGTGAGACTGTTAAATCTAAAAAAAGCTTCTTGGAAAATTTTGCAATGCAGGTAACCAAAGCCACGGGTAGCAATGCCGGTTTTGTTATTGCGCTACTATCTGTTGTTATTTGGGGAATTACCGGTCCCATCTTTCATTATTCTCAAAACTGGCAACTGATCATCAATACGGGAACAACCATCGTTACTTTTTTGATGGTTTTTTTAATACAAAAATCTCAGAATAAAGATTCTCTTGCCATACAGTTAAAATTGAATGAGTTGGTTGCAGCTCATGAATTTGCAAGTAACAGATTGGTAAATGTAGAAGATATGACAGAAGATGAATTAAAGATCATTCAAAAATACTACAGTAAATTAAGCGAATTTGCCAAGGGTGATGAGAGCCTGCAACAATCACATTCAATTGATGAAGCCCATGAGCAACACGACCTTAAGAAAGAAATGGAAAAAGAATTGGAAGAGAAATTTAAGATATAATATTAAAAAATAAAAATAGCCGGTACAAGACCGGCTATTTTTATGAATAAGAATAAAACTCGCCTTACTCTTGTTCAGCTTTTTCGTTAACGGTATTTTCTGCGATCCCAGATAAACCTTCATCCGCCTCTTTTTCTTCCTGTAATGTGCTGTGTAAAATATTGGCTACCTCATCGTGGCCTAAAGTTTTAGCCAATTGTGTTAAGCTTCCGTAAGTAGCTATTTCATAGTGTTCAACTTTTTGGCCTGCAAAAATTAATCCTACGTCCCTTGTAGCAGTTCCTTTTTCAGTATCAGCAATTATTTCTTCGCCTTCTTTTGTAATGCCTTCCATAGCTTCGCATTTTTTTGCCTGAGGTTTATATCCTAAAATATTAAACACCTCTTCTAATCTTCCTACATGGCCCTGAGTAACTTCTAAATGTTGATTGAACGCATCTCTTAATTCCTGAGAAGTAGCAGCTTTTGCCATTTTGGGTAATGTTTTAACTAGGTGTTTTTCTGCCCAGTAAATATCTTTCAACTCGCCATGAAAAAATTCTTGTAATCTTGAATCAGTTTCGGGAGAGTTTGTTGTAGCTTTTACCGGAGCTTTTTTTGTCGCTATCATGATAATAATTTTAATTAATGAATAAATTGTTTCATCATTATATTTAATAATCATGCCAATTTCAGTATGATAGGTGTGGCGAAAATTTTGAAATAATTTCTACAAAATGAGTATTAATTAAGACGGGTACTTTTCTCAGTAAAGAAATAATTCCTTCATTTGCATTTGTTTGCTTTGATTGTGATCAAAGAGCATCAGCCTTTATACATTTTTTCACACGCTGTTAATATCGATATTCGTGGCATGGCGTTAGCATTATCATTAATCATAATAGGTAAGCCATGATAAAGTTTTTATATAATACAATAAGCACAGAATTGATCTCAAGATATATTGAAGAAGAGATAAATGCCAACGCAGGTGAAATTCGAAATCATATAACGCTGGAAGAATTTGAAAAAATTACTCCGGCTATTGTAGCAATCATCAGGTTACATTTCGAGTATAATAACAAAGAAGGAAATAGGCAATCCCAGAAATATTTAATCGCCGTAAAAAAGTGTTATCGGGAAATCCTGAGAAAAAACCAGGATATAATATTATCTCTTCATCTAAATTTTTTGATATTATTCAATCATCTTCAAACTGAAGCGAAGGAACTAGGAGACCATTCATTTGAAAATTTATGGTCATTATTGATCCATGATTTTATTGAAATATCGTTGTCAGAAAATAATAAGGTCATTAATAAATTACAACACAGTTAATTGTTATGTGGTAAACTTTGTTGCGAATATTTTTCTGTTGCTTCTGAACGGCTTTTTACATTCATTTTTTTATAAACATTTTTGAGGTGTTTTTTTACTGTGTTGATTGATATGTAGTTATCCGTAGCAATTTCCTTGTATAATTTTCCCGACGATAATGCGATCAGCATCTTTTTTTCCTGTTTGGTTAGTTCCATATAGCTTTCATTTAGATATGAATATTATTGTTTTTTATAAAGCCCGATCAATTCGCCTCTTGCAATAATATGGTGCTTCATGGCATCTTCGAGTGCTTGTTTGCCTGAGTGCTCATCAATATCAAGTATCGTATCCAGCGCATATATTTTAAAATGATAATGGTGGGTACCAAACGGCGGACAAGGTCCGGTGTATTCATTATTACCTTTACCATTTTTCCCTTGTATACCGGGAGCACTATCTTCATCGATCATAATTACCGGATCAATATTCCACATTACCCAATGAACAAATGTGCCATTTGGAGCATCGGGGTCGTCAACGATTAATGCAAGGCACTTGGCTGCAGCGGGAATATTTTTAATTGAGATAGGAGGGTTGATATTTTTTTCTTGTTTACAACCATATTTTTCTGGAATAAGGTTATTCTCTCTAAAAGCAGGACTCGTAACATGTAGCAATATTGGCGTGATACTGGTGGTCATGAATTGATAATTAACTGTTAGTGAAATTGTACACCTGTTTTACTACAATTAATATGCCGTGTAACATAATATACTGTACAAATTACTCCCCAATTTATCCGATAGTTTTTACTACAGAATCGCCACTACTGGCATATTTGTTGATTTATTATATACAAAATATAAAATGATGATACAAAATATAAAGGACCTACAAGAAAAATCAAAACTGATACGCAAGTGGAGTCTTGTTGCTACAACCGAAGCAGAATCAGGACATCCTACATCCTGTTTATCTGCGGCGGATATTACAACAGTTCTTTTTGATAAGTATTTCACTTACGATACTAAAAACCCGCTCAACTTATATAACGACAGATTTGTACTTTCTAAAGGCCATGCAGCCCCTTTGTTGTATTCTTTATTTGGTGTGGCTGGTGCATATCCCCTGGAAGAAATTAAAACATTGCGAAAATTCGGTAGTCGTTTTGAAGGACATCCAACACCGAAATTTGTTTATGCAGAAGCTGCAACAGGCTCGCTGGGACAGGGGTTATCGGAGGGTGCAGGCTTGGCACTACTGGCTAAAAGAGAAAATTTACCAACAAAAACTTATGTGCTTCTAGGAGATGGGGAATTGGCCGAAGGCCAGGTTTGGGAGGCCGCAAATTTTGCTGCGTTTCATCAGCTTAATAATTTGGTGGCAATATTGGATATCAATCGCCTGGCGCAAAGCGGTGAGACAATGTTCGGACATCATATAGAAAAATACATAGACAGATTCAGGGGATTTGGTTTTGAGGTGATCGCTATCGATGGCCATAATTTTGAAGAAATAATACATGCATTTGATATAGCTGTTAATAATACAAGTGACAAGCCAATTGCCATCGTTGCCAAGACATTGAAAGGCAAAGGCATTTCTTTTTTAGAAAATAAGGAAGGCTGGCATGGTAAAGCGCTAAAAAAAGATGAATTGCAAAAGGCACTAATAGAGCTGGGAGATATCAATGATGATCTTCGGTTCAATTTTACAAAACCTGTGCAAACAAAATTTACAGACGAAGATGCAGTGCATATCAGTATAGATCTTCCTTTTGAAAAAAACAAAGAATATGCAACGCGTGAAGTATTGGGACAGGCCCTTGCAAAACTGGGAGAAAAAAATAAAGAGATATATGTATTGGATGGAGATGTTAAAAATTCAACTTTCACAGAAGACTTTTTTAAAGCTTTTCCTGAAAGAGCTATAGAATGTTATATCGCAGAGCAGAATATGGTTTCTGTAGCAGCCGGTTTGTCACGCTTGGGCAAAATACCTTTTGTTGCCACGTTTGGCGCATTTTTAACAAGGGCTTTTGATCAGATACGAATGGCACGGGTATCTGAAGCCAATATAAAATTTGTTGGTTCGCACGTAGGTGTTTCAATCGGTGAAGACGGTCCTTCGCAAATGGCACTGGAAGATATTGCTATGTTTGGGGCATTACCCGATACTATTATTTTTCAGCCTGCTGATGCAGTCTCTACGGTAAAATTAACTTCATTGATGTTAGATTATTATGGTTTTGTGTATATGCGAACGCTGCGCTCTAAAACGCCTGTATTGTATAATGATGATCAGCAATTCAAGATCGGAGGATCAATAACATTACGACAATCAGCTAGCGATGTATTAACCATCGCGGCAACGGGTATTACAGTTTTTGAAGCAATAAAAGCTGCTGATGAATTAAAAGAACAAGGTATAAATGTGAGGGTAGTCGATTGTTATTGTATTAATCCTATTGATAAAAATACTTTGATAAAATGCCTTCACGTAACAAAAAAACAAATATTAATTACGGTAGAAGATCACTTTGCGCATGGCGGAATGGGTGATTTTGCTGCTGCAGCTGTTGTCGGTGATGATATAAAAGTACATGTAGAAAAATTAGCCGTCACACATATTTCCGAATCAGGTAAAAAAGATGAATTATTACACGATGCAGGAATAGACGCAGCAAGCATCGTAGCGAAAGTTAAAACGTATGTAAATGTTTTACAAAAAGCAGGATAATTAATATTAAAATATGAAAAGAGACGGAGCATCAGTTAGCATATGGCAAAATATGGAAGGCTATATACCTGTTAATACATTCGATGTAAATAAAGAATATGATGTGATCATAGTGGGAGCTGGTATCACTGGTATTACAACAGCACTACAATTACAGGCTTCACATCTTTCTTGTTTATTGGTAGAAGCAAATACCATCGGTTTTGGAACTTCTTCAGGAACGACGGCACATCTGAATACTTTTTTTGATACAACCTATCAGCAAGTGATAAAAAATTTTGGTGAGAAGAAGGCTAAGTTATTAGTGAAGGCTGCTAAATCAGCTATGTCTTTGATCAAACAAAATATAGCATTGTACAAAATTGATTGTGGATATGAAAACAAAGAAGGGTATCTTTTTTCATTGAATGAAAAACAGAACAAAGAATTAGAGGAGATCGTTGAATCTGCCAGGCATTTGGGTTTACCTATTGCATTCAGTGATCATATGCCGTTTCCTATTCCATATTTAAAACTTGCCTGTATAAAAAGACAGGCGCAGTTCAATCCGATGCAATACATAGTAGGATTAGCAAAAGAATTTGAAAATAAAGGCGGTGTTATTTTACAAAATACCCGTGTTACGGGTATTGATGAAGGGGATATAGTCAATGTGCATACATCAACCAATGAAATACTGAAAGCAAGAAATATCATTTATGCAACACATATTCCTCCGGGCACAAATTTATTGCATTTCAGGTGTGCACCTTATCGTAGTTATGCCATGGGTGTTAAATTAAAGGACAATAGTTATCCTAATGCATTGGGTTATGATATGAATGATCCCTATCATTATTATCGTACACAAATAATTAATGGCGAAAAATATTTAATAGCCGGAGGCGAAGACCATAAAACCGGCCATGAAGAAAATACACAAGCCTGTTTTAGAAGATTGGAAAGTTATATCAAAAGTTATTTTCCTGTTGATAGGATAGCTTTTCGCTGGTCATCACAATATTTTGAACCGGCGGATGGATTACCCTATATAGGCAATTTACCGGGGAATGGAAAGAATGTTTATGTAGCAACAGGTCTTGGTGGCAATGGTATGGTGTACGGCACTTTATCAGCAACTATCTTATCAGATCTTATTGTCAACGGAGAAAGTATTTATGAAGATCTGTTTGATCCTAATAGATTAAAACCTGTGGCCGGGTTTACCAATTTTATTGAAGAGGGTGCTGATGTAGTTGGTAAACTGATAAGCAGTATTTTACCTATGGCCAAAATCGATGAATTGTCTGACATGGCAGCAGGGGAGGCCAGAGTTGTAAAATATAAAGGCAATACGGTTGCTTTGTACAAAGATGAACAACATCAGGTTCATGCGGTCGATTCAAAATGTACACATATGAATTGTACTGTAGCCTGGAACAGTGTTGAGAAATCCTGGGACTGTCCTTGTCATGGTTCACGTTTTTCTTATGATGGCTCCATGTTAACAGGTCCGGCTGTAAATGACCTGGAATTGGTCACCAGTAAAATCGAAAATTTATCTGCGGTGTAATTTATTGAAACTGTGCGATCATTTTTTCTAAGTTAATTCCTTTGCCGATCACAGGTTTAAACAGGTCACCTTCATTTTTTAATCTTTGGATCGTATTAAAAATAGTAAAGTCTGTCATCTTTAATCCTTTCTTTACTTCTTCCCAATGCAATGGCGTCGAAACAGTGGCGCCTGGTTTTGGCCGTAAAGAATAGGGCGCAGCAATCGTTGCCTGCGGCCTATTCTGTAAAAAATCAAGATACAATTTTCCTTTTCTGTTTGATTTTATTCTTTCAATGCTTGTGTAAGCCGGTAATTGCTCATGCACCAATTTTACAATAACACGGGCAAATTCTTTTGATTGATCGTAAGAATATGTAGCACCCAAAGGAATATAAATATGCATTCCTGTTGAGCCGCTAGTTTTACAGTACGACGGAATTTTCATGCCATCCAAAATAGTTTTTGTAACCAAAGCGGTTTCAATGACCTGGTTAAAATTATTGCCGTCAGGATCAAGCTCAATAATGCACCAATCAGGATTATCTGGAGACTGGATCCTGCTACTCCACGGATTTAATTCTATACAACCCAGCGAGGCCATGTATAGGAGGCTGGCTTCATCAGTGCCGACTAAAAAATGCCTGTCTTTGTCATCCGCCTGGCTATGGTATAAAAAGGTTTCTATCCAATCAGGAACTTTTCCTGTTACATCTTTTTGATAAAAACTTTCTCCGTTTATTCCATTAGGAAAACGATTTAAAGATTGCGGCCTGTCTTTTAAATAAGGCAAAATAAATGGGGCAGCCTGGTAATAGTAATTAAGCATGTCACGCTTTGTTACTTTTTCTTTTGGCCAATAAACTTTACTGAGATTGGTAAATTTTATTTCATGGCTGTTAATATTTCTTACCTGTGTTTCGTCTGTAGGATTCAATAAGCTTTTGCGTGTTGCTTTCCCTGCAGGAACGATGATCTTTTTATTCGCTAACATTTTATTTTCTTTAATGATTGTAATTGTATGTTTCTCTTTTTCCCGAATAACATCATGCGCTTTTTTGTCAACCCGCATACCTTTAAAAGAGGGGTGGCGCATTACGCCATCACTTGTCATTTCAGTAAAACTCACCTCGCATATTAATACGGGCTTAAGCCAGGTGACACTGGCATGTGGCGGATCAGGCCTAAACCTTGACGGTTTGTTTACATCCGGTGTTTCAATAAATGGTACTTTGGTTATGATAAGCGGCTTAAATTGTTTCATCATCTCTACCTGTATGGATTCATTAAAACCGGTTCCAATTTTACCTGTATATATCAACCTGTCTTTTTCAAAAATGCCCACCAACAAAGCACTGAATAATTTGGAAGACCCGTCATTTTTTGTGAAGCCGCCGATCACTACTTCCTGTCCTTTGGCAGATTTTATCTTTAGCCAATCACCTGATCTCAAACCGGTATGATACAAGCTATTTATTTTTTTAGCCATGATGCCTTCCAATCCCATCTTTTTCGAGATAGCAAAAAATGTAGTTCCTTTCTCTTCAAAATTTTCACTGAACCTGATCATACCTTCTGCAGGAATAATACTTTTTAAAACAGCCTTACGTTCTATCAATGGTAATGGTGTAATATCCTTTCCATCAAGCCAAAGCAGGTCAAAAACATAATAGATCAGTTCTCCGTCGGCTTCACTGCGCCAATTTTGGAGGTCGCCAAAATTTGATCTGCCTTTACCATCAATCACGACTATTTCTCCATCTAAAACGACATTGACACCTAGTTGTTTAACGGCTTCGTGTATTGGATAGAACTTTTCATTGAAAGATTTATCGTTGCGTGATTTTAGATCCACTTTATTTTTATTAGCAAAAGCTACCGTTCTATAGCCGTCCCACTTTACTTCATATATCCATCCGTCATCATCAAAAGGCTTATCTACAAGCGTAGCCAACATGGGTATTATCTTACGGGGAAATGCAGCCTTTTTTGCATTACTTATAGAATCATTTATTTCTTTCTGAATTTTTGGAGTAGCCTTTTTTTTTACAATGGAAGTCTTTACTTTTTTAACCGGTTCTTGTTTTTTCTTCGGAGTGATCGTTTTTTGTCCGTAAATATTTTTAGGGGTCGCTGCGATCTGCTCTAATGTTTTATTAGATACAACCGATTTTTCTTTTGTAGTGATATCTTCTTCAGAAGCATATTTATCTTTATGTTTGATTAGCAGCCAGCCGTTTTCTACACGTCCAAATGCTTTTACCAGGGCAAAGGAGCCTTTTAATTTTTTACCATAAAGAATGAATTTAATACTACCTGCTGCCAATTGTTGTAAGAGGTCTTTTTCTTCTGTCTTTTTATTGAGATCGGTTTTTCCTTCCATTTCATAAGTGCCTTCATCCCAGATTATCACTGTACCGGCGCCATAATTTCCTTTGGGAATGATGCCTTCAAAATTTCTGTAATCATACGGATGGTCTTCTACCATCATTGCCAAACGTTTAACGGAGGGGTCTGTTGACGGGCCTTTTGGTATGGCCCAGCTTTTTAGAACACCACCCATTTCTAACCTGAAATCATAATGCAGGTGAGATGCCGCATGCTTTTGGATCACAAAACGTAATTTTCCACCCTTTGATTTTCCACCTTGAGGTTCGGGCGTTTCTTTAAAGCTCCTTTTCTCTTTGTATTTATCTAAACTCATACACAGTAAGTTTCAATAGGCATGCCAATTTTAATACGATCAATGAATAGTATGAACTGGCACGGTTTTAAGATAATATTGTACAGGATCATTCATTTAAAATACTACTTATGAAATCTTTATGGACAGGTACAATAGGATTTGGATTAGTAAATATTCCTATTAAATTATTTAGCGCCACGCAAAATAGTGAGCTGGATCTGGATATGCTGGATAAAAAAGATCTTTCCAATATAAAGTTTAAACGTGTAAATGAAAAGACCGGCAAAGAAGTAGATTGGAACAATATTGTTAAAGGATATTTTATCAATGATAAATATGTTGTATTGACCGATAAAGATTTTGAAAGTGTAAATGCGGTTAAAACAAAAGTGATTGAGATAAATGATTTTGTATCAGAAACAGAAATTGACAGTGTGTATTATGAAACGCCTTATTATCTTGTTCCTGAAAAATCAGGAGTAAGGGCTTATGCATTGTTAAGAGAAGCATTACAAAAAACGGGTAAAGTTGGTATTGCAACTTTTGTAATGCGAAACAAAGAAAGCCTTGCTATCCTCAGGTCGTCAGGTGATGTTATTATTTTAAACCGAGTACGTTTTGCTGAAGAGATAAGAGATACAAAAGGATTGGGCTTGCCTGCTAAAACTGCTGTTAAGCCAACCGAATTAAAGATGGCGGTTTCTTTGATCAACCAATTGTCGGGTAAATTTGATATAACCAAATACAAAGATGATTATAGTGATCAGTTATTAAAGCTAATAAAGTCAAAGGCGAAAGGAAAAACCAAAGCTCCGATCGTTCAAATGAAAGTAGCTGCGGGTAAAACAAAGGATCTTATGTCGCAACTGAAAGCGAGTCTTGGTACAAAATCTAAAAAAGTTTCTTAGTAAAATATTGTTGCAACCATTGCGCATTTTTTATTGCGGCAACCGTCATGGTATTATTAAAGTAGCAATATACGTTGTCAATATTTTTATCAGCCATTATGCTATCAGCAATGTTTTGAAGTGTTTCTTCATTATATGCCGAAAGAAAGAGCTTCGGTGTTCCGTGTAACCGGTAATAAATAGTTGTATTATTTATTATTACAGCTGCCGGTAAAATTGGGTGGCTAACTCCGCAGAAAATAATATGTTGTTTTGATAGTTGGGTATAAACATCCTCATTCCACCAGCTTTGATGGCGAAATTCTACTACGTTTATAAATTTTGTATCCAGGCTTTTTACTATTTTTTGCAAATTTTCTTCTGTATAAATAAATGATGGAGGAAATTGAAATAATAACGGCCCCAGCTTTTCCTGCAGGCCTTCTTTACAAACAGTATAAAAGTCTTTTATCAACTCATTGGTGCCTACCAATTTTTTATAGTGTGTGATTATTCGCGGTGCTTTAACTGTAAATAGAAATTGCTGTGGCGTTTTTGTGTACCAGCTTTGCATTGTTTTCAATTCGGGGAAACGATAGAAGGTATTATTTAACTCAAGCGTATTAAAATGCTCGCAATAATATGCCAGCCATTTGCTTTGCGCTAGTTTGTCGGGATAAAAAACACCCTTCCATTCCTTATAGCTAAATCCTGAGCAACCAATATACCATTTCATTATTACTGTATTATCTGTTAGATAAGTGATGCAAAAACAAAACCAATATTGATGGTCTGTGTTTTGTATAGTTTACTTTAAAACAAGGATATGCCAGAAGGACCATCGATAGTGATCTTAAAAGAAGCCGTACAAGCATTTAAGGGAAAAAAAGTATTGGAAGCGGCAGGTAATGCAAAAATTGATATGGCTTTATTTACCGGACAAAAAGTAATTGACTTTAAAACCTGGGGCAAACACTTCCTGATTTGTTTTCCTGTTGCAACAATAAAAATACACCTGTTAATGTTTGGGACTTATAGCATCAACGAGCAAACAAAACCTGATAAATTATTACGACTGCACCTGAAATTTAAAAATGGCGATCTGTATTTTTATACCTGTTTGGTTCGGATCCTTGAACAGGATCTGAATGAAATATATGATTGGTCTGCCGATGTACTAAATGATGAATGGAACGCTGCGAGTGCGGCCAAAAAATTAAAAGCCATTCCTCATTCATTAATATGTGATGCCTTATTGAATCAGGAAATTTTTGCAGGTGTAGGCAATATTATTAAAAATGAAGTGTTATATATAACGCAAGTGCATCCCAAAAGTATTATTGATAAAATACCCGATAAAAAAATAAAAGAAATAGTAAAAATTGCCCGGGAGTACAGCTTTGATTTTTTACGATGGAAAAAGGCTTTTGAATTAAAAAAACATTGGTTGGCCTATTCCAAACAAATTTGTCCGCGTTGCGATATCCGATTTTCGCGGGAGTACGTAGGAACAACCAAAAGAAGGACTTTCTTTTGTAATAATTGTCAGGTGTTGTATCAATAGAAGGATCTTTGTTTGGCATTAATGTTGAATTATAATCGCGTTATAAATAGTATTGTGATGTGCTACCGATAAAATGTAACAGTTTTTATCAATTTCGTTTGTAGCTTCGATTAAAATGTGGAATTTTTTCCTCAATTTATTGGATTGGTCTGTATAATGAACAATGATGTATCAATAATATGGAAAGCTACTCCCGCCAGCAGGAAATAGTCAATAGTTTAACGCATGCGTTGGGCATGTTATTCGGTATCAGCGGACTCCCTGTTTTAATAGGATTAGCAACGGCACACAATAATGTACCAGGTATCATAGGTTCCGGTATCTATGGCTTTTGCTTTATTTTTCTTTTTACAAGCTCTACGCTTTTTCATTTATCACAGGAACCTGCCATTCGAAGAATATTTAAAATATTCGACCATATCAGCATCTTTTTTTTAATTGCCGGCACTTACACGCCTTTTCTGTTGATCTATATGAACAATACTTTTGGCATTACACTCTTAGCCATATTGTGGGGATTAACTGTTATAGGTATTTTTTTCAAAATGTTTTTTACGGGAAGATTTGAATTTGTTTCTACTGGTATTTATTTATTGATGGGATGGATAATGATTGTTGGCGGCAACAGGTTTTTTGAGCATTTACCTGGCTCAGTATTGATCTTTATTTTAATTGGTGCGGGCCTGTATTCAGTCGGTGTTTTCTTTTATTTATGGGATAAGTATTTGTATACACATGCCGTGTGGCATTTGTTTGTGCTTGGCGGAGCCATTTGTCATTATGTGGCCGTATTAATGGCTATGTAGAAACTAGTGATAAACTTTAGTTCAAATCTATAAGTAGATATATTGTTTTTATTGATAAAATGATTCGTACTTTATGGAAAATAAACAGTTTTGTATTTGATTACCAAAATATTGCCAACTAATTTTTTGTTTATGAGAAGTAAAATTTTTATGGGGCTTATTTTCTCGTTGTCATTTTTTTGCGCAAAGGCGCAGACAGATACGGTTGCAGAGGTTGTGCAACTTTCTGACCTGCCTCTGGATAAACTATTGGACGTTAAAGTAGTCACAGCTTCGGGGTATTTGCAACCAGTTTCAGAAGCTCCTTCAACTATTACAGTTATCACCGCTCAACAAATTAAAGACAGGGGATACGAGCAACTGGAAGATGCATTGCGTGATGTTCCCGGTATAGATATGATCCATATAAACGGGTATGCCCCAACACTTTTTTATTTTAGAGGCATGTACGGAGCGGAAAATCTCCGTGCCTTATTAATGATCGATGGTATAGTAGAAAATAATATTCTTGGAAGTAATGATATGGCCGGCCCGGTGTACAGTTTACATAATGTGGAGCGTATTGAAGTTATCTGGGGACCAGCTTCTGCATTGTATGGTGCGAATGCTTTTGGTGGTGTTATTAATATCATTACCAAAAACGGTTCTGATATAAATGGATTACATGCAGAAAAAGGAGTTGGAACTTTTAATACCTCATTCGAGAAATTAAGTTTAGGATTAAAGAAATCAAATTACGAATATTCAGTTGCGGGTACGTTATATAATACAGACGGGCCAAAATTTACCAATAGAGATCCTCAGTACCATGCATCTTTTGTAGACAATGCTTATTCCTTGATCGCTGCTTTTAGTTATTACGGTAAAAATTCAAAAACTACCATTGGTTACCGAACCTATAATACACCGATGGGATGGGGAACCTATGCCAATAGCCCAACCAAATATCTTGGCCTTCCGCCACAGGGAAATGACAATTCACCTGTACTAGGTATCTTGACAAGGGATATAAATGGCCAGAAACCCGGGTTAGAAGATTCTTATTTAAGAACAGCCTACATTCAAAATGAATTTACTCTAAATGAAAAATTAAATATCCTTAGTCGTGTTACGTATCGTGAAACAGGTACAGGGGATGATTCATATGCGTACATAACGGTTGACGGTAACAGATTAATACGGGCAAATGTCACTTCTTATTCTAATCGTATAGAAGGAGAGCTGACTGCTAATTATGCGCTTTCGAAAATGCATAAATTCTCTGCAGGTATTCAGGTGTACCAGGATAATGTTGAACAAGGATCAAGAGGCACAACAACTGATACTACTATTTATATCATGAATGGAAAAGATACGGTTACCAATCAAAACTCAACATTTTTACCCAGATTATATGATATAAGGACCAATGCCGGAGGTTATTTTCAATATGTTTTGAATACAAATTTTTTGGGAAAAACTAGTTTGACGCTGGGGGCCAGGGATGATTACAATAGTTATTTTGGAAATGCATTTAGCCCCCGTGTTGTTATTGTAAACAAGCCAGACAATGTACTCACTTTCAAATTGCAATATGGCAATGCTTTTCGTGCCCCTACCAATTTAGAGATACATGGAACGGCAGATACGTTCGACTTAAAAACAGAAAAGATAAGGACCTGGGAGGCAAATGTTATTTATTCTCCTTCAGATAATATCAGGCTGCAGTTAAATGCATTTGATAATTATTTAACGGATATTATTGTATTAGCAAACCTCACCGGTTTTAATCCCGACAAAAATCCCGGCCGAATAACAGTCAACGGATTGGAAGGCAGTTTCGATATGAACTTCTCAAAATATATTTCAGGATTTTTAAATTTTACCTATCAGGATACAAAAGGGCAGAACTTGATAACGGGTGTAACCCGATCGGTTAGCGCCATTGCAAGAACAAAAGGTAATGCAGGTGTTACAGTACATTTACCTGACGATCTGCTCACAGTAAGCATAACCGGAAATTATGTGGGAGATCGTCCTTCACCAATTACAGATCCTTATGGAACCGTGCCGGGATATTTTCTTACCAATTGCGTTATCAATACAGGAAGATTGTTTAACAAAGGAATTAGTGCGGGTGTAGAAGTTCGTAATGTGTTCAACGAAACATGGCTTGATCCTGGATTTCGTACTGCAGACGGAACTGTATTTTCAACAGTTTTGGAACAGCCGGGTAGGACAGTTTTGTTTAAAGTTAGTTTGGATCTGTAATCGACATATTGAATTGAGACAGCTAAAAATATATATTACCCTCTTTTTTGCAGCAATTACTCTTGCTGCAACATCTTCTTTTCATTTTCCCGGAAAAACGGAAGATGAGCAGGAGTATATTTTAAAGGCAGCCTTTTTATATCGTTTCACGGATTATGTTGAATGGGCCGATAATAATACAGGAGAATATTTTACGATAGCAGTTTTAGGAAAATCGGGCATTACGTCTCCATTGGTTGATATTGCAAAAGATAAAAAGATTAAGGGTAAGAAAATTATCATAAAAGAATATCAGAATATAAATGACGTTGACTCTTGCCAAATGCTTTTTATTTCAAATAAATACAACGGTGATGTAGGGACTATTACTTCAAAAGTGGGTGACAGACCCATGCTGATAGTAGCAGAACAAAACGATGCCTGTGAGAAAGGGGCGCACATCAATTTTCTGATCTCAGAAAATAAATTAAAGTTTGAAGTAAATTTAAATGCAGTAGCAAGAGCGGGTTTAAAGATCAGCTCTCAATTATTGCAGCATGCTATAATTGTTAATGCACCATAAATTATTGGTCGGATAAAATGATACGTAATAAAATATGCTAAACGTTCGGAATATTTCAATTAAGAACAAGCTTGTGTGGATGCAGGTGATTACGTCAGTATTGGTTCTGGGCCTGTGCTTTGTAGCCTTTGTTATTAAAGATATTACCGGTTATAAGGAACGTAAACTTAGCAGTATGATCTCCATTGCACAGGTGATTGGCTCTAATAGTATTTCTGCTATTCAGTTCATGGATAATGATGCTGAAATAAAAACATTGGCCAATCTACAAAAAGTAGAAAAAGATATTGTCACTGCAAGCATATTGGATACTACCGGAAATATATTTGCCAATTACACTAAGGAGGGAAATACAGCATATAAATTCACTCCGCCATTTACAGATAGGTATGATTTTAATGGCGGCTATCTTTATGTGTACAAAACCATTATCAAAAATAATGAACCATTTGGTATCGTGTGTTTGCAGGTTCAGCTATCAGAATTAGAACAGATAAAAAACCAGGAACTTAAGATTGCCGCTGTATTGCTCATAATAGGGATCACGTTTGCTTTTTTATTATCCATTATAACCCAAACCTATATTACAGAACCTTTGTTATCTCTTGTAAATAAAATGAAAGAGATCAGGGAAAGTGAAGATTATACAAGGTTGGTTCCCATAGAAGGTAAAGATGAGATCACGATACTTTCCTTAGAGTTTAATAATCTGATGAATCAAATAATTCAAAGTAATCAAAAAAAGGATGAATTTATTGGTATCGCCAGTCATGAATTAAAAACACCATTAACAGGTGCCAAAGGTTACCTGGAATTGCTCAATAGTATGGAAATTGAACAGCCGATAAAATCATTTGTTCAAAAAGCATTGAACAGTACTAATAAATTACAACGGCTTATTTACGATCTGTTAGACGTATCCAAAATTCAGGCGGGCCAGTTACAGCTTGATATGAAGGAGTTTGATATCGATACATTAATTAACGAATGTATTGATGAAGCATCGGTGAATTTGGCCAGGCATACCATCGTTAAAGAAGATATATTAATTGGCCAAACCATTTTCGCTGATCGAAACAGGATAGCGCAGGTTATTATTAACCTCTTATCCAATGCGTTGAAATATTCTGCCGGAGCAGAAAAAATTATAGTTAATGCAGTGAGGAGTGATTCCCGTATAATAATCAGCGTTAAGGATTTTGGGATCGGACTGCCAAAATCAGAGCATCAGAAGATCTTCGATCGTTTCTATCGTTCAAAAGAAGGGAAATCGGGCGTATCAGGCTTTGGTTTGGGACTTTACATTTGTGCGGAGATCATAAAAAGACATAATGGAAAAATATGGGTCGAAAGTGTTGAAGGTGAAGGCGCCACTTTTTATTTTGACATACCTATATCTACTAACATTGAGTAAAATAAAAAAGAGAAGCTATGCGGCTTCTCTTTTTTATTGTAATGATATTGATTTATACTCCTCGTCCCTGTATTACACCAAGTAATATTGAAACAATGGCAAGCACCAATAAGATATGTATCAGTCCGCCTGCAGCGTATCCAACAAAACCAATTAGCCAACCAATTATTAAAATTACTGCGATGATATAAAGTATGCCTCTCATAATGTTTATTTTTTATTGTTAAAGATGGGGTTAAAAAAATATATTGATATTAACTTGATACAGCTTCAGCAAAATCTTCTTCAAACTCCTTAATTTTCTCAACGCTACAATCTGCCAGATCATTTACCTGACTCTTAATGCTGTCGATCGTATCTAGAATAGAATCTGAAATATCATTTACTTTTTTTGAGATTTTTTTTCTTGTTTCAGATCCTTTATCTGGCGCTATTAAAATACCAACAATTACTCCCGCCAGTATACCCGTAATAAGCTTTGTTGAACTCATGGTCGTATATTTTTATTATGATTAAATAGTTACAGTAATCATAATGGTAGAATCATGCCAGAAGCAATTTCTCTTATTAAATGAATGAATTGCAATAAAAAATAGTAATTTTTATAGTATGTGTCAGCCAAGTTGGGGAATTAATTACCCTAATTATAGGAAAATAAGGTTTCTAAAAAGACCTGCCATGTGTTTGCCTGATCAGATAATTCACTAATCGTGGAAAGGGGCGAAGTATAGCAATAAAAATATTGGTAACGATTTTATTACCGAATAAATGTTGGATGACGCGGCCTATTTTTAAACGCGTATTAAAATGATAGTGCCATTGCTGAATATATTGTTGTTCCATTTCTTGCCTGGAGATACGGCCTTCTAAATAAGTAGACACCTGTTGAGACGCAAGCTTACTTCCGTGCAGCGCCATACTCATTCCATTGCCACATAAAGGGGCGATCATACCTGCCGCGTCACCAATCATCAGGATATGATTGTCAACCTGGCTTTTTTTTGCAAAGCTGATCTGCGAGATCGTAAGCGGAGAATCATAGCGCATAGTAACTGTAGAAAATATATTTTTCAAGTGAGGATTTTGTGATAATATATTTTGTTCCATTGCTTTAATATTGCCATTGCTCTTTTTTAGATTGTCGGCAGTTGTTAAATAGCATAAACAATATCTGTCTCCTTCAATTTTTGAGATACCACAATAACCATTCTGGAAATTATGCAGAGAAATTGTATCGATGGGCAGATCCGTTGTAACATGATACTTTATGCCCACATAATTATTACGATCATTTTTGGATGCAATTGTAAATGGTCGTTTCCATCTCACATCAAGATTACTTCGTTTACCAAAGCTGCCACAAGCCATTGTTACAGTATAAATATTTCTTCCATCATTGATAGTAAATTGATCATTCGCAAAAATAATATCGGTGATCTTCGTATTTTCTTTTACAATAACACCATTAGAACGGGCTATTTGTACAAGCGTATTATCCAGCAAATGCCTGCTAATTCCAAAGCCGCCCAAAGGCAATGAATGTTGTAGTAATTTTCCATTGGGTGCAGATATTTGTAATTGGCTGATATGCGATATATTCAGTTTTTCCAGATCTACACCAAGACTTTCTATAAAATCCCATGATTCCATACTGATATATTCTCCGCATACTTTATGAAAAGGATAGGTTTCTTTTTCAAATAAGATAACACTGTGATTTTTTTTAGCCAGTTGTATAGCGAGTGATAGGCCTGCAAGTCCGCCACCCAGGATACCAACATCATAGGTCTTGTTGTGTGTATTTGATCCTGAATTACTCATTGATTTATAGTATTATCAACAATAACTAACCAGCGAAATGCCCATTGCCAATTTAAGCGGTATTTATTTATTCCTACCTGTTGCAATAATATACGCCAGTCATTTTTTATAAAACTACGTGCAACAGATAGGCATGCGTCATTTTTTACCAAATAAGACCGGCTAAAAATTCTTGTACAATATTTAATAAAATAATAAGGCAGCCAATGGCGCTGAAGGTCGTTGATGAAAAAAGCATTGCGACTATTTTGTTTTAACCATTGCAACATGATCAGTAATTGTATATTACTAAAGTGATGGCAGAACAAAGAAGAAAAAATAATATCAGGTTTTTCATCGAAACGGATCGATACATAATCACTGCATATCCACTTGCCATTTAATTGAGGATATTGTTGCTGCGCATACTCAATGCATCCTGCGTTCATATCAATACCAATAAAATTGACGCTGATATCTTTTTTAAGGCAATACTGGTAAATAGCAAAAAGATTATCTCCGCCACCACAGCCAATTTCACATATAGTGATCGTTTTTTTATTTCCGATAGATCGTTTGATCCCTCGAAGCGTGATAGCGTGGCCGCCGAGCCATATATTGATAAAATTAAGTTCTTTCAGGTTCTGTATCAACGCTTGAAAGGGTATATCATCCCCATCCAATAATTCTTTTTGATTGCTGCGTTGACTAAGATCTATCATGTAGATAAAATAAATGTTTCCATTGTTAAGCCCGGGCCAAAGGCGGCGCCAAAAATCTTTTCACCTTTTTTTGTTAAAGAAGCCGATAATATCTTCTTCAATACAAATAATATAGTAGGAGAGGACATATTGCCATACTCTTTTAAAATATCATAACTGGATTGTAATTGTCTATTTGTAAAGCCAAGGCTTTTATGCACAGATTCCAATATTTTTTTTCCTCCTGGATGAATGCACCAATGCGTAATATCCTGCTTTTGCAATTGCGCTGCGGCAAGTGCACGGTTTGTCAGGCCCTTAAAATCTTCTTCGATCAGGTCGGGAATATAACTGCTCAATGTCATTAAAAATCCTTTAGAAGAAATATCCCAGGCCATATCATTACTGCCTTTTGATGCCACCATTGAATAAAAATTATCAATACTTACACCTTCAGATTTTTTATTTCCTGTTAGTAGCACTGCAGCTGCACCGTCTGCAAATAACATACTACTCGTCATATTTTCAATCGTTGGTTCATTTTGAAAATGTAATGTGCAAAGCTCGGTACAGACGATCAGCACATTCGCATTTTCATCAGCGGTACAAAATGCATTGGCGATCTTTAATGCGTGTATCGCCGCGTAACAGCCCATAAAATTAACCGAGGTTCTACAGGTAGTGGGAGGCAGGTGTAACAATTCAAGCAGCTCAAGATCTAATCCAGGCGCACTCATTCCTGTGCAGCTAACTGTAATAAGGTGTGTTATTTTTTCGAGTGGAAATGTGCCAACACATTCTTCAATTGCTTTTACTGATAAAGAAGCAGCCTGTTGTTTGTACACTTTCATTCGATCTTCTACCGAGGGAAAAGGCTCCAGGTTTTCGGTAGGAGAATAAAATTTCCAGTCACCAGCTTCCGAACTATAATCCGGAATAACAGAATAGCGTGTATCAATACCTCCTTGTTTATACAGAAATTGTAGTTTTCTGCTATCCGTTTCAGATAACGCATATACCTGTTTCATGAATGTCAGGATATTTTGCTGATCATGTTTAAACGCCGGTACTGCTGTGCCTATAGATACTATCTTACTCAAAATGATTCCAGATTAATAAAATGATAAATGCTGTGTTAGTGCAGGTTGCTGCGATCCAGTTCATCCGCATCGTATTTTTAAAATTGGCTGCGCGATGATCTTTTTTTACCTGCAAGAACCACCAGGAAAAATAAATAATAATGGGTATAAAGAAAATGGTAATAAGTAATAAATTGTCAATGCTATTGTGTTGTAAAAAAAACTGTGCCATTAAAAGCCATGCGGCCAGGTAAACAAGACTGCAAAAAACAAACGTGCCCATATAACCAAGTTTGTAACTGATCGTTGTAACGCCATCAGCAGCATCTTGTACATGTTGGTATATCTGCGTAAGCGGATAAAACCCTCCAATTAACAAAGCACAGATAAATATTCCTTGCCATGGTATGGTAACGGCATTTGTTCTGCTAACGCCATAATATACCATGCAAAATGTCAACGCTCCCTGAAAAATGATAACGGTAAGGTATCCGATTATAGCAAATCTTTTTAATCGTATTCCTCTATAACTGTAAGCCTTAGACGCTGCGACATACAATAACATCAATACCGCAAAGAAAGGACTGACCAATAGGCTCAACAAAATACCGATCGTATCCAATATAATGGTTAGATAAAAAAGTTGTCGTGATGGCGGCGGCGGCTTTTCTATACCACCAATGCTTTCCGTGTCCTTATCCATATAACTATTATACCCATTGCTGGCAGGGTATATCAAAAAATTCATGATAAAAAATATCAGTGCAGCCTTACCCCAATCAATATGAGGTACCATCGCCAAAGTAAAAAAATACAATGGCGCCAGAAAAAAAGAAAAAGGAATGCGTAATAATTTTATACTCGCAGCAGAGATCATTTGTCCATTTTTAACTGGTGTAAAATAATATGAATTATTAATTAAAAAATATTTTATGATCAAATTATGAATTTCCTAATTTACTATAAATGGCAACTACTAATCTTCTCGGTAACCTTATAAGAAACGAAGAGGTAACTTTTGCCAATGTCCCAGGCACTACCAATAGTCTTTTGTGTAACGTTTTTCGTATGGCAACTTCTCCAACTCTTTTTGGCAACAGGGCCATTTGCTCTCCAAACCATCCCATTTTCTTTTTAGTATCTTCTATTATTTCAGGTTTTGTATAGACAGGGCCAGGACACAGCACACTAACACTGATGTGTTTTTTCTTTAACTGATAGCGAAGCGAATAACTAAAAAATACGACAGCGGATTTTGTAGCCGAATACATATTTTTTATGGGAATAGGTGCTAATCCTGCCATGCTGGCGACATTTAAAATATATGAAGGTGAATTTTTCTCTAACAGCGGAAGCATCGTGAGTGAAAGCGCCATCGCAGATTCAACATTTAATCTTACCATATATCGAAGAGAATCCAATGGAAGGGATAAAAAATCTTTCGAACCACCAATGCCTGCAACATTGCAAAGCATTTTTAAACGGATATTCCTATCGGTGCACCATTTAGCAATCGCTTCAGCCGATTCATCTTTACTAAGATCGTATATCAGAATCTCTACGTGAATATGATACATGGATTCCAGCTTTATTTTTGCTGTCTCCAAACTATCATAATGCCGGGCAATTAAAATTAAATTGTATTTACGTTTAGCCAATGCTTCGGCAATGCCATAGCCTATTCCTTTGCTACCGCCTGCAATCAATGCATAAGGAGCATCGGTACTATCATAAATTATTGAGGAAGAATCCGTATTGATCATATTGACAACACATAAAGGATCATCAAAATTTTTAGAGGCAGGTTGCAAAGATGGCTGAGCAACAACTGTTATGCTGAAGGCTGTAAAAAATAAAATAAATAATTTTCTCATCTACTACAATTGTTCGTTAAAGGCTTAACAAAATGTGCGCCGATTTTTATTCGCTATTACCAAATACAAAATGTGTGTTTATGTACGTAATTGCATCAGGACCGGATGTACATTACTTAAACGGAACGTTATTTAACCTATAAAGGATGCCATTGGGTGGAAATAAATGATAGTAGAAGGCGATAATTATTTAAGCGCTTGCACAAATCTCTTTAGATCAGTGATCTCTGTAGCAGAAAGGGTTTCGTTATTATCGTACTTGATCTTAAGCAATAATACGGTTTTGTGTTGGGGGTGTTTTTCTAAAATGGCATTGATCATTTCACCAATAACCGCATCTTTTTCAAATACAACAGGTGTTGCAGGCATCTCCGATTTATACCTGGTGGGCATTTTTTTTATTAAGGCTTCCAGTGTGGCTAATTTGCTGGGTGAGATGTTTTCTATCTGGGCGGTCTTACTATATAATCCTTCTAATTGTTTTTTGCTAAGGCTTCCACGTTGCTGATATTGTTTATACAGACTAATTATAAAAGAAGAAACAGGGTAGGCAACGATGCATTCCTCTAATATTTCATTGACAATATCTATTCGTTTTTGCATGGTTGTAAGTGTAAGTTATAAGTCGTAAGTTTTCACAGCTCCGCATACTTAAAACTTATTACTTATAACTCATAACAGCATTAATATTCGTCTTCGTTGAAAAAGAAATCATCCTGACTTGGGTAATCCGGCCAGATATCTTCCAATCCCTCATATACTTCACCTTCATCTTCCAATTCCTGAAGGTTTTCAATTACTTCAATAGGGGCGCCACTTCTGATGGCATAATCTATCAATTCGTCTTTAGTTGCAGGCCAAGGGGCGTCTTCTAAGTGAGAGGCTAATTCGAGTGTCCAGAACATTGTCTAAATGGGTTTAATTTTTTGCAAATGTAAAAGTTTGGTGGAACTGACCAAATGTGTTTTTCCCCTCTTACTTTTTTGAAAGTAACGAAATCGCTAAATATTGCAAAATATAGTCTTTAATCATGTTATTTCTTAATTATTAATTACTTTTAGCCTCATGCTGAAGGCCACAGGGATTATTAAAAATTATGGACCATTACCTGTATTGCGGGGGGTCGATATAACTATTCAAAAAGGGGAGATTGTAAGTATAGTAGGCTCTTCTGGCGCCGGTAAAAGTACTTTATTACATATTCTGGGAACTTTGGACACTGCTTTAGAAGGAACGATCACATTGGAAGATGAGCGGGTGAACGAGCTGACCGGTAAAAAACTGGCTGCTTTTAGAAATAAACATATCGGCTTTGTTTTTCAGTTCCATCATTTATTGCCTGAATTTACCGCTTTAGAAAATGTTTGTATTCCCGGATGGATAGCCGGCAGAAAAAAGAAAGAAGTAACGGAACGCGCTATTGAATTATTAACGATTTTAGGTTTATCTGAACGATTAGAAAATAAGCCACAGCAATTATCAGGAGGAGAGCAACAGCGGGTAGCGGTTGCAAGGGCATTGATCAATAATCCTTCTATAATAATGGCCGATGAGCCAACGGGAAATTTAGATAGTAAGAATGCTAAAGAATTACACCAGTTATTTATAGACCTGAGAAAAAAATTCAATCAAACTTTTTTGATCGTGACACATAATGAAGAATTGGCTGAAATGAGTGATCGGACCTTGCACATGAAAGATGGCAGGATCATTGGCTAATTCTTGGTTTCCAGGAGATCTCTGCCACATTTAATGAGTGTCCCGCATACCTTGCCAGGACAAAAAGATAATCACTTAAGCGATTCAGGTATTTAATAACAAGCGGCTCAACAAATAATTCATGCTCCTTCATATTTACGCATAAACGTTCCGCTCTTCTGCAAACACAACGTGTTATATGAGTTGTCGATATGGTCGGATGTCCACCCGGTAATATAAAAAATTTCATTGCAGGCAATACTTCATTCATGGCGTCTATTTCCTTTTCCAACAAAACAATATCTGTTTCTTTCAGATCAGGGATCTTCAGTAGAGGTTCTTTATCCGGATCGCAGGCCAGTGATGAACCGATCGTAAATAACCTGTCCTGTATTTCTTTTAAAATAGTTTTACTATGCGCATCGCTAATTTGATCTGCTACTAAACCAACGTAAGAATTTAATTCATCAACCGTGCCATAGCTATCAATACGCAAATCGCTTTTAGGAACTTTTGTTCCACCTATCAAACTTGTTTTACCAAGATCGCCTGTTTTGGTATATATTTTTAGTGCCATGGTGAACTGTTTTAGTGTTGTAGTTCGTTCGCGGTAATAATATCGCTTGCAATAATTCCATCTTTTAATCTTATTACACGTTTTGCAAATGCGGCGATATCTTCTTCATGTGTTACTAAAATAACGGTGTTGCCGTCATCATGTATTTTGGTAAGTATATCCATTATTTCATGAGAGGTCTTTGAATCAAGATTACCTGTAGGTTCATCCGCTAAAATGATCGATGGGTTATTGATCAATGCCCTTGCAATAGCCACGCGCTGGCATTGGCCGCCGCTTAATTCATTTGGCTTGTGATGACTACGGTCTTCTAATTTTACTTTAGTTAATACGGCCATTGCCCTTTCCAGTCTTTCTTTTTTTTCGATACCACTGTAAATAAGTGGTAATGCAACATTTTCTATGGCGGATAAACGTGGCAATAAATTAAATTGTTGAAAAACAAAACCGATCTCTTTATTCCGGACCTCTGCCAGATCATTATCCGGCATACCGCTTACATCTTTTTCATTCAAAATATATTTGCCGCCGGTAGGAGAGTCCAAACAGCCTAAAATATTCATGAGGGTCGATTTACCAGAACCGCTTGGCCCCATCAACGCTACATATTCATTCTTAAAAATATCGATGTTGATACCTTTTAATACCTGCAGTTCCTGCTTACCTAAGTAATAGTTTTTGCTGATATTTTCTAAATGAATAATTCCCTTCATAATTAATTCTTAATTACTTTGGGTACTTTAAAAAATTGTTCGTCGTGCATCGGTGCGTTCTTTAAAGCTTCTTCGCGGGAAATACTGCCTTGTATTTCGTCTGCCCTTAAAACGTTCACATTGTCGCTCATATGCAATAAGGGGTCAACGCCTGTCGTATCCAATTCATTTAGTTTATCAATAAACTGGATCATGCTTTGCAGGTCGGATTTAATGGCCGTCTTTTCAGCGGCATCAAATTTTAATCTTGATAGATTGGCTAATTTGTCTATTAATTGGTCATTTACTTCCATACCCAAAAGTAATAAGATTTACCAAGTTATAAGAGGTAGGCAGCAAGTAATAAATTGCAGGCTAAAAATGTACAACTTATAACCTAAAACTTATTACTTAATATTATCTTCGCGACCTTATGAGCAATAAGAAAGAAATAGTAATGAGCGGTATTCGTCCCACTGGTTTTTTGCACTTGGGCAATTATTTTGGCGCTATCCGCAATTATGTGCGGATGCAGGAAGAGTTTAACTGCTTTTTTATGGTGGCGGACCTTCATTCACTTACTACACATCCTGATACAAAAGAACTGAAAGCTAATGTACAAAGGGTTTTAGCTGAAAATATTGCTTGCGGGTTAGATCCGGATAAAGTGGCGCTTTATTGTCAGAGCCATGTGCATGAAACATCCGAATTGTATTTATATCTCAATATGATGGCCTATAAAGGCGAACTGGAAAAGACAACAACATTTAAAGATAAAGTTCGCCAGAATCCGGAAAATGTAAATGCCGGATTACTGACCTATCCCGTTTTGCAGACAGCAGATATTGTACTGCACAGGGCAAAATATGTACCTGTTGGCAAGGACCAGGAACAACACCTGGAAATGGCCAGGAATTTTGTCAATCGTTTCAATCATCGTTATGGAGAAGTATTTCCTGAGCCCGTAGCCTTTAATTACAATGAAGAATTGGTGAAGGTTCCAAGTCTTGATGGTACCGGAAAAATGAGCAAGAGTGAAAATCAGCTGGCAACCTTATATTTGGCAGATGATGATGAACTGATACGCAAGAAAGTAATGAAAGCTAAAACAGATGGCGGCCCAACGGAGAAAAATTCGGCCAAGCCTGACTATATCGAAAATATTTTTGGGCTAATGAAACTGGTAAGCAGTGAAGCCGTGATCAAAAAATATGACGAGGATTTTAATAACTGTACGATTCGTTATGGCGATATGAAAAAGCAGTTGGGAGAAGATATGGTGAATTTCATTGCTCCTATACGTAATAAGGTGGATAATATATTACACGATGAAAAATACCTGCAACAAGTGATGGAACAAGGTGCGGAAAAAGCAAGGGTGAGTGCCAAAGCAACAATGGAATTAGTGAGAACAGCGATCGGTTTGAACTATTATTAAAAAAATAAAAATCCAAAACCCAAATACCGAAAATAATGTATAATTTGAATCCCTGTTAATTTGGTATTACCAATAATCTGAAAACTGGAACTTTATAATCATTATGGCAAAAACAAAAAAACCTAAGCATATCGCTGTGGCCGGAAATATAGGTGCCGGCAAAACCACATTAACAGAGTTGCTTAGCAAACATTATAAATGGATCCCTCAGTTTGAAGATGTGGACCACAATCCTTACCTCAACGATTTTTATGAAGATATGCCCCGATGGAGCTTTAACCTGCAGGTGTTTTTTTTAAACAGCAGGTTAAATCAACTACTGGAAATTCAACGTGGTACCGAAACGATCATTCAGGATAGGACCGTGTATGAAGATGCCAATATTTTTGCGCCAAACCTGCATGACATGGGCCTTATGGGCAAACGCGATTTTGATAATTACTATAACTTTTTCGAAACACTTAAATCAATGGTGCAACCACCAGATCTGCTGATCTATTTAAAAGCATCAGTACCTACATTGGTGGCGCAAATACAAAAACGGGGACGAGAGTATGAAGAAAATATCCGGCTGGATTATTTAAAAAAGCTAAATGATTATTATAATAACTGGATCGAAAATTATAAAGAAGGGCCGTTGTTGATCATTGATGCCAACACCAATAAGTTCGCGGAAAATGAGGAGCATTTGGGACAGATCATTACAAAAATAGATTCTACTTTATTCGGACTTTTTTAAAAAGTGACGATACCGTTTTTTATTGCGTAAATAGCTAATCCAACCCTGCTTTTTACATTTAATTTTACAAAAAGCGCGTCGCGGTGGTTGTCGATCATGCGTGGTGTTTGACTCATCACATCAGCGATCTCTTTATAGGTCATATCTGTACTCGCTAATTTTAGAAATTCAATTTCAATTTCATTCAATATAGATTTATCCAGCGAAGCATTCTTATCATGATTGGTTTGAAACAACGTAGCTAATTTGCCCGTTATGCCATGAGAATAATGGAAATCGCCACCAGCAACAGAAATTAAGGCAGCTCTTAATTCATCGGGGTTAACATCTTTCTTTAAAAAACCTTTTACGCCAACCTGCAACAAACGGATCAATGCGATCTCAGAATCATACATGGTCAGTATGATAACATTTACTTCGGGGTGATGTTGATGTAACCAGCTGGCTGTTTCGTAACCATCCATCACAGGCATATTCAGATCCAGTAAAACAACGCAGGGAATAACGCCCGTTTCAATTTGTTGCAGCAGCTCTTTACCATTGCCCGCTACATTCATTACATGGCATTCTTCAAAAGTATTGATAAGGGAAGCAAGTGCATCTCGCAATAGAATATGGTCGTCTACCAATACGACATTGTAAAGCTTAGGATTCATAAGTAATTAATAAAGTTTTTTCGTAGTGTAGATATACCGGAAAGATAAAATAAAAATGCAACAATAGTATTACTTTTAGCAAATCAATTCGCAATAAAAATCAGCAACACATGTTAACAAATAATGACATACTTAAAAAATTGCGTGTAGCGCTTTCATTACATACAGAGGATATTGTAAAGATCCTTGCTTTAGTAGATTTTGAAATCAGTAAAGGTGCATTGGGAGATATATTTAGAAATGAGGATCATCCGGGATATGTAGAAGCGGGCGATCAAATTCTAAGAAATTTTTTGAATGGGCTAATTATTTATAAAAGAGGAAAACTACCAACTGCCAAACCAAATCCTAAAGATGAGCATGGCGATATTGGGCCACAGCGCAAGGATAGGGCTGAATAAATTTATTACTACTTGTTAAAATAAAAATTAACTCTCCAGAAACATTTCAAACAATAGCGAAACTTATTTCGCATCTTTCATGACGATCTGGATCGTATCTCTATTCTGCTGGCTTAATAATTTTATTTTTCCTTTGGTCAATTCCTGTAACACTGCATCCGTAAAATGCCTCACGGTTAAAAGTGTCAGGTTTTTTTCCAGCTGTACATCAAACAGCTCACTGGCAGCCAATGCCAGTTTTTCAATTCGGTCGGACTTATCATCCAAACAATATAAGATACTGATGGCTCCATTTTGAGACAGGTTGGGCCTGATCTTTATCTGCTCAAATAATTCGTACAGCTTACCAACAGGTTTTTCTTCTACAAAAGAAAAATCCTTTGAGCGAAGTTCCATCAGCACTTGCTTTTCTTTTATAACAATAATAGAAGGTAAGCCCTGTACTACTTTGTTGCTAATGATCGTTCCCATTAATTCCGGTTGCAAAAAGCAACGTACATGCAATGGGATATCTTTATTCTGAATTGGTTTGATGGTCTTTGGATGTATCACCTGCGCACCATAATAAGCCATCTCAATAACTTCACTATAGCTTAACTCCTTAATGATCGTTGCTTCAGGAAATTTTTTTGGATCGGCACTAAAAACACCTTCTACATCTTTCCATATCGTTTGACTGTGCGCGTTTAAGAGGTTAGCAAAGATAGCTGCGGAATAATCACTGCCTTCTCTTCCCAAAGTCGTGCTTTCATTTTCATCTGTGGCACCGATAAACCCTTGTGTGATTACTATCTTTTGTTTCAAGAAAAGCGGAACAATATTTTTTTGCACTTTATGTGCTGTTGTTTTCCAGTCAATGGATGCTTCTCTAAAATTATTATCAGTGCTAAATGTATCTCTTACATCGACCCAGGTATTGGTAATATTTACAGAGTTAAAATAATCGCTGAGGATGGCTGTGCTTAATAATTCACCACAACAAACAATTTGATCATAATAATAATCGTAATCTCTTACCGGTTTATCATGCAATAACCATTCGACCTCAGTAAATAAGTCACCTAAGCCTGCTACTGATCGCAAACCTAATTGTGCAACAAGTGCTATATGCTCGCTTTTAATTGCTGCAAAAAGGTGCAGCGCTTCCTCTTTATTTCCCGCAAAAAAAGACTCGGCCACTTTCTCTAAAGCATTGGTAGTTTTACCTATGGCAGATATTATCACTAAAATTGGATCGCCTTTAAAAGAGTCCAATATTTTCCCAACATTCTTTATCCTGTCGATACTATTGATACTGGCGCCGCCAAATTTAAAAACCTTCATCAGTGCTGCTGCTTATTTGGGTTGATTGAGTTAATTCGTTTAATTTAGCCCTCTCAAATAATTTGCAAAAGTCGTAATTCTTATGTAATTATCGCAAGTATTTAAAACAACTTTGTTAATTGGCAGAAAGGGTGACTAAATACAAATATTTGAAAAGCTATTTTTTACTTAAATTGCTCCGCCATTAGGCTGATTGAGGTATGCAAAAAACAATTATTTCTGTAAGGGATTTGAAAAAGAGCTACGGTTCTTTTGCTGCGGTAAAAGGGATATCATTTGATGTATATGAAGGTGAAATATTCGGTTTGCTTGGCCCTAACGGCGCTGGAAAATCAACTACGCTGGAGATCATAGAAACACTTCGTGAAAAAACGAGCGGTGAAGTGATCGTTGACGGACTTGATCTCGACAAAGAACCCGATAATATCAAAAAGATAATCGGAGTTCAATTACAAACATCAGGATTTTATCCGGGATTGAATTTGCTGGAATTGATCGATCTTTTTGCAGGGTTATATAACCAAAAAGTAGATCCGATGGAGCTATTGAAATTGGTAAACTTGGAAGACAAAGCAAAAAACAAATTCAAAGAAATGAGTGGCGGACAGAAACAACGTTTCTCTATTGCTACAACATTGATCAATAAACCAAGGGTAGTTTTTTTAGATGAGCCTACCACAGGTTTGGATCCGCAGGCACGTAGAAATCTATGGGACCTTATAAAAAAAATAAGAGAAGAAGGAACAACGGTTATTATCACTACACATTACATGGATGAGGCCGAACAATTATGCGATCGTATCGCCATCATGGATGAAGGAAAAATAATAGCGCTGGCTTCGCCGGATAAAATGATCGATGATCTTGTTGCAACAGGCTTTGAAAGGCCTAAACAGGTAAAATCGGCTAATCTTGAAGATGTATTCATTCATCTTACAGGGAAAGAAATCAGAGAAGAATAAATTTTTATATTATCACACCAATTAAAACTAAAAAATGACAAAGTTTATTTTTGCGACTATTATAGTGGCAATAACAAGTACGGCTACTTATGCTCAGGTAGCACCTAAGAAACCAGCCCCAAAAATGCAGGTAGTAACAGCTCCGCAGGGAACTACGGCTAGCCCTTTCAAAAATTCAAACGATTCATTGTCTTATGCGATCGGTAACAATATCGGGAATAATTTTGCGCACCAGGGCCTGGATAATATCAATACCTCAATGGTAAAAAAGGGAATAGACGATGTTTTAAAAAATAAAAAATTAAGTCTTGATTCTGTGCAGATCCAAACATTGCTCATGAATTATTCTGCCAATCGTCGTATGAAGCAACAAGCAGAATCACAGCAAAAAATGGCTGCCATAAAAGCGAAAGGCCAGGCTTATTTGGATCAAAATGGGAAACGCCCGGGTGTGATCACATTACCTGACGGATTGCAATATGAAGTATTGAGAAAATCTGATTCTACTAAAGTATCGCCAACAGCACAGGATACTGTAGTAGCGAATTACGCTGGTACTTTAATTGATGGGACAGAATTCGACAATTCCTATAAAAGAGGAGAAGCTTTAACAATACCAGTGGGTGGTGTTATTAAAGGTTGGACAGAAATTTTACAATTGATGCACGTTGGTGATAAGTTCAGAGTGGTTATTCCGAGTGACTTAGGTTATGGAGATAGAGGCGCAGGTGCGCAAATTCCAGGTGGTTCCGTATTGATATTTGAGATGGAACTATTGGCGATCAAACCAGCTGTTGCTGTTCAGGCTGCTCCTGCAACTGCACAACCAGGTTCAAAAGGACATTAATAAATTGTAGCTTCATTGCAGACAGAAGATCTAAAATATCCAATAGGTAAATATGAACCCAGTCCATTTACTGATAAGCAATTACAGGAATGGATCACGGATATACAATTTCTACCGCAGCATCTCGAAAATTCAATATTGAATTTGGATGAAGCTCAGATCGATACACCTTATCGTCCCGAAGGGTGGACGGTGAAGCAATTGATACATCATGTAGCAGACAGCCACATGAATGCATACATACGTTTTAAGCTGGGGTTGACTGAAATCAATCCTACCATAAAACCATATGAACAGGATCTTTGGGTAACGCTAAGCGATACAAAAAATTTGCCTGTAAATATTTCACTAACGCTTTTGCATGCACTACATGCAAGATGGGTTGAAGTGTTGAAGAATGTCAAAGGGGATGAATGGAACAGAACTGTTTTTCATCCTGAGATGAAAAAAGAAATAAGCCTTTGGTTTTTGCTTGGCCTGTATGCATGGCATGGTAAACATCATACGGCACACGTAACAAGGTTACGTGAAAGAATGGATTGGTAACTTAATTATCTGAACCATTGATAAACCAATGGTTCAGATAATAATCTACATAAAATGAACTGGAAAAAACTTTCTTCCGAATACATAGCACGTTACCAATATTTTACCGCGCGAAAAGATAAATGCGAAATGCCTGGTGGCAAAATTGTTGAATCCTATTACGTAGTCGAACTTCCGCGATCGGCTTGTGCATTAGCAATAACCGATGATGGGTATGTAATTCTTGCTAAACAATACCGGCATCCAATTGAAAAAACGATCCTGGAAATTCCGGGCGGTTTTGTTGAAGAGGGTGAGGACCTGATAAAAGGCATCGCCAGAGAATTACTGGAAGAAACCGGATACGAATTTGCACAGATCGAACATGTAGGGAAAGTTGCAGCCAATCCCGGCATATTAAATAATTACACGGATCTTTTTTTAGCAACGGGGGGTAAAAAAGTATCCGCACAACATTTAGATGTCAATGAAGAGATCGAAGTTATTTTATTGCCTGTAGAGCAGGTACGGGAAATGTTCAAACGAAATGAATTTGATCAGGCACTGCATGTAAGCTGTATGTTCTACGCTTTTCAAAAACTAGATGAAGATGATCCGGGGTTTTATTAAAAACTTTTTAATGTAGCGATCGTTCCTTTTGGATCAGTAGATTTAAATACGGTACTACCTGCCACTAATACATCAGCGCCTGCCTCGATAATTGACTTGGCATTAGCTAGCGTTACTCCGCCATCGATCTCGATCTTTACTTTTAGAGAACGTTCATCGATCATTTCCCTTAGTAGTTTTATTTTAGTCAATGTATGAGGTATAAATGTTTGTCCGCCGAAACCCGGATTAACGCTCATCATACAAACAACATCTATATCTTCTAAAATATCGGTAAGGTCTGAAACCGGTGTATGTGGATTAATAGCCACACCAGCCTGCATTCCAAGGCTTTTTATTTGTTGAATATTTCTATGCAGGTGCTGACAGGTCTCAATGTGTACTGTAAGAATATCGGCACCCGCTTTTTTAAAATCCGCCGCGTATTTTTCCGGCTCTACGATCATTAAATGAACGTCGCAAATTTTGGTGGTTGCCTTGCGAAAAAATTCTACCATCATCGGGCCAAAACTAATATTTGGTACAAAACGTCCGTCCATTACATCTAAGTGAAACCAATCTGCTTTGCTTTCATTCAGCATTTTACATTCTTTTTCGAGATGTAAAAAATCAGCAGATAATAATGATGGAGCGATGATAGCCATTAATGATTGAATTTAGTAATCAAAATTATGAAATAAAAAAGGGACTGGGACAAATCTAAAAAAACAAATCTAAAAATTGCGATCATCAATGCCCCAGTTTCTTCAAAGCATCTTTCGCTTCGTCATCATCCGGATTTATCTGAAGTGCTAATTGATAATTTGTAATGGCATCCGCATTTTTATTCAGCTTTTCGTAACAACGACCCATCCAATAATACGCAACATCATAATCACTTTTAACGCTGGCGGCTTTCTCCAGTTTTTTTATCGCGTCCTGATATTTGCCCATATTATATAAACAAATACTTTCTTCCCTGTAAGCGTCAAGATAAGTATAATCGAGTTCAAGACTTTGATCAAAAAATGGAATGGCCTTTTCTCTTTCGCCTGAAGTTGAATAATATAATCCTTTAATAAATAGGGCTTCTTTTCTATAATCTGCTGTTGTAACGGTCAATAGTTTATCAGCCACTGCTAAGGCATTGCTGTTTTTTGATTGCGCATATACGGAACCTAATGTTACATAATATTGCGGATCCGGATTCAATGAAACTGCTTTCTCAAGGCTTGCTATAGCGTTAGCAGTATCCACGTTTTCATAGTACAGCCAAAATAGGTGTTCCCATAAAGCTGCATTCAAACTGTCTTTACTGATAGTGTTTTTTTCCTCTGTTATAGCTTGGCTATACTCGCCGCTATCACGGTAATTCTGTATCAGGGTTTCCCTTAATTGAATAGAATCAGGGTATTTTTTAACCATATCCTTTAATTGTTGTTGCACGTTCAGCGACGTTGGTGGAACAGTATCATCAACATTATTATCATCATTACACGATGTAATAAAAAAGGGGACTATGATGAAAAAAGCAATTAACCTCAGCATGTTGTAAAATTATATTGGCAAAACTAAGCAATTAGTCGGGATGTGATTTTGAAGAAAATAGCGGTATTTTCAAATCTAATGGCAATCCGGCCTAAAATATATTAAAAAAAATCGTCAGAATAGAGAACGTTTTGTTGGTAAAACGTATCTTTTTGACTTAATTTTGCACCATAAAAGAGTATAAATGTTATTTGGATTTGATGTTTTTAACCAAAATTTTATTGGCTTTTGGTTTATTTTAGCTTTCATAAATGCCGGCCTAGCTCAGTCAAAAAATAAAGACGGATTAACCTGGGGATTAATATCTATTGCTTTGGGGCCCGTTGCCACTATATTGATCGTTATAAGTAAAAAAGAATTTGAAGAGTAGGACTTAGCCCAGTTCAATTATTTCGCAGTTTTTTATATCGTTGTTGTCAATGGCAAATCTGATCAACGTTCTCACTTTCTGCCATCCTTGTTTGCCTGCCGCACCCGGATTTATATGAAGGCATTCTATCTTTTCATCAAACATTATTTTCAAAATATGCGAATGCCCGCTAATAAAAAGTTGTGGCCTGGACGTTAGTAATTCCTTTTTCGTTTGAGGGTTGTAGTTAGGAGGATAACCTCCAATATGTTTCATGAAAATTTCTATCCCTTCACATTTCCATTGTAATTTTTCAGGATAAAAACTTCTGATATCTTGCCCGTCAATATTACCATACACCCCTTTTAATGGTTTAAAAGCGGCTAGTTTATTGGCAAGGGCAATGGTTCCAAAATCTCCTGCGTGCCATATTTCATCGCAATCTTTAAAATGCTCAAAGACCGCTTCGTCCAAGTAGTTATGCGTGTCAGATAGTAATCCAATCTTTGTCAAATGAAATAAATTGTGAGCAGTAAAGTACTTAAATATATTATATCTATTTTAAGAAAGAATAGATAATTAACGTCTAATTTTGTTAGACAGCAAAGCTTGCTTAAATATACTCTATCAGGGTAGCAAAGATGACTACAAAAATATACAATACCATTATGCGATTGATGCTGCCAGCTTTGGCAGTAGTATGTATTTTGGTATCCTGTGGAAAATACAAGGCACCTCCTGGAAGTTCAACAAACAATGGCGCAGGTAATCCCGTTGACACATCGAATGGAGTAGGTATTACAGTTGCCGGAGGTAACGGGGATAGCTCTTTGGCCAATCAGCTTAACTGGCCATTTGGTGTGTTTGTAGATAGCTTAGGTAATGTATTTGTAGCGGATACTTACAATAATCGGATACAGGAATGGGCTCCCGGAAGTACAACCGGCATAACTATAGCAGGAGGTAACGGCATAGGAACAGCATCTAACCAGTTTCATTATCCTGCGGGATTATTTGTAGATGGCACAGGAAATATATACATAGCAGACACGTATAATAACCGTGTGCAAGAATGGATAAAAGCTACCAATAGCATTGTTACAGTAGCAGGAGATAGCAGTGGAAGTTCCGGACAGGATTCAGCGCATCTTAATACACCTACCGGAATATTTGTTGACAAGATGGGCAACCTATACATAGCAGATCAATACAATAACAGAATACAAAAGTGGCCGGCTGATACTTCAATACATTATGGAATTACAGTTGCCGGTAGTGCAAATTCTACACAACTTGCATATCCTGTAGCAGTGTATGTTGATAGCATTGGGGATATTTACGTAAGCGATTACGGTAATAACCGCATACAGGAATGGTCTGCAGATACATCTATGCACAATGGAATAACAGTTGCAGGTGGCAATAGCGTTGGATATGCCAGTAATCAATTATATCAACCCTGGGGTTTATATGTGAATGGCAATGGTGATATATTTGTGTCTGACAGGTTCAATAATCGTATCCAAAAATTCGCAGCTGGTATGGACACAGCAACAACAGTCGCCGGCGGCAATGGGATAGGCGCCGCACCCAATCAATTATTTGATGCGGCTAGTATTTTCGTAGATAAAACCGGTATCATATACGTAGCCGATACTTACAATAACCGCATACAAAAATGGGTGGGCCATTAGGAAGTAAAGCCCAACACAAAATGAGATCCAACAAATTACTTCCCCTGTCATCTATTATTTTTTCTTGCGTTTTATGGGGCCTGTCAATAAGCCTCACTAAGAAAACAATGGGCGTTCTGGTTTTTCCACACATTGCTTTTTACCGGTTCATTATATCTTCCCTTGCTTTAGTTCCTTTCGCTTATAATAAAAAATTTTTATGGCCGGATAAAAAAGACCTGCCTAAATTCATTGTATTGGCTTTTTTTACCGTGCCCTGTACCTTTCTTTTACAATTTGCGGGATTGTCTTTCACCAGTGGAACCAGTGCATCACTTATGATCGGGATGACACCCGTAATGTTTGCCCTGACATCTTTTTTCTTTTTGAAAGAAAAATTAAGTGGACTTACTATCATTGGCATACTCATTTCCATTATGGGTATTTATATAGTTATTGGCGGATCTGTATCCAATAATAATTGGGCAGGAGATGGGCTGATAATTTTATCACTCTTTACACTATCGCTGAGCGTAGTATTTAGTCAGCAATTAATGGCCAAATACTCACCGCTTGTTTTAACTGCTTACACGTTTTGGTTTGGCACTATTTTGTTGATACCGATATCACTTTTTTTATACGGGCCACCACCAACAGATTTATTGCCATCAACATGGATATTGTTAGTGATACAGGGTATTGTTTGCACTTGTATTGCTTCTATATTGTGGAACTACGGACTTAAAAAAATATCGATCTCCAAAACCGGCATCTATGCCAATATTGAACCTATAGCAGGTATATTCTTTAGTGCATTATTGCTCCATGAAATAATCAATCTTCAAGTCATTATTGGAAGTTTTTTGGTTATTTTGGCGGCTATCGTTATCGAGTACCCGCAGTGGAAGAACGGCATATAAATTTGATTGTCAATAAGTTAACTATTATATAGTAATTGATTTTATATATATCGCTAGCCTAAAATGAAGTAACTTCGCACTTCTCAAAAAGAGTTTTATAGATGTTTGGATTTTTTCATAAACAGGTGCGCTATTTTCTTGTAAGTATTCGTAAAAAACTCTCAGAAAATCAATTTTTGCACATCGCCTGTGTAGTAGTGGGTTTATCTTCTGCATCAGCAGCAATTGTCCTGAAACTATTTGCTTTCCATATTCACCGGCTAATTGAACGAAGTACACAGGGTGGAGTATGGCCCTATCTGTATGTACTGTTACCTGCAATCGGTATATTTTTTACTGTATGGTTTATTAATCAAATTTTAAAAGGCAATTTTTTTAAGGGAAACGATAAAATAATATATGCTATTGCCAAGAAGTCAAGTATTTTACCGCTTAGCCAAATATATTCACATGTTATTACAAGTGCTATCACTGTTGGCAGTGGAGGTTCTGCCGGACTCGAATCTCCGATCGTTGCTACAGGTGCCGCAATAGGAAGCAACTTTGCCCGTACATATTATTTATCCTATAAAGAAAGAACGTTGTTGCTGGCCTGTGGCGTAGCAGGAGGTATTGCAGCAGCTTTTAATGCACCCATTGCGGGCGTGCTGTTTGCATTAGAGGTTTTTTTAATTGATGTTAGTATCAATGCATTCATACCATTGATCATTGCAGCTGCATCAGGAGCGCTATTATCAAAGGTAATTTTGAAAGAAGGCATTTTACTTTATTTCAATTTACAAGAGCCGTTTAATTATAACAATGTTCCCTTCTACATTGTTCTAGGAATACTCGCAGGATTTGTATCCTTATACTATGCAAAGGTCTTTACGATGCTTGAACATAAATTAGCCGGCATTCAATTAAAATACAAAAGGGCCTTGATAGGGGCCTTATTACTCGCGGTCCTGATTTTATTTTTCCCTTCTTTATTTGGTGAAGGTTATACCAGTATTACTTCCCTGGCTACAATGAGGCCTGAAAAGATATTTGAAAAAAGTATCGTTAAAGATTTTTTTACAAATGAGTGGCTGATATTTATGGGCGTTACCTTGGTAATGTTCTTTAAAGTTTTTGCTGCTGCGTTTACGATCGGCGGCGGCGGTAACGGAGGCAATTTTGCACCTTCTTTATTTGTGGGTGCCTATCTTGGTTTTGCATTCGCGACCTTATTAAAATTATTGGGTATACATAATATACCTGTCAGCAATTTTACCATTGTAGCAATGGCCGGTATATTAAGCGGTGTTGTATATGCGCCGCTGACCGGCATCTTTTTGATCGCAGAAATAACAGGCGGCTATGAGCTGATGATACCATTGATGATCGTATCTGCCATCAGTTACATGATCGTAAAAGCCTTTGAGCCGGTATCAATGGAAATGAAAAATCTTGTGCTGCATCGTAATGTGCATATGCATGATAAAGATAAATTCTTGTTAAGCAGGCTGGAAGTAGATGAACTTATTGAAACGGATTATGATCGTATAGATGAAAATCAGCAATTACTCAATATCGTTACTATCATCACAACATCCAAACGCAATACTTTTCCCGTAGTTGATAAAAAAGGAAAATTGCTGGGCATTATCAAATTGATCAACATTAAGTCAATTGTATTTCAGCCGGAATTGAATAAAAAAATATATGCTAAAGAGTTAATGGAAAAACCACCTGCGGTTATTGAGCTGACAGAAGACCTTAACAGTATCATGGATAAGTTTGATACAACGGGTGTGGATCAATTGCCTATCGTTGATAAAGAAGTCTATATTGGGTTTATGTCAAAGGCTAGTTTATTGACTCGTTACCGGAAAGAGATACTGGATTCCTTTTAATTTTGTTTAGAAGTGTAGAGTTTAGGTGTTTAGTTTGATAAATCATTTTTCTAAACACCTAAACCCTAAACAATACTATTTCCCTCCAAATACTTTCTGTAAAATTCCCGTAACCTGTGCTGCCGGGTCTTTACGGATCTTTTGTTCTTCCAATCCTATATTATAAAATAAACCGTCCAAAGCTTTTTGCGTAACATATGCTACCAAGTCAGGATTTACTTTATCACTTGATACACGATTGTAATTCGTAAATAGTTCGCTCCAATATTGAGGTGCGTTCACTTTGTTTAAAGAAGCCAATATAATTGGTTTGAATTTTTCGGTTAAGGCTGCAGAAGTTGTTTGTTTTAAATAATCGGTTGCAGCTGTATTACTTCCTTGTAGTATTTTCAATCCATCGGTTACGGTCATTTGTTTGATGGCATCTAAAAAGATATCGCCGATACCTGCAGTAGCGTCTTCAGCAGCTCTGTTCATTGATAATATTGTTTTATCAACTAAGCTCCCCATTTGAAGCATACGTAATTTTTTTTCTGCTTTTTTTGCTTCATCCGGCATTAAAATTTTAATGGCTGCGTTTCCAAAAAAACCATCTGTCTGGGATAATTTTTTACCGGTACTATCAGCAGCCACTTTTAAAGCTTCTTTTAAACCGTTGATGATATCATCACTACTTAAATTTGCGCCAAGGCCGCTATTGCTACCATTATTTCCGGGAGCTACGGAAGTCTGTGCTTTTTTAAGCATACCACCTAAACCCTGTGCAGAAGTATTGAAATAAAGTACACCAATAAAGAGGCAGGCAATCAGTATTTTTTTCATATTTCGTTTATTTTGTCTGACAAAAATAAGACCTCCGCCCATATAATGTACTATTTGTTTTGCCGTTCATCTAGTTTAACAATTTTTATATTGCCAACCGATATTTTGGTATTTTTTATACAAATAAAGTAGCTACTCCAATTACACTTTATTACATTTGTCACTTATCCCTCAGGAATGAAAAAATATCTACCGATAATAGCAGTAATCGTACTATGCAGTTGTAACAACACTGCTACAGATCAACAACCGGTTGATAATAACGTAGCGCCGGTTTCATCGGGCATCGCGGCACCGAAAGATATTACCGTCAATATTATCGGGATCTATCCGCACGATACAAGCGCCTTTACCGAAGGCTTACAATTGTACAATGGTAAATTATATGAAGGTACCGGTGATTATGAGGCTTCAGCACTGCAGATCGAAGATCTGAAAACGGGAAAGATAGAAAAGAAGCATAAGATGGGATCGGCTGATATTTTTGGTGAGGGCATACAGGTTTTTAAAGGAAAGATCTATCAACTAACCTGGCAAAATCATTTTGTAAATGTGTATGACCAAAATAATATTGATAAACCGATCAAAACATTGCAATGGCCAAATGAAGGATGGGGTATGACCAATAATGGAACCGATCTTATTTTGAGTGATGGAACTGCTAATCTCTATTTTGTAAATCCTGATAATTTTAAAATAGAAAGTACTATCCAGGTAGTAGATAATCTTGGGCCTGTTACCCAGATAAATGAATTGGAATATATCGATGGCTTTGTGTTTGCTAACGTTTGGCAAACGGATTATATTATTAAGATCGATCCATCAAACGGGCATGTTGTAGGAAAGATCAGCCTGCCTGGTTTGATACAGCAGTACGCCCCAAATCAATATGTAGAAGGAAGGACTGATGTATTGAATGGCATAGCCTGGGATAGCACCAGTAAAAAAATGTACATAACGGGAAAACGCTGGCCGAAGCTATTTGAAGTAACCGTCAATAATTAATAACACTATTTTATTTCATGATGTGAATCCGTATTGGCAGGTGCCGCATCGATGGTATTGGAATTACCAAATGACGGGATCTTCGATAGGCTATGAGAAAAATAATAACTAATAAGACCTGCAGCGGTAATCGTCAATACAAACGCCCATACTACCCAATAGCTTCTCTTTTTCTTTACCAATTTTATTTGTGGCTCGGTTGCTATTTCTACAGCAGGCTCACGGTTGGCAATAGGCGTAACAACCTGAACTTGCTTTTCAGGGATGTTTTGTTTAGTCGCCGGAATATGCGCAATAGTTTTGCGTTGTATATTTTGTTTTACTACCCGCTCTGCGGTAACAGGCTGAGTCAATTCTCTTGGTAATGCAACTCCGAGAAAGCGAATTTTACCATCACTTATTTTTGTGAATGTACCTACACCATTCAAATGAAAATTCCCCGATTCCTGCAAGCTGGTATTAAGAAATTCGCTGGTACTTGAGAATTTATTGAAAAGATTCGCTTCTTGTTGCTCTTCTGTAAATATGATGGTATGTACCGGTGATTTTATTGTTAAGTTGATAAGATCAGTCTCGGCCGAATTAGTGATGATGGTCAATGTACCAATGCCGGGCAGTCGGCAGCTTCTGTTTTGAAAAAGCGATGTTTGTATTAATTTATCCATGATAAGTTCTGTTAACCAAAGATATATTGAGCACTATGATATTATAAAACCAGGCTTAAAATTTTATTAACAATCCTCCCACCAAATTTATTCCATAGACCTCATAATTGTACCAACGTTGATATTTGTCATTCAGTATATTATTGACATCACACCAAAGGCTGATCCTTTTTGTAATGCCCAATTCAGCGCCAGCACTCAGATCAGCACCACCGCTTAATGATTTTGCGACACCGCCTTTCAGCAAATAGGGGCCACCGGTAAATGCCATCAGATCGGTTTTTAATAAAAGCCTTTTAAGCGCCTGCCAACGTATTGATCCGGTTAACTCAAAAGGAACCGTGCCCCAGGCTTTTGTATTGTCTTTAAATCCGGCGTAGTTATTCAATGTAAATCCTGCGGTAATGGTTAGCTTTTCTTCGCTGATAAAACTTCCTTCTGCATGAATGCGCATATCCTGGACATTGCGTTCGTTACTGATTAAAAAAGATTTATAGTCTGTTGCCGTATCATTGATAAAGAATGGTAGATTATCGAACGTAACTAATCCCGCTTTAGCGCTAAAAATAAAATGTTTGCCCACATTTGCTTTTATCCCACCATATAGTTCGACCTCTTTGGTATTTTGTTCTGCTGTAAAAGTTGCTAGGTAAGGATTAATGGCTGATAGATTTTGATAAGTGTTCTTATCATATTTGCCCACAAAACCGGCTTGTATTGTAAACTGTTTATTTTTAATAGGTAACTCTCCGTAAATATTGGGTAACACATTTGATTCTTTATTATCCCAAGCAGGCGTAAGGCCAACATGCAATGTAAATAACGAACCCGTGTAAATTACTTCAGGAGCTATCTCATAAATGTTATTATTGAATGTTATGTTGCCCGGTGTACCATTTACGGTTGAATAAGAAGTAACATCAGCAGTCATGAGGATCCTTGCGGCAAATTTTTCATTGAATACTTTTTCCAATGGAAGATTGCCGATCAAAGTTTGCTCCGTTAATTTATTTTGATTAGTGAAATAGTCAACCTGCAAGTTGGGATCATAACTAATACCGGTGTTAGTGACATCTTTATTTCTCAAACCAATTTTTGCGCTGATATTCTGAAATAGTTGTTGAATATCACTGGCGGCATAATTATATAGTGTATGGTCATAGCCATATAAATAATAAGTATTTTGGCTGGCCACAATAGCTCCGTATATTTCTTTACGTGGTGTAAAATAGCTGATGGTTGATCGCGCACTTGCCTGTGAGTAATTTTGGTTTTTAATATCTCCCTGTGATGAAATGTAATCACCATAAACGTTCACCAGTAATTTTTTTCCATTACCAAAACTTAACCCTGCTTTAAAATAAGGAGTTGAATAATTACCATATCCAAGTTTAGCGTAATTTCTATTCCCAAGATCAAGTACCGTATCACGATCCATGGCCAATGGTTTCAATGAAATTGGCTGATATGTATAAAATAAATTTTGAGATGGAATAGTATAAGTCAATGCAGGTTTAGAAGTATCTGCATTTAAATTGTTTGCAGAAAAATTGATCTTCACAGCATTCCGTAAAACAGGCTTGTAGCTGGATGTAATATCAATAACGGCTTTCTTGGTCGTATCTTTTTGAGCGAAAGAAGTAGCAGAAAATAAACAGAATCCAGAAAACAGAATCCAGCGTGTATTTTTAATCAATGCAGTTTGTATTTTGTATGGTATAGCCTGATTGTTCATGATGATTAATTAGTTATTTTAGAATTATCTGCTTCCTCAGCTATTGCTTTATCCAGTTTCTGTTGCGCCTCTGTTTTTAGTTCATCAATTGTTGAATTTTGAACTACGCTTTGATAAGTCGCTTTAGCATTGAAATAATCTTTCTTCTGTTCAAAAATATCTCCCAGTAATATGTATGATCTGGTCACCCAATAATCATAAGAGTTGGTTTCTTTAATAACAGCCATGGCAGCTTTTTGTGCAGCAATAAAACTTTTCAAACTGAATTGACAGCTGGCTATTTCATATCGTGCTTCTGCGCCCCATGCTGACCTGTTGATTGCTGCGCAAGACCTAAAGGCGATAATGGCATTGGCACTGTCATTATTCACTTCCAGTGATTTACCCAATACCAGGTCCGCAATCGACTTGTCATCGGTGCTGATACCTTTTTTTGTCAATAATTCTTTGGCGGCTGTATCTGCCTGTGCATAATCTTTTAATTGATATTCACTACGAACCAATCCCCTTAAAGCCTCTAATTTATTATCCTGGTTAACGGCATTAAATCGTAACGATTGAAAATTCTTCTCTGCGGCGGCGTAATCTTTTAACTCGAAATAGTTTATTCTTGATGCAGCCAGGGTTGCTCTTTCAAAATATTTATTGGCACCAAGACTGCTTACATAATCATATCCTTTCAGCGCATTTGTCCAATCTTTATTTTTTGAATAACATTCTGCGCCATAATAATTTGCTTCAAGAACAAAATGGCCATTTGGATATTTTGATAAATAATTTGTGAATCCTGTTGTTGCATTAGTACAATCACTATTCATGTATTGCAACTCGGCTGTAGTATAAGTAAGCGAATCTGCCTGTGTATCAGAAATGTTTTTCCCGATCTTATTCATCAACGTTATATAATCATTCGGCTTGCCTTCCTGTATGTATATATTTTTTACATTTTCCAAAGCTTCATCCGCTTCCGGAGATTGAGGAAAGTTTTGAATCAACTGCGTATAATTATTTAGGGCGTCTTTGTTATTGTTAGTATTATAATAGATCAGTCCAAGTTTTAAATATGCTTTTGGTTGCAGATCGCCGGCATCTGGCGCAGCCAATATTGCAGTCAAATAGGGAATGGCATTACTGAATTTTTCATTGGCCATATATACATCAGCGATTGCCAAATTAGCATCTGGAACCAGGTTGCTTTTTGGGTATTGATGGATAAGAGAAGCAAATGTCTGTATTCTTTCACCAGGGTTTTTGATCCCAACGATCATTGCTTTTTGAAACAGGGCATAATCGCTTTCAGGAAGTGCATTTGTCAACACATTTTCATACATGCTGTTTGCCTTCGCAAGATCTTTGTTCATGTAGTAACAATCTGCAGCGCGCACATAAGCGTCCTGTTCTATAGCAAGTGATGACGAAGAAGATTTTTCTATCTGTTCAAAGTAGGGAAGTGCCTGATGATAATTTTCTTTTTTTAACCAGCTATATCCTATATCATATTTTGCCGTCATTGGGTTTGCTTCCCCTTGCGCAGCAACATGGCTATCAAGGTAAGCAGTTAAATGACGAATAGCTTCATCATAGTTGGCTAGTCTGTAGGCTATTTCTCCTTTCCAAAAATTAGCATACGGCGTTACCGATGATGCAGGTAATGCTATAATTTTTGTAAGCAGGTCATCTGCCATTGTTATTTGCTGATCGTTGATATATTCCACCGCTTTTCCATACAATATGCGTGGATATACTTTTTGCATAGAAGCAGTAGGCTTATCAAATGATTGGTACAGAGCCAAAGCGTCGGTAAAATTATTGGTATTAGCCAGCAGACTAACCAATATTTCTTTTGCTTCAGGAATATAATTTGAGTTAGGATAATCAGTTAAGAATTTTTTTGTACTGCTTAAGGCTATATCCTGATAGTTTAGTTCGTAAGAAAGTTTTGCATAATTAAATGCTGATACTTCCTGTTGTTCTTTATTGCTATTATTATCAGCACAATATTGAAAAGCGCTTCTCGCATTTTCTTTTTGATTGCTATGTAAATAACAATCTGCCAATATATACATTGAGTTTTGTCCTAATGAATCCTTTTCATTACTCAATTGTTTAAATCCTTCTATTGCCTTATCGATTTGTTTTAATTTATAATAACAATAACTCAATTCATATTGTGTCTCTTTCGTTATCTTTTTGCTGTTGCCAACATAATATTCTAATAATGGAAGCGCTTTTTTGAAATCCATCTGTTCAAAATATATTTGTCCAAGCAATTGCTTCATTTCTTTTTCATAATACAAACCGCCTCTGCTTAAAGCTGTTTCAGTATAATGTGCGGCTTCGTCTTTTTTATTCTCGAAATACAATATCTCTGCAACATAATAGGGAACAACGGACTTGTATTGATTGAGGTTTTCTATTACAGCAAAAGAGCTTAAGGCTTCAGCATACTCGTGATCGTAAAAACAAATAAAACCATAATAGTAATTGGCCTGTATATAATATTTGCTGTCGTGTTCTCTTTGAATTTCAGCAAATAGCGGTTTGGCTTTTGCAAATTGTTTGATGTTGAAATAGGAATAACCCAGCTCAAATTTTTTGTCTGCAACTTCTTCAGTGCTTAAGTTATTATATCCTGAAGCTTCATAATATTGAATGGCTTTGGAATAAAAGCCTTGTAGGTAATTGTATTTGGCAAGGTGATAACTCATCAACTCAGTGCGGGGCTCATTATCTACATCATAAATATAATTGATGGCTTCATCTGCTGCAATAGGTAATTGTAATTTTAAGCCGCAAACAATGTAATAATAATTTACATCTTCATAGATATAACGATTGTTGCTTGCCTGGTTTTCAGGATACTGCTGTTTTAATTCTTTTAATAATGGATACGCAAGCGCATATTCTTTTTTTATGAATAACTCTTTGGCTTCTTTATAGTTTTTTTGCGGATCAGTTATTACAGCGGTTGGCTGAGCAAAAGCTGTAAAAGAAAAAACGATAGCAAGCAGAGAGAATATAATTTTTTGTTTTTTCATATTGAAGTATCAACTTATTTTTTACAGGATGTAAAAATAACTATATTGCCACTCAGGAAACATCATTATAACATTGATTGTTAATAAGTGGATAACTGATGTTTGTATATGTAATTTAATTTTTATTGCTGTTAATAAAACTATAAAGAAAAATGAAGAAATTATTGTCTACAAAGTATTCTGCCGGCGCATTTAATTTTGCGATGTTGGTATTACGATTGGTATTTGGTATTTTAATAATGAGCCACGGATACGATAAGCTGATCCATTTTGGCGACAGGCATGCCAGCTTTATGAATTTTATGGGAATAGGAAGTTCTTTATCGCTTGCGTTGGTAATATTTGCTGAATTTTTTTGTGGCTTATTCGTTATACTTGGTTTATTTACCAGGCTTTCCGTTATCCCATTAATAATTGTTATGGCGATCGCTGTAGTGAAAGCTCATCATGGCGCTGTATTTGGTGATGGCCAACCCGCAACGTTATATTTAACAGCATTTATTGTTTTATTATTTGTGGGGCCGGGAAGAGTTAGCGTTGATAGTATGATCGGTGGATAAACCAGATCAACTGCAAAAATATTTATTCACCAAATAATAATTCACCAAAGCCCCCTTCAGGGGTTGGGGGTTTTTCCTTTTATGTTTATCACAGAAACAAAAATTCGCATCCATTATGCACTGACCGATCAAATGGGTGTTGTGTATCATGGGCATTACGCACAGTTTTATGAAATCGGCAGGGTAGAGGCCTTTAGACAGATCGGTAGTGTTTATAAAGATATTGAGGCCATGGGTGTCATCATGCCCGTTGTTGAATTGAGCAGTCGTTTTTTACGGCCCGCTAAGTACGACGATATGATCACGGTAAAAACTTTTTTGAAAGAGTTGCCGGTAAACCATAAGATCGCTTTCTATCATGAAATTTATAATGAGCAGGGTGAGCTTTTAAATACAGGAAATGTAATACTGTATTGCATCGAATCAAAAAATATGAAACGTTGTGATATGCCTGGGCAGTTAAAAGAAAAGCTATCTCCCTACTTTCAGTAATGAGATAGCTTTGTTATATAAATTTGTTATTGATTATTCAGGATCTGTATCGCTTCCTTTGTTCTGCAGGTTCAGGTGTACTTCATAACCACCGCCGGCATTGGTTAATTCTACATCAGCTACAAATCTTGCATATTGATCATCCATCGCTTCAAGGTGCAAAGAGCTAACCGCAAACTGTATATTATCTTTTGGTAATTCAAGATCACCTACAAATGATAAGTAGCTTTTATCGATCCATTTTACACTTGTTCTTTTCACCAATCTGAATAGGTTTTTGTATTCTTTTAACGCTTCATCATAATCATCTCCTTCATACATAATAGCCTGCCAGCTGGCGGTAGTGTCCACTCTTGAATTAAAACGGTATATAACACAATGCAAAGCGCCCGGCAAAGTAACCCTTGAAGCATATACCCTAAGGTCGGGTTGTGTTTGAGCAGGTAAAATAGGCCCCTCTATATGTTTATAGTCATATTTAAAATCCGTTACCGCTTTGGTTAAAGAATCGGCAAAAGGATTCGAAGGGAGGATCGTCTTATAAAATTGGGCCTTACAAAGGCTAAGACATAGCATGAATGTGATCGGTAGTAAAATTATCTTTTTCATATCGTTATTTGATTTGCAAAGTAGAACATTGACTAATATATTCATCTAACAAGTTTTCAACTTATTAACAATTTTTCGTCCTATAAATAAGAACTAAACATTTGAGTTGTAATTTTAGCCTTTGATAACAATTCATCATGGCACACTGGCTAATAAAATCAGAACCTTCTACCTATAGTTGGGATCAGTTTGTAAAAGACAAACAAACATTTTGGGATGGCGTACGCAATTATGCGGCCCGGAATAATTTGAAAGCGATGAAAAAAGGAGAAGAAGTATTATTCTATCACAGCAATGAAGGTGTGGAGATCGTAGGCATTGCAAAAGTGGCTAAAGAATTTTACCAGGATCCAACTACACAAGAAGAAGCCTGGGTAGCGGTAGATTTTAAACCATTTAAAAAGCTTAAAAATCCCGTTACCTTATTGCAGGTAAAAGCTGATAAACGCTTAGCAAATATGGATCTGGTACGCTTGGGTAGATTATCAGTGCAGTCGGTAACGGAAGAAGAATGGAACATTGTGATGGAACTGGCCGGCGAAAAATAAGCCGGAAAAATTCAAAATCAATAAATCAACATACCAAAAACAATTGAACTATTAGTTATTGTTTTTGGTATGTTGTTATTGGAGATTTATTAGATTACTGATTTGGATATTTTTCTTTTGGTTTGCTGATATTGAAATTTCTGGAAATGTTGAATCCGAAATAAATATTACCTGCTCCCCAGTCATTGGTGCTTTGTTCAACCCCATGTATTGATTGAGCAACATATTGAGTTTGATTCATGCTTTGTGAATTGCTGAATACTAACTGAAAAACATGCCCACCCGTTTCAATGCCCCAACCAAACGAAAATGAATTATGTGTTTTTTGAGAAACAATTTGTCCGTCAGGTAAATAATTGTATTCAGCCTCGATGCTCATTCGTTTTGTGAATTTGACCCTCGCACCAGCGCCGATAGCAAATATGTCGTTTTTATCCTGCGGAGTTGCCACCAGGTTATAATGTATATAAGTAGGAGCTAACTGTACAGATATATTTCTGTTGAATTTTCTTGCGATCAATAACTGTGCAGCATATGCTGTTCTGTTTCCAATATTTAAAAATGAATCATCAGGATTTTTTTGTGTGTAGATCGATGCAAATCCAACAGCACTAATTGTCACAGGCATGTTATTGTTGCCATCCGTCTGTCTTAAGATTTTATACTTTAAATAACCATCAAATGTTTTTAGGTAAGAGCTTCTTCCAATACCAACTGTTAAACGATTGGTGATACCATAGTCAAAACCTAAACGCAGTGTTGCATTATCTAATCCATATAGATTATACGAGCCGCCTGTCGGACCATTAATTTCTCCAAACCTATGTTGTATCTCAAAGTTCAGCATTCCTTTTCCTTCGCCTTCCACCGTTTGCATATTTACAATGTAGATAGCTTTAAAAGTACCTGTAACATAAGAAGGCTTTGTATCAATAGCCATTGAATCGTTCAACTTGCCCAGTAATGTGGTATCCTGTGCATATAAATGTTGCAAGCTTATTGATAAAACAATAAGGCAAATAATCTTTTTGATTGGCATATAGTTAGTTTATTTAATGGGGTTATATTCTGCTTTTATGGTAATGGTTAATTCTTTGGCAATATTATCTCTCACTACAGACGGTATGGAAATATTATAATCTTCGGGTTTTATTTTAAATTCGGCAGTGCCGATCAGCTTGCCATTCTTAACTTCCAACGTTGCAGGTAATTCAATTGTTCTGGTAACATTATGAAGCGTAAGTGTTCCCTTAACCATTATATTGTAAACACCATCTTTGGTCAGGATAACATCTCCTGTATAAGAACCATTAAAAACTGCCTTCGGGTATTTATCACTTTCAACATAATTTTCGTTGAAATGTTCCTGCATTAATGCTTTTTCAAAAATGAATCCTTTCAGTAGAGCACTGAAGGCAATATTTTTTTTGCCGGCATCAATGATAGAATAGGTCTGGTTGTTTTCTGCTGTAATGTCTTCCACTACTGCTTTAGAATAGAATCGTATAAATCCTGTCCTTGTTATATATAATTGAGAATAACCGGTAGCGCTAATGCTGATAACGAGTATAAAAAATGCGATAATCTTTTTCATATTGTCTGCTTTAATTTTTAAGATTAATTGTCTTGAGCTCCTCTATTTACCCAGTCAATAAATTTATTGATCTCACAAGGAGATAATATAGGCATACCATAAGGCATTGGCACATAACCGGGAAAATGTACAAGGTCACCTATTAACATATTATTGGCTGCATATTTTTGCAGCTGAGCAGCTGTAGCTAAACTGATGCCTCCGCTGCCTGCAGTATTTGCATCTCCATGGCAGTAGTAACAATGTAGTTTCATGAGCGGCACAATGTCCTCATTGTATTTTGTGTTAGCCGTATCATCACAAAAAGTGCTGGGCTCACCGGTCAGGCTCTCCACATTATTTTTTGAACAGCCTGTTGAAAACACAATTACAGTGGCAACCATCATTCCTGTAATTAAAATAATTTTTTTCATCGTAGTTATTTTATTGCTATTCTTTATTCTACGCCGCAATCAACCAAACTCACGTCCATCAAAAATCCTGTGCATTTTCCTTTAATTGTGATATTGCTGCCTATTGCCGGGTAAGAGATCGTGGTTCCTTTATCGTGCGAAAACATCTGGCAGCTAATACCTCCACCTGTTTTTTGCGGAGAAAGTAATAGAATATCTGTTGCTCCATTGTGGTCAATCTCTGCAAGTACACCTTTTACCTCGATGATCTTTCCAATATACATAGAATCTGCAGCATGTTCGTTTTGCTGATATTGCTGATACAATGAATCTGCTATAATTGAGTTGGAAGCATTTTGTGACAAGGCGCTTTCACGGGGTTTATTGTATAAGTAAAAGCCAAACCTGGCTGCTACACATGCTACAACAATGGCCACTATAAAAAATATTGCTTTCTTGCTCATGTTTGATTGGTAGATTTATAAATAGTATACGCATGTTCGGTTGCCTTGGTTGCCACAGGTGAATAATAATCTTCATTTCAAAATGAACAGTATATGTAACAATGGATTTCGGATAATTTTTTTAGCCAGATTTTTATATATTGGGTCATTAGTATAGTGTTGCCGGCAAGTGATCGGGTTAAGAAAATGAAAAAATAATTTTATGAAAAAACACATTGTAGTACTAACGGGTGCCGGAATTAGCGCTGAAAGTGGGTTACAGACCTTTCGTGATAGTGATGGCTTGTGGATGGGATACGATGTATATGAAGTGGCATCGCCAAGAGGCTGGAACAAGAATCCAGGACTGGTACTGGATTTTTACAATATGCGTCGTAAAGATGTAGCTTCAGTAGTACCTAATAAGGCGCACATTGGTTTGGCCGGATTAGAAAAAGATTTTGATGTAACGGTCATAACGCAAAATATAGATGACCTGCACGAAAGGGCAGGTTCAACAAATGTGCTGCATTTACATGGGGAAATATTTAAGATGCGTAGCATTAACGATGAAAATAGAATTTATGAAATAAGGGGCGATATCAATTTAGGTGATAAAGCTGCCGATGGGGCGCAGCTACGTCCGCATATTGTTTGGTTTGAAGAAGAAGTCCCGCTAATAGGAGAAGCTGCTAAAATTGTAGCAACAGCAGACATCTTTATTGTAGTGGGAACGTCCTTACAAGTGTATCCCGCAGCCGGTTTAATGGGCTATGTGCGATCGTATATCCCAAAATATATTATTGATAAAAAGATCCCGCTTATCAATACAAGGCCCAACTTATTCTTTATTGAAAAGCCGGCAACAGAAGGAGTGGAAGCCGTTATAAAATTGCTGATATAGAATAAACCACTGAGACACTAAGAGCAATGAGTTTCACTGAGTGCCGTTTTCTAATTCGCCCCTCAGTATCTCTTTGTGTCCCCAGTGTCTCAGTGGTTCAAAAGCCAAAGCATGGTTCAAAAATCTTCTCCACAACCCTCAATAAAATGTGTAAAAGTAACCCCCTAAAAGCACCATTTTAACAAGGAAAAACAGCAGTAATTCGTTATTTTCGCTACCTATAAAATTATATGGAAAACAACGTAGCTAATGAAGGCGGAAACGCCAATAACAGGGGTAGGATTATCACTGTAAATATTGAAGAACAAATGAAGACCTCTTACATCGATTACTCCATGAGTGTGATCGTTGGGCGTGCGCTTCCTGATGTTAGAGATGGTTTAAAGCCTGTTCATCGCCGTGTGTTATACGGTATGACCGAATTAGCCAACTATAGCAACAGGCCCTATAAAAAATCTGCCCGTATTGTCGGAGAAGTAATGGGTAAATATCATCCCCATGGAGATGCCTCTATTTACGATACCATGGTTCGTATGGCGCAGGATTGGGCGATGCGTTATAAAATGGTAGACGGGCAAGGTAACTTTGGTAGCCAGGATGGTGATCCACCTGCAGCCATGCGTTATACAGAGGTACGTTTGGAAAAATTCGCAGAAGCGATGATGGATGATATCGAAAAAGAGACCGTAGATTTCCAATTGAACTTTGATGATTCTTTAAAAGAACCAACCGTACTTCCTACAAGGATCCCCCAATTATTATTGAACGGCGCCAGCGGTATTGCTGTAGGTATGGCAACGAATATGATGCCGCATAACCTCAATGAAGTTGTTGACGGTTGTATTGCGTATATCGATAACCGTGATATCACTATTGATGAATTGATTGGTTATGTAAAAGCTCCCGATTTTCCTACCGGTGGTGTTATATATGGTTTTGAAGGGATTAAAGCAGGCTTCTATACAGGCCGGGGAAGAGTGGTATTGCGTGGTAAAGCAAATGTTGAAACGGATAGCAAAGGAAGGGAAAAGATCATTATTACCGAGATACCGTATCAGGTAAACAGGGATATGTTGACACAAAAGATCGGCGATCTGATCAATGATAAAGTGATCGAAGGTATCAGTGATGTAAATAATGAAAGTAATAATAAAGAAGGCACAAGAATAGTTGTTGAGCTGAAAAAAGATGTGGTGGCGCAAGTCATCATCAACCAATTATTCAAGTTCACGGAATTACAGACTTCTTACGGCATCAATAACGTGGCGCTGGTTAATGGCAGACCTAAGATCCTGAACCTAAAAGATCTTATCAGTGAATTCGTTGCATTCAGGCATGAAGTGGTTGTCCGCAGAACACAATTTGAATTACGTAAAGCCCAGGAAAGGGCACATATTTTAGAAGGCTATATCATTGCCCTGGACAATTTAGATGCTGTGATCGCTTTGATCCGTAATTCATCTACGCCAAACTTAGCCCAGGAAGGTTTGATGAGCAATTTTGGTATGTCTGAAATTCAATCGAAAGCTGTTTTGGAAATGCGTTTACAACGTTTGACCGGAATGGAGATCGATAAGATCCGTGAAGAACATGCTGAGATCATGAAATTGATCGAACACTTAAAAGAAATATTAGCCAACGAACCTTTACGTTACCAGATCATCAAAGATGAATTGGCAGAAGTCAAAGCAAAATTTGGTGATGAACGTAAGACAGAAATAACCTATATGGATGATGAGATCAATATGCTTGATCTTATTGAAGAGGAAGATGTAGTCGTAACCATTTCTCATTTAGGTTATATCAAACGTACATCTGCAGATGAATATCGTTCTCAGCGCAGGGGTGGCCGCGGTGCAAAAGGCAGCAGTACTAGGCAAGAAGATTATATCGAACATTTGTTCGTCGCATCTACGCACCATACCTTATTATTCTTTACAGAAAAGGGCAGGTGCTTCTGGTTAAAAGTATATACCATTCCAGAAGGAGATAAAACCAGTAAGGGGCGTGCATTACAGAACATGATACAAATTCCTGCAGATGATAAAGTAAGGGCGATCATTGATGTCAAGAATTTTGAGGATGAAGTGTATGTGAAGGGGCATTATATCGTTCTATGTACCAAACAGGGGATCATTAAAAAAACAGACCTGGAAGATTTTAGCAGGCCAAGACAAAATGGTATCAATGCGATCAATATCCAGGATGGCGATCAGTTATTGGAAGCAAAGCTTACAGATGGTAATTGTGAGATCATGCTGGCAGTGAAAAGTGGCAGGGCTATTCGTTTCCCGGAAGAAAAGGTACGTTCTACAGGTCGTGGCGGTATTGGTGTATATGGTATTGAAGTCGATGATGCCAATGACGAAGTAGTAGGTATGGTTTGTGTGAACAGAGAAGATAAAACACGTACCATATTGGTGGTAAGTGAAAAAGGATATGGTAAACGTACATTCATGGATGATCCTGAAACGGGTGAAGCAAATTATCGCATAACCAATCGTGGCGGTAAGGGTGTTAAGACGATCAGCGTGACTGAAAAGACCGGTTCATTAGTTGGCTTATTGGATGTTACGGAAAAAGAAGATCTAATGATCAGTTGCGTAAGTGGGTTACCATAC
>Ga0210387_10000089_pt1 | contig 64189 bp, 61 predicted proteins | sample IncBWC7OmetaG_FD_160108 | JGI IMG/M metagenome (GOLD analysis project Ga0210387, IMG submission 160108) | Forest soil microbial communities from Barre Woods Harvard Forest LTER site, Petersham, Massachusetts, United States - Inc-BW-C-7-O ... | reverse complement strand
CTTTCTCGCCTCGCTTTAATATTCCGAGCTCCTCTCAATGAAACACAAGCCTAGAGCCAGACCGCCGCCGACAACTCGGAATATTCCGGAACTCGGAATATCAACCGAAAACCTCCGTTAAGGCATTTCGACATGAAATCACCAAAAACATCGTTGAGCCCCTTCTGCTATTAGGGGCTCCTGGTCACCGCGCATATCAAGATGCTATTGGTTACTCGGGGTGGTCGTCGGAGACGGTGTTGCAGCCGGTGCAGGGGTGATGTTCCAAGTTTGCAGCTTATCCTTCAAAATACCGTTCTCAAGAACCTCAATTGCTGACCAGTAGCCCTTTGACTGTATAGGACCCCAGCCCTTGCCTTGAATAGTGTCACTCCATTCCCCGAACCGCCATAATTCAGTGCCACCAGTTGTCGTTGCTATGAGGTGAGCGGAATATTTTGTGCCGACATCCCCGCTAAAGTTACTGAAATGAACTCGCTTGAACAGGTCTGCCCAATATTTCTCAATGGCCGCCCGACCGTAGACGGGTCCTGTGTCCGTCACCAGAACCGCATCTTCTGTGAACATTTTGGCGGCCAAGGCGGTGGCATCGTTGTTGTTCATTGCCTCGTCATATATCTTTTGGTGGGCAGCAATCAGGTCGATTATTTTTGGTTCGACCGTGTCTTTTTGTTGGGCAAATGTCGGCCAAGCAAAACCGATTGCCAATCCTACAAGGGCGACTACTGAGCAGAATTTCATTGTTTCCTCCGATGTTAGAATGCTTTGTCGCCCAAACGATCTAATAATCTTCGGCGAAAATGCTTGCGTCACCGTAAACAGCTGGGAGGGCGGAAGGATCAACGTTTTCGAGGAAAGGTCGCTTAACGACTACCTAGTAGACGCCTCACTCTATTCGGCGTCAATGAGAAATATTAACATATTTAGCACCCGTCTGATCGCTCTGGCGTTTTGCTTCAAATCCACCTGGTTCGACTGGTAGTTGGGCGCATCGCGCTACTACAATGTTAGTAATGTTTACCGTTATGACGGTGTAGGAAATAGCTCTACCGCAAGCTGTTGGATTTGAGCATATCCACGATATTCACAACATTAAGAAGCTTCAATCTTGGAGGCGGCTCCCAGCTATAGATCAATGGGCTACGTTAAGCGCGGGCCACTCTACGATTTAAGTAAGTACAGTCGAACAACGGCTCCGAGCACGGCAATTCCCGATGACCTTGGCGTCATACTCAGAAGCAACGGAAATACTCCAAAGATGGTATGGGAGAAGCTCAGCACTGCGGACGAGGATCAAATCTCCCCAGGACAGTAGTGGCCGTTGAGATCGCGAAACTGATGTTATGAATTTCGAAAAGATCAATCTTGGAGCACGGATCTGCGGCGACGATCGCAAATGGACCGTTTTTCTCTGCGAGATTCTAGACGAGAACTCTTAAACACCGTCCCGTCCAGTATATCAATAATATCCTGGAACAGGATCATCGGCCATCAAACGCCTGGTAGTTTCCCCAGAACGCCTGCGGGGTTCTTATTGCGGCAAGAAACGTTCTGTTCACGCCGGTAACCCACTGTTTCATGATTTAGTCTAGGCTTACGTTATTAGGTTGTACTGATCCGGTTTCTTAGGAGTCGATAGATCCCGGAGGATGCTCCAATATAAATGCATAATGGGCGCTATGGTCTTCGTCATGAGCTTGCTGATCCACGGGACAGACGCCCTTGCTCGGTTTCCCGACGTCTCTTGGCGTTAGCCGATCCTCGCAACTCAAAGCGCGTTTGAAAAGCCTTTTCCCTGCCCTGCAAAAACATTAGTCCTAGGGCAATTCTACGATTTAGCTACAATCGAAAGCGTGACTGAGAACTAACAGACACAGTAGGCTTTTTTTCGTTCCCACTGTAAAACATAACCTCGTGTCGATATGTCCTGTAAATTGAGAGGGTAGGACAAGGATGGCATTCAGTGATTGTCCAAGTAATTCATGTTCGCTGGCTCGGGCACATAGACAAGGGACATTCCAACCTTGATGAGCGTTTATATCAGCGATAACGCCTTCGGAATTGTGGCGCTGCTTTTCCAGGTTATCCCAGTCGTACTCATAGGCGTGCATCTGGTAGACGACCTTGGTCCAGCCGAACTTCTTCGGATCCGGCAGCACATCTAAACCCCAGCCCATATATTTGCAATCGACCTGCCCGCCCCAGCATCCTTCCAGGGTAATGATGTGATCAGGATCAATCGCTCGGATTTCCCGCTCCGCTAATCTGGCCTCGTCAGCACTGTTCATCCTTGGAAGCTCCGGAGTCCGATTTCATGGCAGGATCCGTCCTTCCGCGGCGATCAGAGCTTCGCAAAGCTCGCGACTTTCTGCTTCGACGTCGGCTGGGGCCGGAACCGTGCGAACGATCTCTTCTCGTTTTCGCTGGCCTTCGCCGCAGTGAACTGGTCAGAGAATACGCCGAGGACCAGGTCTTGGGACACCATTCCGGGGGACGCCCAGTGAAGTGATGCATCGGCAGGTACAGGGATGTAGTAAAACCCGTGACTTGTCACCCTTCCCGGACTAGTCTCCTAATAACAGAAAGCCCCCAATTATGCCTACATCATGGAAAGTTGCCGGATCCTATTTTGAAGCTTGCAATTGTGACGTCGCATGTCCCTGCGTCTTTCTGAGCCCACCTACAAGCGGAGAATGCACCGTCTTGCTTGCCTGGCACATCGATCACGGCCAATTCGGGGAAATCAATTTAGACGGGTTCAATACCGCGCTCGCGGCCTATTCTCCAGGTCACATGCTGGAGACTAAATGGAAAGTTGCCCTTTACGTGGATGAACGAGCAAACCAAGGTCAGCGGGACGCTTTGACCCAAATTTTTTCTGGCCAAGCAGGCGGGCATTTGGCGGGTCTTGCTCCACTCATCGGCGAAGTCATGGGGGTCAAGACAGCTGCGATCGAATATCGCGCAGAAGGCAAACGACGCGGCATGCGTCTCGGCGATTTCGCTGACGCAGAGATTGAGGGTCTGCTCGGCCAGGATGGTGGGGACGTGACTATTGCTGGCCATCCCTTTACTGCGGTTCCGGGCTTTCCCGCGGTAGTGGCCAAATCCAAACAAATGAGGTTCAGTGATTACGGCCTCAGGTGGGAGGTGTCGAACAAGAACGGATTCTTTTCGCCGTTTGCTTACCAGTCTGCATGAACCCGCCTATCCGTGAGGCTAATCCTGGCAGAAGTGCTCAAGCGTGACCGTGCGATGGTCGCTTTCGGTCTGGCGGGCGTCGCGATTCTGTCTTGGGCATACCTGATCTGCATGGACTGGGGAATGCGCCACATGGATGTCGGAATGCAGATGGTCATCATGCCGGCCATGGAGCATTGGACCGCCTGGGATCTTGTTCTCGTGTTTTTGATGTGGGCCGTGATGATGGTTGCGATGATGGTCCCGGCTGCCAGCCCAGCGATTCTGCTCTTTGCTGAGATCAATCGGCGTCGCTACGAGCAGCAAGGCACGTTTGTGGCGACCGGGCAGTTCCTGCTTGGTTATCTAGCGGTGTGGACCGGCTTTAGCGTCCTTGCCACGGTCGCGCAGTGGGGTCTGCTGACAGCTGCGTTGGTTTCACCAATGATGGCGAGCACGAGCAATGTCCTCGGGGCGGGTTTGCTGCTCATGGCAGGTCTCTTTCAGTTCAGCCATCTGAAATATGCCTGCCTGGCTCATTGCCGATCTCCAATTGGGTTTTTTGCGACCGAATGGCGAGAGGGTTCATGGGGGGCCTTTAAGATGGGATTGAAGCACGGCGGCTATTGTCTAGTGTGCTGTTGGGCACTGATGGCCCTCCTGTTTGCCTTTGGGGTAATGAACTTGTTATGGGTCGCCGGACTCAGCCTTCTCGTCTTGTTGGAGAAGGTCGCCCCGTTCGAGCGATTGGTCAGCAAGATTGCCGGTCTCGTTTTTATCGGATGGGCAGCGTGGCTTGTTTTCGGGCCGAAGTTACGATGACGTTGGCGTTTACCTTCGCATCCTAGTGGATCCAAACGATCCCAAGGATGTTGCCCACGTCCAGGCCTTGCAGGATGCGACCAAGATCGAGCAGCCAGGTGGCCCGGGCCGCTTCGAGGTACCCAACTGGGACCAAGCAAGCCAGAAACCGGATGAGTCATTACTCAAGTTATTACCAAGCTCGCTCTAACGCTCTACAAATGTAAGATCCTCATAATCAACAACGTGCACGGTGAGGGGATCGAACCCCCGACCTACTGGGTGTAAACCAGTCGCTCTACCGCTAAGCTAACCGTGCTTTGAGCCGTTTTTCTGACGGAAGATACTTTCTTAGTTCGATTTCTTGCTGGGGTCAACCAGAGGGTATTTTCACTGAACTCCCGCTGGTCAAGCGACGCAAAGCTCGCTAGACTGCGCGAAATTAAGCAGATTGTCGCATTTTGCTCATGCCCCGCCACCTGTTAAATCCAACCCGAAACGGCACGATCGCAAGGCGGGAAAAGTTCTCATCACCGTATGTATTGCCATGTGGCACGAGCGATGCTAACAGTCGTGCCAAACCCCAGTAAGAAGACCCTTCCGGTGGTTCTTGAGGCTTTTCCTCCGATTGGAGAGCCTGTTCCCGTCGGGCCTTAACCAAAAAATACAGGTCAAATCACGATCAGATTATGTTGAACCGCCTCAAAAAAATGCGTTTGCTCACCTTGGCCGGGGCTGCCGTTGTTCTGGTGTCCGCAAGCGGGACAACCTCGCTGGCAGAAGACACGAACGCCTCGCCTACGGCCGCCGCGTCGCCTGCAGCATCGCCCACACCCGCAGCCGCTGCTTCACCTACGCCGTCTGGAGCCGCCAGTGCGACGACCCCAACTTTGGAACAGAGGGTGGCCGGACTCGAAGCGTATGTGACGAACGGTGATCCGACCGCGCCGCTGAAAGACAAGGATGGCAATATTCCCAAGGACCTCACCATGGCAACGGTCGGCACTCCGGGGCCAGGGCATAACGGGTGGATGATGACGAGCTCGGCGCTGGTCCTTTTTATGACTTTGCCGGGCCTGGCGCTGTTTTATGGTGGCCTGGTTCGAAGAAAGAACGTCTTGTCGGTCCTCGCTCAGTGCTTCGGCATCGCGGGTCTCGTGACAGTACTTTGGTGGGCGTTCGGTTACAGTCTCGTATTTGGCAAGAGCTTCAACAATCCTTTCTACGGCGGATCGGAGTATTTTTTCCTTTCGGGGGTCACTTCCGTCCCGAACACAGACTATGGGTACTGGGTATCGCAGAATGTCTATGCGATGTACCAGCTGATGTTCGCGATCATCACGCCTGCACTCATCGTAGGCGCGATCGCTGAGCGGATGAAATATTGGTCACTGATGCTTTTTATCGCGCTCTGGATGTTTGCGGTTTACTTCCCGATGGCCCACATGATCTGGGGAATTACGGGGTTCATGAACGGAATCTGGAATGCCAACTCCGGCATCAAAGCGATCGATTTCGCCGGGGGAACGGTCGTCCATATGACATCCGGCTGGAGTTCTCTGATCCTCTGCCTGATTTTGGGTCCGCGTATCGGGTTCAAGAAGGAACCGATGGCGCCGCACAGCATGGTTTTGTGTATGGTCGGCACCTCGATGCTCTGGGTGGGCTGGTACGGCTTCAATGCGGGAAGCGCGGTCGCCGCGGACGTGATCTCCTCGAACGCGTTTATGACAACGACGCTCGCGACGGCCATCGGCGCTTTTACCTGGGCCATCATGGAAAAAATCCTGCGCGGCAAGGCGAGCGTGCTCGGGTACTGCAGCGGTGCGGTGGCAGGACTCGTCGTCATTACGCCGGCCTGCGGATTTGTGGACGCGACCGGCGCGGTCATTATCGGAGTTCTGGCCGCCGTAGTCCCATACTTTGCCGTCTCGGCACTGAAGCCGGCCCTCGGTTATGATGATGCACTGGACACCTTCGGCGTCCACGCGACCGGCGGAACCTTGGGCGCACTTCTGACCGGGATTTTGGCCACGAAAGCGGCCAACGCGAATTTGACCGACAAACTGCTATCATCGCTGTTCTTTTCGCAAGTTAAAGCAGTGATCCTAACGATAGTGCTGGCCACCGTGTCGACCTTTATCATCGCTCTTGTTCTGAAGCTGATCATGGGTTTGCGCGCATCGCCCGACGTCGAAACTTCCGGTCTGGATCTCGCCGAACATGGCGAGGAGGGTTATATCACCTAGGAGCGACTTAAACTGATATCAGAACGTCAAGCCTGACACTATATTCGAAATCGTAACTAATAAATGCGGGTTGCTCGGATGGCGGCGCACTCAGTCACAACGACGATATGAAAAAAATTGAAGCGATCATCAAGCCCTTCAAGCTGGAAGAGGTCAAAGAGGCGTTATCAGACCTCGGAATCGAGGGAATGACGGTTACCGAAGTCAAAGGCTTTGGACGACAAAAAGGTCACACGGAGATTTATCGCGGTAGTGAATACACCGTCGACTTTTTGCCAAAGATCAAGATCGAGGTGGTCCTCGGCGACAGCATGGTGGAGAACGCAACTATTGCCGTCGTGAAGGCTGCCAAAACGGGCAAGATCGGCGACGGAAAGGTTTTTGTTTACGCGGTCGAAGAAGCGATCCGTATTCGGACGGACGAGACTGGCGAAAAGGCCATTTAGAAGTTTAGTAATTATCGCGAGGAGCGCGTGGCGAAGGACAGGAATGTGATCATTCCTGTCCTCCTCTATTTCGCCACTCGCTCCTCGTAATAATTTCTAAAACTCTCGCCGCACATGATCGCCTCTGAGCACACAGACTCCGTCAACTCCAAAATCCTGGCAGTCTCGGAAGACAAGATCCAGGGATTTGTCCGCGAACCGTTTAAGGAGATTGCCAGGTTGTCGGGCATCGAAGAGGGATTGGTTTTGGACCGGATCAAAGCGATGCTGGGTGCGGGAACGATTCGACGGGTCCGCCAAACGCTGCTGGCGACAAACCTTGCGGAAGGAGCACTGGTGGCCTGGAAAATGCCGCCCGAAAAGCTCGACTCAGCGTTTGACTACATGTTCCGCCAGGATCCTTTTTCCGGCCATGTGGTTCTTCGATCCACCGATTCGGATACCGCCGGCAGCGCCTACAAGTTGTGGACAACCGTCAAAGTTCCACAGGGCTTCGGACTCGAGGCGCACACGAAAATTCTGCTCCAAGAGGTCGGCGGCGAGAAAGTAAAAATAATGCCGGCCAAAGGCATTTTTACACTCGGCGTGGGTCATGTCCGGCGGAAGGCCATTCAACCCGGCGCGCGGAGTGATCGCCCGGCGCAAATGATTCGCACCGAGATCGTGGAGCTCAATGATTTGGAATGGCGGGTTCTGAGCTCCTTGAAGAAGGAATTCACGCTTGAAGAGGTCACGGCTAACCCTTGGGCAAACCGCGCCGCAGAGGCGGATCTGCCTTTGGAGATTTTCTTCTCCGTGGCCGAGGATCTCGATCGACGAAAGATTATTGGAAGGTTTTCGACATTCCTGGAACACGTAAAGCCTTCGGCCGGAGGTATCCGCGTGACTCGATTCAATGGGCTGTTTCATTGGGCCGTGCCTCCCGGAATGGAATTCCAGGCTGGATCCGAGGTCGGCCGGCACGAAATTCTCACCCACTGCTACTGGCGGGAAGCGGGTACAGAGTTTGGAAGCGTGAACATCATGGCAGTGGCGCACGGCACCGAAAAACAGCGTCTACTTGACCATAAAGCGGCAATCGACGCGCATTTGTCTGCCTGCGGAATTCCGGTCTCCTACACGAACGTATTCTGGGGCGGCCGATCTGAAATCAAGCCCTCGGAGATTTCACCGATCGCGTATCGTGAATGGCTGCAGCAACGTGAAGGTAGACCGTAATTCGGACAGGATTGGCCAACTTTTTGTAGCCACAGATTGCGCAGATGGCAGAGATATGCTCCCTCCTCACCTCTCGCAGACGACCCATTTTGAACGCAACGATCGCGTTGCTATTACTAGGTTTTGTCGCAGCCACCTCTCACGCGGAGAATCTACTCAGCGTTCAATTGACCCCGGACGGTCTCCCGAAAGATGTTATCCCGCGAAGTTACCTGGTCCACCTGGAGCCAAACGTCGAGAAGCGGGTTACGGATGGTGTCGAGTCGATTGAAGTCGAAGTATTGAAACCGACGACCAGGATTGTCCTCAATGCCTTGGAGACGGAAATCACTAAGGCAAAAATCGAGACCGGTGGTCGCCCGGAGGAGATCACCCCGCAGTTCGATTTAAATCGGCAAACAGTCTCGTTCGATTTAAAGGATGAACTGCAGCCCGGGAAGTACACGCTGTCGATTAAATTTCAGAGCAGGATTATCGAACAGCCGCACGGATTATTCATCCAACGGTACGAGAACAGCGTTTACGGCAGCGCCGAAGACCTTTTGGCAACTGCCGGTACCAGACAGATCTTTCCATGCTGGGATGAACCGGCGTTTCGAGCTACCTTCCAATTAAGCGTCAAGACGGGGAGGCAAGATACCGTCATTTCGAGTACGCCGATCTATGTGGAGCAACCACTCGGACCGGATCAGAAGATAGTCGTATTTGAAAAGACGCCATTGATACCGAGTAACATGGTGTTCCTGGTGTGCGGGAGATTCGAATGGCTCGAAGCCGAAGTGGCCGGAGTCAAACTCCGGATCTTCACGATGCCCGGAAAGAAGGAGCTGGGGAAGTACGCGTTGGAAGTGACCAAGCAACTCCTGCCCTATTTTAACAATTACTTCGCGATCCCTTTACCGCTTTCCAAGTTGGATCAGATCGCTTTCCCGTCTGACGCCTGCGACGACACGGAAAATTGGGGTGGAATTGTCTATGACGAGGACACGCTCCTATGTGACCCGCAGACCAGCTACGATTCCACCAGGCAAAAAGTTTTTCTGGCGATCGCTCACAGAATTGCGCAGCAATGGTGCGGCGGCCTGGGGACGACGGCTTCGCGGAACGATCTCTGGCTAAACGAAGGCCTTGCATCGTGGATCGCAAAAAAAGCCGCCGACCATTTCGACCCGCAGTGGAAAATTTGGTTGCACGCCGCGGTGGAGAAAGCAGCGGTGATGACCTTCGACGCGGGAGAATCGACTCACGCGATTCAACGCCCTGGCACCGGCCAGGAGCAACCTACGCACGCTCTTGATCTGATCACAATGCAAAAACCCTGGCTATTGCTGCGCATGCTTGAAAATTTCTCGGGCGAAGATCCCTTTCGCGAAGGTGTCCGGGCCTATCTCGCGGCGCACCGAGGTTCGGATACGACGAGCGAAGATCTCTGGGCAGCACTCGAGCATGCAACCGGGAAACCGATCGTAAAATTCATGGTTGGGTGGGCGGAGCAACCCGGATTTCCCTTAATTAAAATCACGACACAATGCGTGAACGGGAACCGGGTCATCAGTCTTGAGCAGGTCCCTTTCGTTGTCGGACAGGGAAGTCCGACACCCATGCAGTGGAGTGTTCCAGTGGGGATTCGGTCGACCTTGAGCTCCAATGAAGTCAAGTACGCCCTGTTGGATAAGCTATCCAACAACTTCGATCTGGCCGGTTGCAGCGGGGTTATTCAGGCGAATGCCGGGGGCGTCGGATATTTCCGAATGTTGTACGAGCCGGCTCTTTTCAATGATTTGCAAAAGAACGTCGAAAAACTCCCGGAAAGCGACCGTCTTAACCTTGTCGCGGACACGTGGGCGCTGGTTGAATCCGGCAATCTGCCTGCGTCCTCCTACTTCGAGCTTCTCGAAGATCTGAATCGCGACAATAGCTTCGCAGTGTGGCAAAGCGCACTTGGGACGGGCGAAACGATCGGTGCTTTGAGACTGATCGATCGCCTCGAGCACGGCCGACCGGGCCGAGAAGCCTACCAAAAGTACATTTGCAGTCTGTTCGGTCCAAAATTTCAGGAACTCGGCTGGGATGAACGAGCGGGCGAAGATGCCGAAATTTGGGACTATCGGGCGATGCTGATTGAGACGCTGGGATTTTTTGGCAACCGGGATGTCATCGACGAGTCTTTCAAGCGATTTGAAAACTATCGTGAAAACCCGTCATCACTCGCGCCCAATCTTCGGTCCGCGGTCATCGCCATTGTGGGTCGCTACAGTTCGCAAACCGTCAGTCGCGAGCTTTTATCCATGGCAGCAAAGACGTTGAGCATCGACGATAAGCGGATGTATCTGCGAGCGCTCGGCGCCGCGCTGGATCCGGAAATAGCGCGAGACACCTTGCAATACCTCTTGTCTGACCAAGTGAAGCCGGGTGACGCGTCTCTCGCCCTGGAATATTTTGCCGCAGAAGGCGAACACCCGGACATCGCGTGGTCGTTCGCGGTCGCCCATTGGCAAGAAATGCAGGAACGGTTCGGATTGCTGCGTCAAACCCAGGTGCTTTCCTCGATTGCCAGGGCATTCACGGACGATCAGCGAGCTGACGAGATCTCGGCCTTCGCGCAGGCGAATCTGCCGCCGCCTGCCCTCCGCCAGGTCGAGAACGCTGTCCACGAAATTCGGTTCAACGCGAAGCTCAAGGCGAAAACATTGCCGGCGATCGAGGACTGGATCAAAGCCAAACTTGAAGGAAACACGAACAGCGCTGTGCGGAATCATTAGACCCAGTGTCCTGTCCCCGAAATAAGGGGTATTTGTTTGGCGGCCGCCAGATCAGCTGGCTGTGCCGGCCTTCGACCGATGGTCGACCCGGTAGGACGGGACCGCGATCACACACTGTTGATCGTTCGGGGATCGAAACGAGACAAACAGGGAGTGTCGCGCAGATTGCTGATGACCGGACGCTTCATTTGTCGTTGCCGCGACGTTGTCGGCCCCGGAAAATCGTGGGGAGGCGAATTGAAAGAGGAGAGGGAATAGTTTCATTGGATCTTTCGCTGGTTTTCCAGCAGCAGGCTTAGTCATTCTACGGGCTGTTTGAAGCGTTCGGGATGAGCGTTCCGAGATCTGACTGGCGCTGGCATTCATAATGATTGTTGGCTGGCTGTTTATGGGGGTTTCTGGTTTTCAGCCGATTTGCCGGCTGCTACTCAGTACAAATGAATTCGGCGGTTCGAGTTTCACTTTTTCGCAAAAAAAGCCAAAACTCCTGCCACGCGTGGTAGAAAAGCTTGGCCGACACCCTGCGCCTTTATTGTCCACCAAGGACGTTTATCCCGCTTCGGCGTCGCATCGGGAACGAAAGTCGCGCGGATGACGGATGTTGAGTCAGGCTCTGAAAACTCATCCCATCCGCAACTTGGAATCGCGACAACGTGGAGCTGATCGTTCGGCGCCCGAACCGCAACCAGGAAGGGGCGCCCCGAACGTCGTTGACTTTTCGGCGCTCCGCAACCGGGCACGACTTCAGCATCCAGCTTGGGATTTCTGGCCGATACGAATTGGAAGAGAGAAGGAAGTAGTTTCACAATTATTCTTTGGTTTCCGGGCAAAATCATGAGACTCCGTCATCTATCTCATCCGTTGTTTCAGCCTCGCTAACAGAGAGGCCATTCGCGGTTACGACCTCTTTCGAAGGATTTGACGCCCGCTACCAATTACAAATGAATTTCGACGCCCAGGTTTCATGTCATCTGAAGCCGCGTGAAAAAAATTTGTCGATCGAGCCCGGCGATTTGTATGTGTATAGCGCCGTGTATCCGGCGCAGCGGGCCGCGAAGCCCGGAATTTACCCCGTAGGCGCTTCTAAGATCAGGGCTGATTCGGATGGTCTTTGCCCCGCAGGGGCTGCAGGACTCAGCCCGGTGTTTCAACGCCGGGAACACCCAATGAAAAGAGTTCGCCCTCACAGGGCGCTACTCCTTAGCGCCCTAGGGAAAAACACCCGGTTCGCCGGGTTGGAGATGCTGAAAGGGCGTGAGATCGGCGGTCGTTACCAGGGTCGAAATGTATGCGAACCTCTCCAGCAGCGAAACGTGTAGCCGCTCATGACGGGGCTGTGTGACCGCGGCAAAACGGTTCTGATCGAGACCAGCGGAGCGCACGATATCTCCGAAAATTGACCCGCCCGTCCAACCGAAGGACAAACCGTTCCCTCAGCTCAATAATCGCACGAGGACCTCGCCAACAAGATTGGGATTCGCCTTCCCTTTTGAGAGTCTCATTACTTGACCCTTCAGGAAGTTGATCGCGGCAACTTTGCCTGCCTTATAATCTTCGACTGACTTTGGATGCGCTGCGATCACTTCGTCGCACAACGATTCGATAGCTCCAATGTCGCTCTCCTGTTTCAATCCCTTCTCTTCGACAATCAGCCCGGGTGCTTTCCCAGTCGCGAACATTTCCGCGAAAACATCCTTCCCTTGTTTACTGCTGATTTTCCCACCATCGACGAGGTCGACCAGTTCCTTCAAATGGTTCGGCGGGATCGGGCACCCGGCGACCGGTTGATTCGCCGCGCCCAGCGCACTGAGCAAATCATTCAAAACGTAGTTGGCGATCGCCTTGGGTTTTTGTGCACCTTTTGCCGCCGCCTCGAAATAGGCCGATAACTCACGGTCGTCCGCCAAGACCCCGGCATCGTATTCGCTTATCCCATACTCCCGGACGAAGCGTTCTCGTTTCTCCCATGGCAACTCCGGCAGAAGAGCCCTGACTTCCTCCATGAATACTCCGATTTTCACCGGTAAAAGATCCGGGTCCGGAAAATAGCGATAGTCGTGCTCAGATTCTTTGGTACGCATCAAAGACGTTTTACCCAGATCGTCGTCCCATCGACGCGTCTCCTGTTGCAGCGTTTCGCCTCGATCCACCGCTTCAATTTGCCGATCAATTTCGTATGCCAGAGCCCGTCGGATACCGCTGATCGAGTTGAGATTCTTGAGTTCGATCTTGGTACCAAACCTGGTCTCCTCGTGCTTGCGGACGGAAACATTGCAATCGCAGCGCAATTGCCCTTTCTCCATATCCGCATCGCTGACACCGCCATAAATTAACGCCTGCTTCAGAGAGGAGAGGTAGGCAAACGCTTCCTCAGGTGACTCAATATCCGGTTCAGAAACGATTTCCATCAGCGGAGTGCCGGCCCGGTTGAAATCAATTCCGGTCGTCGTGCCGAAATGAAAACTTTTCGCAACATCTTCTTCCAAGTGGATGCGCACCAAACGAATCCGTTTGTTTGGATGCCGAATATTCTTCTGAGCATCCTTGGGATAAGCCATATCGTAGAGCGGCACTTCGCCTTGGTGGCAGAGCGGCGCATCATATTGCGAAATCTGGTAATTCTTCGGCATGTCAGGATAGAAATAATTTTTGCGATCGAATTTGCAGATCGGCGCTAAGTCGCATTTGAAAATCAGGCCCGTAAGCGCGGTCATCTTCAGGGCCTGGAGGTTCATCGCGGGCAAGGCTCCGGGCAGTCCCAGGCAGATGGGACAGACATGGATATTTGGTTCCGAACCGTACTCGACGGCACAACCACAAAACATTTTGCTCTTGGTCTTCAGCTGGACATGCACTTCCAGCCCGATCGTTGCTACGTAGTCACTCTTCATGTGCGAGGCGGCTGAGCCACTATTTCTACAGTCGCCGGCAACGAGCCGCAAGGGGAGACGTATCGTCTCATCCCACTGATGAGACGATGCCCTAGTCCAGGGTCTGTCGATAACGTTTCACCGCCACAATGAGCATGATGGCAGCAAAGAGTATGATCGGCCAGAGTTCGCGTCCGACGTCCGCAAAACCGATCCCTTTCAACATGACTCCTCTCGCGATGCGGAGAAAATGCGTGATCGGCAAGATCTCTCCAAGAACCTGCGCCCACCATGGCATCCCGCGAAACGGGAACATGAAACCCGAAAGCAGAATCGAAGGAAGAATCACAAACATCGCCATCTGCATCGCTTGCAACTGGTTCCGTGCAATCGTCGAAAATGTAATTCCGAGCGCAAGGTTTGCGGCGATAAAAAAGAGCGCGGCCACCAGCAGGAGGAGGAGATTTCCGTGGATTGGAACTTTAAATAGGAAACGCGCCACACAAAGAATGACCCCGACCTGAACATAGCCTACCAGAATGTAAGGCGTAATCTTTCCAACGAGCACTTCACTTGCGCGAAGCGGCATCGATAGAAGATTTTCCATGGTGCCGCGCTCGTATTCCCTGGTGATTGCGAGAGAGGTGATCATGACCATTGTCATCGTCAACACCACCCCCATCAGGCCCGGTACGATATTGTAAGACGTATTGGCCTCCGGATTATAGAGGGAATGAACTCGGATATCGATCGATCTGGTTGCCGGAGCCAGGAATTCGAGCGGCCCGACAAAGTCGGCCTGGAACGCGGTATCGACGATATTTCCTAGAGCCCCCGCTCCACCTGCCGTCGCGATCGGATCCGTAGCATCTGCTTCGAGCAAAATGGCAGGTTTATCTCCCCGAAGCAGGTCGTGGCTGAAATTCTGCGGGATATTAAGCACGAACTGAACCTCTCCGCGTGTCAGGAGGCTTTGGCCTTGGTGCTCGGTGCTTACCAATCGGACAAAGTCGAAATAGGTGCTGTTCTTCAAACCCTGCAGCAGGGTTCGCCCTTCCGGTCCATCGTCCGCTAGAAGAACGGCAGCGGGCAGGTGCCGGGGATCCGAGTTGATGACAAATCCGAACAAAAGTATTTGCACGATCGGAAGCCCAAACATGATGGCAAACGTCATTCTGTCTCGGCGCATCTGAATCAGTTCCTTGACGACCATGGCAAGAAGACGCCCTGGAGAAAAGAGACCTTTCATGATGAATAATTGTCCTTGGAGGCGTCCATGAGATGGATGAATGCATCTTCCAGCCCAGATTGAACCTCTATCCATTCGTACCCTCCCTTTCGATAAGGTGAGATAGCTTCCTCTAATGAGCGGGAATCTGAACCGCTGATGTGCAACAGGCTGCCAAAGGCGACCGCTTGTTCAACTCCCGGCCGTCCCCGAAGTTCGTCTGCGAGCTTTTGCAAGTCCGGCCCCGATACCGACCAGGTTTTCAAATGGGAATAAGCAATCACTTCACCGACGGTCCCTCGAATTAAGAGGTTCCCGTAGGCGAGATAGGCGAGACGGTTGCAGCGTTCTGCCTCATCCATGTAATGGGTGGTGATCAGGACAGTGAGGCCCTGGGAGGCAAGATCCTGAATTTGTTCCCAGAACTCGCGTCTCGCCTTCGGGTCGACGCCCGCCGTAGGCTCATCAAGCAGAAGAAGTCTCGGCTGATGGATTAAGCAGGCCGCAAGCGCCAGCCGCTGTTTCCACCCACCAGAAAGCGAGCCGGCTAGTTGCTTTTGCCGGTCTTTCAATCCAAGCCGCTCCAGGCTTTGCTGCACGGCATCGTGCCGATTGCGCAGACCGTAGATGCGTCCGACAAAATGGAGGTTTTCGGCGATGCTCAGATCTTCATAAAAGCTGAACCTTTGCGTCATGTAACCGACCTGCCGCTTGATGGTGGCGCTCTCTTTGATGACATCGTGGCCGAGACAGGTGCCGCTTCCCTCGTCCGCACGGAGTAGACCGCACAGCATCCGGATGAAGGTCGTCTTGCCACTGCCGTTGGGCCCCAGAAATCCGTAGATCTCGCCTTGCACCACCTGTAGATCGATCTTGTTTACCACGGTCCGCTTACCAAACCGCTTGGTCATTCCGCTGACGTTAATGATTAGTGCTGCGTCTCGCATAGCGTGGTCATTTAGTTGCGATCAAATGGGCCTTCACCATTTAAATCGCGCGTCCACCGGTTGGCCCGGGTGGAGTTTTGCCGCAACCTTCGGGTCGAACGAGATCTCTACGAGAAACACCAGCTTCTCGCGCATGTCCTGGCTGTAGATGACCGGTGGAGTGAATTCGGATTTCGGAGATATGTAGCTTATCCGGCCCTCGTAAGCCTCGGTGACTCCATCGACAGAAACGCTGACCGAATCGCCTTGATGAATCAATCCGAGTTTTTCCTGCGCGACGAAGGCGCGCACTTTAATGTTGGCGGGCGGCAAAAGAACGATCACCGGTTTTCCTGCCGCAACCCAGTCACCTTCCCGGTACAGCGTATCGAAGACCAAGCCTTCCTTTGGCGAGCTTTGGTTCTTTTGGGAAAGTGACCATTCGGCGGCGTCGAGCGAGGCCATTTGGGCCTTCAGTGAAGCTTCCGCGGCCACAATTTGTTGTTCGCGCGCACCGAGGCGGGCCGTTTCCAGGGTGGCTTCGAGCTGGGTAATATGCTGTTGATCCTGGTCGCGCGCGGATCGGGCACGATCCCAATCCTGCTTCGATGCGACGCCCGATTTGGAGAGCGCATCCTGTCGCCCGAATTCTTTTTGAGACAAAACCAACGCGGCCCGCGCCTGATCAAGCTGCGCTTGAAGCGTCTGCAGTTCGGTAGGGCGCTGGCCCGTTTTGACGTCGTCGAGGTTCGCTTGAGCTTGGGCCACCTTTCGCTCCGCCTCATCGCGAGCCGCTTGCTCGTAGCCATTCTCAAGATTGAACAAAGGAGCACCCTCCTGGACCTGTGCGCCTCTCAGCACAAACAAGGTTCGCAGTGCCCCGGCCATGGGAGAAGCGACATAGACAAATTCTCCTTCCACGTATCCCTGCACCACGCGATCATCCGACCGATGACAGGAATTCAGGAGCGCCAAAATCGCCATCAAGAGCGTGGAAACCGATCGGCGTCGATCCTTGAAAACCGAATCCTTCATAGTGTGCGGCGAGCTTTTTCGGTAAGAACGCCGTGCAAAAAAGTGGAGAGAATCTGATTCAGGCATTCGGTCACCGAGAGGTTGTGATTCGCGAGATGCTCTGGAACAGCAATCGTCTCCAGGACCGCCAGGAGCACTTCGATCAGAAATTCGACGGGAATATCGTCACGGACGTGGCCGGCGTCGCGCCCGCAAGCGAGAAGTTTGACGAACGTCTTTTCGACAATCGTACGTCGTCGCGCGATCAGATATTCGGCCAGGGCCGGCTCCTCGCGGCTCAGGTCGCGGACGAAGACCGGCTGAGGTTCGCCGGAGTGCCTTTGGAGATGCGCGGTGAGTCGATGAAGAGCATCGATGAAGTCGCCGGAATTTTCCTCGAGAACGCTTCCTAATTCCCTCTCGGCCTCATCGAGTTTTTGGGTCAGCACGCTTTCGACCAAGGCGGACTTACTCGGGAAGTGGGCGTAAACTGTCTTTTTGCTCATCCCGATTTCGGAGGCGAGATCATCCATGGTGACGTTTTTGAAGCCGTGCGCCATGAAATGGCGACGTGCGCTGGACAAGATGCGCTGAGCGACTGGGTCGCGGTGAGTGGACTGTGGAGAGGGGAACGGGCTCATACTCTATGGAAACCATACGAGTATTTTAAGTTTCCGCAAGCCAGGCTTCTGAGCTCCATCCTCCCAATGCGCCGCAGTGCCCCATTCGACTCCGATGCCGACGCGTTCAACGCGGCATCCAAGTCTTGCTGGTTCAATAAGCTTCGTATTTGGGGGTCGTTGAGAAGCGCCACCACTTTTGGGTTCGTGACCACCCCCACAATGTTGCCGCACTTCACGTCGTCAATGATCTGCGGATCCCTTTCAATTTCAAGAATTTGCGGACTTTCCCAAATCCGGCGAAAGCGGGGATATTCCACCAGCTTCTGGATCGATTCCGGGTCCGCGATGAGCCGGCTGCCGCCAACCACGAGCGGCGCTCACGAAAATGCACGCTCCGGCGAGAAGAAAGACCGCAGTTTGCCATAGGTTGACCCTCCCATGTGGTCGACACTCACCATCAGACGTTCTCAGACACCGACTGGGCCCGCTGCCTTAAGAAATGATCACACAAAACAAGTGCCGCCATCGCTTCAACCATCGGAACCGCCCTGGGCAATACGCACGGATCGTGTCGTCCTCGCGCCGCGAGTTCGGTGGATTCGCCGGATACGGTGACGGTCTGCTGAGGCCGAAGAATCGTCGCAGTTGGTTTGAAAGCCACCCGAAAAAAGATGTTCTCACCGTTGCTGATCCCACCCTGAATCCCTCCAGAAAAATTCGTCCGGGTCCGCACTTTGCCGTCTCGCATTTCGAAGACGTCGTTGTGTTCAGTTCCGGTGAGCTGACTCCCGGCAAAGCCTGACCCAATTTCGAATCCTTTTGTGGCAGGCAGACTAAGCATCGCTTTGGCGAGGTCTGCCTCCAACTTGTCAAAAACCGGTTCGCCAAGGCCCGGAGGAACACCGCGTACCACACACTCAATCACTCCACCCACCGAGTTTCCTTCTTTCCGCATCGACTTGATGAGATCGATCATCCGCGCGGCTGCTTCAGGTTCAGGGCATCTCACGATCGAACGTTCGACAGCGGCGATTTCCACGGTTGCCGGATCCACGTCAGCCTCGATTCGATGGACCGACTTGACGTAGGCGACGATTTCGAATGAAGGAAAATGGTTGCTCAGCACTTTCTTTGCGATGGCCGCGGCGGCGACCCGACCGATCGTTTCGCGGGCAGAAGCGCGCCCGCCGCCCTGCCAGTTGCGAATCCCGTATTTTGCCTGGTAAGTGTAATCGGCGTGAGACGGCCGAAACGCTGTTTCCATTTCACGATAGGCTTCCGGACGCGCGTCTTTGTTCCAGACCATGACCGAGATCGGTGTTCCAAGAGTGAGGCCTTCGAAAACGCCGGAAAGGATCTGGCATTTGTCTTCCTCATCGCGCGGCGAGACGATCTCGCTCTGACCCGGCCGGCGCCTGTTGAGATCGAGTTGGATCTCCTCCGCCGTCAGAGGAATACGCGGCGGACATCCATCCACGACCGCTCCAACACCGCCCCCATGCGATTCACCCCACGTGGTCACTCGAAACAAAACGCCAAAAACTGAAGACATGCCTGAAGAGCAAACTAACTCGAAGCGGCAACTGCGATCAAGCGATCATCGTTCACCGTTTGGCGTTCGGCGTTCGGCGGCGCCGTTCACCGTTCACCGTTCACCGTTCACCGTTCGGCGGGTCGCCTTTCAGAGTTCACCGTTCTGCAGATTCGGCGAACCATCCCAGTTTGCTCGATTTTGCAGAAGCGAACCTGCACGCCTTCATCGCACCGCCGAACGGTGAACGCCGAACGCCAGTACTGTAACCAGCTCGGTAACAGTATGGCAGATACTTTCTTTGACTAACTCTGAAGCGAGAACGAAATTCCACCTAATGATTGCCCAAACAAAGCTGACGGTACCAGAAACTTTTCCGCCATTCAGCCTTTCCCGCCTGTTGAAGACCGTGTTCAACCCGAGCGCCGGAGAACGAGTGGCTATCTTGATCGACCTGGATGACCCACACGAAATCAAAGACTTCGGATTTTTGAAAAATCCGGATCTCACGATTCAGCGGCACGCGTACGAGGTCTTTCACCTTGGGCTCAAAAACGGCGTTCTGCGCGAATTGGGTCTGAGAGGCGGCGAAATGTTCGCCTACAAGATCACCGGCGGGAGTAATCTGGATCTTCCTGATCTTGCGGTCGCAGTCGATGGAACCGAGTTAAGCCTCGAGAAAGAGATCTACCCGAACTACAAACTTATTCTTTGTTGCTCGACCTACTCGGCCACAGCGCCATTGACTGCCTTCGCGAAAAAGTATGGATTCAGAGGCGCCACACTGCACGGCCTGAATCAAATCATTCTCAACAGCGGTCTCGCCGTTGACTACGACCAGGTGAGCAAGGATGCGGAAAAGCTGCGCCTTGGGATGACTCGCGCCGACTGGGTCGAAATCGATTTCACTTTTGGCAGGAAAAACTTCAGCCTCCATCTCGATCTCGGCCGGCAGGAAGCGCAAAAAAGCCACGGACTCTGCCGCGGCGGTCCGGACGTTGCCAATTTACCGGCGGGCGAAATTTATTACGTGCCAACCGGGGCTTCAGGCCAGTTTCCGTTGAAGTTCGAGGATGGCACAATCGGGCTAATGAGCGTGAAAGAGGGTCGCATCGTTGATTCGACCCTTCTAAAGGGTAGCCAGCAAACCATCGAAGAGCATAAACGCAAGATTCAATCCGACCCGGCAACGGGTGAATTAGGCGAACTCGGCTTCGGCACACAGCTTCTCCCCGTTTCCGGACGCGACATTCAAGACGAAAAAGTGCTTGGTACATTGCATGTCGCAACGGGACGCAGCGATCATCTAGGCGGGCATCTGACGCCATCCAAATTTCAAAATTCAAAGAATGCGACCCATGACGATATCTTGTTTGCTCCGCACAAGACGCCGGAAATTAATGTGCCGCAGGTCCGCATGCTCCGAAACGGAAAGACGGAAATACTGATCGAGAATTTCCAGCCAGCGGCCTACATGGTCGATCTCCTGCTCTAGCCCGCTAGTGTCCCGCTTCGCCCGGCTCTCAAGGTCGGCGAAACACGCTAAGGAGCGAAAGAAACCGATACGTGACCAACATCTACGAGAGCGATCTTCTGGTAGATCAATATCTCCTGTTCCATTATGGTACCGCGGAGGACCAACTACCCTACTTATACGGTCCGCGGGACGCGCTGTTTTACCCGGTCCGCTGCGTGAGCGATTTCCTGCCGGCCATCGGCATCGTCAGGCGTGCGTTGGATTTGGGCTGTGCCGTCGGACGGTCCACCTTTGAGCTGTCGCGTTGGGCGGCGGAAGTCGTCGGCGTCGATTTGTCTCATCGCTTTATCGCCGCGGCAAACCATGTGCGGGAGACGGGACGAATCGAGATCAGGCGAGTGGAAGAGGGCGAACTGGCTACTCGTTTCACCAGAGAATTGCCGGTCGATCTGCAACGTGAACGATGCCGATTCGAGATTGCCGATGCGACTGCATTGCCAACAAATTTCGGTCAATTCGACGTCGTCCTGGCGGCGAATCTCATTGATCGGGTGAAAGCACCGCGACATTTGCTCGATTCGTTTTCTGGGCTAGTCCGTCCCGGCGGGCACCTGATTCTGGCTTCTCCCTATACCTGGCTGGAGGAATTTACGCCGAAATCCGCTTGGCTGGGCGGCCGCTACGACCACGCGGGCAAGGGTACGCTCACCCTCGACGGCTTGAAGGAGACACTGCTCGGGGCCTTTGATCACAGATTGACGAAAGATCTTCCATTCCTGATCCGTGAACATGCGCGAAAATTTCAGTGGAGCGTCGCGCAAGCGACGGTTTGGCAGCGAAAATTTTTGGGCTAGTGCATCGTCTCATAAGTAGGAGGCATACCGTTGGCTTCAAAAGGGTTTGGATGCTAGGCGCGAGTGAGAAGCGTATCCGCTGCGATACGTAACGAACGAGCAACGACGCAGACTAATGCGCGGGAGGAGGAAGCTTGGCGGCAGGTGGGCGCCGCTGGGGTGGGATGACCTGTCCTCCTGTCGGAGTCAACTGCAGCACCAGACGCATCTTTTCATAGCCGACGACCAGAGTCTCGAGCGTGTAGGTCCGTCCGGCGACCATATCGCGCGTCGAAACGTTTCCGACAAATTCCGCGCGCTCCCCTGGATTGATAATAACGTAACCCGGCGTCTGATTGACCGGTTGATCGTCCGACCACTGGGCAAGCTTTTTACCGTTGATATCTCGAAGGACGAAATCGTATTTTCGGCTGTCGTTGAACAAGAGGTTGGCCGGTTTTTTGGACCGATTGATCAGTTGCAGACGGACTTCCAGGGCTCGCGTGTCGGAGAGCCTGATCACCTCCGGAATGACTTTCACCCGCATCTCCAGCCCGTAATAGATCGGCCCGCTAATCGGACCCAACGGGTTGTTCTTGTCTACTTTCGCGATGGCAGTCTGGGATTGATTCTTTTTGCCGCCTCCCATGAATGGGACCCATCGGTAGACGCCGCTCGAAGACGAACAGCCCGCCAGTGCGACCATCGCAGCGGCACAGACCGTAGCACGAAAGTTCATTGTGACCGTTTAACGGATGGCGCGTTCGGTTGCAAACCCTAACCGATGCCACCAGAATCGTTTATGCGTTGGAGGATCGCTGGCGTCTCTTGCAAATGCTTGGTCAGATCGGCCCTCGCAGCCGTTGCTCAACTGGGATTTTCTGCGCTCGGCCAGCCGGTCAACATCGTCTTGCCAACGGATAATCATGCTTTATTGAACGGTGATAAAGCGGCGTTTTATCAGTACGTCAAACGTGATTTCGAGGGAGAATCCAGCGCTCCGTGGGAAGGCGGACAATACGGATTCGTCCGGAACCCTCGCAAATTCGGTGCGACTGTTCTCGATACCCGATTTCATGAGGGAATAGACATTCAGCCACTTCACCGCGCAGCGAATGGCGAACCGTTGGACGTTATTCACGCAATTGCCGCAGGCAAAGTGGTTTACGCAAATAATGTTCCGTCGTTCTCGAACTACGGCCGGTACATCGTGATTGAGCACCAGTTCGGCGGATGCCCGTACTACAGTCTTTGCGCGCACTTAAACGCAGTGAACGTGACCATCGGGGAGCAAGTCTCCCAAGGAGATGCCATCGCGGTGATGGGACATACGGGCGAAGGCATCGACCGAGAGCGATCTCATGTTCACCTCGAATTGAACCTTCTCTTAAATGCCGACTTTGAGCGATGGTCCAACAAATATTTTCCGAGAGACGGAAATCGCCACGGCAATTACAACGGACAAAATCTGGATGGAATGGATATCGGCCGGCTTTATCTCGAGCTGTCCAAAAATCCGCAAAAGACGATTCCTGAGTTCTTTCAAGAAGAAACAACCTGGTATCGTGTGCTCGTGCCGGCTTCGACACGGATGGACCTTCTCCGCCGATACCCATGGTTGTCCGGAGGCCAGACCGAGGCGAAAACATGGGAGATCTCGTTTAACCAGGCCGGCATTCCTCTCCATTTTGAGGCCAGGACGCAAAGCATCGAGAAGCCGGTCCTAACGTGGGTCAAGTTCTCGCCCTACCCTTACGGGGTTCAGACGAGAGGTTATATTCAGGGAAGCGGCTCGGACTTTAGTCTGAGCAAAGACGGAGAACGTTACCTGGATCTTATCAGTCCCTCAGACTGACCCCGACTCAAGTCCCTGCCCGGGCTTGCCAGCACCAGACCTCTGAGTCACTTTGGCGGTCAGATGCACAGACTCAAACACTTCCGTCCATTCCTCAGACTCTGTGCACTACTGATGCTCTTTCCAATATTTTCCCTCGCAGAAGATCGCGTGAGCCCATCCGTCAGCCAACTCATCATCGGAATAGCGCCAACCTGGGATAGCATGAACGGCCGGCTCCAGCGACTCGACAAAACCCCGGAAGGCTGGCGCGCCGCTGGCCCACCGGTTCCGGTGCTCTTCGGAAAATCCGGGTTGGCCTGGGGAAGAGGTCTGATCAACGGACGAGATCAAGGTCCGGTGAAGATGGAACATGATCATCGGGCGCCCGCGGGCGTCTTTCGAATCGGAATGATCTACACCTACGATCGATCGTTGCCACCGGGGGCAAACTACCCGTTCTATACCGTTGGAGAAGGCGATGCCTGGGTGGACGACATTCATAATCCCCATTACAACGAGCACGTGATCGTGGAGGCGAAAAATCCGCCGGCCTGGTTTGCCAAACAAAAAATGCGCCGCGGCGATTTTGCGTATCGCTGGCTGGTCGAGATTCGGCACAATGCGGACCCGCCTGTGCCAGGATTTGGGAGCGCAATTTTTTTTCATATTCGGCGAGGGCCGATGCGCCCTTCGGCTGGTTGCACCACGATGCCTGAAAAAGATTTGGTGGAATTGATCCGTTGGCTGCGGACCAGCGCGAATCCAGCATATGTCTGCCTTCCCCGATCCGAGTACCTGGTTCGCTGGAAAATCTGGGAACTGCCAGACCCCGCGGCTACCGGACTGTTTTGACTTTCTGCCGGGATGAGGCTCCGTCCGAGCCTGGACCGGCGGATCGGTAAGCGACGCCGCTGTGCAACAAGTCATAGAAAATAACCCGTTCGGGCTATGGAAATCACGTTGGAGTGAGATACACTGCCCGACTAAGAAGCAGTCGTGACCGGTCGAATGAGCGCGCCGGTGGCGGCCGCACGAACTTTTTGCACCAATGATCATACCTGAAATCCTGGATTACCTTGAGGAGGCCGATCTGGAAGATTGGCTTACAGCAGCATTTATCGAAAACGAAAGGCAGCTGCCGCTGGATCACCTATGCACCAACGGCGGATTCCGTTCCGCCAGCCGTATTCCAGATATCTGGATGGTGGAACTGACCAACCGGACAGGGAAACTCTGGAACGGCAGATTCAATGTCGAGTTTTCCGAAGAGCGCCGAAACGGTCTTGGTACGGAGCCAGGACTGGAGTGCCAGACGGGTGAACTTCTTTTTACCCTCGACACGGAGACTGCAGAGGTGACCTTTAACACCGATACCCCAGCATTCTTTCGGCATCAGGAACGCGACGCCAATGTTCTTCTCTCCTGATTGAACCACGAAAATATTGACCCGGACGCGGGGTCCTTTTGAACCGGAGCGTGACGTTTCCAATCACTCGCGCTGACGCTCATCCGTCACGGTAAGCACAGCGTCTCGCTCTGGCTCCTTCGTCAACGTCTCGCTTTCGCCCGAGAGATTCTCGCGGTTTGGCAGAGATATCTCGCGCGAACGTCCTTTAGCGCCAGTCCGGCTCGGACCGCCTCGCGGACGACCCATTTTGAGCGCAACGAAACTCAAGGGATTTAAGAGACGGTACACGACAACGCGAATTCCATTTGAGGAACATGGGCGAGACATCCAATTTAGGAACATGCCTAACAAGCGGAAAAGTTCCCTCGTTTTGGTAGGTCATGGCTCCACGCTGAATCCCGATTCGAGTGCGCCAACCTTTCAGCATGCGGACGAGATTGTTCGGCGCGGCCTTTTCGCGGAAGTTTATTGCAGTTTTTGGAAAGAGGAACCAAGCCTCCGAGAGGTCCTGCAAATGGTCGAGGGCGACGATGTTTACGTCGTGCCAAACTTTATCAGCGAAGGTTACTTCACCGAGATAGTCATTCCGAGAGAACTTGAACTTGTCGGACCGATCACCCATCGATCAGGGAAAATTATCAAATATTGCGAACCAGTGGGAAACGATCCGCGCATGGTCGACCTTTTGCTTCACCGGGCGCGAGAAGCGGCACCCAAGGTTCCGCTCGAAAAAACAAGTCTTTTGATCGTTGGTCACGGCACCAGCCTCAACGAGAAGTCCGCCGAAGCGGCCCAATCCCAGGCGAGGGCCATCAGGGAAAAAGGAATATACGCTGAAGTTTTCGAGGCCTACATGGAGGAGGCGCCGTTCGTCGCGGATTGGCGCAAAAACACCTCTCAGCCCAATGTCGTCGTCGTGCCTTTTTTCATCGCAGACGGCTTGCATAGCTACCAGGATATCCCTGTTCTACTCGGCATTGAGTCCGCACCGACCGTAGCGGCCAGTCAACAGGAAGTTTTCCGCCGAAATCCATATCGTCTGGACGGGCGCGCGCTCTACTATGCAAGCGCAATCGGTACGGAACCATTGATGGCGGACGTTATTCTCGACACGATCGACCGATTTGACCGCAAACATCTGTACGACTCAGCCGCATGATCAGGGATGAATTAGCACGTTTGATCCAGGATGGATATAACGCTCTTGGGGAACTCGAGTTTGCCGAGTCTTCCCACGGATACTTTCTCTACCATTCCGCCGACCGGAATTTGTTGAGCGAAACGCGGGTCTACCACTCGATTGAGGATGCCCGGATGATCGCTAAATATGATTCCTCCGGCGCTTACCGCCCTTTGAAAGGGGCACCCAATTTACCCAGAGGTTGGCGCATCGAGCTAACAAATGTTGACGAACTGAAAAGGGCTCTCGATTCGTTTTACCCTGGGGCCATCGGCTCCTGGCTGGCCTATCAAAACGGAAAAGCGCATCCAGTCTGTTTACGGCAAACGTTGAATCGGCAAACCGGCATGTACCGTGTGACGCGCAAGCTGACCGATGAACAGGCGCAAAATCTTGTCCAGGAAGCTTGCCGCTCGGATAGCCGATGCCTGAGGACTATCTTGTGGGGAATCGAGGATAGTCGCCCGCCAGACTTCCTTCCAAGTTCGAAGTTTGACCCCACTGTTGACCAAACCGGCCAGCAGCGTGCGGCTTTGCCGTTCCTCTGCCTGGAGGCTTGCAATCTGTTAGTGGCAGCAGCGAGAAATACCATGAAGAAGTCCTCTCGATGATTGCCTATCGATGCCGAACGCTCGTCACCATGGATGGCAAACCGATCGACAACGGTGCGTTTGTGGTCGACGGGACGCGTTTTGTGCAGACTGGCAAAGCTGCTGAAGTCCTGAAAGATCACGCCGGAGAGGTGGTGGACCTGGGCGAAGTCGTGGTGATACCCGGGTTAATCAATGCGCATTGCCACCTCGATTACACGCTCATGCGCGGAGCGATTCTGCCCGCGCGGAATTTTTCCCGCTGGGTTAAACGAATTAACGCACTCAAAAGATCCCTTACCGATAGCGACTACCTGCGCGCAACACAACTCGGCTTTGAGGAACTCAGAAAGTATGGAATCACAACAGTTCTGAATATTGTTTCTACACCTCAAATCTTTCCTCTGCTTCCCCCGCCCAAGATCCGGGCCTGGTATTTTCTCGAACTCATCGACGTGCGGCCCAGACCATGGATCGAAGAACATGCTTTTGGATCATGGCTGTTCCTTTCCGGAAACGGCGACCGGCTCGGCGGACTTGGACTGAGCCCTCACGCTCCCTATACCGCCTCTGCGAAAATGTATGAGGTCACGCTCGAATGTTCTCGTTCGCTGAACCTTCTGGTCACCACCCATATCGCCGAATCGAGCCAGGAATACGCGATGTTCGCCGAGAGCTCGGGAGATCTCCATGATTTCCTGAAACAACTGGGGCGACCGATGACCGATTGCGGATCCACTTCTCCCTTGCGGCATCTCATTGAAAACGGGTTGATCGACCCCGATTGTATCGTGGCCCACCTCAATCATCTGGATGATCGTGACCTTGAACTCCTGAGCCGGCCTGAATGGCGAAACCTACATATTGTGCATTGCCCAAAGAGCCACCGTTTCCTGCACCACAGACGCTTTCCGCTCGAAGCATTGACTGAACGCGGCTTGAATATCTGCCTCGGCACGGACAGCTTGGCGAGCAATGACTCGCTCAACCTCTTTTCGGAGATGCGCACGGCCAAAAAAGTCTATCCGACGCTTAACGCCCGAGACCTGATTGAAATGGTGACCATCCGACCGGCGCGCGCTTTAAAGCTCGAGCGTGAATTGGGCCGGATCGCCCCGGGCTACCTTGCCGATTCCATCGCGATTCCCTTTAAAGGCCCCACCGGCGATGTGTACGAGGCAATTATTCAAAACAGAGGAACAATCAAATGGATGATGGTCAATGGACAAATTTTAAAGTGATACGATTACTCGACGTTTTGATCGGCCTGTTCCTGCTGGTGGCGCCAGCGATCGGCGCTCCCTCCAAAGCAGGAGAGGCGCCGTCCGCCGAAAAATTAGATGGAGAAAAGGAACCAATCGTCTTCGCAGAAAGCGCCGCCGTGATCGACTCGTTTACCGGCGAATTTCTTTTCCTCAAAAACGAAAACGATATTCAATACCCGGCCAGCTCAACAAAAATCTTAACCGCTCTGTTGGTGATCGAGGCGGGGAATCTCGACCAGCCGGTCACGGTTGATCTATCCGACACCAAAGTTGAGCCAACCAAACTGGATCTGCAACCGGGAGAGCAATACACCCGGCGCCAGCTTATTTATGGTCTGATGCTGAAGAGCGCCAACGACGTCGCTATGGCGCTCGCTCGCGACAACGCCGGCTCAATCGAAGCGTTTGCTGAAAAGATGGACCGCAGGGCGGCAGAACTGGGAGCAACGAACAGCCATTTTGCCAATCCCAACGGGCTGCACGACCCCAGTCACTACACAACCGCTCATGATTTGGCGCTCATCGCGCGAGCTGCCATGCAGCAGCCATTCTTTCGCCAGGTTGTCGGAACGATTTACTACACCTGGAAGTCGCCCAAAGGCGTTGTCTACCAGCTGCGAAATCATAATCGTCTCCTTCGGCATTTTGCCGGATGCAACGGGCTCAAGACTGGTTACACTCGCGCCGCACAGCAGGTATTGGTAAGTTCCGCTCTCAGAGAAGGGCATGAAGTGATCTCCGTAGTGTTGCACACGAACAAGCCCGGCATCTGGGATGACAGCAAAGCGCTGCTCACCTATGGCCTGATCAAGGTTGGCTGCTCCCCCAGGACCATCGCCAACAGCTCTGAACGCGCTTCCGAGAAGGAAGACGCTTCGGGCGAAGGCGACGACGCGCACTAATCAGTTGTCGGTTGTCGGTTGTCAGTTGTCAGTTGTCAGTTGTCAGTTGTCAGTTGTCAGTTGTCGGTTGTCGGTTGTCAGGAAGGAGGGTGTTACGAAATTCGATGCAAGTTATTGGCAGCCTGTAGATTGCAAATAAAAATGGGGTTCGTCCTATTCTCGTTCCGATACGCCGATTTTCAGGAGGCGCTCCAGGCGGACCACCCATGCCTGACACTCTGAGGTTCCGTTCCCCGGAGGGGCTCCAGGACTAAGCCTTTGGGTTTCGTCCGTGTTTAAGGCCGTTTGCGCGGCTCCGGATGACTACGCCCCGAGAAGAAATCGAGTAGGAGTACGATTGTGCGGACCGATTGCGAGGAAGGAGAGGCATCCGCTCGAACGCGCGTTTCATCTCCGAGCCAGCGGCCTTTTTCCCCTCTCCTCATCCTCCAATCGTACTCGTACTCGAACTCGTCCTCGTACTCGGTTTTTCCATTACGCCGAGAAGAGGCGCCCGGTTGGTTTTATCGATTCGAGTTTCCCCAATTGTAGACCGCTTCTAGCTTCGATATCCAAAAATCGACGACGACGAGGACGATTGGAAACGACGCCTAGTCGATAGCTGCGATCCCGATTAAATTTACGTTCGATCGGAGGAGGCTCTTTCCTCGCAGTCGTTCCTAAAATCGTACTCGTACTCGATCTCGTCCTCAGGCCGGAGACGATCGAGGATTGGTCGCCTCAACTCACGCTTCTGCTCCCTACCGGCAACAGACAACTGACAACTGGCAACGAAACCGCCGAACGCCCTCGCAACAGCGAGAATCATTCAAAAATATGAGAATGCCGTATGAAATTTCTGGTAATTGCCGAAAAATTATTATAATCTGCAGAATTCTCATATTAACTTCCTATGGCGCGTATTTTTATTGTCGATGATGAACCCGCATTGGTCGAATGGATCTCCAACCTCTGCCAAGAACGCGGGCATCAGCCTTTTCACTATGATTCTTCCGATGCGGCGATCGACGCTTTGCCCAGTGTCGCTCCCCAACTCGTCATCGCGGACCTAAAAGCCGAGAAAACCGACGGATTCCAAATTCTACGGGAATGCAGAGAAAACCATCCTCACACGGTCGTCGTGATGATTGCCGCGTTTGCTTCTGTCGAATTGGCCATGAAAGCAATGCAATCGGGGGCTTTTGACTACATCACCAAACCCTTCAAAGTCGATGAACTGCAGCTCTGCATTCAGCGCGCTCTGGATCATCAGTCCGCGCTCCCCCGTAACAATACTGTCAACCGCGCCGCAGGCGATCCCTACAAGTTTGAGAATCTTATCGGCACCAGCATCAAGATGCAGACGATTTATCGGCTGATCGGTAAAGTCGCCGACACAGAAAGTACGATTCTAGTCCAAGGCGAATCCGGAACCGGCAAAGAATTGGTCGCCCGCGCACTCCATTACAACAGCCCGCGTCAGCATCATCCGTTCGTCGCGATCAATTGCAGTGCCCTTCCGGACAACCTCCTGGAGTCGGAATTGTTCGGTCACAAGAAAGGATCTTTCACAGGCGCGGTCACCGATAAAGTCGGCCTCTTCGAAGAGGGCAACCACGGCACGCTCTTCCTGGACGAAGTCAATTCGATGTCCCAGCCGCTGCAAACCAAGCTCCTGCGGGTACTGCAGGAGCGCCAAATCCGGCAAGTAGGCGACACGAAACAAATCCCGATCAATGTCAGACTGATCGCTGCCTCCAACGAATCGTTGAAGGCGAAAACACGTGCGGGCGCGTTCCGTGAAGATCTCTACTTCCGACTGGCCGTTATTCCGATCGAAATTCCACCGCTTCGGGAACGAATTGAGGATGTTCCGCTGTTGGTCGGTTGTTTCTTGCAGAAGCATGCGTCGCAAACGGGAACTGAGCAAAAAAAGATGGATGCAAACGCGATGGAACGCCTCCTTCGGTACACCTGGCCGGGAAACGTCCGCGAACTCGAGAATGCAATCGAAAGAGCATGCGCGCTCAGTGACGGAGGCGTGATTCGAGCTTCGGATCTACCCCCTCACGTACTCAATGAAACGGGAGCGCTGGAGAAGACGCCGGATTCGGAGTGGAGAGTCGGCCAACCGCTCGACGATTTCGTGCGCAATCAGGAGCGCAAATACATCGAGATAACGCTCAAGTTCAATCGAGGCTCACGGGAAAAAACGGCCAGCATGCTCGGGATCAGCATTGCAACACTCTATCGAAAACTAGATTTGAAACATCACCGAGTATAAAGGAGCAGCAGGCCCGAGCATTTGCTTATCCGCGGACGCTGAGCCTCTATTCCTTTATTCTGCCTCCTTGAAGTTCGCCCGTTGCTCTTCTAGAGTCACGGTTCGACAGGATAAGCATTTTCCGTATGGCCGGTCCCGGAATCCATCAGTTCCAAAATTTAACAATGCAGCAGGTGCTCGCACCGCAGCTGCAACAGAGCCTGCAGATTTTGCAGGCTCCAGCGCTGGAACTCAGGAATATCGTTCAGCAGGAGCTGCAAACAAATCCTATCCTCGAAGAGGATAGTGACACGTTCGAGGCCGAGGAACGTTCCAAGGATGACTCCGAATTCCAAGAGGAGTTCGAGCGATTGGCCAAGCTGGACGAGGAATGGCGGGATTACATGGCTCAGAATGTCAGCTACTCGGCCAGAAATCTTGAGGACGAGGAACGACGACAGTTTTTCTTTGACTCGATCGCCAGCCAGGAGACTTTGCAGCAGCATCTCTGGGAGCAGTTGAACACCTCCGACGTAGTCGAATCGCAACGTAAAGCGGCGGAACTGATCATTGGCAACATCGACGATCTCGGTTTCCTCCAGACTTCGCTGGAAGAAATCTCGACCAACACGGGGCACCCTGCAGAAGAGTTGCAGGAAATGCTGGACCTTATCCAGACGTTTCATCCTGTCGGAGTGGGGGCCCGCGACCTGCGAGAGTGTCTGCTAATTCAGCTGCGCCGTCTGGGAAAGGAAGGGAGCCTCGAATACCAGATTGTCGACCAGCATCTTGAAGATCTGGGGCGCAAGCGACTGCCGGAAGTCGCTCGCCGGCTTGGTGTTACCGTTGAACAGGTGCAAAAGGCGGCCAATTTCATCTCCACTCTGGACCCCAAACCCGGCCAGATTTTTACTCCCGATCCGAACAGCTACGTGCTGCCCGACGTCAGCGTCGACAAAGTAGGCGACGATTACGCGGTCTCGCTGAATGGAGATCAAGTTCCACATCTGCGGATCAGCAAGACTTACAAAGATCTGATGACGCAGGGAACGAACGGCACGGACGTCCGGGATTATATCCGAGAAAAGATTCGCAGCGGGAAATTCCTGATCAAGAGTATCCATCAACGGCAACAGACGATCTTGAATATCGCGAACGAAATTGTGAAACGGCAGCATGAATTTCTGGAGAACGGAACGGCCTTTCTCAAGCCGCTGACGATGGCCCAGATCGCTGAGACAGTCGGCGTCCATGAGACCACGGTCAGCCGCGCGATCTCGGGAAAATATATGGCGACCCCTCAAGGGGTCTTCGAAATGAAGTACTTCTTTACACCAGGTTATCAGACTGCGGGCGGCGCTTCCCTAAGCAATACGAGTGTGAAAGAAGCGATCTCCGAACTCGTCCGCAACGAAGAGACTCGAAATCCGCTCAGCGACAAAGAAATTGTGGAAATTCTCTCAGACCGCGGTATACCGATAGCCCGGCGAACGGTTGCCAAGTACCGGGCAGAGTTGAACATTCTGCCGAGCAACCTTCGCAAGCAGTATTGAACAAGTAAGTGTACCGCCAATTTGTTTTAGGATGTTTATTGGCTGTCTGGAGCATGACGGCCTGGTCCAAAGGGTTCGATTTTCAAACGGACACGTTCGGCTTCGCCAACCAGACCTACTTTGACTACAAGCCACTGACGGACAGCCAAACGCAAATCATCCGAAGACACGGACGCGTGCCCGATTTTTCGCGCCACTGCTTCCAGATGTGCCGGGCCGTCCTCCAGTTTTTTCAATTCACGGAATTTCGTCCGGATCTCCCCAAGGTCTCCGAATCGGACTATCAGAAGATTGTCCGCAGAGTGAGCAGGGTCCCTGCCTGGAGCTCCGGGCCGAGTGTCAAAGTGATGGTTCCAGGCTACAAAGATTTGCACGATTTTTCCCTCGGTGAGACCTTGGCGATACAAAAGAACCTCGGTATTTGGTGGCCGGCTTACTGGAGAATCGGTAACTGGCGAATTGTTTTCCCGGTGCCGCGTTCAGGCCAGGAGTGGATCGCAAATTGGCTACGAAACCAACTCGACGATGGGCGAATCAGGGCCGTCTATATCACCCGTTTTAAACCGATTAATCATTGTCTGGTCGTCTACCACTACACCTCCGCCCAGAATGGCGACATCGTTTTTGACGTGTACGACGCTAACCAACCTGGCAAGCTTGTCCAATTGACCTACCGGGCGTCGGACCGGAGCTTTTACTATGACAAAACGTGGTATTACCGCGGAGGGCTGGTGAGTGTCCTCCAACTTTACGTCTCTCCGCTCTACTAGTGCTAGTGTCCTGTCCCCGAAGTAACCTGCAAGGATATGCCCTTTCTTCATTGGTTCAAAAAAAAGTCTGAGAGTGCAAAAACCGAGACCAAATCTCTCCTCATCGAGGAACTCGCCAAGAAACAGGCGGATTCCCCGGAAACGGTGGGCGCCAATTTGCGACAAGAAACCGCTCCAGGGACGCTGCCGAATGAGGAGCAAGCGGCCGATTTCCAGCCCATACCGCAAAACCCGGCCAGCGATTCCACCCTTCCGGTAAACGAACCCGGCACACCGTCGGCCACACCGCATATCTCCGTCCCGATTGGAGCTTTTTACGCGAAGTTGCCCGCTCATTTGCTAGCGCCTATAAAGCCGGATCTCACGCAATCCGTCCAGATTGCCGAAGAAGACGTGGTGCTCGATCAAGAAACCCAAGAAGCGACGCTCTCTCTATCCATTCTAAGTTTGTCGTGTCCCGATTTATTCGTTCGTGCCGTTGAGGGTTCGGACGATGTCCCGGTTACGTTTTCTCTTAACCATCCGAAGGAGGCGGAGCCGCTCCCTGCTGACAGCGCCTTTCTCGCAAAACCGGCATCACCGCTCTCACACGCCGCAGCTGCTTCAGATGCCATGATTGAAGCCGGCGGAACCCCAGGCGGCGCCGACGAAATCAGGCTCCGGCTTCAACCTATCCTCACCGATTTCCCACCCCAGCTTGAGCCCCCTTCAATTCGCTCCCTGATCGGTACTGAAAGCGAGATCGCGCTCCCGCTCGCCCTCATCCAGTCACAACTTGTGCACGGCCGCGTTGTCGTTCCTGGCGAAATATTCTGCAGGGCGCTGCCAAGTGAATTGAAACCTTATTTTGAAGGCATTGATCCTGCCGCGGAGATCCCGATCCCGTTGCAGGAAATCTTTTCCCGACTCCCGCCTGAGGCGATTCAGCGCCGAGAAGACCAGGAAATGGATCGTCTGGAGGAGACGATCCCGACCCCCTTCAGCGCGCATGCGGAAGAAGATGCTCAACGATTCAGCCGCGTTCCGCCCGACGCGACTCCATCTGCAATCGACGCGCCTCAACCAAAGGATGAACCACCGAAAGCCGTCATCGAGGGTGATACGAAAAGATTGCAGGCGATTTTCATGACGGATGAGCCGCTCGACTTGGTCAAGACCATCCAGAGGGTGGCTGAGTTACCCGGTCTCAGATCGTGCATACTGAGCACCATCGATGGCCTCAAGCTGGCGGGAAACCTTGGGGACCCTGGCCAGGAAAGAGCGACTGCCGCCTTGTTGTGCGAACTATTCCAGGGAACGCAATCGAAATTGGCAGCGGTGGGCGTCGGCACGCTTGAAACCATCACTTTGTATTGCGGTCTTCAACAATTGAGCACCTTCGTCCAGGGAAAGCTTTGTCTGACCGTTCTCCATGACAACCGACCATTCAAACCAGGCGTCCGGGAAAAGATCCAAGCCGTGATGAGCGAGCTTGCCGCTCTGAGCGCGTCTGAAAATCCGCTTTGACTCAGGTCACCAATGCCAATCATCAATTACGCCAGCAAAGAGATTCAATTCAAGATCGTGTACTACGGGCCTGCACTGGGCGGCAAAACGACCAACCTGGCCTATATCCATTCCCGAATTTCTCCTGCCCACAGAGGTGATCTAGTTTCGCTGGCCACGGCGGCCGACCGCACACTTTTTTTTGATTTTCTGCCATTGAACGCGCTGACGCTTCAGGGGTTCAAAACGAAGTTCCAGCTCTATACCGTACCGGGGCAAGTCATCTACAATTCGACCCGCCAGCTTGTCTTACGAAGCGTCGACGGTGTGGTATTCGTCGCCGATTCCCAGTGGGACAAAATGGAAGAAAACGTGGCCAGCTTTCGCAACCTTGAACAAAACCTCCAAAAACAAAACCTGCTCCTCGAACAAGTTCCGCTCGTGTTGCAGTTCAACAAACGCGACCTCCTTAATGTGGCTCCAACAAACTACCTTGAGTACTTGTTAAATAATCGGAAAAGAAGAGTACAAAGCTTCGAATGCGTGGCCAGTACCGGCGTGAACGTCTTCTCAACCCTCGACGCAGTCACTCAGCTGCTCCTTCACAAGTTCAAAAAGGAAAACACCCAACTTTTTCCCGGACCCGGAAAGCAACCGGTGCGGTAGTACACCAGCTATATTGAAGCAAGAGCTATTCCCGTCGCGCGCCCTCCTTGGCCCAAGTTGTTGCAGCCAGACCATAGCTCATCTATTAGTTCCCGATGATCGACTACATGCAAAAAGGGGGGCCGTTGATGTGGCTCATTCTGGTTTGTAGTGTTGTTTCCATTGCTGTCTTTGCAGAACGGCTTCTCTATTTTCATCGAGCGACGATCGACTTGGGCGAATTTCTGCAAGGCTTGTCGAACCTGGTCCGGAAACGAAACCTCGCCGAAGCGCGTGTGGAATGTCAGACCACTTCCGTACCGGTAACCCGAGTCATCCACGCAGCGCTGATACGCCATCAACTGCCTCGTACCGAGCTTCGGGAAATCGTCCAGGAAGCCGGGCAACTGGAGGTGCCGCGCCTGGAGCGCAATCTTGGAATGCTCATCGCCATCGGCTACATCTGCCCGCTTATCGGGTTACTTGGAACGGTCACCGGGCTAATCCAGGCCTTTGTCCAATTGTCCGCGAACAACGGGTACGCCACCCTGGCCGACGTCTCCGGCGGGATCTACCAGAGTTTGCTGACCACGGCAGCAGGTCTTGTGGTGACGATTCCAACGATCCTCGGTTATTGCCATCTTTCTGCGCGTTTGAATGCTCTGCTCCATGATATGGAACGGGCCGGAATCGAAGTGATCAATCTCCTTTCCGAAGGCGAAGGCGATTCATCGATCATTGAATTTGCTCCGAAGTCACAGGTTGCCGGCGAGCACCGATGAAACTAGTCCGGTCAATCCATCTGAATCCTTTTTTGATCTTCCTCATTCCGTTGGCGGATCTTTGTTTCCTGCTGCTGCTGCTGTTCCTGGTCAGCTCGACCTTTCTCCTCCATCCAGGAATCAGCGTCAACCTTCCCTTTTCGAAGTTCACGCTTGGGCCGCAAAAGAACCCGGTTATTGTCAGCATTACCGCCGGCCCCTATCCGCTGGTTTACTACCGCGATCAGCAGATCAAACTCGAGGACCTCGCGGATCGCCTCGCGGAAGATCACTCCCCGGACCGATCGATTATCATCCAGGCTGATCGTTTAACTCCCCAGGGATCCGTCGTCGAGGTCATCAATCTCTGCCTCGAGAACGGTTATTCGGTCGTGCTCGCGACTTCGCCGAAAGGACAATGAATCAGCCGGAAGCGCATTTTATATTCGACTGGCGAAAAAGCCGCTGGAATTACCGGTTACCCGTTCTGATCGCGATCTCGTTCTTCGCCCACCTCTTCTGTTTTTATATTTTTCGCGTCGTTTACCCGACGACCACATCCCTTCTCCCTCCCTCAGCGCAAGTGACGGTGCTGGATCCAAACAGGGCGCAAGATAGAAGCTTGCTGGAGTGGGTCGCCGTGAATGATCCAGCGTATGTCAGCGCACCGAGATTCGATTCCCGAGTGATCGCTCAAGTGGCGCCTCGATATAAGCCCATCTATTCCTCACTCTCTGTTGAGTTGAAGCGCTCTGACTCAGCCAAACCGCCGGAACAGGAAGTCCCATCGCTATTTTCCGCTGAGACCCTTTTGCCGATGCGGTCACGGCCCCAGGAAGAGGCACCTCCGACCACATTTCCGACTCGCTTGGAGATCGCGTCGACGCTTCAATCGCGGGCCCCGGCGTCTTGGCCGGCGTTACCAACCAGTGCAGCTCTTTCAGAGCCGACGTCAATCTTCGTTGGCGTGAGTCCCCAGGGAGGAGCCGACTATATTTTTCTGACGCAATCGAGCGGGAATGGTCCACTCGACCAGAAAGCGGAGGATTTCGTTCACACGGTAAAGTTCATGCCCGATCCAAACTGGACCTGGGGAGTGGTTACGCTGCGCTGGGGAGGAACGCAGCCATGATTCGAGTCGAACTGCCGGTATTGGTCTTTATCTACCTCATTGTTTTCCTTGCGGCGGTCTTTTCACTTTGGATAGTTTACGAATGGCTTTGCCTACGTCGCGAGAAAGATGCCTTGCGTTACCGGGTTCGATGCACCATTTGTGCCTCTATTTTCGAAGACAAAACCAACAACTTGCTTCCACGATGCCCCCGCTGCGGCAGTTTGAACGAAAGACTTAAAATAGGAGGACTATAACGCTATGGCAATGTTCATCGGGCGAAATCGAAAAGCCCGTACGACATACGGTTTCGATGAGATTGCGCTTGTCCCGGGTAGCGTGACAATCAATCCAAACGAAGTGGATATCACGTTCAGCGTACCCCATAAAAACAGGGAACCGCTCAAGCTCCTGATTCCGATCCTTGCCAGCGCGATGGACGGAGTCGTCGACGTAAATTTTGCGATCGAAATGGGCAAACTCGGTGGGCTGGCGGTGCTGAATCTCGAGGGTGTCCAAACCCGCTACAAAAATCCGCGGGAAGTTCTGCTTAAAGTCCTGGAGGCCGATAAAGAACACGTGACGGGTCTCCTGCAGAAGATTTACCAGGAACCGGTCCAGGAAAATCTGATTGCCGCGCGCATCAAAGAAATCAAGGACGCCGGTGTGATCTGTGCCGTCAGTTCCATCCCGCAAAAAGCAGAACGCTACGGAAAAATTGCCCAGGAAGCCGGGGTCGACGTGTTCGTCGTCCAAAGCACGGTTTCGACGGTACGCCACATTTCTACCGAATACAAGTCGCTTGATCTCAAAGACTTCTGCCGTGAAATGAGATGTCCCGTGATTGTCGGCAATACCGTCGGGTACGACGTTACACTGCAACTCATTGAGTGCGGCGTTGCGGGTGTGCTGGTCGGGGTCGGACCTGGAGCTGCCTGTACGTCGAGAGGCGTCTTGGGGCTTGGGGTACCGCAAGTAACGGCTACGGTGGATTGCGCTGCTGCGCGCGACTACCATCACAAGAAGACAGGATGCTATATCCCGATCATCACCGACGGCGGAATGAGCAAAGGTGGCGACGTCTGCAAGGCCCTCGCTTGCGGCGCGGACGCAGTCATGATCGGCAGCGCTTTCGCAAAAGCGGTCGAAGCGCCGGGCAAAGGATACCATTGGGGCATGGCAACACCCCATGCCAATCTCCCGCGCGGCACCCGAATCAGAGTTGGAACAACCGGCCCCTTGCGACAGATCTTGTTCGGTCCCGCTGACGTTGACGACGGCAGTCAGAATCTGGTCGGAGCAGTTACGACCTGCATGGGGAACGTCGGCGCTGCCGATCTCCGTGAGTTCCAGGAGACGGAAATCATCATTGCTCCGTCCATTCGGACCGAAGGAAAACTCTTCCAACAGGTCCAGATGGTCGGGATGGGGTCCAGAAACTCCTGAGTCGTATTTCAGGTTCAAATTTCTGTTGCTTAACCGCATTTTGCGGACTAACGCCGTATCGGAGCCTCATGAGTAATCGACGAGTCGTGGTCACCGGCATTGGAGTTGTTTCCCCGATAGGAAGCGATTTGAAATCGTTCTGGGAAAACCTGGTGAACGGAAAGAGCGGTATTCGCCAAATTACCCAGTTCGATTCCGCCACCTACGACTGCCATATTGCCGGGGAGGTTCCCGATTTCCAACCCTCGCTCTACTTCAAAAATCCCAAGGATGTCCGGCGCGCCGATCGATTTGCACAATTCGCAGTCGCGGCTGCTAAGCTGGCGCTCGAGGACAGCGCGCTCGATCTCGCGAAGATTGATCGCACCCGGTTCGGGGTGCTCGTGGGCAGCGGAATTGGCGGGCTCAAGAGTCTGGAAGACCAGCATACGGTTCTGATGAACAAGGGTGCTTCGCGCGTCTCTCCGTTCATGGTCCCGATGATGATCGTGAACATGGCGAGCGGGTTGATCTCGATGGAGTACGACCTCGAAGGGCCAAATTTTTCCATCGTCACCGCCTGTGCAACAGCCGCAAACTCCATCGGAGAAGCTTGGCGCATGATCCGTTACGGAGACGCTGACGGATTTCTCGCCGGCGGATCGGAAGCCGTGATTTGCCAGCTTGGCATTGCCGGCTTTTGCGCGATGCGGGCGATGAGTACGCGGAATGATGAACCCGAGAAGGCGTCAAGGCCATTCGACCGGGATCGTGACGGATTTGTGATGGGAGAGGGCGCCGGGATTCTGGTTCTCGAGGAATACGAGAGTGCAAAGGCGCGTGGCGCTCAGATTTACTGCGAACTGGCCGGATATGGCCTGACGTCAGATGCGTACCACATGACTTCTCCGCGGCCGGACGGAACGCCTGTCGCTCGAGCGATGCAGTTGGCGCTGGATTACGCGGGTGAAAACGTGACTGAAATCGACTACATCAACGCGCACGCTACGTCCACCATGGTGGGCGATGTTTGCGAAAGCAACGCGATCAAGTTGCTCGCGGGTGACTACGCGAAGAATGGCCTCCTCGTCAGCTCGACCAAATCGATGACTGGTCATCTTCTCGGCGGCGCTGGCGGCGTCGAAAGCGCCGTTTGCATTCTGGCCATCAAGAACGGAATTATTCCGCCCACCATCAACCTGGATCATCCTGATCCGGATTGCGATCTCGATTACGTTCCGAACGTGGCCCGAACAAAGAAAGTTCGCCTCGCGCTCAACAATTCGTTTGGCTTTGGCGGACATAATGCAACGCTGGTATTTCGCGCCTTGGATTAGCGCGCAATGCAAGAAGTCAGAAGTTTCAACGGGCCAAGGCCTAATTACGGGACAAATACTGACCTCGAATCGGCCGCTAGCTTAACTTCTTCAGGAGTTAGTGACATTCTGTAAAGTCCGTACTCAGATGGTGTGTTGAACAGGCACGTTCTGCTTCTACTTGCGGCAGCAATTCTCTGGTCCCTGGGCGGCGTTCTGATCAAGTCGATCGATTTGGCTCCTGCGGCGATAGCCGGCGCACGCAGTCTGATCGCGACGGTAATCATGACCCTGGCAATGCCCGGCGTTCTCCGAAAAGTGTCGTGGAAAACCGTCCCTGGTGCCATCGCCTATTCGGCTACCGTCTTTCTGTTTGTCGTCGCGACGAAGCTCACCACGGCGGCCAACGCGATCTTTCTTCAATACACCGCGCCGATCTATATCGCGATAATCAGTCCCTGGTTCCTCGGCGAGCGAACCAAGTGGCACGATTGGGTACTCGTTTTGCTCGCCCTTTCCGGCGTGGGCCTTTTTTTTCTCGACCAACTCAGTCTCCAAGGATTTTCAGGTGTCATCGCAGCGCTCGGCAGCGGCTTCGCTTTCGCGTGGCTAACAGTGCTTATGCGGCGTCAGAAAGCAGGGTCGCCGGAAGCTGTGGTGCTCCTGGGCAATGTCGTCACCTTCCTCGTTGCGTTGCCGTGGATGTTCCCTATTCCGGGAATTGAGCAGAATGGTCCCCGACTCCTCCTCCTGGGGACCGTGCAGCTGACAATTCCGTATCTCCTTTATTCAGTGGCGATCCGGCACGTCCGAGCGCTCGATGCCTCCATCATCAGCATCATTGAACCGATCCTGAATCCCATTTGGGTGATGCTCGTCACGAGCGAACACCCTACTTTCTGGTCGATTGTTGGGGGATCGATCGTTTTGGCCACTTCGTTCACCAGGAGCTTCCTCGCCTCCCGCGCCGCAGCTGCACCCGAAGCTTTTCCGCTTGATCCCTGACCAATCTTCGGGCAGGGCGGGGAACTCCGTCCAAGTTCCCTCTCCCCAATCGTCCTCGTCCTCGTACTCGGTTTTTGAACCTCAAAGCTAGAAGCGGTCTACGATTTGGGAAAACCGAATCGATAAAACCAACCGGGCGCCTCTTCCCGGCGTAATGGAAAACCGAGGACGAGGACGATTAGGGACGAGGAGGACGGGGTAGAGGGAAAGGCCGGAGGCCGAATCGTTCGAAGCGATCCGGGCGACGCAGCAATATCGACCCCGATTGGCCGGCACACTCGACATAGGCCGCAGCTTGGCTGCACCATTTAAACCTCGAGCACGACGACAAGGACGATTGGAGAACCGGAGAGCGCCGATGGCCCAACCGGATGACCGTCAAAGAAACCCAACCCCAATCCCCTTTGTTTCCTTTGCTGCCTTCTGTTCAAATCCTCTTCGCTGCCTTCTGTTAAGCATCGTTCGAAGCGATCCGGGCGGCGCAGCAATATCGACCCCGAATTGGCCGGCACACCGGCATAAGCCGCTGCATTTGGCTACGCCAATTAAACCTCGAGGACGACGACGATTGGAGAACCGGAGAGCGCCGGGGGCCCTACCGGATGACCGTCAAAGAAACCCAACCCCAATCCCCTTTGTTTCCTTTGCTGCCTTCTGTTCAAATCCTCTTCGCTGCCTTCTGTTGACCCGCGAGCGGGCTTGCACAGAATGGCTGCGTATGCCACTTTCAACGTCCACATGGTCGCTCGCAAGCTATGGATCTACGTTCTGTCGTTACTCTGCTTCGGATTACGCACGGCAGCTCCTGCGGCGGAATTTCAGGGAGTACCCCTTCCGGAAGGCACGAGTATCGTATTGTCGGTTGCCGCCGAAGGTGTGCAGATCTACGAAAGCAAACCCAGTTCTGCCGGAGCTTACGAGTGGGCGCTCAAGGCGCCGGAGGCCGAACTGAAGAGCTTGACCGGCGAAGTTCTCGGAAAACACTACGGCGGACCGGGCTGGTCTCTGAACGACGGGAGCCAACTCGTGGGGAGTTTGCCGCCGGTCAAAGCAGTAAGCGCACCGGATGGCCGGAATATCCCATGGTTGTTAGTGGCCGCAAAATCCAGGTCTGGTGCCGGTCTCTTGAGCAAAGTCGACTATGTGGTTCGGATCGCGACGGCGGGCGGCGTCGCTCCAGAGGAAGCGCCGAAAAGTCAGACCGACACCGTCAGAGTGAACTATCGCGCGATTTACCTGTTTTTGCGCAAACAGTAACCTTGGGGCCGTGTGCCCCTTTCCTCAAATCTCAAAATCCGTGGCTACGCTCGCTCGGCTTTTGAGTTCAAAGCCTCAAAGCCGTTCTCCTTAAACTTTGACCCGCTCGATTTGCGCCCCAAGTTCACCAAGCTTTTCATCGATCATCTCGTACCCGCGATCGATGTGGTAGACGCGGTTGATTTCTGTCGTTCCGTCGGCGAGCAATCCTGCCAGAATCAAGGCGGCCGAAGCCCGGAGATCGCTCGCCATCACCGGCGCTCCGCTCAAATTGTCCACGCCCCGAATCTTTGCGGTAGCGCCGTCCAGCTCAATTGTCGCCCCCATCCGTTTCAACTCGGAAACATGCATGAAACGCTGCGGGAAAATGTTTTCTGTTACCGAGCTCTCTCCGGCGGTAGTCGAGAGCAAGGCGCACATCTGCGCCTGCATATCCGTCGGAAACCCCGGGTAAGGCTGGGTCTTCAGATTCAATGATTTCGGGGTTCCGTTGGCGCGAATTACGAGCGAACCGTTGGTTCCACTGACCCGAAATCCAGAAGTCTGCAACGCATCGGTAACCGCAGTCAAATGATCGGCTCTCACGCGGTTGACGGTGATCTCCCTGCCGGCAATCGCGCCGGCAATGAGAAATGTTCCCGCCTCAATCCGATCCGGGATGACTTCGTGTTCCGTACCATGCAATTCCTTGACCCCTTCAATCACCATTCGAGTCGTCCCAGCCCCTTCGATTTTTGCCCCCATCTTGTTGAGAAAATTCGCCAGGTCGACCACCTCCGGCTCGCACGCGGCATCCTCGATGACGGTTGTGCCATCGGCAAGAACCGCAGCCATCATGATGTTATCGGTTCCCAGGACCGTCGTACCGAACTTCCCTTTGAGCGAAATTGTCGCTCCGCGCAGGGATGAAGCGAATACTTTGACGTTTCCCCCTTGGACACGAACGGCGGCGCCCAACGCCTGAAAACCGCGTAGATGCAAATCGATCGGCCGGTCTCCAATGACGCATCCTCCAGGCAGCGAAACGGTGGCCTCTTTTTCTCGGCCAAGGAGCGGTCCCAGCACGCAAACCGATGCCCGCATCTTTCGAACGATTTCGTACGGCGCCACGCTGTTCACCTTTTCAGCCTTCACCGTCACAATCCCGCTCGCCCGCTCCACATCGGCACCCAGATGCGCCAAAATCTGCAACATATAATGGACGTCGCTGAGGTCAGGCACACGCTGGATCACGCAACTCTCCTTCGTCAGAAGCGTTGCCGCCAGAATTGGCAAGGCCGAGTTTTTCGACCCGCTGATTTTGACCGATCCTGCCAAAGGATGCCCCCCACGAATGATGATTTTATCCATACCTTGCGATGAGAAGCCGTTCGACTCCTTGGTAATCCTTCCTAATTGACATGTCGCGATAATTCTGATCCGCCAAAAAACCCCAAACCCGCTGCGCCTGCCCATGCCCGAGCTCAAGGGCGATCATCCCGTTCGACGCGATCTTGCCAGGAACTGATTCAATCAGCCTTTTCACAATCGTCAATCCATCTTTGCCTCCGTCCAGAGCAAGCGCAGGATCGAATTTTACCTCGCGTTGCAACGTGTCCAGTTCCGCCGTCGGAATGTAGGGCAGATTCGCCACGATCCAGTGGAAAGGGCCTTCCATCTGATCGAGCAGATCCGAACGGCGGAATATAATCCGGTCCGACACGCCCAGGCGCTCGGCATTCTCCCGAGCCAGGGCGAGCGCATCCTCCGAGAGATCGACCGCAAAGACCTCAAGTCCCGGCTGTTCCAACGCAAGGGTGATCGCCAGGACCCCGCTCCCGGTCCCAATATCCACCAGCCGATTTGCGGACCCATTACAGGTCGCGAACTCCCGGAGCATCGTTTCGACAAGGAGTTCTGTTTCCGAACGGGGAATCAGAGCTCGACGATCGATCTTGAACGTGCGACCAAAAAAATCCCAGTGACCCAGAAGATGTTGCAACGGCTCGACCTCCGCCCGTCTCCGTACCTTTTCCCGCAAGGGCTCCAGCTCTCGCTCGGACAGGGAACGATCAAATTCAAGATAGAGCTCGATCCGCTTCTTCCCGAGGGTGTCCGCCAAAAGATGCTCGATGTTCAATCGAGGCTGTTCCACCCCTTTTTTGCCAAAATAGGCTGTCGTTATTTGCAAGAGTTCAAGAACGGTCATGGCCGGTTGCCAGTTCTCAGTTGCCAGTTCTCAGTTGTCAGTTGGAGCGTTGAAGTAAAATTACGTCTGTTGTCTCTGGAATCGCCGCATATTCGATGGATTTTATGCAATCGGCGACCTTCGAACTCCAGGAAACCGGCAACGGACAATTGAGAACTGGCAACTGAGAACCGACAACTGACAACCTCCCCTAGGCCAGTGTCGGTTCGAGTCCCGCTTCTCTCAGCCGCTGCTCCATATCGCTTGCCTGCAATGCATTCACCATCTCGTCCAGCTGCCCCTCCATAAAGAGATCCAGATTGTAAAGAGTCAGGCCAATCCGGTGATCGGTAACGCGATTTTGCGGAAAATTGTAGGTCCGAATCTTTTCCCCTCTTCCTCCCGATCCGATCAAACTACGCCGGTGCGCCGAATATTTTTCCGCTTCCTCAAGCTGCTTTTCCTCGAGCAATCGGGAACGAAGGATGGCCAGGGCTTTCTCCTTGTTCTTCTGTTGGCTGCGACCATCCTGGCAGCGGACGATTTTGCCCGTGGGAATGTGCAGGACCTGAACCGCGGAATCCGTCGTGTTCACTCCCTGGCCGCCAGGCCCACCAGCACGGCTCACCTCAATGCGAATATCTTCGGGCCGGATTTCAATATCGACTTCTTCGGCTTCTGGAAGTACCGCCACTGTCGCGGTCGAAGTGTGGATCCGGCCTTGAGCTTCAGTCACCGGGACACGCTGCACACGATGAACACCGCTTTCGTATCGCATTACTCGAAAGACGGACTGCCCGCTCAGCTGGAAAATAATTTCCTTGAAACCACCCAGCTCAGATGCGCTGCTTTCCAACTCCTCGACTTTGAATCCATGCCCCTCCGCATATCTGGAGTACATCCGATAAAGATCCGCGGCGAACAGAGCCGCTTCATTTCCGCCTGTCCCAGCCCGAATTTCCATGATCGCATCGCGATCCTCGTGAGGCTCCGGAGGCAGAAGCGAGTATTGAATCGACTTGACGAGCCTGGCGACCCGATCTTCCAGGATCGGAATTTCGGCCTGGGCCAATTCTGCGAAATCCGCATCGGATCCACTGGCCATTCCCCGATTTTCTTCCAACTCGCGGATGCTTTTCTCCAGTCGATCCCAATCTTCCAGAAGCGATTTCAGCCCTGAATGTTCACGCAGAACTTCCCTCGCCCGTTTTGGATTCTCGAAAAGCGAAGAGGACGCGACCTGTTTCTCAAGCTCGTAAAATCGTCCACGCTTCTGCTCAATTAGAGGCCCAAAATCCATAAAAAAGCAAAACGGTGAAAGCGCGGCACGCGCTTGTCACCGTTTCAACACCAGATCTCAAAAGCTACTTCGACTTGCCCTTGCCCATCAAAGTCTTACCGTAGCGGCGAGCAAATTTTTCGACACGACCGGCCGTGTCGACGAACTTCTGTTCACCAGTGAAAAAGGGATGGCAGGCGGCGCATATACCGATCTTGATATCGCGACGAGTCGACCGGGTGCGGTAGACAGCGCCACAAGCGCAAGCGATCGTCGTCTCTACGTAGTTTGGATGGATATCAGCCTTCATGTCTTTAAAAAGTAAAAAGAGTTGAAAGCTATCATAATGTTCAGTTGACGCAAGTGAAACAAAGGCTCTTCGACGGTTTCTGGAAGCAGGTTCTAAAAAGGAGAAGCCGGCAGACGGCGATTTTCTCAGACGATTGTTCCGTTTTGCGAACATTTCAGAATGTCGAAGAAGAACGCGCTGCGTGGCGAAGCCGGCTATCGGCGTTTTCAATGGGCGATTGCATCGTTGCTGCCATCGGAAACGTTCCCAGCTGGCCGGCGTTCCTCTTGGCATGCTGGGATCGAGAACTCGTCGTCGCGCCGATCGAGGCGGATCTCCAGGCGGCCGAACTCGATAGGATCCTGGAGTTCACCCAGGCACAAGGATTAGTTCGGGCGACGGAGATCCAGTGTTTCGATTGTTCGCCCATTCACTGGGAAGGCCCAACACCCGATCTTCTCAAGATTACTTCCGGCACCACCGGCGCGCCGAGAGCCGTGCGATTCCGCGAAACACAACTCCTCGCCGACTGCCGAAATATCTGTGCCACGATGGGCATTCGTCCGGATGACGTCAATTTCGGGGTCATACCTTTTTCTCATTCCTATGGGTTCAGTAATCTTATCGCTCCCCTCCTCTATCAGGGAACCCGTCTGCTTTGTTCAACGGATCGAATGCCGCGAGCGGTTTACAACCATCTGCAGAGCTGCGGAGCGACAGTCTTTCCTGGAACACCGGCACTATTTCAGGCACTGAGCTCCTTGTCAGACGTCGGCGAACCTCTCAGCATTCGCCTCTGCATTTCGGCGGGCGCTCCGTTAGCCCCCGAAATTGCTCGCCAATTCCACCGCAGGTTCGGGCTGAAGATCCACAGCTTTTATGGCTCCTCGGAGTGCGGCGGCATCGCTTACGATCGCAGTGAGGATCCCGAGAGGCCGAGCGGCTTTGTCGGCAACCCATTGGACGGGGTCCAGGTGAGCAAAATCGACGACGATCGCATCGCAGTGCGTGGCCCGAACGTTGCCGATGGCTATTTCCCGAATTCCGACACCAGCGCTCTCGACGGGATGCAATTCGTCCCGGGGGATATCATTGAATGGTCAAATCTGGGAATGCAGCTCATCGGTCGCGTTTCAGATTTTGTCAATATCGCAGGAAAGAAGGTCCACCCAGCCATCATCGAAGAGCATCTCCGTAAACTGCCGGGTGTTATCGATGCCATCGTCTTTGGAATTCCGTCAGCGACTCGCAATGAAGAATTAGTCGCTTATGTCGTGGCTTCGAACGCCGTTTCCCGTCAGTTGCTCGAAACCCATTGTCGCGAAGGTCTCAGCGGCTGGCAGGTTCCTCGAGAGTTTCAAATCGTGCCCGAACTTCCGTTTAATCAGCGCGGCAAAATCAATCGATCTGAACTATCCAGGATGCACGAATCCAAGCCAGGAAAAGTCTGACCAATTTCCAGGCCACCCCTTTGAGTCGAAATCCTGACCCAACACCCGTCTTCAGGGCACCGAACCTCTACGGAGTGTCATCAAAATCAACGTCGAGGTCACCCTTCTACTTTTCGTTCACACGAAAATTACTGAACGAGTAGGTAGCCGGGTTAGCGGATAGGCTTGAGACCGTCAACCGTCCTGGATTTGCTCCATCTGTGGTGTGGAAAATGACGCTGCAATCTGTCCATTGATCGGAAATTTGCAGGGTTGTCCCCTCTGCAACGGAGGCTTGATTTCCATCCATCTTTTCAGGAACGAAATAAATGAACTGTGAGGGTACACTTTTCGCCTGAAATTTTACTTCGTACGTTTTGCCCGGCTCGAAGTTGACATTGGGGGCCCGCAACTCAACGCTCCAGAACTCCATTCCTGTCTTGGAAACCACCGCCGTTACTGCCGGCTGGCCATCAGGTCCCTCCGTATTGACGGCTGCGTGGGCCTCTGCGCCTTGAATCGCTTCCAGATGAAAACGATCCACCTCGATCTTGGTTTCCTGGCCATGGGTCAACCGCGCTGAGAGCAAAGAAAGCGTCACCAGCAATCCCGCAAAAGATCTCATTGAGTTTGCATTCTCGCCGGTATTTGCGCCGGATTCAACTCTCCAGCCAGATGGCCTGCCGGCAAACCGGAAAACGTCGATGACCAAATCGTTGCCAGTCGGCTGCCGATGCCAATTGGCGGATCTCAGAAAACGAAAACGCACGGCGAAACGAAAGCCGTGCGTCAAAACGCGTCATCGGTTCGCGAAAGGCGCAAGTGGTTAATAGATAGATACCGGCGATCCCGAAATCACTCCGTTCCAGATCCGCGACCAGGACCCCTCTCCGGGCCGCAGACCGTGCCTGCTGCAGCAGCCGAATCGCGGCATCGTCTGCAAAATGATGCAGCGCGAGCGAACAAAACACGAAATCAACCGGACTTGCCAGGGCGAAGTTGAGTACATCCGAGACAGCAAAAGTTATCTCGGGATACAAGTGAGAATGCTCCATCGCCAATTCGAGAGTGGCCGGCTGGAAATCAACTGCGGTAATTTGTGCGCTGACATCGTTCGCACGGCACCAGTCGACGATGCAACGGGGGATATCGCCAAAACCGGTACACAAATCGATCGCGGTTACGGAACTCCCCGGGCGCAACCAGCGGCGGAGGAAATACCTAACCAGTCTGTAGCTCCCGAAGTATCGATTCAGCCGTTGAAGATTCTCGAGGTCAACCAGCAGCTCCGATGATACGGCCTGCGGACGATCCATCATTTCGACAATCGCATCATCAAAGATCCGCGTGGGAACGAGTAAATTGGTACACATAGTTGGAGAGCATGTCGGCGTAGTTATAGGCCAACCCTCTCCGGATTGCCCGGCTATGGCGAGGACAGAGCGGACGCCGAGACGTTCCCCTTCAATGCCAGCAAAGCGAGCATTCGGCCAGTTCGGCCTTTCTCCTTCCGGTACGAATAATATCTTTCCAGATCCGCAGCGGTATTTTCTTGCGAATCGAATACGCGGCTGACGCCGGAACGCTTGAGATTCCGCACGATATCAGCGGCGAAATCGACTTCATAGTCGGGCGGCCGGATACATGGGCTAAGCTGGGCCACAAGGTCGGCCGGTTCCGTGCCAAACTCGGTCGCCATCTTTTGCACCGCCGCATCAACGATATTCAATTCGGTTCCCTTCTTTCCCGAATGTACCAAGCCGATGGCGCATTGCTCAGGGTCGACTAAAAACACCGCGCAACAATCGGCCACCGTTATCCCGAGTAAGACCTCCGGATCACGTGTGATCAAAGCATCGACCTGCTTGCTCTTCGCGGCCGAATCAACCGTAACGACGGCAACGGAATTGCCATGGACTTGTTCGGCGAGGCGCAATTGTCGTGTGCCAAAGCTCCGTCGTGCTATTTCGTGGAACCCGTCCAACCTCTGCAACGCGACCTCCCGATCCGCGCGAACGTCAAGCCCCGGCACTCTGAGAACAAAACCATGCAGAACATTTTCCAACGCCTCAAGGGCGGGAAACCGTTCAACAGGCGGGTTCGTGTCCTGTCCCCCTAATCATTGGTCGTTTGCACCTTACCCTCCGGCGGCATCAGAGATTGACGTCTTGATTTCTGGGTCGCCGGTTTTCCCGGATCCAGTGGTGAATCATACCGCGAACGAGCTGCTTTCGCAGCCTCAGTCGCAGTCAACGTGGACGGGCGCGCCACATCATTATCAAACATGTCGTTGTACTTCGTCTCGGTCGCCGTCGCCTGCTGGAACGCGGCAACTGCTGAGACATAAGAAAATTCCGCCTGGACAAGATTGGAGCGTGCCGTGGTCAACTGCTGTTGAGCATTCAAAACGTCGAGCTGAGTGCCGGTCCCGGCGGCGAGACGCTCGTCGGCCAGACGCAACGCCTCGAGGTTGACGTTCACACCCGTCACAGCGCTATCCACCGTCTGCGCGCCTTGCCGCAGGTTGCTCACCGCAGTGGCAACTTCCAGTTCGACTTGCCGTACCGAATCATCGTAGTTTACCTTCGCCTGCTCCAATTGTGCTCGTGCCTGCTTCACTTTTCCGTAGGTCAGAAAACCGTCGAATACGTTCCAGGAACCCTGCAGACCCAGGAACCATCCCTGCAAGGTGCGGGTGAGATTATTGGTCGTCGGATTGCTCTGTTGCTCCAGCCCGACGTCCGCAGTGATGGTTGGCTTCCAACCGGCCGCTTGGACGGTAATGTTTTCCACATTCGCAAGAATGCTCGACCTTTGCGCTTTGAGAAACGGCCGATTCGCGCGCGCGGCAATCAGCGCGGAGCCTAGATCGTACTGAATCGGGTTAAAGGTAAGTTCTCCGGCTACCGGCAAAGGATTGTCGGTCGTATACTGCATATCCGCCGGGATTCCAAGAGTCCGCGCCAGCGTCAGTTGAGAGATGCGATAATTGTTCCGGGCCGCGATCAGCTGCGGGATCTGATTTTCCAGTGTACCTTCGGCTTGGAGCACGTTGAATTGCGGAACGGTCCCTGCCTCATAGCGGCTCTTCTGGTCTTCCAATTGGCTTTGGAGGAGATTCACCGATTCTTCCTGAACCTGCACTAACGCTTTATCGAGCAGGATTTGATAGAATTGGGTGCGCACGGTCTCGACGACAGTGTCGATCGTGTCGCGCAAGGTGTAGTAAGCCTGGTCTTCGTTGATCCGCGCCGCTCGGCGCGATGCAATCGTCGCACCGCCGTCATAGATCAGTTGGGATGCAGTCAACGTAACCTGCCAGGTTTCTAGTGCCGTGGTAGAGGTGGTCGCTCCACTTGGTATCGGTTGGGCGTTATTCGCTCCGGTAGCCGGATTGACAACCAAGTTCTGGCCGCTCGGTACCGCCAGGAGATCGAAAGGTAACTTGCCCGAAGAAACCGACGGGTTCAAACCGCTGTCGGTCTGCGAATAATTGGCAGCCATGGTCAGCTGCGGCAGCAGCTTGGCCTGCGCCTGGTAAACAAGCCCTTTCTGCGCCTTGAGTTGTTGGATTTGCTCCAGGATCGAGGGATTCTGCCTCAGCGCGAGCTGCACAGCTTCGATGATCGTTAACGGATGACTGCGGAAACCAACAGTCGACTCGCCGGCAATTAAAGTGCAGGACATCCCCGCGACGGCTAAGGCAAACACCAGAAGTCTCATTATTTTTTTGGCAGTTTATCGGAACAATCTGCGATCTTGCGATAGATCTGAAGCCAGGCCCTTCCTTCTTCGGCCGTCAGGTATTCACGCAAGAGTGTCATAATCTTGTTCACCATGTCTCTACGAATTTCACCGACAAGACCAGCACCTTTCTGGGTAATTTTTACCATCACCTTACGACGGTCATCCAAGGCATGGGAACGCTGAACATACCCGAGCTTTTCAAGTCGATCGACGAGACCGGTCGCCGCCGCCGTGGTATGACCCATTTTCGAAGCGATTCCCGACATCGTGATCACTTCCTGTTTGTCCAGACACCCGAGCAAAAAATATTGCGGAAAAGAAACGCTTCCATGACCCAGTTCCTCCGACAGATTATGCAGAAATTTTCGCTGCATATGCATGACAATTTCTGCCAGCTCTTCTGCGGCGACTTGCAAATCAAAATCAGAGCGTTGCCCGGTCGAGCGTTGCTCGGTCGTAAACATAGACAATATAAAAAATCAACAGAGTTAAGCTTCTCTCGCCATGAGTAAAGCATAGACCCTTTGGTTTGCAACTAGCGCATCGTCTCATAAGTGGGAGGCAAACCGCCGTCGGCGATTTGGCCGATTTTCAAGGCGCGAGCGACGAGCATACTGAGATCCTTACGTGAGGAACGAGCCCGGCGGCCGCCGGACGGAAAATCGGCCAAAGCGCCATCGGCCCTTCCGCTCTCGGCGCATTTGATGGGCACGCTGGTCTTTGGATTCCTTACGCTCAAAGTGAAACAGAGGGATGGCTTGCTGCGCGGCGAAGCTCTTAACTTCAGCAATGAATTTTCCGGTGATCTGCCCCGAGTAGCGCTGGCGAGGCGATCGGTTGTCCACGCTCCTGGCAGAGGAATCCGACCAATCCGGGGCCACGTTAGAGCTGAGGCACGTAACCGTTTAGGTAGAGTCGATCGATCGATTCCAGTTCCAGAGCGATATGGCCCTCAAGCAGGTCGCGCAACTTCGGAAGAGTCCTCATGAGTCAGGCTATAGGCCACTGGTCAGTTTGCGGTCAACCCCAACACCCCAACGCCCCAATACTCCAGTTCGGTTCGAAATCGTCGTTTGCACGTGGTCCCTTTTTGGGTGAGGAATGCCTGTTCAGATAGTTTCCAGGTCGGCTAAATTCCTGTTCAAAGCGAAGCACTATGGCATACAAAACCGTACAGGCACCCAGTGGGGGCAAAATCACCATTCAAAACGGCCGGATCCAGTGCCCGGACAATCCAGTTATTCCATTCATCCGAGGCGACGGCACCGGGCCAGACATTTGGGCGGCGAGCGAACGCGTGTTCGACGCGGCAGTTGAAAAGGCGTACCAGGGTTCCAGGAAGATCGCCTGGTTTGAAGTTTTCGCGGGCGAAACGGCAAAAAATCGTTTCGATGATTGGTTGCCGGAAGACACCGTCTCCGCTTTCAGGGATTATCTCGTAGGAATTAAGGGACCGCTCACAACGCCCGTTGGAGGAGGGATCCGCTCGCTGAACGTGGCGTTGCGCCAACTCCTGGATTTGTACGTTTGTCTGCGACCGGTTCAGTATTTTAAAGGTGTCCCGTCGCCTGTCAAAAATCCTGAAAAAGTCGACATGGTGATCTTCCGGGAAAACACCGAAGACATTTACGCCGGAATCGAGTTTCGCGCCGGCTCTCCGGAGTCGCAACGTTTCTTGAAACTGTTTGAGCAAGAGTTTCCCAAAGAATTTTCCAAGATTCGTTTCGGAACCGAAAAAGCCACGAAAGATTTCCTGTCCGCCGAGCCGGCGATTGGAAGTCCGGAAGTTGAAGTTGGAATTGGGATCAAACCGGTGAGCCATCTCGGGTCCAATCGCCTGATTGCCGCAGCTATTCGATACGCGATCGCCAACAAGAAAAAATCCGTGACGTTCGTGCACAAGGGGAACATCATGAAGTTTACCGAGGGGAGCTTTCGAGATTGGGGGTACGAGCTTGCCGACTCTCTTTTTGGCAACGAAACGTACTCCTGGTCGAAATGGGAACGGACTAAGAAGGAGAAAGGCGAAAAAAGCGCCAACGAGGAGATGAAGTCGGCGTTGGCCGATGGCAAGATCCTCATCAAAGACGCGATCGCCGATATCACTTTGCAACAGGTTCTGACACGCCCCGAAGATTTTGACGTGATCGCGACGCTCAACCTGAATGGCGATTATCTTTCGGACGCTCTGGCCGCTCAGGTCGGTGGGATTGGTATTGCACCCGGCGGTAACATCAATTACCACACCGGCCACGCGATTTTCGAAGCGACCCACGGTACCGCGCCCAAGTATGCGAATCTCGATAGGGTCAATCCAGGCTCAGTGGTCCTGTCGGGAGAAATGATGTTAAGACATCTCGGTTGGACGGAAGCAGCGGACCTGGTCATCAAGGGACTGAACGAGGCCATCGGGAGTAAAAGAGTCACCTACGACTTTGCCCGCTTGATGGAAGGGGCCACAGAAATTAAATGCTCGGAATTCGGAGACAACATTATCAGCCACATGGCATGAGGACGGTGTCGGCGTCTCAGCATAGTGTCCCGCTTTCCTCGTGGTAGATCCTGAGAATTTCGGCCAGGACAAGCGCATCTGTTTGCGGAGCCGGGAAAAATTTTCTTTACCCGCGCCTTGGCAGCTTCGTCAGGTTAAGCGATTTCTTTGGGTTGTTTCTCCGGCCCGAAGGGCCGAGTTCGGACATTCTGAGCTATTTAGGCCGAGGGGTAAGGCGAGACGCCTTACTTACTGCTGCGGGCTAACCGGAAGAGGGTAAGGCGGGACGCACCAGTTACGGCGGATAGGTGGGACAAACTGGGACAGAAGGGGTGATCAAACACCCCGTTCGCCGGCAGTCGTAAGTAAGGCGTCTCGCCTTACCTTCCGGGTTGAAACCCTGAGCCGAGTTTCTTGCCAAAACCGGGTAAGACAAATTCGCCATTCTTTTTAATCTCTTTTGTAGGCGAGCGCGCAGCCTGGCGTTAGGTGGCGATTTCGATTTCGTCCTTTGTCGAGATATCGTCGTGAAAAAAGATATTCTTCTGACGATCCCACACATAGCGATGGAGCAGAACTTTGAGCGTCGCAGTTAAAGGAATCGCCAGGACCGCTCCGAGCAGGCCCCCAAGAACGAGTGTCCACAGAAAGACAGACATGATAACCGTCATTGGGTGAAGCCCGACCGAATTTCCAACAATCCGAGGCGTTGTCACTAGACCGTCGATCTGAGCGACGATCAAAAAGAAAATAATCGTCACCCACAACGGGTGGGCCCAGTCATTAAATTGGACAAACGCGATCAGGATCGCAGGGATATAACATACGATGTAGCCGACATAAGGAATGATCCCAAAGAACGCGAATACCAGCCCGATCAGAAATCCGAACTGCAGGCCCATAATCGAGAGGCCGATCGCGAGCAGGATCCCGTTGATCACAGCCACCACCAGTTGGCCGCGAAAAAAATTGATGAGATATCCGTTGATGTCCGTCAGGACCGTGACCACCTCATCCTTGAATTCCGAACGACGGAGCGGCAGGTAATTGCTCCAGGATTCCGCAATTCGCGGGCTCTCTTTTAGAAAGAAAAAGAGATAAATGGGGACAATCAGTAAACCGAACATGAAACCGAACACGCCGAAAACACCGGTCAGGCTAGACTGGAAAAAGGTCGACGCACGTTGCACCAGGGAGGGCAGCTGATCCTGCAAATACTGCAGCGATTGCTGAACGTAGAAGTTGTTTTGATAGCGCGCGAGAGCTCCCTTCTGGTTGTCGCCGCTTGGACCCAGCGCCGGTATTGGTGTTGGCTCCGGTTTTAGTTCCGGCGTTACGGAGGGGGACGGTTTGCCGCCCAGTTGCGGGAGTTTCTCCAGGTTTTGCTCGAGAAAACCGTCGATGGCGTTCCACCCCCGTTCCACATATCCGGGAAGGGCCGAAGAAAACTTAATGCTTTCGGTGTAGATCGAGGGAACGACTCCTACGACCAAGAGTGCTGCACCCAGGACAAATGCTCCAAAGACGGTAACAACCGCCAGGAGCCGAGGCACCCTTTTCCGGGAAAGCCAACTGACAACCGGCTCCAGTAAATAAGCAAACACCCCCGCCACGGCGACCGGCAAAAGGAGAGGCTGAAGAAAGGCCAGAATCCGCGTGGCGACGTACAACGTGAAGACAACGATCGCGGCAATCACCAGCAAGGAAAGCGAGGTGATCGCGTTCCACATCAACTTTCTCTGCCAGGTAGTCGGATACAAGATTGGCAGAAAGATGGTTAGGACACTCGCAGGTTGCAACGAAAAAGCGCGTCAGAGCCTTCAAGACCTGAAACCGGGGCGGGACGCTTCCGCTAGACCTGTATTTAAACGGATACCCAGGTAGAATGTCTGACCTGAACATCGATATATGACAACTTCGACTGAAGCGATCACTGAGGAAGTAAAAAGCAATGCTCAATGGGTACACGCAGTGCAGAATGAAATCTCTCGGGTGATTGTCGGTCAGAAATATCTGATCGACCGGCTCCTGGTCGGGCTGCTGACCAACGGCCACGTCCTCCTGGAGGGTGTCCCCGGTTTGGCAAAAACCTTGGCCGTCAAAACGCTGGCTTCCTGTGTCGACACGGAATTTCGGCGCCTTCAATTCACGCCGGACCTATTACCTGCGGATATCATCGGGACGATGATCTACAATCCGCGTGACGGAGAATTCCGAGCGAAACTCGGACCGATCTTTTCCAACCTGATTTTGGCAGACGAAATCAATCGCGCTCCCGCAAAGGTGCAAAGCGCCCTGCTCGAAGCGATGCAGGAACGGAAGATCACGATCAGTGACCAGACCTATCCTCTGTCGGACCCGTTTCTTGTGCTCGCTACGCAGAATCCACTTGAACAGGAGGGCACCTACCAGCTGCCGGAAGCTCAACTGGACCGGTTCATGTTAAAACTCAACATTGGGTACCCATCCAAGGCCGAGGAACGCAAGATCCTGGATCTCATGGGCACTTCGGCGCCGGATCTCTCCGTTCACAAGGTCGCATCCGTAGATGAAATCATTCGCGCACGCGATATTGTAAATCGCATTTTTATCGATGACCGGGTGAAAGATTACATTGTCGATATCGTCTGGGCGACCCGTCGTCCGGAAGAATACCATCTTGGAATGGAAGGGTTGATCCGGTATGGGGCTTCTCCACGCGCAACCATCAACCTGACTCTCGCGTCCCGCGCCCACGCATTCCTGAACGGAAGAGGGTACGTCACTCCGCAGGATATTAAATCAGTTGGCCTCGATGTTCTGCGGCACCGGGTGATTGTCAGTTATGAGGCCGAGGCCGAAGAGATTACGAGCGAAACGGTTATTCAAAGAATTTTTTCCGGACTTCCCGTCCCATAATTCAATCCATGCAGTCCGTTCCTGAGATCCTGAAAAAAATCCGCAAATTGGAACTTCGTACCCGTCGTTTCGTGGAAACCGCTTTCGCCGGCCAATACCACAGCGTCTTTAAAGGACGCGGAATGAATTTTGATGAGTTCCGCCAGTACGATTTCGGCGATGAAGTTCGCTCGATCGATTGGAACGTCACAGCTCGGATGGGTGAACCTTACGTCCGGAAGTATGTCGAAGAACGCGAACTGACGGTCATCCTTTTAATCGATGTGAGTGCGTCGGGAAGCTATGGCAGCGTCAACGCCAGCAAGAGAGAGTTGGCGGCCGAAGTCGCTTGTTTGCTCGCATTTTGTGCAATTCGCAACAGCGATAAAGTCGGACTGATCCTGTTCACCGATCGGGTGGAGCTTTATATCGCACCTAGAAAAGGACGACTCCATATTCTGAGGCTGATCCGCGAAATTCTTTACTACGAACCAAAAGGAAAAGGAACAGATCTGAAGCAGCCGCTGGATTTTCTGAATCGCGTGACCACCAGACGAGCGGTGGTGTTTCTCCTGTCGGATTTTCAGGCAAAGAATTACGAAAAACCTTTGACCATTTGCAGCCGACGGCATGATTTGATCGCGATTCCAATCGAAGATCCGGGCGAACTATCGTTACCGAATATCGGCTTGGTCCTGGTCGAAGACCCGGAATCCGGCGCGACGTACGAGATCGATTCTGCCGATCGCCGCGTACGATCCCAGTTCAGCGAATTCGCCGAGCGGGAGCGAGTCGATCGAGAGGCATTGTTTCGTCGGAAAAGCATCGATTCCGTCCCGCTTCGCACCAATCAAGATTATTTTCCCGTGCTTCGCGCGTTCTTCATCCGAAGAGAAAACCGGCTCAGACGTCAATGATCTGGCTCTTTCTAGCACAAGCCGCGGCGAAGGCGCCGGACGAAATCGAGGATATTCGCGCGCCGATCTCCGCTCCTCCAGCTCTCTGGGTGGTCGTCCTTTTGGCGATCCTGCTCGTCCTCGCGACGCTGGCCTACTTTCTTTGGCCCAATCCGAAACCAGTCATTGGCCGGCCACCGCTCCCGAAAGAACTGGCCAGAAGACGCCTGGAAAAAGCGAGAGCGCGAATATCGGCGGATAGCACCTACGATTTCAGCGTTGAAGTTTCCGATATTCTCAGAAGCTTTATCGAGCAACAATTCGGCATCAGAGCCGTCCGGCAGACCACGATCGAGTTCTTGAATGAGGCTTCACAAACTTCCTACTTTGACCTAGCGCACCAGGAGAAATTGCGTCATTTTCTGGTTACTTGTGATGCGATCAAATTCGCGCGAGTTGACGCCGGGCAAGCAGAAAGCGAGGCCCTGTTCGATCAGGCCTCCGCCTTCGTAGAGGAAGCAAAGTGAATACCTACTTCCGATTCGAACAACCCTGGTTTCTGTTGTTGGCGGCTCTTCCTTTCCTGTTCTGGCTCATTGGCAGGCGCTTCCGTAGACCCCCTGTGATTCGATTCGCCGCCGCGCGCATTTTCGAAAGAGCCACCACTTTTCGACAGTCCTGGAGGAAGGCCGTCCAGAATGCACTCTATTACCTCGGCTGCGTCTGTTTGATCACCGCTCTGGCACGTCCGCAGTTTGGGACCGCCACCAGTCGGACGCGGGCAAGCGGCATCGATATCATGATTCTACTCGATGTTTCGTTATCGATGCTGTCCGAAGATTACTCCATTGGCTCCCAGCGAGCCAGCCGGCTCGAAGTGGTGAAACAGGTAACCGAGAAATTTATCAGCGGCCGTCCGGATGACCGCATCGGGGTTATTGCCTTCTCGGGTCGCGCCTATCTGGTCAGCCCCCTCACGCTTGATCACACCTGGCTGGTCGAAAACCTCGCCCGCCTTAATATTCGTCGAATGGGTGATCAGACGGCCATTGGGTCCAGCCTTGTCGAAGATGGCACCGCGATCGGGTCCGCTCTGGCCACGGCGGCGAATCGGCTTCGTGACAAGCGCGCAAAAAGCCGGGTCATCGTTCTGCTCACCGACGGCGACAATAACGCCGGCAAGATCCCACCTTTGACGGCAGCCGAAGCTGCCGCGGCGATCGGTATTAAAATTTACACCATTGGCGCAGGCACCAACGGTTTGGTCCCCTTCCCGCACTCCGACGGTTTTGGGAACACCTACTACTCGCAGGAATATATGCCGTTCAAAGAAGACACCTGCAAGGAGATCGCTCGGATCGGGAACGGAGTTTTCTTCCGAGCCGCCGATACCAAAACGATGACAGAAATCTTCGATCAAATTGACCGGTTCGAAAAAACGGCCTTCCAAGTGCTAAAGTATCAGAGCTACGAGGATGTTTTCGCCTGTTTCCTGGGGGCCGGTCTTTGCTTCCTGGGGGCCACTTTCGTCCTGAGCGAGACAGTCTGGAGTAAGGTGCCGTGACGTTCGGTGAACCAGGTTTATTGTGGGCTTTGCTGGTACTGCCATTCTTGGCTGCACTTATCATTTACAATGATCGCCGACGCCACCAGCGTCTCGAACAACTGGTCGCCGCTCGGTTGCTGCCCGAACTCACCGATCCTGTTGCCCAATCTCGCAAACTGATCAAGCGGCTTCTCTTTCTGGGCGCGTTGGTTGCGTTGGTCCTAGCCCTCGCCCGGCCGCAGTTCGGATACGTCGAACAGAATTTCGAACAACACGGTCGCGATATCGTCCTGGCCATCGACACCTCCAAGAGCATGCTCTCGACAGATTGCGCTCCCAACCGGTTGGCGCGAGCAAAACTCGCCGCGCAAGATATTCTGGACGCCATGAGGGGTGACCGGTTTGGTTTGATCGCTTTCGCCGGGTCGGCACAGGTCGAGGCTCCGTTGACCGTCGACTATCAGACAGTTCTCGACGCAATCATCCAACTTGACACCAAAACAGTCGAACGCGGGGGAACCGATATCACCTCGGCGATCCATTCCGCGGAACTGGCGCTCGGTAAGTCCGAAGGCTTTTTTCGTGCGATGGTCTTGCTCACCGACGGCGAGGATCTTGAGGAAGACGCGGTCGCGGCCGCCAAGAAAGCTGCCTCTTACGGCATTCGCATTTTCACCGTTGGGATCGGTACCAAGGAAGGTTCATTAGTTCCGGTTGACCCTGATCATCAGGAGTTTCTCCAGGATCGCAATGGGCAGACCGTTCGATCCCGTTTGGATGAAAACCGTCTGAGAGAGATCGCGGAACAAACCGGGGGGTTCTATGTTCATCTGGAAAATGGATCGACGTCGCAACTGATCAGTGCCGGGCTTCGCAAACTCAGTGAGGGAAAAATTGACCAGCGCTCCACGCGTATCCCTGTCGAACGATACCGCTGGCCGCTGGCATTCGCGTTGTTGCTGCTCCTCTTTTCCGCAGTGCTGAGTGATCGGCGGAAAGAGGCCTACGGGCGGCGGCCCTTGGTCAAAAGCGCTGTCGCGGCTGCAACGCTGGCCCTGATTTTGAATGCGCGCGCTAATTCCGGGCTCGATCGTTACAATCAGGGAGATTTTGATGGTGCCCTGGAAAATTTTCGCGAAGAACTAAAACATGACCCCGACTCTCCCAGGATTAACTTCAATCTCGGGGACGCGGCCTATCGTTTACAAAAATATGACGAAGCTTTTGAAGCGTACTCCAAGGCTATGGTAAGTCGCGACCCGACTCTTCAAGAAAGAGCTTATTACAACGCAGGCAATACCCTCTTCATGGAGGGCAACCATGCCCAGGATCTCGAACAGCAATTATCGAATTACTACGATGCCCGTTACCAATACCATCAGGCACTCGATCGGAATCCGGAAGACGAGCAGGCGAAAAAAAACCTGAGACTTCTCGAAGAGCGAATCAAGGATGCGGAGAAGGAGAAAGAGGAAAACCAGTTAAGGCAGCGAACACAGCAGCGCCAATCACAAGCACGGCGTAAACAACGGAATCACAATAAACAGCAACAGGGCCAAATGGGTCAAAAGCCGGATCAACAATCGGACCCTGGCTCTGGAGAAACCCAACCCGACGATCAGCAATCACCCGGAGATCAACAAGAGAGTCCTTCCGAACCGAATGAAAGCGGCGATGATGATCAACCGCAGAACGAGCCCACGCCAAACCCGAAAAAGGATGGTCAACTCCGGGAGATCACTCCCTCGGACGAACAGAAAAAGCAAATGCAGCAACCTGCCGAATCCAAACCAGGCATGATGACAGAAGAGGAAGCCCGCGGGCTGCTCGATTCGTTGAAAGACGAAAGTGACCGGATCGATCTTATGCACCGCAAGGCCGAGCGCGGTGTTCTTCGCGACTGGTGACATGAAAAAATTAATCGGCGTTCTAACCTTGGTGCTCTGGGTGGGGACCCTCGCAGCTGCCGAGCCCTCGATATCCGCCTCGCTATCCGAGTCGGTCACAGAGGTGGATCATCCAGTCCAGCTGGAAATCAAAATCGAAAACGCGCGGATCACGCATCCGCCCACAGTCTCCGCGACCGGGTTGTCGATTAATTTTGCGGGCACCTCAACCCGAACCCAGATTCTCAACCTTCAGGCCTCCAGTATCACCACCTTTACTTATATTGTGACACCGACGAAGGAAGGAGTGTTTGAAATCCCCTCGATCGAGGTGTCAGCAGCAGGCAAGGTCTATCGGACGTCAAATTTAACGCTCAAGGTTAATCATGAGAACAGCAACAATGCCGACCAGTCGACGAATTCGGATAAGCCTTATTTTGCCGAACTCGTTATCCCAAAGGAATCGGCCTACGTAGGGGAAGTAATCCCGATCGAACTGCGTTTTTATTTCAGTCAACGAATGCAGTATCAGCCCTATCCACAGGGCCAGTACCCGCTCATCGATGGAGAGGGTTTCGTGACCAGGAAATACTCGGAACCGACCGAAAAACAGCTTGAATCGAATGGCCGGGTGTATCACGTGGTGGTCTATAAAACGGGATTGACCGGTGTTAAACCAGGCAGGCTGGATTTGCAGTCGGCCACGCAAAGCTTTTTGGTTTCCAGCCCATTCGGAATGAGAAACGCACCCGGGTTCATCGATCCGACAGAAGCTTTCCAGCAACAGGTCGTTGACGTCAAAACGAACGGCGCCTCGATCGATATCAAGCCGCTCCCGACCGCGGATCGGCCCGCAACCTTTTCCGGAGCGGTGGGTGACTTCACTCTGGCAACTTCGGCACAGCCAACCAAAGCGCGGACCGGAGACCCGATCAGCATGAAGGTTGAAATCAAGGGACTTGGCAATTTTGATCGCATCGAGCAGCCTGCGCTGATCAATACCGAGGGATGGCGTGCCTACCAACCATCGGAAGAAATCCAAACATTGGATGATCTAGGGCTGAGCGCCGTAAAGACCTTCAATTTTCCGCTCGTCGCCGCCAAACAGTTAAACAGACTGCCAACGGTCGAATTTTCCTACTTCGATCCGAACGCGGAGAAATACGTCACTCTGAAATCGTCGCCGATCAATATTGAGATCGAAGGAGACCAACTGCCCGTAATGGCGGCGTCTCCTGCTGCGTCGGGCTCATCTCCCGCCCCGAAAACCAAGGCGCCTCCCACACCAGACGTGCTCGATATTCGAACCCGTTTGCCGGTGCCTGCCTCCTTCCTTCCCTTGGTTGAGCAATCGTCCTTTTGGATAGGTCAAGCGATTCCGGCGAGCGGTCTTTTGTTGCTCGGCCTTGGGCTCTTAGTCCGAAACGCCAGGATCGCCACTCAGCCACACCGCTTACTGAATCGTGAAAAGCGTTTGTTGTGGAAGAAAATTGACGCATCCAGCAATCGTCCGGATGTTTTGCAGGCTGCAGTCCGACTCCTGGAACTGAATTCCGGCGAACGAACCCGCGGGAAGACCAACGGGCTTCGATCCCTCGATGAGGCGATCAGCGCATCGGCGCTTCCGGAGGATTTGCGCAGCGAGGTACGCGCGCTTCTCGACGTCAGAGAGGCCACAGTTTACGGACATATTGGTTCCGAGTCGCTGACCGAGGACGAAAGATCGAAAATCAAGACCATCCTGAATCGCTGGAAATCCACGGCATGAGCTGGATCAGGTATTTCTTCGTCGCCATCGCGTACTTCGCATTGTCCATTCCCCTGACATTGGGCGGAACGACCTGGGAGACTGCAAACGAGGCGTATCAGAGCGGCAAATACGAAGAAGCCAAAGTTGATTACCTCCAATTGGTCCATGCCGGTCAATACAGTGCCGACCTCTTCTACAATCTCGGCAACGTCTGGTTTAAGTTGGGCGATCAAGGAAGGGCGATTCTCAATTACCAACGCGCACTCCTCCTGAATCCGGGACTGGATGAAGCCGGATCTAACTTGCGCGCTGTTCTCCAGATCGTTGGGAATGATGAGCAGCCAACGTTCCGCGATCGGGTGGGGGCGTACGCTGACTATTTTCCACTGGGCGCATCGATCGCTTTTTGGATATTCGCATTTTCTCTTTTTCCCGCCTGGCGCAAGCATGACCGCTTCAACGCGTTCTGGCGCAGGCTCTGCATCGTCGCCGGATTCATCTTTTTATGCAGCGCAGCCGCTTCGGTCTGGATCGGTTCGGGAGCAAAAGATGCCAATCGAGCACTGATCGTCGATTCCGCGACTGATCTTAAATATGGGCCGGCCGTCAGCGCGCGTTCGGTTGAAAGCCTGCAGATAGGAGATGAAGTCCAGTTGCTTTCCGAACGAGGCGATTGGACGTTTTGCCGTGCCAGCACGGGCAACTTAGGATGGATACTTTCCCGAAAGAGCGAGCGCGTCATTCCATAGTGGCCTGTCCCCGGAATAGCAGGTGTTTTGGTGCCATAAAAATAGGCGGAATACTGAAGTTGATTTTTGCCATCGTGCTCCTGGTGGCCCAGCACACCGTTTGTGCGGCCGAAAGCCCGGACTGGATCGGCTCGCTGACTTCAGACAAAGGTCCCGGCAACTTTACGGCTCCTCCTTCCATGCGTCTGGCCTATCGATTCGGTTGGAGTGGCATCCAGGCCGCTACTGCCGAAATCCACTTTTTCTCCCCGACCCGGAACACCTTCGAGGTTGACGCCTCCGGTGCGACTTCAGGATTTCCACGCACTCTCTTTCGCCTCGATATCTATCATCAGGCCACGGAAAACAAAAGCACCCTAAGGCCGATCCATTTCTTCCAAGAGGAAAAATACCGCCAGGAGACAGTGAAGACGAACGTCGATTTCAAGCCGGATGAGGTGACCGGACTTCGGGAAAAAATCCCCAGCGACCATCCACCAAAGCCAAATGTTTTCAAGTTCAGTCCGGTCTTCGATATGACCACTGCGCTGCTTTGGGTCAGGAGCCAGCCACTAGCGGACGGCGACTCTGAATCGATTGTCGTCTGGGCCTCGAACGCTCCCTATCTCGCGACGGTAAAGGTCATCGGCCGGGATACCATCAAAATTGACGGGCAAAAACAAAACGCTATCAAACTCGATCTCAAGCTCAAACGCATCGACAAAAAGATGCAATTGAAAGACCACAAATTGTTTAAGAGCGGCCGCGGCTGGCTCTCCGATGACGACAAACGAATCCCCTTGCGCTTCGAGGCTGATATTTTCATCGGTTACGTCTTCGCCGAATTGCAATCGTTGCAACTGGAATAAGGGGCAGTGTCAGTGTCAGTGTCAGTGTCAGTGTCAGTGTCAGTGTCAGTTGTTTAGCGCCCGTTTACGGCCAAAGGGCCAAGATAGCTTAGCCAAGGGTTTACCCGCATAAGTGCTAAGATAATTGCGAGGCGCCTCAATGGGCGAATGGCTTTGTCCCGGAGGGACAGCACGATAGTAGCCAGGCACGAAGTGCCTGGAATCATGAGGAAAATAGCTTCGTCCCAGCGGGACGATTGAACCGATCTCAGCTTAGATCAGACGCAAGTAATAAACACCTAGTAAAGCAATGTTTTAGTATTCGAAATGCCAGAATATAATCGG